>Ga0116184_10000674_pt1 | contig 37368 bp, 44 predicted proteins | sample AD_JPNNA5_MetaG_FD_89886 | JGI IMG/M metagenome (GOLD analysis project Ga0116184, IMG submission 89886) | Active sludge microbial communities of municipal wastewater-treating anaerobic digesters from Japan - AD_JPNNA5_MetaG | ecosystem: Engineered > Bioreactor > Anaerobic > Digestate | place... | reverse complement strand
TTAAATCCAGTGTATTCTTTGGGATTATGACTAGCGGTGACAGAAATTCCGGGTAAGTCACGAGTTTGACAAGCATAATAAAAAGAATCGGTAGAAGCCAAATCAATATCGACAACATTGACACCGACTTTAGTTAATCCCAAAATTAGGGCATTTTTCATCGACTCGCCAGAAATACGACCGTCTCGAGCTACAAGTACTTTTGAAGGAAAATTGAGATATTTAGCAAAGCCCCGACCGATTTTTTCCGCCAATTCTTCATCGGCCTGATTAGGGTAAACAGCACGAATGTCGTAAGACTTGAAAATAGAGGGATCGATATTTGTCATATTGTAAAGGATAACACAAGAGAAAATGTTAAAATTGCTCATGGAATTAATTACTTATGATGATTTTGCTAAAGTTGAATTTCGAGTTGGAGAAATTTTAGAGGCAAAAGCAGTCGAAAAATCTGAGAAGTTAATTAGAATGGTGGTAGACTTTGGTGAAGATTTTGGCAAAAAAATAGTTTTTTCTGGAATAAGAAAATGGTATGAACCCCTACAGTTACTAAATGTTAAAACGGTATTTATCGTCAATATGCCACCAAAAAAAATTATGGGGGAGGAAAGTCAGGCTATGATTTTTGCCGCTGAAGACGAAATAGATAATAGAATTTCAATTTTACTATTGGACACAGAAATTAAAAATGGGAGTAGAGTATTTTAATGCTAAAAACACAAGTAAAAAAATGGCTTAAGGAAAATAAAATTGAAGGGAAAATTGAACACCCGGCAAACGAAAGATTCGGTGATTTTGCTGTTAGAAGTGGTCGAAAAATAGAAATAGGAAACGAAGATTTAATAGAAAAAATAGAAAATGTGAGTGGATTTACTAATATTTTTTTAAGTCAAAAAAGTTTAATTAAAGAAGCAGAAAAAATAATTAATGGAAAATTATTAGAAGAGTTAATGATGGAAGGTAAAGGTAAAAAAATGGTGATTGATTATAGTTCACCAAATATCGCCAAAGCTTTTGGAATAGGTCACTTACGATCAACCAATATCGGTCAAGCAATTTACAATATCTATCAAATACTAGGATGGGAGTGTATCGGCGAAAACCACCTGGGAGATTGGGGAACTCAATTTGGAAAATTGATTGTATCTATCAAAAAATGGGGGCCTTCAACTATGTCTGAAATTAAGAAGTTAAAAATTGAAGACTTAGAAGCACTTTACGTCAGATTCCACAAAGAAGCAGAAAATAATGAAGAATTGATAAACGAAGGACGAAAATGGTTTTCCAAATTAGAAAATGGCGATAAAGAAGCTAGAGATATTTGGCAAAAATGTGTAGAAATTTCTTTAAACGAATTTAATAAAGTTTATGGGATGCTTGGAGTAAAAATTGATTATTCTCACGGTGAATCTTTTTACGAGGATAAGATGGAGGAAATAATAAAAATATTGAAAGAGAAAAATTTGATTAAAAATAGTCAGGGAGCAAAAATTATTGAATTTAAAAACATGCCTCCAGCGATGGTGGAAAAATCAAATGGAACAAGCACATATTTTACCCGAGACTTGGCGGCAATTAAGTACCGAATTGATACTTGGAATCCAGATTTAATTATATATGAAATTGGAGCCGATCAGAATTTACACATGCGACAATTATTTGAAACCACAAAAATGCTAGGTTACTCAACTAAATTTGTTCACATATCTCATGGATTGATTAGATGGAAAGAAGGGAAGTTTTCAACAAGAAAGGGCGAGACAATTCATCTTTCAGAAGTGATAGATAGGGCTATGGAGGAGGCAAAAATGCTGGCACCAAATAATACTCCGGAACAAATAAAAGCAGTGGCAATTGGAGCCATAAAATTTAATGATTTGGCTCAAGATCCAAAAAAAGATATTATTTTTGATTGGGAAAAGATTATGAGTATGGAGGGAAATTCGGGGCCATATCTCCAATATACTTATGCTAGATGTAAGAGCGTCATCAATAAATCTTCAATCTCAAATCGTCAACCATTAAATGGAGATATGTATGATTTTAATAATGATGAGATGGCTCTACTTAGATATTTTTATCAATTTGAAGAGAAAATTATTGAGGCGGCGGAGAGGTTTTCACCTGCAATTATCGCCGAGTATCTTTTAATTTTATCTAGAAAATATAATGAGTTTTATGCTAAAAACAGAATAATTGGAGAAAGTGAGGAAAAGCAAAGATTATTTTTAACCATAACTACAGCTGATATTTTAAAAAAAGGTTTATTTCTTTTGGGTATAGAGACTTTAGAAAAGATGTAATTACTTTTTAAATATTCTTTTGTAAATTTCGCTGTAGTGGGAAACGGGGATAAACTTGATATCTTTTTTTACTTCTTTTGGAATCTCTACCAGTGATTTTTTATTTTCAAAAGGAATGAAAATAGTTTTTAATCCGGCTCGGTGGGCAGCGATAGATTTTTCTTTGAGACCACCTATTTCAAGAACATTACCTCGGAGAGTAATTTCTCCAGTCATTCCAATATCACGAGGAATAGCTTCATTTTTAAGTGCTGATATAAGGGCGGTGGTAATGGTTACCCCAGCAGATGGACCATCTTTGGGAGTGGCTCTCGGGAACATGAATGTGAATATCAATTTTGTGAAAATCGCTTTTAATTCCCCAATTATTTGCCTGTGAGCGAACAAAAGAAATAGCAGCTTGGGCACTTTCCTTCATAACAGATCCGAGTTTTCCGGTCAATATTAATTGGCCTTTTCCGGGCATAATATTGACTTCGATAAAAAGAATATCTCCGCCGACTGAGGTCCAAGCAAGACCCGTGGAAACCCCAATTTCATCTTTTTTCCCTTTGAGCTGAGAAGAAAATTTTTCTGGACCAAGATACTTTTCAAGTAAGGTTTTATTATTTAAATTTATTTCTTTGGTTTTACTGGTAACAACTTTTTTGGCAACCTTACGAAAAAGTGAGGCTATAACCCTATCTAATGAACGTACCCCAGCCTCTCGAGTATATTTGTCGATTAAGAAGCGGAAAGTGCTTTCATCTAAAGGAGTAATTTGCTTAGCTGAAAGTCCATTGGCTTCTAATTGTTTTTTGACCAAATAGTTTTTTGCAATATGAAATTTTTCCTCTTCGGTGTATCCAGAAAAATTTATTATTTCTAACCGATCACGAAGTGCGTAAGGTATAGTTGAAGCATTGTTTCCGGTTAGAATGAAAAAAACCTTAGAAAGATCTAAAGGAAAATCAAGATAATGGTCAGTAAAACTGTTGTTTTGTTCTGGATCAAGAGCTTCTAAAAGTGCGGCCGAAGGATCACCACGATAATCAGAACCAATTTTATCAACTTCATCAAGCATAAAAACAGGATCCATTGATTTCGCATCCTTAATTCCGTTAACAATTCGGCCGGGCATGGCACCAACATATGTGCGGCGATGACCACGAATTTCAGCTTCATCGCGAATACCACCTAAAGATGCACGAATAAATTCACGACCTAAGGCATGGGCAATAGATTTACCGAGAGAAGTCTTACCTACTCCTGGAGGGCCAATAAAACAGAGAATGTTTGTGGTGGGAGCCTGATTTTTTTGCTGATTTTTGAGCTTAATTACAGCCAAATATTCTAAAATCCTTTCTTTAATATCTTTTAAACCGTAATGGTCACGATTGAGAATGGCTTCCGCTTTTTTGAGAGAAATCGCTGAGCTTGAATATTTTCCCCATGGTAATTCGATGACATTTTCCAAATAGGTACGGATATAACTAGACTCAGGGGCCATTGAGCCCATTTCTTGAAGACGATCATTTTCCTTAAGAAGTTTCTTTTTAATTGCGGGAGGGATTTTGGCAGCTTTAAGCTTTTTTTCCAATTCATCACCGTCTTCACCACCCTGACCTAATTTTTTTAATTCTTTTTCAATTTGGTGTTTGCGTTCCTCTAAAACACTACGCTTCATGGCACTGTTAAATTTCTGTTGAGTTTTCTCTTCGATACTGCGTTCAATATCTGCAACTTTCATTTCTTCTATCAAAAGTTCTGTAACTTTGGTTAAGCGCTGCGATACGGAAAGCGTTTCTAAAAGTCCCTGTTTTACTGATAAGTTTGTATTTAAAGTAAATGAAACTTGATCAGCTAAATCAGAGGAAGAAACTCCGGTTGATAACTGCATCATTGCCGGAAGATCAAATTGTCTACCCAGGGCAAATGCTTTTTTAAGTTGAGACAATAGGGCTTCGGCGGATTGCTGGATGGTAGTTACGGATTCGGCTATAACAGGTAATTCTTCGTACTCAGCTAAAATAAATGGATTAGTATCGACAAATTTCGTAATTCTGATTCTAGAAAGGCCGCGAACGATGGCATGTATACTGCCATCTGTCTGAAGGATATGCTCAATTTTGGCAATAACTCCAACTTGATAAATATCCGTAAACAAAGGTTTATCGGTATTGGGCGATTTTTGAGCGGTGATAATTACCAACCGATCATGCTTGTCATAGGCTTCTAATAATGAATTACTTGATTCTTTGCGACCAAAAAAAAGAGAGGTTTCCACCGAAGGAAATAAAACCACATTACGCAACGGAATTAGGGGCAATACTTTTTTCATGATTAGCAGTCTACCATTTTTACTGCTAAGTGTCAAAAGGATATTTATGCGCTAAAATATAGCTATCTATGGACAATAAACAAAAATATGGTCGAGTATTGATTTTGGGGAGACCAAATACTGGTAAAAGTACTTTTTTAAATGCAGCTATGTCGCAAAAAGTAGCGATTACCTCTCACCTACCCCAAACTACCCGAAAAAACATTAAAGCTGTTTATAATGACGATAGAGGGAAAATTTTGTTTATAGACACTCCAGGTTTATTGGCAAAAGTAACGGATTTAATGGGTAAAAAGGTAAATATGGAAGTATCTAAAAATATTAACCATGCTCAGGTAATTATTATGATGGTGGATATTTCCCGGCCAAAAAATGAAGAAGAAAATAAAGCTTTGGGTATAGTGCGAAAAATGAAGGCTAAAAAAATATTGGTTTACAATAAAATCGATAGAGCAAAAGGAAGTAAAGATCATTTGGCAGAATATAATTATTTGGAAGAAGAATTTGATAAAACGGTGGCTATTTCAGCCATAAAAGAGAAAGGGGTAAAAAGTGTAATTGGAGCAATTTTTGAATTATTACCAACAAAAACAAGTAAAGAAGTAAAAGAAGAAATTGATAGTCTAGTAGCTTCCAACAGGCCAGTAATAAGTATGGATTCAAATGAATTTGTAAGTGAAATAATCCGAGAGAAAGCCTATTTATGTTTGCGTGACGAAATTCCTTATACCGTACAAGTAGAAGTTACTAAAATAAAAGACAAGAAAAAATTAATCTATATATCGGCTTTTATCTATACATCCAATGATCGATATAAAAAAATTATTATTGGAAAAAATGGACAAAAAATTAAAGAGCTTGGTCAGATGGCAAGAAAAGAATTAGAATTGATGAGTCAAAGGAAAATATATTTGGATTTGAAGGTAAAAACTGACACACATTGGATGGAAAGGGTGTGAATTGACCAACGAATTATTTTCATTTACAATTAATTGTTAGTGGTTTTATTTTTATATGACAAAACAAAAAAATAAAAAATGGTTAATGGCAGGAGTATTGGGTACTTTAGCTGGTGCAGTTGGCGGTTTATTATTGGCTCCACAAAGCGGGAAAAAAACTCGTCAACAAATTGCAAATTTAAACGCAGATTTATCTTTAAAAACTAAGGATAAGGCTTCAGAAACTGAAAAAGTAGTCAAGGATGTTTTTGGTAAATATAGTAACGAGGGTAAAACTAAATATGTTGAAATTAAAAAAGCAGTTGTCTCAAAAGTAGCTGCTGTCAAAACTGCCAGTGGAAAGATTGATAAAAATAAATATGGACAATTAGTCGATGAAGTATTGGTTTCTTTTAAAAATGATTTAAAAAGTAATAAAAATACAATCAGCAAATTATCTGAATATTTAAAAAAAGACTGGGATAAAATTAAAGAGTCCCTTAGCTGATTTTACTTATCAAATCATTTAGTTTTTTTATACTATCGGTATCGATGATGGAGACCGATAATTTGGCACCTAGTTCTTTTTCAATTTTTGGAATTTCTTTAGAATCGACTATATCTGATTTGGTCAGTATTAGAATTTCTGGTTTATTGGCTAATTGAGTAGAATAAGATGTTAGCTCACTTCTGACTGTATCATAAGCTTTTTTTAGGTCAGGATTATCGAAAGCAAGACAATGAATCAATACTTTAGTCCTTTCAATATGTTTTAAAAATTTGACACCCAGTCCTTTTCCAAAGCCGGCACCTTCTATTAGCCCCGGTATATCGGCAATTATTTTACCTCCCCTGCTAACTCCTAAATTGGGTTCAAGAGTAGTAAAAGCATAATTGGCTACTTTCGCATTGGCTGAAGTTAATTCATTTAACAGACTACTCTTGCCAGCATTTGGTAAACCGATTAAGCCAATATCAGCAATAAGTTTGAGTTGCAAAAAAAGGTTTTTTTGTTCGACTTTTTGACCAGTTTGAAATTCTTTAGGAGTTTGGTTGGTAGAAGAACGAAAATGCCAATTACCCCAACCGCCTCGACCTCCTTTGGCGGCTAAATATGTTTCTCCCACTTGGGTTAATTCATGACTAGTGCCATTATCATAATTAATTATTGTGCCGATAGGAACATCTAAAATTAAATCCTTGCCTTTTTTACCACTACGATTATTTGGACCACCTTTTTGGCCATCTTGAGCAGAGAATTTTTTTGAATAACGAAATTGGGCCAGACGGCTGATATCAGACACTGCTTTAAAATAAAGATCACCACCATCACCACCACGACCACCATCAGGACCACCCTTGGGGCGTGAACCATCAGAATAAAAATGAACTAAACCAGATCCACCGTTTCCGGCCTTGGCAATTATAGAGACTTCGTCAATAAGCATTACCTATTTTATCGCATCCAAATATTCTCGTTTTTGTCTAAAGCCAATTAAAGTATCTATTAATCTACCCTCTTTAAAAATCAAAACGCAAGGAATCGAAGAAATGTTGAATTTTGAGGCTAAATCTGAATTTTCATCAACGTTTACTCTGGCAACTTTTAAATCTTTGATTTCAGCTTCAATTTCATCAATTATTGGTGAAAGCATGGTGCAGGGGCCACACCATGGAGCCCAAAAATCAACGAGTGCTGTACCAGAAAAATTAATGATTTCCCGATCAAAATTTGAGTTGTCTAAGTTTGTGGCCATATTTTTAATCTTTCTTTTTTATTAATTTAGCAGTATAGACAATACTTTTAAGGGTACCGTCAGTACTTTCAATTTGAGTTAAACCAGACATGGTGACGTACTGGGCTAAATAGTCGGAAAGGGCAACTTTTAGCTCTTTAATTTGAGCTTGATAATCTTTTATTTTTTCTACAAGTTCAACTGATTCTGGCTGTTTTAGAACTTTTTGCTTAGCCAGGTTTTTAAGTTTGGCAAATTTAGAAGCTTCGTTTGCTGAATCGGTATATTCCTTATTATTATCCAGGATTGAATTAAGCATTTCTTGATTCGTTCTTAATTCCTTCGTTAGAATCCCAAGACGATCGTCGTGGCTTTTTACCAGAGACTCTATATTGAGAAGATTATTTGCAACGTTTGTTGAAGTAGGCATACCGTTTTACTTTAGCAACTAGTAATCGCAGATTCAAGTGATAAAAGTCCGTCAATGTCGGTCAGGCTGACTATTTGTTGACGAAGCTTTTTGGCATTTGGGTGGCCAGAAATATAGAATAAAAAGTGACGACGAAGAGAATCGAAGCGTCGAGATGGAAAAATGTTTTCAAAATTTTTGGCATGCAAAAGCATAGCTTCATATTTTTCTTTAAAATTGGCTTTTTTATCAATAAATAACCAAGGATTTCCCATAGCGGCTCGACCAATAAGAACGCCATTGACACCATATTTTTGACAATATTGGAGAGCTTGAGAATGACTGGTGACATCTCCGTTTCCAAAAAAGGGGGTTTTATATTTATGGGCAATTTCGACGCATTTCGAAATTGCTTCCCAGTCTGCATGGCCAGTATAAGCTTGTTTAAGGGTGCGTCCGTGGAGTGTTAAAAAATCTAAATTATGTTCTAGTAAAAATGGTATCCATGTTTGACTAGAATCAGAATCAATTCCTAAACGAGTTTTGACGGAAACAGTAGGAATTATTTTTTTATTAATATTTTGTAGAGACGCGATTAATCGCGTCTCTACACCTGAATACCTTTGATTTCTTTTAATAGCTTTTAAAACTTTTTCTTTTAATCTTAAGTCTTTTAATGAAATTTTATTTTGAGAGAAATCCATAACCGCTCGCTGAACTTGTTTAATAATTTGAGATGCCAACTGAGGTTTTTCTATTAAAGAAGCACCTGAACCGTGTTGAGTGACGGTTTTTGCAGGACAACCAAAATTAATATCTACACCATCAAAACCAAGATGACACAAAATTACCGCAGCGATATAAAAAGAATGAGGATCTTTACCAAATAATTGCCCAACTATAGGATGTTCTATTGAAGAGTACAAAAGAGTATCATAAAGTTTTACCGCATTGTGAGCTAAACCTTCGGCGCTGACAAATTCAGTAAAAATAATATCTGGTTTGGCAATTTGGCATTGAGTAAGTCGAAAAGCAGCATCAGTAATTCCATCCATGGGTGAAAGAGCAACGATTTCTTGAGAGGAAATTAATTGTTTGAGAGTCATGACTTTAACCAGGAGTCTAAAGCCTGTTGTGAAAGAAGAAGACGGTTTGAAAAATTATGATCATTGATAGACAAAGAAACAAGCTGAGAATATTTTTTAAGAAATTTTTGATGCTCCTGGAAATTATTTTTGAGATGATCTGTAGATTCCTGATAGTTTTTACATAGATGAATTTTTTCTAAAAATTGATAGCTAATATCCAGACTAACTAAAAAGACCCGATAACCTTTCTCATAAATTTCCGCTTCAATATTTTGCCATCGGCGATCTACGCTGGCATCAAAGATAAAAATTTTTCCTGAATTTAATAGTGATAAAAAACGGTCTTTGGCTCGGGATCTAAATTCTGTTTCTATAAGTGTACCCATATCTTCAATAACTTCAGTTCTAATTACATCATTTGACAAAATCGGTAGGTGAAATTTTAGACTAAGATAATGGGCAATAGGCGATTTTGAAGAACCGATGGGACCAGCAAAGGTAACTAAATATTTCATGATTTCTTTTTATTTCTTCTAGCAAACTTAGCTCCAACACGGGCATGATGGGTTCGAGAATCATACACTGACTGACGAGAGTGTTGTGTATTTTTTGGAAATTGTTTTTTTGTTTTTTGGTCAACTCTCTTAAAATAAGTTTTGTTTTTGTCCTCTCGTTCTCGACGCTCAGGATGACGGTTGAGAGCGTCCTCGTGACGAGCTTGGCCTTCGGGAGTTAAAAAAGGGTCAGGTTCAGAATAATCAACAATAATAGATAGGTCACCAAGTCGGTAATTATGTAATTTTTCTTTGGCGGCAATGGCAGAGTCTAAATTTTCAAATTCCACAAAACCTAGACCTCGACTTTTTCCCCAACGGTTGTGCATAATTTTTAGAGAAATTACTTTACCAAAAGGCACAAAAAGTGAAAGAAGCTCTCCTTCAGTAAAGCGAAAAGGGATTGAGCCTACAAATAATCTTTTGCTAACAGGGCGATTTTTTTCCATATGAGTATTATATAATAAAAGGTGTTTAAATTTGAAAAATACATATTAGGAGAGTTGGCGACTAATTGTTATTTGTTGTGGGATGAAAACAGCAAAGAGGCAGTAGTGATTGATGTTGCCGACGAGGGTAATTTTATTGCTGATGAAATTGCAAAAAGAGGTCTAAAACTTAAATATATTTTGTCAACACATGGTCATTTTGACCATAACTTAGGAGCTTTAGACTTAAAATTAGTTTATTCAGTCCCCTTTTGTGCCAGTGAAAAAGATTTTTTTCTACTAGAGCAGCAACAAGAAAGTGCAAATCATTTTCTAGAGCAAAAAGTTCATGTCCCGAACTTTAAAAAAATCGATATTAATTTAGACAAAAAAAAGGAATTATTTTTGGGAGAGAGCAAAATAAAAATTATCCAAACTCCTGGCCATACCCCTGGCGGGTTGTCGTTTTTAGCAGACAATTATCTCTTTGATGGTGATTTAATTTTTGCAGATGGAATGAGAGGCGATAGTCGACATAGTTACAGTTCAAACCGAGATATTTTTAGAAGTATTTGTAATATTTTAGAATTACCTGAAAATGTAGAGATATTGCCGGGACACGGAGAAACAACTGATATTGCTAGTGCAAAACAGTTTTTTAATTGCCAGTATTGCGAATGGAATTGATGGTCTCTTCAAAATTTTGAAGATTGTCTTGTTTGAGAGAGTCTAGTAATTCGATGACAGAATCCTCAAAATAAGATTTGAGGATAGCGGCTTGTTTTTCGTCAAGTTTCAATTCACCGATCAATTCATCAATTGTTTTCATGGTGAATTATAACCTTTTGAGATAAAATAGGGAAACTCTACCCCGTCGTCCCGCCTCATCGGCGGGTTGCCGAAGAGGCAACTAGTGGTAAAATTTGTAATGTGGTTCACTTATGTACTTAAAAGTGAAAAAAATGGTAGATTTTATACTGGTTATACGAGTAACATTGACAATAGAATTAAAGAACATAATTCTTTAAATGGAAGTGTGTATACCTCAAAAAATGCACCTTATACTTTGCTGTTTTTCGAAGCCTTTAGAGATAAGAGGGATGCAACTAAAGCAGAAAAATTTTGGAAAAGTGGTTATGGTAGAGAAGTGTTGAAGGATAAGATAAAATATAGCCTAGAGACCGGATGATACCCCGTCGTCTAATGGTAGGACATTGCGCTCTGAACGCAAGAATTGTGGTTCGAATCCATGCGGGGTAACAACGAGGACGAGATTATTATTCGTCGTCCCGCCTCATCGGCGGGTTGCCGAAGAGGCAACTAATGGTAGGACATTGCGCTCTGAACGCAAGAATTGTGGTTCGAATCCATGCGGGGTAACAGAAAAAGGGTTTATTTTGTTATCATATTTTCATGGAGAGAATTCGGAAGGGAAAAATTGTAGCGACAATAGGGCCGGCTACTGAGGAAAAAGATGTTTTAACAGCTCTAGTGGAAAATGGAGTAAATGTTTTTAGATTAAACACAAAATATAACGATAGAGAATGGCATAACAAAGTAATTCGTAATATTAGAAGTTTGCCTCAAAAAGTTCCCATACTTCAGGATATCCCCAATTTAGATTTTGAAATTTTTGAGGAAGCAGATATAGTGGCTTTATCTTATTTGAAAAATGCTGAAGAAATAAAAAGAGTTCAACAAAGGTTAGAAAAACGAGGACGACATTTGCCAATTGTAGCTAAAATTGAAAATGAATATGCATACAAAAATATAGAATCAATAGTCAATATTGCAGATGGTATTATGGTGGCTAGAGGTGATTTGGGCAAGAATGTGGCTATCGAAGAATTGGCGGTATTACAACAAAAAATTATTGATGAATCCAGAAGACAGCATAAGGCGGTTATAGTAGCCACAGAAATGTTACTGTCGATGACTAAAAATCCAAAGCCGACTCGAGCAGAAGCCTCAGATGTTGCCCATGCCCTCTTTGATGGAGCCGATGCAGTAATGCTATCGGAAGAAACAGCTATAGGAAAATATCCCAAAGAAGCGGTTAAAACCATGAGCCAAATTATCGCTTATAGCGAAAGACATGGTGATATCAAAATAATTGAAAGCAAGATTAATAACGCTTCAGATAGCTTGTTGGCAGCTGCAGAGGCAGTGAGTCGTTATACTGATTTAATTGTTATTTTTACTAAATCAGGACTTTCGGCAAGAAAATTAAGTGAACGGCGCTTGAATCAAAATATCATTGCTATAACTGACGAAAAAAATGTGGCTGATAATTTATCTTTATCATTCGGAATAATTTCCTATTTTAAAAAATTTGAGAAAGAAAAATTTGACCGTAGAACAGACATATTAAGAGAATTAATAAAAAACGGTTTAGTTGCGAAGGGGCAAAATGTACTTATTATTCACGGCAATAACTGGCTAAAAAGCGGGACCTTAAGTAGCTTGAGCTTGGTAAAAAGTTAATTTTTGTAGTAGGAGCGTATCTGAAAGAGAAAATAGAGTTGAATTGCTCCATTAATAATTAGAGCCCCTAAATTAAGACGTAGCATGTTGGCAACCACGTAAATTAAAGCAGCATAAAACAGATATAACCATGATTTGCGAGTTTTCTTAAATAATCCGGGTATTGCCATGGCAGTAAAAACTAGACTTAACAAGGATAATACCACGGCAATATTGAAGAAAGAAAATAAGGCAACGAAAGAAAGACTAATTATTACTGGAATGTAAATCAGTAGGGAGATTAAAGAAAAATATGGACCATACTTAACAATAAAGTCCTTAACACTTTTGGGTAATGCTGGAGCCTTTACCTCAAAAATATCACTTAACATTTTTTCAGTGTCTTTGAGAAATTTTGATGATGTCATTATATTGATTTAATCATATTTCCTACACCTGTCAATTGAGCATCTCTAGCAACTTCATTACTAACTCTTAAAAGTGAGTCAAAGGTTCCTGCATCTTCCCAAATTCCATCGAATATCTTTGCCTTAAGTTCCCCTTTTTCTAAATAATATTTTTGAAGATCGATAATCTCAAGCTCTCCACGGGAGGAAGGTTGGAGGTTTTTGACTGCAGATGTTACTTGCTTATCAAAAACATATAGCCCAACAACTGCGAAATCGCTTTTTGGTTGAGTGGGTTTTTCCTCGAGACTTATTACCTGTCCTTCTTTATCAAATTCAACTACACCGTAACGTTGTGGGTCTTTGACTTGATGAGCAAAGATTAGTCCACCGTTCGTAAAATCCTTGATATCTTGGGAAAAATCTTGTTTAAGGAAAATATTATCACCTAGTATCATGGTTACACTGTCGTCATCAATAAACTTTTCACCTAAAATAAAGGCATCGGGGAGACCCCGGGGTTCCTTTTGAACGATATAACTGAAATGAGCTCCAAATTCGGATCCGTCACCTAATAGGTTAAGAAATTGACCAGAATAATCTGGAGCAATAATAATTAAAATATCTTTAATCCCTGCTTTCAATAAAGTATTTAGGGGATAATAAATCATCGGCTTATCATAAACCGGCAAAAGCTGTTTGCTAGTAACCAATGTTAAGGGACGTAAGCGAGTGGCTCTACCCCCGGCAAGGATAATTCCTTTCATTACTTTTTTCTCCAAATAATTTTATTGTAAACCAACCAGTTCAAAGGGATGGTCAAGAGAAAAATAGCGATAATTTGATAAATAAGAAAATGATCACCAAAAAGATTAGTCAATAGAGCAATTATTAGAGAAGGGATCAAAATTCCTGTCACCAGTGAAGAGGCGTTAAAGGTTAAAAATTTCCCAAGAATTGATGAACCAGTAATTTTTTCCTTGGAAAATGTCCAAAGATTATTCCAGGTAAAATTGGAAATAATGGATAATTCTGCTGCTAAAGCATTGGCAAGACCATTGACAGTGCTTACTGAGACTATCCTTGGGGTGAGTAGGTTTTTGAAAATCCGGCCACCAATAATGTTGACCAAAAAACCAATACCACCGACAACAGCAAATTTTAGAAACTTTTGAGTAAATTCATCACGCCAGCGCATTTTAAAAGCAACCAAGAAAATATCTTTGGCAGTTTTAGATTCAATTTTAGATTCACCAGCATTACGGACATGAAATTCAAGTGGAATTTCTTTGAATTTTGCTCCCATTTTAAGAGTTTCATACAAAAGTTGAAGTTTATAGCCAAAACTTTTAGTAATTAAATGGCGAGAATAGTCCATGTCCATCTTGTCTATAAAACCTTTGACACGAGTTACTTTCAGGCCAGTGGTGGGATCGGTAACTTTAAAAAAATTTTTGAAAGGGAAAAACATAAGAAAACGGGCAGTAAATCCACCAACTTCAGAAAAGAAAACACGTTTAAAGCCCCATCCTTTGGGGTTGGAACCGCCTTTAATTTTTCTGGAACCAATGACATAATCATAACCCTCATCCATTGCCTGAAGCATGAGTGGAATAGTTTCCGGGGGATGTTGGAAATCGCCATCAAACTCAAATACATAATCGGCTTTTAATTTATCCATAGCATATTTAAATCCCTTTAGATAAGCTGCACCTATACCATCTTTACTTGTTTCGGTATAAAGGTAAACATCTTTATACTTTTTAGCCATTTTCTCAACAACTTTTCCGGTACCATCAGGAGAATTACCATCAACTACTAGTATTTTCATTTGCCATTTTTTGTCTAGTGAAGGGAAAGTTTTAGTGCAAAGATATTCGATCATTCTGCCGATATTTTCAGCCTCATTGTAGGTGGGAATAACAATAACTGCAGTTTCGGGTTTAGAATTGATAGCTTTTGCCATAAAAATATCTTAACACAATGTTAGAATAGGCTATGAATTTTGATATTTTGACCTTGTTTCCGGAGGTATTTGATGGCGTTTTTTCGAAGAGTATCATTGCCAGAGCGATAAAAAATAAAAAAATTAAAATTAATTTTCACAATTTAAAAAAATGGGCTTGGAATAATTATGGAGCAGTCGACGACAGACCTTATGGAGGAGGTCCGGGAATGTTAATTAGAGTGGACGTGGTGGACAAGGCGATAGAAGAAACAAGAAACAAGAAACAAGAAACAAGAATCATATTGATGTCGGCCAGAGGTAAAAGATTTACTCAAGCCGATGCCAAAAGATTATCAAAAGAAAAAAATATCATGTTAATATGCGGACATTATGAAGGTTTTGATGAAAGGGTATCTAAACTGGTAGATGAGGAAATTTCTATAGGTGATTATGTCTTGACGGGCGGTGAAATTCCAGCAATGGTAGTGGTAGATGCGATTTCACGATTGCTTCCGGGAGTATTGGGAAAGGATGAATCTAGCACGGAAGAGAGTTTTTCGAAAAAGGGCAAAATTGAATATCCTCAATATACACGACCAGCTGAATATAACGGTGAAAAGGTGCCGTCAGTTTTACTCTCCGGAGATCCAAAAAAAATTAAAGAGTGGCAAGAAAAGCACTAAAAACGATTTATGATAACAATTGCCAAGAGAGCAATTAAAAAATATTCAGCAATAATGGAAAGTTGTAATTCGCCTCGACGGGAGTGATGGTAAAGACTCCAAACAAAATAAAACGCGGCGAAGATATAAAGTAAAATTCTTTGGTGTAGGAGAGTGTAATTGGCTTTAAATATATAAAATAAAATAATTGTTATTACTACTCCAGTAGCCAAGATAATGTAACTGGTTGGATATTTTTTGATTTCTTTAAAGAGGATCATAAATTAAAAAATAGTTCCCGATTTTGAAGAAATTAACAGAAGCATGACGACCATTAAAAAAGCAATATGTCCAGCTGAAGAACCGGTGAAACGACGGGTATCACTCTTGAGAGTAAGGTAAGAATCAATTGCTAAAACTGCAATAATTATAGAGAAAAGGGTTAATCCAACAATTTTGCTAAGTGTTAAAGGGTTTATTTTTGGGACAGAAGGAGAAACACCGCTATCCCCTAAGGTAGAAGAATAATTGGGAATTGAGTAAACTTCTGCAGAATTTTTTTGATTAAAAGTGCTTTGAGCCGGAGTAGGAGAAGCGAAATGTTCCACTACTAAAGTAGTTTTAACTCCATTCAGTACTCCATCGACTACAGCAATACCAATTTCCTGATAATCATTTTTGACAATATTATCCCGATGGGTTGGGGAATTCATCCAAGCTTTGAGTAATGTTTCTGTGTCATAAAAATCACGGGCTAAGTTTTCACCGGCAACGGTGTATTGGTAACCAGATTTTTTGAAAAATTCCCAAGGACTTACACCGTCCGGAGATATGTGAGCCCAGTAATCATTATTGAACATATCCTCAGCCTTGAGCTTGGCTGATTGAGATAAAAGTGAATTATATTTTAAAAGAGGTAAACCCAGCTTTTCTCTTTCTTTATTGGTTTGATCAAGTACCTTTTGAATGGTAATTTCCGATGAATAGCCCAATACCCCAGGGCGGATAATAGTAAGCGATTTGATAATTGATTGATTAAAAAGATAAAAAGCAATTATAAGACAGAGGAATGAAGGTTTGAGAAGTAAAGCCCGAAAATTATTCCCCTCTTGAGGAATTACGAGCAAAGAGAATATCCGTCTCATACTATTCAGTATAGACTATTTTTGGGCTCTTTTTATAGAAATAATTAAAGGCAATAAGAAAGAAAATAAAGGAGTGATAAAAATATAGTTAGTACTTTTACAGCTATATCTTGATAAATAATAATCGGTAACAAGGGCAATTGCAGAAGATAAAGCAATCAATGTATGATTTTTTAGAAAAAAGAGGTTAATAAAAAAGGATAGAATAAAAACAAAAGGAAATACAAATAAACAAGTAGAAGATTCACTTATTTCTTTGATGGGAAAATAATCCACATCCTGAGTTCCAAGAACCTGATTATGACTAAATCCAGCAGGCAAGGATGAAGACTCGGGTAGATAATCTTCTTTGGTTTTTATAGAAATTATTTTGGAAAATTGTCCGATAGAACAGCCATTGCCAATCATGATTTTAAAATAATAGGTGGTTCCGGAAAATAAATTGTTTATGGTATATTGACTTGTTCCTTTGGGACCAATATTGGAACTGGAAAATGTATCAGCTGAAGGATTTTCACTAAAACTAATAAGATGATATGTATAAATATCATCGACTTCGTCCCAAAATAAAGTAACTGAGTCGTCCGTAGAAATAGCTTGTAAGTTGCTTATTATTTTTTCTGGAGCTTTATCATTACAACTAGTATCCTGATTCTGGTCGCATTTAAAACTAAAAGATAGTTGATGTGTACTATTTTGCTGTTGAAATTGATTATCTGTATCTTGAGGTAGAAAAAAGTCCCACGTAAATTTTTTAATTGACTTTGGAGATATTTTACCCAGAGGATAGGTAGTATTTATATTGATATCTTCAAGACTGCCTGTATAAAATATGTCTGTTTCAGATTTGATAGAAAGATTAATTTTTGAAGATAAAAGATTTTCTTTGAGTTCACTTAAAGAAAAAAATAAAGAACAATTTTGTTCTGAATCGTTGTAAACAATTATATTTTTGGAATCGGAAAATCCTGGATATAAGTTTTGACCTTGATAAAAAATATTTTCCGAGAAACTATCACATTTGTTGTCCGCGCATCTAATAGAAAAATCTGTGGCTTCAACTTTTGAAGAAAAAATTAGTAGAAAAATTAAAAATAACATTAAAAATTAAAGATTTTTTCCGGTAAATTACTAAATTTAACTTTGAATGTAGGAACTAGCCCTGAATCAGGAATACAAGTGCCACCGCTACTACAAGTGCCGATAAAAAATTCCCGGGAACTATTGCCATTTTGATCAATCTGGCCAGTAAAAATTTGACCAAAAATTTCTTGAGGACCAGAAATATCCATGTAATTTATGGTGTAAGTCATATCTGGTAGTGTTTGAGCCAATCCAGAAACACTAAGAGAAATCTTGGATACCAAGGGACGGAATTCCAAATTAAATTCAGGTGAAGGACATTGTTTTATCCATGGACCTAAAGGATTGCCTTGTCGGTACCAATTACATAGGTTTAATTGATCATAGTTTAATGATTCAACTAACTGATTGTTTTTATATAAATTGACAGTGGCTTTTTGGGGTAAGGCTTGGTCAAAAAAGATAGTAAATTCAGATAAGGGAATGGCGGATGAAGTGGCAATAGGGGCAAGAGGAGAATCATCGATAGAATATTGATAATCCGTAAGATTAATCTCCGAAGACAAAGAATTATTGAAAACGGAGATACTCTGTGAAGTAATTTTATTTAAATTGAGGTATGGAGCGACAATAATGTTTTGATAATGACCGTTTTCACTATTGTTGGCAGAATCAGTGGCGATTAAGGAAATAACATTTTCACCGATAATTATTTCAGGTAGAGTGCTTTGAGAAATGATTTCTGAGTTGAGATCGGTGGAAGTTATATCCAATTGACTATCAGGGGAAAAGCGAGTGTCTAGTGTGGAAAGTACTGGATTTTTAATAAAAACATAAGAATTCAGATCGTCACCCAATCCGGTATCTGTTAATTGAAAAAATATTTTAAAAGTACGGCCAGCAAGAAAAGTTAAATTTTGAGAAATTGTCTGCCATCCAGAATCAAAATCAAAATTCGTTGTGTCGAAATTACCCATAGATAGGATATTTTTAATAATTTTACCTTCAGTGTCGGTAATGAAAACATCAAAATGATCAAAGTCGACGATGTCATGGCTTATAAAATGATATGAAAATGAAAAAGTTGAGGTGGTGTAACTAGGTAAGCTTACCTCTTGGCTAATATAAGCAGTGGAACCGATGGAGAAATTTGTCTCCCCTATTTGAAAATCAGAAAAACTATGTTCGGAGAATTGCCAACGATCATCTAGATAATTTTGTCCGGAATAAAATAATGAATCAGGCAAGATATGTAAATTGGTCGTTGGCGGTTTAGTATCAACCTTTACTTGATAGTGAAAATAGTCAAATTCTCTAATTTCCTGATTGCCGTAAATATCAGTGGCTAAACTTTCAAAGGAATATAAACCATCTCCTGAGGGGGAATTAAAGTTAAAATTACCTTCCTCTGCAGTAATGTTTTGAGGATAAATTAGCCAAGGACCAAAATTATGTGAATAATACAAGTTTATTTGTTTAACCTGACTGTTGTCTGAGGCAACAGAGTGGATTATAAAACTGGAATTATTGGATAAATTTTGGTCAATTTGTAAAAGAGAATTTGGGTTTATTTTTTCAGGAATGAAAAAAGAAATTTTTTGAGTATAAATATCATCATAAAATCCTGCCAAGACATGCTTTGGCAGGATTGTTGATATTAAAAATAAAAAAATGAGTACTTTTTTCAAACTAGTTGACTTGGATTGCCGAAAATTTAAATGATAGATTACTAAGGGCTTGAGTTGAGTCTAAGTTTTCTAAGTCAGCTAACGATATTAATAAACGATATTGTTGGGAAGAATTCTGTGTCAAGTTGCCTAAAACAAAACTGATATCACGCCATTGTTTGAGAGTACTGTTGGTGATTTGTGTCCAATTATCACCTTCTTTTTTCTCGAGTTTTAGAAAAATTTTGTCACCAATTATGTTCCATGAGGTGCCGTTTTCTGCAGGAGAATGGTCTTCTAATGTGGATGATACTTTTAGAGTAATGGGGGAAAGACTTTGATTTTTCAAATAGAAATTTTCAACCCCAGTAAATCCACTACTGAGATTTGAATAATCATTTACAAATGAAAAAGTATCTTGCCAAGTAGAGCCATCAGAACTAATTTTTAAGTCAGCATTGCCGGTACTAAAGCTCATGGAAGCAGTGGAAACATTGGCACTAAAAAGAGCTCTGGCGGAAATGGTTAATACCATAGCCAACAAGAAAATAGATAAGATGGTTAGGAGAGTTTTTTTCATTATTTACCTTTAGATTGTCATATTAATAACAATTGACTAGTAAATAATAGTACTTTGTAATAATTACTACAAGGAGATACTTTTTGCCAAAATTACCAAACGCTTGAGTGTAGTTCCGGGAGGCCAGCAAGTCATGAGGGTTAGTTGATTAGTATTTAGATTAGAAGATAAATAGTCAATGTCGGTTGAACTAATAATTTTTTTATCGGTAACGGTGTATCGGTATTTACTACCCTCGTAATAGATGTCAATTTCATCACCGGGTTCCAATTTATTGGTTAAATAAAATATGGCATTTTGTCAGGGCTTTTTGATAAATTTCTGGATTATCGGGATCGACATTTTTTATAACCTTGGCATTCACACCAATCTTGGGAATAATGATGGAAAAATTATTATTATAAGAATTTTATTATGTCAATTAAAAATAGTTATGAAAATATTTTATTAATGGCTTTAATTTTGCGAAGTTGTCGTAAAATAATAAGACCGATAATAATCCCTGAAAGGTCAAAGAGAGTATCACTAAAACGACCGGTTCTGCCACTAACAAATAGCTGATGAATTTCATCACTTAAGGCGAATAAATAGGCACAAATTATTGCATTTTTTCCTTTCAATAACGCGAAATAAAAAAAAATTGAGAGAACGGCATATTCAAAAAGATGAAGACTTTTAAAAAAAATAAAACGAGGCAAAAGTGCAGGGTAAAAACCTGTGGTAGATTGAGAAGAAAAATAATAAATTACTCCCATCCAGATTAGAGAAGGCATCAATCGGAATAGAGTTTTGGAAAAATTATGGGTGATAAAAGTAGAATACTACCGGCAAAGAGGAATGGCCAGGAGAAAAAAGTGGAGTCAGGGGGAGAACGATGAAGTGAAGTGTTTTTTTGAGCAGAGGAAGTCCCTAATACTGAAGGTGTAATAGGCGGGCAAATAATTTGGGGAACAGGCAATTTACTTGAATTTTTCTTAGATATGACTTTGGCTGATGTAATATTTATTTTTCCAAGACGAAATTCGTGAGTTTTACTTTCAGTAGCCTTCTTCAAACGAAACAAAAGGTCATAATCTCCGGGTTGAGTCTTTTTGGGAATTGAAACTAAAAGATTTACCCAGGAATAGGTACCATCAAAACTGTTAAAGGCAAAATATGGGGAATCAAAGGGATGATCGAGACGAATTGAATAGAGATCGTCAGATTTAAGATTAAAAGTAATGTTGAGACTACTTCCCGCCTCAACACTTTGAGGAAGAAAAGTTAAGTTTAATTGAGGAGGTAACGGAGTTATCTCAACTGTTTCTTCCGGCTGATAACAATTATAGTTACTGGTGGCAGGACTTGGGTTACTAAAACACCATGATCCATCACTTTGTATTGAATATGTATAATTTTGTGGCGATTTCGGAAAGGTAATACTTTGATTTAGGAAATAGATAGTATCTCCGGAGTTATTTAAAAAAGATCCAGAAAATTTGTATTGATAGTATTGGCCAGGGACGAGAATTATATCTTCGGAAACACATTTTTTATGAAGACTCAAATCAGAAAGACAAAGATTTTTTAAACTTAATTCCTGATTACCAAAATTATAAAATTCGACCCACTCAACGGAATCCGGAGGATTGGCCATGATTTCGGTTATAATTACGTCCGCTTCCACTGTTGGCTCTGGCGTGACGAGGGGGGTTGGAGTGGAGGTTGGTAACAAAGTAGGAATAGCGGTTGGAACAGAGATTAAATTTAAAGGATAAGATTGACTGGTAATAGTGGTTGAAGTGTTGCTGGCTTGGGCAAAACGGCACTTTAAGTTGTAATTTCCAGTCGACAAATCGGGTATAGCATACACCGTACTTTGAAGTTGGCCAGATCCACTGGCATCACTAGTAACAAAGGGAAAATTCTTCCAGGAGCTGGTATACGATAATGAGGGCGTTGTTTTGAAAACGGAGGTATCGTCATTTATACCACCAAAAAATTTATAATAATATTGAGTTTCATTTTTTAGTCCGGAAAATTCTATGATCACTGGAAATGAGGTGTTACTGCTAATATTTTCAGGCAAATCTTTTAGAACAATTTCAGGAGCCGCTAATAAAATTTTTACCGGGAAAAACGCTAGAAAAATAAGTAAGATAAGTAACACAATTCTAGTGTAACAAAAATTACATTAATTTTTTTAAGGCAATGTTTAGTTTTTTTAGAGTCGTTTCTTTTCCAAGGGCCGGTAAACAATCCACTATGGGCGGAGTAAATGCGGAACCACAAATAGCAACCCGGAGTACCATAAAATATTCCCCTATATTCCAATTATTTTCTTTAATTAATGTCATAATCCTCTCTTGGAGATTATCAAAATTTTTAGTGAAAAGGGAAATAGTTTTGTTGAGAATTTCTGTTGCCAAATCGGAAGAAGTTCCTTTTTTTAATAATAGCTCCTTGTCATAATCGACATCTTCAAAAAGAAAATTTAAAATCTGTGGTAGTTCACTAAATTTAGTTAAACGTTCTTTAAGAACTGGTACAAGAATTTTTATTTGTTCACTAGAGGCTTTTGGTAAAAATTTTTGGAAATAGGGATAAAGCTCCTGATCGCTTTTCTGACGAATATATGAGGCATTGAAATAATCCAATTTTTTACGATCAAAAATCGGTGATTTTTTATGAAGATGATCTAAGGAAAATTCATTGACAAATTCTTCAAGGGTGAAAAATTCACGGTCAGTACCCGGATTCCAACCTAAAAGCATTAAAAAATTAAGAACGGCTTCAGGTAAGTAGCCATCTTCCAAAAAAGATTTAGCGGAAACTGAACCATGACGCTTACTCATTTTTCCATGACCACTTGGATCGAGAAGAACGGTAAGATGGGCAAACTTAGGTGCTTCCCATCCAAAATATCTGTAAAGCAATATCTGTTTCGGTGTTGAGGAAATCCATTCTTCGCCACGAAAAATATGGCTAATATTCATTAAATGATCGTCAATAACGACAGCAAAATGATAAGTGGGAATACCGTCTGATTTGATTAATACCTGATCGTCAAGTTCCCTGGTATTGAATTTAATTCGACCTCGGATTAGGTCGTCAAAAATAATTTCTTCATTGTCGGGTAATTTTAAACGGATTACATATTTTTCTCCTGCTTTAATTTTTTGATCAATTTCTTCTTGACTTAAATTAAGACAGTGGCGATCGTACTTAGGAATTTGTTTATTTTTTTTCTGTTCAGCTCTGACTTTGTCTAATCTTTCTTGGCTACAAAAACAAGGATATGCTAATTTTTTTTTCAATAATATTTTTATGTATTTTTGGTAGATATCGAGGCGTTTGGTTTGAACATAAGGCCCATAAGGACCACCAATATCGGGTCCTTCATCCCATGACAAACCATAATCTTTAATTACTTGGAGAATCCTTTCTTCAGCACCATCGACGTGACGTTTTTGATCAGTATCCTCTATACGAATAATAAATTCACCATTATATTTTTTTGCCAAAGCATAATCATAAAGACAAGTACGAAGGTGGCCTATATGGTACTCACCAGTGGGTGAAGGAGCAATACGTGTGCGAACGTCCGGCATGGCAATATTTTAGCATTATAGTAGAATAATTTTATGTCTTCGTTGACAGAAGTAGCTCATGTGAGTCGAAAGATTATCAAATACGGCGGTATTGGTCTAATCGCCTTTTTAATCCTATGGTCAGGAGGTGTAGCAATTATAAGTGCATATCGAGCAGCACATCCACCATATGTAGCGCCAACAGTACGCTTTGGAGTTTTAAAAAAAATTACTTTTCCGGAAAAACAATTTGAAGTTAAAAACTTTACTGCTGAATTACCCGATGATAAATTTCCTTCGTTTAAAGATCAGGCCAATATATACGTGATTTATCGATCACAAAGTCCTTTGGGAGCTATGAATGAAGCCAAAAAAACTGCTGTAGCTATGGGTTTTAAAGGCGAGGCTCGAGAAAGTGCCACTGGCGTATACCAGTTTAGTGATCCGGAAACTAATCGTACTTTAGAAATGAACGTCTTGCAAAGTAGTTTTAAAATGAGTTATCCCTATTTGACTGATCAAATGTTGCAGAATCCTGAAAATATGCCAAGTATTAATGAAGCAATAACACAGGCAAAATCTTATTTAGATAGAATAGGTAAATTACCAGAGGAACTGGCAACCGGCGAACAAAAAACTAGTTTATGGAAAATTAGTTTCAACGGTTTACAAGAGGTTGAAGGTTTATCAGAAGCTGATATTGTCAGAGTCGATTTTTTTAGAAAAAATATGGTTGAAGGAGTGGAAATGGTTTCGTCTGATCCCAAAAAAGCGCCTGTTTCAGTCTTAGTATCCGGTTCCTCAGTTAATGATAAAAGAATAGTAGAGGTAAACTATAAACATTTGGAAATTGATACTTCTCCAGCATCTTTGTCGACATATCCTATTAAAACTGTAGAAGAAGCTTTTGATGATTTAAAAAAGGGTAATTATTGGCCAGCCAGCGATAGTCAAACAAAAGACGTAGTGATTAGAAAAATCTATTTGGCTTATTTTGAACCTGTAGACTTGAATAATTATTTACAGCCGGTTTATGTTTTTGAAAGTGATAAACAAAGCAACTTTGTAGGTTATGTCAGAGCGGTTACTGATAATTACGCCAAGTAATATTGTTTTTTGCCCAATCAACGAGAATTTTGGTATCAGCAAAACGATCCTCACTTTGAGCTACTACAGAAATTAAATAATGACCCCGGAGATTAATTAGTCCGATAAAACTTCCCCTAGCATCCGGTGTCCACCCCGTTTTTAAACCTTCGATTTCGGGAACTATACCCAATAATTCATTGGTACTGATGATGTGATGAGAGATTTGTCCTGAAACATCAGTCAAAACCAATTCTTTTTCTTTTACAAAATTTTTTAGAGTAGAATTTTGAATGGCAACACGACCAAGTTGAGCCAAATCGTAGACAGTAGAATAGTGGTTAGGATCGTGAAGTCCATCAAAATTAGTAAAATGGGTATTTTTAAGACCATATTTTTGCATTAATGAATTCATTTGATCAATAAAGGCAACCTGACCTTGAGAATATTGGGTGGCTAAATTATAAGCAGCGTCGTTGGCAGAATAAATTAATAAGCCAGCAACTAAGTTTTTTATAGTAATTTTTTCATCTTTTTTTAATTCCATTGTTTTTCCGTCGTTATACTCCTGAGTAACGGTGATGACTTCATTTAAGGGATAAACGTTTAGAGCGGTCAAAGCAGTGGCTAATTTAGTGGTAGAGGCCGGATAGATCCGCTCATTTTCTCGACTAGACACCAATATTTTGTTGGTGGAAACATCAAGTAGAATGTAATAATTAGTACTAAGTTGAAGAGGAGAATTTCTGGATACTACCGGTTGTAGTGGGTGGGTAAAAATGTTCTGAGATTTTTTTTGAGAAAAAAGAGTGGTTGTAGGAAACAATAGCAATACAAAGGTTAATCCTAAAAAAAGTCCATAATAAAAATAGCGGTTTTTAATGATTTTTTTTATCATTATCTTTCTTATTTCGCTTTATTTTGACTAGTCTTTTATCAATCCTTTCCATATCTCGAGGGAAAAGGGAAGCTTCACGGATATTTGCTAAATTTAAAATTTGCATTGTAATTCTTTCGGCACCAAAGGCAAAACCACCTAATGGTGGCATGGCATACTTAAAAGCCTGAAGATATAAGTCTATAGTTTTTGGATCAATTCCCCACTCTTTTACATGTGCCAAAATAGTATCATAATCATTAATTCTTCGACCGCCGGTAAGCCATTCAACTCCACGACCAATTAAATCAAATCCTTGGTTAAATTCGGGATTTTCATCATCGGGATATGTGTAAAATGGTCGTGATTTGGTGGGAAAATGTGATACAAAAACCAATTCTGAATTGTATTTTTCCTCTGCCCATTTACATATCTCCCTTTCATCGTCAGGGGATAAATCTTTTTCCTGACGACAATCACGGCCAGTTCTTTCAAAAATAATCTGTTGAGCTTCACGAAGTTTTATGGAAGGAATTGTATCGGTTGTATGTGGAACACTTACTTTAAAAAGATCTAATTCTTTCTGACATTTAATTTCGACCTGATCAAGAATATATTTTACAGTATATTCAGCCATATCTCGTACTTCTTCCCAAGAATCGATCAATCCCATTTCGGCATCAAGACTAACAACTTCAGTTAAATGACGGGTAGTAACTGAAGGTTCAGCTCGAAAAATTTTATTTACGGAAAAAACCCTCTCGAAAGCACTAACCAATAAAGATTTATATAGTTGAGGACTTTGAGAAAGGAAAGCAGGATGGCCGAAATAATCAACCTTAAAAACTTCTGCACCACCTTCTGGTACTGCTGGAATAATAGTGGGTGATTGAAATTCCATAAAGTCTTTTGCCCTAAGGGCTTCACGAAAACTATTGATAATTACTTCTTGGACCTTAAAAATTGCTTTTACTTTGGAATGGCGAAAACTTAAGGTACGGTTATCCAACAAAACCGGTAAACTAATATTCAGTTCAGGTTGATGAATATCGAAAGGTAGTTCTTGGGATTTAGCAAGAATTTTAATATTATTTACCTCAAGTTCAATTTTACCGGTAATGATTTTGTCATTGAAATATTTTTCTAATCGGGGATTAATTTTCCCAGTGACTTCAACAATATCTTCTTCCTTTATTCCCTTTAATTTCTCATCTCCAACTATTTGAATTAAACCACTGCGGTCACGAAGGTCGGCAAAAATTAATTTTCCATAACTTCTTACCGAATTTACCCAACCGCGAACAGTAACTGATTGTCCAGTTTCATTAACAGTATCTTTAATTAAAGTTCTCATGTTGTTATTTTACTTCATAATCTCCTGAATAATAAGTTGGGGAAAGGTATTTCCATTCCAAGTGTTGGAATTAAGGCGAGCTACAAAACTAATAGCATCGCCATTTTTGAGATAAGAAAAGTCGGAAGCTTTTTTAAATGCCAAAATATCTATATGACCAACTTTAAACTTAAGATGTTCTTGGTTTTTCCCTAAAGTACTTAAATTATCTATTTTTACGTTTTCAAATAAAAACTGGGGTTCCTGGTTGCCAATGCCAAAGGGTGATAAAGAATTGATTAATTTTATATTTTTTAAATTCACAGCCGAAATGTCCATTCTGGCGTCAACAAAAATGGTGTTAGATGGTAAATAGTTGGCTAAAGATAGTGAAAAATGTTTAATTAATTGTTTTTTGAGCTTAGGAATATTTTGGGGAAGAATAGAAAAACCAGCTGCTCCCCTATGCCCTCCCAAGTCGACAAATAAATCGTTAAATTTTCTTAAAGTAGTAATAATATCAACTTCTGGAATAGATCGACAGGAGCCTCGAGCAATATTATCTTGTGTAGATATAATTACCGAAGGTAAGGCATATTTTTGAGTAAGACGACTAGCAATAAGGCCAATAATCCCCGGATTAAAAGAACCGGTAATAAAAATAATTTTATTGTTTTGGCCAGAGACGTGATTAATCGCGTCTCTACCAAGAGATTCTTCGGCAACATCGATAGACTCTTTTTGTAATTCCTGACGATTTTGGTTATGATCCTCCAAAATTCTGGCATATTTTGAGGCTTGAAGTGAATTCTGACTACATAAAAGACGAAGAGAATCGGTGGCATCAGCCAAACGACCAGTGGCGTTTAAACGTGGGCCAATTATGTAACCAAGCTCATAAACTCCAACGGAATCTTGTTTGGCTCCGGCAATTTCTAATAATTTTTTTAAACCTGGAGGGGGGTTTACTTTTAGCTCACCAAGGCCATGAAAAACAAGGCTACGGTTTAATCCAGTTAATGGTTGGCAATCAGCAACTACTCCCAAAGCTGCTAAAGACAAGGAAGGACTTTTTGTAAAATTTTTGGCTAAAAACCAAGAAAGTGCAGAGGCAGAGGTTTGCGTGGAGTGATAAATAGCATCGACTGAATTTAATTTTTCTCCGGCCAAATGGTGATCGACAACCACAATTTTTAAATCTTTGTTTTTTTTCTTAGCTTTAGCAAATTCTTTTTCAGCTACAATACCGTTATCTACGGTGATGACTAAATCAAAAATTATTTTTTTATTTTTTTGGAAACGGAAAAGGGAGTCGGCTTTAAATCCATATCCATCGTTTTGGCGGTGTGGAATAAAGGGGGTAACTTTGGATGAAATTGAATAAAGACTTTGCCACAAAATGGCAGTAGAGGTTAGACCGTCGACATCATAATCGCCATAGATTAAGATATTTTTACTACTTTTTAAGTGTTCATTAATAATAGAAACGGCTTTTTTTGAACTTAATTTTAATCCGGGATAAGGTGGTTTTAAAAATAGCGGAAAATCTTTTATTTGTCTGTTGTCTAATAGAATTTTGAGAATAGTTTCGGTAGATGTTTGCCCGGTAATAACCTTGAAATTGTTTATTTTTAACTTGATAACCATATGTCTATTTTATGCTATAATCTGAAGGATCAGAAATGTTATTAGTCTGATCAAAAAAGTATTATGGCAAACAAGCTCTTCGTAGGAAACCTTTCCTACAACATGACAGACGATCAATTGAACGCGGTCTTTGCACCCTACGGTAAAATTGTGTCGGCTAATATAGTTTTCGATAAATTCTCACACCGGAGCAAAGGCTTTGGTTTTGTAGAATTCGAAACTGAAGAAGAAGCTAAAGCAGCTATGCAAGCTCTTGACGGTACTGAACAAGAAGGACGCAATATGGCTGTTAAAGAAGCTCTTCCCCGCCCTGACAAGCCCCAAATGTAATTTAAAGTTATTTTTGTGGAAAAACCCGCCGCTAAGGCGGGTTTTTGGTTTTAATTTAAGGTAAAATTGGTCATGGAAAAGAATAAGTTTCCTTTAGAAGTAAAAAATTTGATGCAGAAAATCATTGATAAAGGTGGAGATATTTTTGTGATTGGTGGGGCGGTCAGAGATATTTTATTAAAAAAGGAAGTAAAGGATTGGGATTTTACTAGCAACTTGACTCCCGAACAGATTCAAAGAATCTTTCCTAAAAATAGTTTTTACGAAAATGACTATGGAACCGTAAGCGTAATCGGAACAAATGAACAAATCTTTGAAATTACCACTTATCGGAGTGAAAATGGTTACAGTGATTTTAGACATCCTCAAAAAATTGTCTGGGGAAAAAGTTTGGAGGAAGATGTTGAAAGAAGGGATTTTACAATTAACGCCATGGCCTTTGATATTGAAGGAAATTTATATGATTTTCATGGTGGCAGAGAAGACTTGGAAAACAAACTAATTAGAGCTGTAGGAAATGCAGATAAACGATTCCAAGAAGATGCTTTGCGAATGATGAGGGCTATCCGAATTGCGGCTCAAATTGGCTTTTTAATTGAAGAAAAAACTTTTGAGGCTATTCAAAAAAATGCTTATCTAATTCAAAAGGTATCTGGAGAAAGAATCCGAGACGAATTATTTCGTATTTTGAAAGTCAAAAAATCCGGTGATGGTATTCGATTGCTAAAAAGCTCTGGATTACTAGCAGAAATTATGCCGGAATTACTGCCTGGTGTGGGCATGAAACAAAAAGGCCATCATATTTATGATGTATGGGATCATGAACTTGAGTCATTAAACAATTGTCAAAGCTTAAATCCGGTAACTCGGCTGGCAGTTTTGCTACATGATGTGGGTAAACCAACTACAATGAGAATTGTAAATGGAGAAAGGACTTTTCATAACCATGAGGTGGTAGGCTCAAGAATAGCTGTAAATATAGGTAAAAGATTGAAACTATCAAAGAAAGAATTGGAACAATTATTTATTTTGGTACGATGGCATATGTTTACCACCGAGGATACTCAAACCGATAAAGCAGTCAGGCGATTTATCAGAAATGTGACTCCCCAATATTTGGATGAAATGATAGCTTTGAGGCGAAGTGACCGCTTGGGAAGTGGGGCAAAGGAAAGTAGTTGGCGCTGGGAATTATTTAAAAAACGTTTGATTGAAGTGCAAAAACAACCCTTTACCGTAAAGGATTTAAAGGTAAATGGCAATGATGTGATGGAGATTTTGAAAATAAAACCGGGTCGAAAGGTAGGAGAGATATTAGATCAAATTTTTGCCGAAGTTGAGGAAAATCCTAAGTTAAACAAAAGAGAAATTCTATTAAAAAAGATTGGAGAGAATAAAAACTAAGAGATATCGTTTTTTGTTTGGTATTCTTCGTCGGTACTTTGCTGGTTGGTAAGATAAGAACCATCTTTAAAACGCTTTTGTTTCCTTTTCTTTTTTTCTGGTTGACCAAGATTTGCGATAGATTTTATACCCTCTCGAAGAGGAAGAATAATCCCGTCTTTTACGATTTGGCCTTTTTCATTGACTGTAAAATTTGTTAGTATTTTGGGAGATTTCTCTGTCATTTTTTATTTTTCTTGCTTAACAACATTAGGGGAATGGCTACACCCACAGAAGAATAGGTTCCACATATTACTCCGATCAATAGAGCAGTGGAAAACCAACGGGTACTATCAGCTCCCAAAAATACTAAAGCCAATAACATAAAGATAATGGTCATAGAATTGTTGATAGAGCGAACAATTACTTCGGATACAGCCCTATTAGCCAACTGTTTCCAATCAATCTTGGTCTGATGTGATTTTAATTCCCGAATACGATCAAAGGTAACTACGGTATCGTGGGTTGAAGAGGAAAGGGTGGTAAGTAGTGCAGTGACAAAGAGAGCGTCTATTTCAGCGCCAAAGAAGTGGCCTAGAGCGGAAAAAGTACCCAATAAAATAATGGTGTCGTGAAGCATGGCTAAAATGGCTGAAATACCAAAACTAGCGTCATTAAAGCGGGTAGCAATAAAAATTAAGAGAAAGGCAGCCGATAAAATTAGAGCATATATAGTTTTTTTAAGTAATTCCCTGCCAAGTAGAGGCCCAAGTGTTTCAAAATTACTTTCACTGTATTCTGAATCTATTTTAGTAACAGCTTCAACCAAATTATTTTTTTGATTGGTATCAATATTATCAAATTTGAGGGTGTATTGATCGTTGTTTTGAGAAATACTATGTAAAGGGATTTTTTGTTTTTGAAAAATTTCTTCAAGCTGACTTTTATCCGGTTGTGATGGTAAAGTAAATTGCCAGGAAGAACCGCCGGAAAAATCAATTGAATATTTAAAACCCCAAAAAATAATAGAAAAGATAGAAGCAACGATTAAAGTGATGGAAATAAAATAAAAAAGTGGTCTATATTTCATGATGTTCATATTTTTTTATGGGCGAGAACACGTAACAGATTACGAGTAACGACCACACCTGTAAAAATACCTAAAAATACACCAATTAAGAGAGTGACAGCGAAACCTCGAACCATTCCAGAGCTGTTGAGAAAAGACCAATTAAAGGGATTAAATAAAATTAATCCGGTAATAATGGTACAAATATTGGCATCTTTAATAGAATTCCAGGCACGTCCAAAGCCTAGTTCCATGGCATTGTTCCAGCTTTGACCAGCACGTATTTCCTCTTTCATTCTTTCAAAAATTAAAATATTACTATCAACAGCCATGCCAATAGATAAAATAAAGCCAACTATACCAGGAAAAGTAAGGGTTATGTGAAAAATTCGGTAAATGGTCAAGGTAAATAAGCTATAAATAATTAAACTAATAACCGAAATAGCTCCCAAATATCCGTAATTACCTATCATAAAAAATGAAACTAGACCTAGACCGACCAAACCCGCCCGAAGACCTTTACGAATGGTATCTTGGCCAAGAGTAGCTCCAATTTGCTGTTCTTGAATTTTTTTAATCGGAAGAGTCAAGGCACCAGCATTAAGTTGGGCGGAAAAAGTTTTGGCAGTTTTGATATCAAAATTACCACTTATAACGGCTTTACCATCAGGGATGACTACCTGTACTAAAGGAGCGGAAATTAATTCATCATCAAGAAAAATAGCCAATCTTTTGTTTAAAAATGTAGTTGTTGCCTGCTCAAACAATTTGGTGCCTTCTGAATTAAATTCCAAAGCAACCTCCATAACTCCCGTCTGGGGGTTGGGTTGAGGGGTGGCTCTGACTAGATGTGAACCATTAATCCCGCTGTCTTGATAATAATCATCAAAATTAATTTCGGCAGAGGAAGTGGCTTCCAGAGGGAATTCCTTAATTTGGCCAACAAATTTTAAAGTAGCAGTTTGACCAATGAGATTAATAGCATCGTTAACATCGGTAACTCCGGGTAATTCAACTTTTAAGCGGTATTGATTATCTTGTTTGGAAATTTGGACATTGGCTTCAGAAACCCCAAAAAGATTTACCCGACGTTCAATGTTGGCTTTAAGGGATTCGAGAGCTTGAGACAAATCTTCAGGTTTGCTCTGAGAAGTGTCAATTTCATAGAGAAGGGAAGCTCCGCCAGCTAAATCCAGACCCAAACGGAGATCTAAATTCGAAGTAGAATTTTTGTTTAAAGATAAATTTGGTTTATATAAAGTTCTACCAAAGAGTGTAAATTGTCTTGGTAAATTGATAACCAAACAGACAAAGGTTGCCAAAATAATGGTCCAAAAAATTCGAAGAGTTTTGGAACTATTTTTTGACATAACCTAAGGTAAGTTGGCGGGGATGTCCACTAAAAATATAGGTAATTGAGGCTTTACTGCTTCTAACCCTGTATTGGGCTAAATCCCCTTCTTTAAGGCCAAAACTCTTGATAACTTTATTGGGTAAAGTAACCGCCAAACTATTACCTGTTCGAATTACTTTTCTGACTTTATTCATCAATTTTCCAGCAGAGCTGGGTTACCAATTATAACAAGAGGTGAAGAAAGAAAAAAATCAACAATAAAAGGATCACGTTTATTTTGGCGTAATTTTAATTCAGCAGAATCCATAACCATGTAATTTATTTCTGCATCACGTTTTTTCTCTTCAGCTTCAACTGCTTTTTCAACTTCTCGTAATGGTTGGTCGCCAACAATTATTAAGTCAATGGCGTCAGAACGTTTTTTTTGCCATAACAAAAAGGAAAATGAAGCTAATAATAATTTTGATTTTTCTAATTTCTTAGCTAGATCAGAATTTCTGTAAGCCAAAAGCAAAAGACTATTGAAAAGGTGATGGTTGAGGTTGGTGGTGTAATAAATGCGATTTCCCCTTCTTTCCGATAAAAGTAAATTGATTTTTTTGAGATTTTCCAGTTCGCGACGAACGGAATTTATTTCTTCTCCAGTAAGACGAACTAATTGACGAACGTAAAATGATTCGCGCGGCTGACAAAAGAAAATAGACAATAGCTTGGCTCGGCTTTTTGAAGTGAGGATAGAATTAAGCGAAGTTTCAACCTTCATAACTTACATCATTACCTTTAGGTAAAATTTCTATCCAAATTTGACCGGGAACAAAATTAATTTCTTTACCGCTCTTATCTTTGAAGATGGTACGGGATTGTCGATTTGCCTTGGACCAGGTAATTTCCTGTTTTTGACCATTGGCAAAATAAATAGCAGTGCCGGAACCAATCATTTCGTAAAGATTGTGCTTGTGTTCATCAACAGAACGTGATTCCTTGGTAAATTGAACAATAATATTTTTGGTACTGAGATTTTCTTTGGTATTAAAATCAAGTGCCGGAGAACCGCCGTTGTTTCTGAGATAGCGATTGGTAACAGGGTCATATTTCCAATTAACGGCATAATCTTTATCGCCCCAGAAATCAAAATTTATATTGCTGGCAGTGCTACTAAGCGACTTATCGTCATTATTAAAAAGCCAAGGACGGAAAGTCTTGTCCCAAGACGTTTTCTTGGCTTCTGTAGTGTTGGTTAAACCACGGGTAGCGGCAACATTCCATAGTTCAGTGCTGGAGCAATACATGGTATGTTCGGTTGCTTTGGTTTCACCGGTACGATCAGGTTCACGACGACATACTTTATAGGGTAAGGAAAATTGAGAAAGATCACTCCAAGTGCCTTGATTATTCCAACCATACTGAGAGATTTGTTCGACTGCTTGGGCTTTTTTATTGGTAGTACATGGTCCACCGGGAGTAGCAGCAGAACAATTGGCACCACCAACATGGGTATAGAGTGGATAATCAGCATATTCTGAAGCCAAATCAAGAAAATAGGTGCGAGCTGAACGAACAGGACCAATATCGTATTTCTGAGAGGCACCTTTGGCTGCATTACAGTAAAAAACTCCCATAAAACGAGTAATACCGCCTTCAGCAACAGCCTCATAGACGATATCGGCATTAGCTAATCCGGATTGAGGTCGGGAATCAACATGATTTTCTATCATAACCATTAAAGGTCGACGCTTAGACCAAACTTCTTTTTCCTCGGCAGTAAACTTTTCGCCATTAATTGGACAAATTTCAGTTTTTGGTCCTTTGAATTGAAGGGAACCCGTTTGATTGATTTGTCCAGTTTCTTCAGTTGAAGAGTTGTTGACTAAATCTGTATTTTTTGAATTTACAGGTAAGAATCTGCCAAACAACCAATAAGAGGCAAAGATTCCAAAAATAAATATTAAGAAATAAAGTAAATAATTGGTAGTTTTAGTTTTCATAAAATATTAACGGCTAATAGTTTTTAATATAGCTGATTTTTCCTCTTTTGACAAAGTTATATTATCTCCTTGACCGTTCTTGATCGGCTTGGCATAAATACGACTAAAGGAACGATGATGGAGTGAGGTCAAAATTAGGCCTGAATTATCCTTATCTAATAATACTAATATAAAGCTTTGATTGCCACCAATATCGTCAAAGGGATTAAAACGGATAAGATTCATTTTTTGGATAGCGAGTTTATCTTTTGAGGTTACAGAATCGCTTTTTGTGGATATACCGCGATATTTTGTCAAAATTAAATACAAAAGATAAAAAAATCCAAAGGTATTTAGAATGGTAAGAATATTAAAAAAAAATGGCATCTATAGCTTTAGTTTACCAAAAATGGAGTGTATACTGAAGCCATGAAGCAAATTGAAGCTAAAGATAATAATAGCCGATATATTGGCAAAGATTTAGTTAAGAGCTTTGTTTTGAGCCTGATAGCTATTGCAATCGTGGTAGCTTTGTATTATGTTTGGAAGTGAGTTAGCTTTAATTTTAAAGGAGGTGACAAAAAGTAATGGCCACAATTAAATTTTATTCTGTCAAGTCAAGGAAATCCGTTGAAATTGACGCTTCAAAAGTCAAGAAAGTAATCTTGAAAAACGGACGTCCAGCTGCCGAAGCGGTTGATCCCTCTACAGGCACAAAAATGTTCAAAATTTTGTCCGCAGCTGACGCTGCTATGCTTAAATAGTTTTTATAAAAAATCCTCCCGAGTTTATCGAAGGGGGATTTTTTTGGTAAAATAGACTACTTCAAAGAAGTTGAAGGACTAACCCTCCTATTCGGAGGGAGGAAAGTCCGGACCACTAAAAGCAAAAAACCTCTAAGGGGCGGGGTGTGAACTCCGGGTAAGGCTACAGAGACGAATAGGCGGCCGCCTTCGCAAGAAGCTACGGTGTGCCGAGGTGAAACGAGTCTCCTTTTTGTGGAAATCTCAAGATGAAGCGTTAATATCTAGCTTTTGAGAGCTTCAGGTAGAGAGACTAGATAGATAGTCCATAAACAGAATCCGGCTTATCTACTTCTTTGGAGTATTTTCTTTAAAAAAGCTAATATAAATACTTTCAAAAACCAGATAAAGAGGAACGGCCATCAGGGCACCAACAATACCACCAATTTTGCTACCAGTAGCAATAATAACGATTGTCATTAAAGGATGGATACCAACAGCCTTTTTCATTATTTTGGGGACAACAAGATTATTCTCCAGTTGTTGGATAACAATACCCCAAGCTATCGCTAAAATTCCAGTTAAAGGGGAAACGGTGAAACCAAGGAATCCAGCTAATATCGAGGCAATGGTTGGACCAATATTGGGTACAATTTCCAGAATACCCGCCATAATGGCTAGAGGTAAAGCATAATTTACTCCAATAATTAGATAACCAACATAAGAGAGTATGCCTATAATAAGCATCAAGGTAAGCTGAGCGCTCATCCATGAACCAAGACGGGTTTGCATTTGATTTACAAAATCAACTGCACGATCACTTTTTCGACCAAAGAGTTTTTTCAGATAATGGTCAAAATTGTTCCTCTCCATCAAGAGATAAAAAGTAATGACAAAAAGAATAAAAAGGGAAAATAAATTTGAGAAAAAACCGATGGCAATATTGCCAATATTACTAGGCAGACCTTCCAGTAGCTTCATTTGTGAGGAAAGACTTTGTCCATCAAGTCCCATAAAATTGATTCTATTAACCATTTCAGGCAAATTTTTTATGAGGTTACTAGTTTGTTCAACCAATGGAGGAACAATACCGGCGATACAGGCACTTAAAAAGAGAAAAATGAAGATATATATTAATATTATGGCTAAAGATCGGGATATCTTCTTTTTTTCTAACCAAGAAACTGCGGGATTAATTCCTTCCATAAAAACATAACAAACAAAAATTAGAAATAAAATACTCTTTAATCGCCAAAGTAAAACTAATAAAAGAAGAAAGAAAACTGTGAATATAATTGTTTTGTAAGATATTTCAACTCGTTGAACTTTGGAAGATTTCATAATGAATTGTACCATTCTTTAACCCGCGAAAAAACTATTTTTTCGAAATTTTTTTGGGAAATGTCAATAAAAGTTATTCCTTTTTGGGCTTTAAACCAAGTAAATTGTCGACGGGCATAGGCATGTTCGTCAAAACGCCATTTATTTTGGGCTTCGGCTAGCGAAACCCCTACGGTAAAATAGTTTTTAAATTCTTTGTATGCAAGAGTATTTAGCCCTGGATCTGACCAATTGTAAGTTTTTAATAAATTTTTTATTTCATTTAAAAGTCCCATTTTTAGACGTTTTTTTACTCGTTTATCAATACGAGGATATAAAAATGAAGTGGGGGCAGTAAGTGAAAGGTGGAGAATGTTGAAACCCTCCTCTATCCCCTCCCTTGATAGGGCGGGGGACATCTTTTGTTTAGAAAGAAATATTTCAATTTTTCTGATTAGGCGGTGGGGATTATTTTTTTCAGAATTATTTAGAGAAAGAAAAGCTTTTTTATCCAAAAGACGATAAATTTTTTGAAGTGTTGAAACCGGAAATTTATTTAGAAAAAATCTGAGAAAAGGATTTGGTTTAATGGAATATGTTGCTTTATTAGGATTTACAATGGCATCAATGTATTGACCGGTACCGCCAACAATAATGGGTAATTTATTTTTTTGATGAATCTCGTCAATCTTTTGAAAAGCGAATTTCTGATATTGAGCAACAGAAAAAGATTTATCGGGGGTGATAATGTCAATTAAATGAATATTAGTGTCTTTGGGGTGATCTTTCCCGGTGCCAATATCCAACCCTTGATAAAGTTGTCGGGAATCGGCTGAAATCAGTTCCCCGTTGTATAATTTTGCCAATTTAATGGCCAAATTAGTTTTACCAGTGGCAGTAGGACCGGAAATAATTAACAATCTACAATCTTCAATTTTCAATTTTATGGATGCTAAACATTA
>Ga0116184_10000671_pt1 | contig 37411 bp, 32 predicted proteins | sample AD_JPNNA5_MetaG_FD_89886 | JGI IMG/M metagenome (GOLD analysis project Ga0116184, IMG submission 89886) | Active sludge microbial communities of municipal wastewater-treating anaerobic digesters from Japan - AD_JPNNA5_MetaG | ecosystem: Engineered > Bioreactor > Anaerobic > Digestate | place... | reverse complement strand
CCTTCTGGCAGGAGGGCGGGCGCGCGGCTTATCTTCTGGGCACCGACGCCGTCGGCCGCGCCATCCTCTCGCGGCTGATCTACGGCACCCGCTTCTCGCTCTTCATCGGCGTCATCGTCACCACTATCTCGCTGGTAGGCGGCATCGTGATCGGCGTCATCGCCGGCTATTTCCGCGGCTGGGTCGACACGGTGATCATGCGCCTGATGGACATCTTGCTGGCCTTTCCCGGGCTGTTGCTGGCCATCGCGGTAGTGTCCATTCTGGGGCCAGGTCTGATGAACATGCTCTATGCCATTGCCTTTGTCTCCATTCCGACCTATGCTCGCATCATGCGCGCCAGCGTGCTATCGGTGAAAGAGCAGGAGTTTGTGCTGGCGGCGCGAGCAGTTGGAGTGCCAACCGCCAGGATCCTGTGGCGCGAGATTTTGCCCAATGCGATCACCCCAGTGCTGGTCGCCGGCACACTGGGCATTGCTACTGCTATACTGGATGCGGCCGGGCTGAGCTTTCTCGGGCTGGGCGCGCGTCCTCCCACGCCGGAGTGGGGCTCGATGCTTGGCGAAGGCCGCGGTTCTGTTTTCACTGCTCCACACATTGTGCTGTTTCCGGGGCTGGCGATTATGCTGAACGTACTGGGGTTCAACCTGCTGGGTGACGGGCTTCGCGACGCGCTTGACCCTCGCCTGAGGATGTGACGATGACGCAGGTTAATTCCGCTGCCTGTACGTTGAAAGGTGCGTTTGAATCATGGCGGTAAAGAAAGGCCTTCCACGGTCGACAAAAGGCGGGCCAGGACCGGAACGGCGGGCACTCTGGGAGCGGCTTGACCAATGGTGGCTCCTGTTTCTGGGAGTGGCGCTCTTTACGGTGTACCTGGCTCGGAGCAGACCGGACCCCTACCTGCGCATTCTGGTGTTCTTGCGTGATGGCCTGCGCGTGACCGTGGGAGTTACGACGGTCTCCTTTGTGTTCATCATGCTGGTCGGGTTGATCGGCGGCCTGGGTCGCATCTCCAAGGTGCCACTCATCAAGGGCATTGCTTCCGTCTATGTCGAGATCATCCGTGGCATTCCGCTGCTGGTGCAATTGATGTTCATCTACTATGCGTCGCCTATCGTGATCCGCGAGCTGGGTCTCAAGTTGGCCAACTCCTGGCCCACGCTGTCTGCTCGCCTGGTTGCGGTCAAGATCAACCCCTATGGGGCAGCGGTAGTTGGCCTTACCATCTGCTACGGTGCGTTCATGTCCGAGATATTTCGCGCAGGGATTGAATCCATTCCCAAGGGTCAGATGGAAGCGGCACGGTCTCTGGGAATGGGCTACATTAAGGCGATGCGCTACGTAATACTGCCTCAGGCCATTCGAACGATCCTGCCGCCAGTGGGTAACGAGTTCATCTCCCTCTTGAAAGATTCGTCGCTGGTATCGGTGGTGGCCGTGGCGGACCTAACGCGCCGCGGTAGAGAGTTTATGGCCAGCACGTTTATGCCGCTCGAGACGTGGCTTATGGTGGCCCTGGTCTATCTGCTGATGACGCTGTTTCTCTCGCGGGTCGTCGCCTACGTTGAGGAGCGGACCAGTTACTATCGCTAGCCCCGTGTTCCTGAAAAGGAAGCGGCGTGGCTGGGTTTGGAGCCGGTGATGGGAATGGCTGAGAACATTATTGAGATTGCGCATGTCAGCAAGAGATTTGGCCGGGTGGTAGCCCTCGATGACGTCAGCCTGAACGTGGAACGGGGCGAAGTGGTGGTGATCATCGGCCCCAGCGGGTCAGGCAAATCGACGCTCTTGCGCTGCATCAACCACTTGGAGAGCGTGGATAGCGGGCGGATCGTGGTCGATGGCATCCCGCTAACGGAAGCCAAGAACATCGACAAGGTCAGGGAAGAGGTTGGCATGGTGTTCCAGTTGTTCAACCTGTTCCCGCACCTCACTGCCCTGCAGAATATCACCCTGGCGCAGACGGTCGTGCGCAAGCGGTCGCAGGAAGAAGCAACTAGCATCGCGCGCGAATTGTTGATCAAGGTCGGAATTCCCGACAAGGCAGATGCCTATCCGGCGCAGTTGTCTGGTGGTCAGCAACAACGTGTGGCCATCGCTCGCGCTCTGGCCATGCAGCCGAAGATTATGCTTTTTGATGAACCAACCTCGGCGCTGGATCCGGAGATGATCAAAGAGGTCCTCGACGTCATGCTCGACCTGGCCAGAGAAGGGATGACCATGGTGGTGGTCTCGCACGAGATGGGCTTTGTCAAAGCGGCGGCCAGGCGGATCGTCTTTATGTGCGAGGGACACATCGTTGAAGAAACGTCACCGGATGGGCTCTCGCTGGCCACCTGCAAAGAGGAGCGAACCAGGCAGTTCCTGGGCAAGATCCTGAGCTAGTCCTCACGAACACAGAAACGGCCCCCCTGAAGGTATCAGCGGGGCCGTTTGATTTGTTGGCTAGTAGTTGTCCACGCGTCGTTCAGTGCCATTGCTCAGGCGGTGCAGATTGGGCCGCAGCTCAAACAGGATCAGCAGGCCCGCCAGCACACCATAGAGCAGATACGCCACAGGAGTAAAGTGCAGGAGGTAGCCGATTCCCAGAACGATGATGGAGGTCGCTGCTGCGGCGACCGACACGAGCGAGGCAATACGCGAAACTCGGCCGGCGACGTAGGCAGCCACTGCCACAAAGGGTACCACGTACGGTGCCATAGCCAGCAGCGCACCAACGTTGGTCATCGAGCCGGCCCCGCCCTTGAAACCGAGAAAGATCGAGCGGTTATGGCCCAGAACGGCGGCCAGCCCGGCCACTGCCTCTGCGACCTGCGTGCCGATCCAGAAGCGGGCCACGAGAACAGCCAGCAGCCCCTTGAGCAGATCTCCGATAACGGTGACCAGGGCCGCACCCTTGCCCGCCGTGCGCAGGATGTTGGTGCCGCCAGTGCGCCCACTGCCATGCTGTCGCGGGTCAACCCCTTTGGAGAAGCGGGCAGCGAGATACCCGGTTGGAAAAGAGCCGATCAAATAGGCAACGATGGTCATTACGGCGAACTGTATGAACTGCATTCAGTCGAACCCTCCTGGGCGGTGAGCTAATACCTGTCAAAACACGAACGAGGCGCTTACGTTGCGCCTCCGATGCGGAGTATAATAGCGCAGTTTGATTTCGAAAAGCTGGGCAGCACGGTGAGTGTCCCAAGACGGCGCACCGTGCGGTCTCAAGGAGGAGCGATGTCACGCGTAACGCGGATCATTGCCTGGTTGCTCGTTCTGGTAGTGTTGTTTGGCTGTGCCCCAAAGCCCACGCCTGTTCCGCCAACGGCTACTCTACCCCCAACGCCTACCTCCGTGCCCGAAGAGCCCTTGTACCTGTCCATCATCTGGCATCAGCACCAGCCCAGATACTACAAGGACCCGGCGACAGGAGTCTACAGCAAGCCCTGGGTGCGTGCCCATGCGCAGAAAGACTATTACGACATGGCCGCCATGCTGAAAAAGTACCCCGGGGTAAAGGCTACTTTCAACCTTACGCCGAGCTTGATCTTTCAGCTCGAAGACCTGATTGCCGGTGCGCGGGACCAGTACTGGATCCTGGCCGAGAAGCCGGCCGCAGAGCTGACCGAGGAAGACAAGGTCTACTTGCTGAAGCGCTTCTTTGATGCCAACTGGGATCACATCATCAAGATCTACCCCCGCTATGCCGAGCTGCTGGCCAAACGCGGCAGCGACGATAGCGACGCAACGGTGCAGAAGGCTCTCCTGTCCTATACTGAAGCGGACTATCGCGACCTGCAGGTATGGTTCAACCTGGCCTGGTTTGATCCGGATTTCCTGGCCGAAGAACCGCTCAAATCACTGGTGACTAAGGGGCGCGACTTGAGCGAAGCCGACAAGAGCATCGTTTTCGACAAGGCGCTGGAAGTGATCAAGATGGTGCTGCCCATCCACAAGGCGCTGCAAGATGCCGGGCAGATCGAAGTGACCTTTACCCCCTATACCCATCCCATCCTGCCTCTGCTCTACGATACAGACCTGGCCAAGATAGGTATGCCCGATGCCAAGCTGCCGGAGCGATTCTCCTTCCCCAATGACGCCATTGCTCAGGTGCAAAAGGGCGTCGAGAAGTACAAGGCCCTGTTTGGGCGCGAGCCGCGTGGTATGTGGCCGGGTGAAGGCGCGGTCGCTCAGGAAATCGTCAAGATGGTGTCCGATGCCGGCGTCATCTGGATGGCCTCCGGGGAACAAGTGCTGGCCAAATCGCTTGGCCTGGAAGGGTTCACGCGGAACAGCAAGGACGTGGTCCAGCAAGCCGATCAGCTCTATCGGCCGTACTATGTGCAGCAGGGTACCGGGCGTCCGGTGGGGATGGTGTTCCGCGACCTGCTCATCTCGGACAAGGTTGGCTTCACCTACAGCGGCACGCCCGGTGATGTCGCCGCCGACGACTTGATGAAGCGGCTGCACGACATCAAAGCCGAGCTCAAGGCCGAAAACGCCACCGGGCCTCATCTGGTAACGGTGCTTCTGGATGGTGAAAACGCCTGGGAGTACTACGATAATGACGGTAAGGCCTTCCTGAACGCGCTTTATCAGCGCCTGACCGATGCCAGGGATATCGTGACCATCACTCCTTCCGAGTATCTGGCCAAGTTCCCTAATCAGCGCAAGATCACCAAGCTGTGGCCAGGCTGCTGGTTCACGCCAGATTACTCGACCTGGATTGGCGAAGATGAGGAGAATACGGCCTGGAACTATCTGCTCAAGACGAGAACCATGCTCATCAACCGGCGGAATACGGTTGCTGCCAAGACCTACGACGCCGCGATGGAGCTGATGTACTTTGCTGAAGGATCTGACTGGTTCTGGTGGTATGGCTCGGACCAGAGCGTCGCTGATGAGAGAGCCTTTGACACGATGTACCGCCAGACCCTGGTCGACATCTACCGCACCATGGGCGAAGATGTGCCGGACTGGCTGTATGTGCCAATCATGCCGCCTCAGGCTGCCGCTCCGACGCAGGAGGTAGCCGGTCTCGTCACCCCGGTGGTCGATGGCCAGGCAGGCCACGACGAGTGGGCCCAGGCCGGGTACTACTTCAAGTCGGGCGGTGCCATGGCGCGCGCGGAGGATGTCATCTCCGGCCTCTACTATGGCTATGACAAGAAGAACATCTATCTGCGGGTCGAGGGGCGGAGTGACTGGCTGACCCTCGCTCCAGAGCTCACTATCGCGGCCTACCTGTCCAACCCGCACAGCAAGCTCATCAACACCTTCTCTCGCTTCGGGGCTATGGCTACGCCCAAGACGATCCTCGGTTTTGGTGCGGCCGGTGAAGCCGCGGTGCAGATCAAGGCGGGCCAGGTGAGCGCTGCCTACTCCGCCGCCAAGGGCTACAGTGAGTGGGACAAGCCCACCAGCCTGAACGAAGTGGCGGTCAAGGGCAACACGGTGGAACTGGTCATACCCTTCAAGAACCTGCCGGATCTGGAGGCGGGAGACCGCGTGAACTTGATACTGGTGGTAAGTCGCGGAGGAGTAGACATCGACAGTGCACCTCTGGGCGGGCCGGCGCAGTTGGTGGTGCCCGACATCAGCGCAGTGACAGCGGTGCTCACGCTGGACGATGCGGAGAAGGACGACCACGGTCCTGGCAGCTACACCTACCCCACGGACGGCGTCTTTCCGGCTCAGTGCTTCGACGCGAGGCAGTTCGTAGCCGGCTACGACGACAACAATCTGGTTCTGACCTTCTCGGTGTTCGGTCCAGTGGCCAATCCGTGGGGTTCCGCAGTGAACCTCTCGGTGCAGACCTTTGATGCCTACATCGACGTGGACGGCAAGCCCGGCTCTGGCTCGAGAATGCTACTGCCCGGTCGCAATGCTGCGGTGGCGGCAGAGGATGCCTGGGACTATGTTGTCTGGGTTGAGGGGTGGACTCCTGGTCTCTACCGGGTGGACAGCAAAGGAGCGCCACAAAAGGTGGATGTGTCGCTCAAGATCGTGGTTGACCCGTCAGGCAAGAAGGTGACGGTACGTGTACCCAGGAGCGCTTTCTCGAGTTGGGAGCCGCGGGAATGGGGCTATCTGGCGGTAGTGCTGGGGCAGGAGGGCTATCCGGCGGCAGGTGTGTGGCGCGTGCGCGAGGTTGAAGCGCAGAATGCCCAGTGGCGCTTTGGCGGCGCTCCGGCAGACACAAATCACACGCGCATCATTGACGTGTACCTGCCCGCAGGTGCCGCGAAAACGCAGGAGCAGTGGCTGAGCACCTATCCTGCCTCGCAGGAGAAGGATATGGACAAGTTGACCCCGGATGACTTTGCTCAGCTGCCAATGCTGAGAGCGCAATAACCATCGAAGAAGCCCCCGCCTCACTGACGAGGCGGGGGCTTTTGTCTGTTGGCTACTCTTCGAGGATCAGTCGAGTACGTTGAAATCGGGCAGTGCCCAGTGCCAGCAAGACTAGGTCAGCAATGGCAATGACGACGCCAGCCAGAATGGCCACAAGGGTCATATCGGAGGTGGTGAGAGCCTGCGCCAGGGCCAGTTGCACCGAAGCGGGCAGAAACTGGACCAGCAGAGGCACCCCGACAAAGACGACCAGAGTAATCAGGCTAAAGGTCTGGGCCGCCGCTCGGACAGTGGCGGCGCGCAGAGAGACGAGCACACCAATGGCCGTCATGAGCACGGCCAGAAGCAGAGTTCCGACAATGATCAGCAGCCAGGAGATGCCTGCATACCAGAAGATGGGTTCGTTACCGCGCGTGAGATTGAGTGTGATGAGGGCAATCAAGGCGCAAGCCCAGACCAGGCCGGTGCAGTAGAGCGTAGTGGCCAGTACTTTGCCGGCATAGATATCACGGTCCGAGAGGCGAGTCGACAGCAACGTCTCTAGTGTATGACGCTCACGTTCACCGGCAAAACTATCTGCCGCCGTGCTGCCGGCCAGGGTGAGGGGCAGGAGCATGAACAGCATGCCTGGCAGGAACGGTACGCTGGTCCAGGCCTCGCGCCCCTGAAGAGGCCAGAATACTCCAAAGACGAAAAAGATGGGCAGGAAAGAGACCAGCCTGGAGCGCATGCCCCCTCTCGCTCTCCAGAACTCTTTGAGTTCCTTGACCATGACGATGAGTATGTCGTTCATGAGAGGCCCTCCCCGCCGCGCTCCTGGTTCTCCTGCATCAGGGTGACAAAAGCTTCTTCAAGACTGCCACTGCCTTTATGCACTTCATCAATCTGCACTCCCTCCTGTACCAGAAGGGCGACCAGCTCGGGCACTGCTCCGCCAGAGCCGAGTTCGACCTGCAGTTGGTCACCTGCGACCGTAGCCGACCGCACAAAGGGCAGAGCGCACAGCCTGTCGAGGACGGGCTGCGAAAACCCCTGACCAGAGAAGTGGACGGTGGTTCCGGAGGTGCTGTCGCGCAGCTGGGAAGGAGCAGCCAGAGCCAGCAACTGGCCTTTGCGGATGACTCCCACCAGGTCACAGATCCTCTCGGCCTCGGCGAGGTTGTGAGTGGTCAAAAAGACCGTGGTCCCTTCCTGGCGGGCGAGGTTCTGAATGTCCTGACGTAGCGCCACGGCCGCTACCGGGTCCAATCCAGCCGATGGCTCATCGAGGAATACCAGGCTCGGGCGGTGCAGCAGAGCCCTGGCCACGGCCACCTTCTGCTTCATCCCCTTGGAGAGTTTGGTTACGTCAGCGTCGCGCCGCTCCCACAGGCCCAGGTGCTCGAGCAACTGGCGGATTCGTTCTTGCCGCTGCCGGGGCGGCAGGTGGTAGACCTGCCCCATAAAGTCGAGATTGTCATACACCGTCAGCCGGCCGTAGAGTCCGTCATTTTCCAGCAGCACGCCAGTGTGCTCACGGATCGATGCCGCCTGAGTTGCCACGTCGTATCCGAGCACTCGAGCCGAACCGCCGTTGAGTTCCAGTAGACCGAGCAAAAGCCTCAGTGTGGTGGTCTTGCCGGCACCGTTGGGCCCAAGAAAGCCAAAGATCGCCCCTGCCGGAACGCGCATCGAGATGCCGTCGACAGCGCGCACTTGTCCAAAGATGCGCACCATATTCTCGGTTTCAATGGCGTATTGAACCATATGAACTCCTCGTGAACGATAGTGAAGGCTTGCCTAAACTGCGGGGGCATGCTATCATAATCAGACTGCAATTGTACTGCTCATTCTAAAGAAGAGGGTTTCTAGAGATGTACACTGTATCTGATCTGCGCAAAGGGCTGACCATTGCTATCGACAATGAACCTTATACCGTCATCTCGTTCGAGTTCACCAAACCGGGCAAAGGGCAGGGCATTTACCGCACCCGCCTGCGGAACATGCTGAACGGCAGCATCATCGACCGAACCTACCGTTCTGGCGAGTCGCTGGAGCAGGCCATTCTCGAGCAACGCACCATGCAGTACCTGTACCACGAGAGTGGCACCTACCACTTTATGGACACCAAATCGTTTGAGCAGATGGGCATCGCCGAAGATGCACTGGGCGATGCGGCCAATTACCTGATCGACAACGTTTCGGTCGAAGTGCTCTTCTTCCAGGACCGTCCCATCGGCGTGAATGTGCCCAACTTTGTCAACCTCCGCGTGGTCAAAAGCGCTCCCTGGGCCAAGGGCGATACCTCCAGTTCGGATCTCAAGACAGTGACGCTGGAAACCGGGCTGCAGATGAAAGTGCCCCCGTTCGTCAATGAGGGCGAGCTGGTACAGATAGACACCCGCACAGGCTCCTACGTAACCCGCGTAAAGGGGTAGCGCTTGGCGACCAACTGGCGGCTGGCCAGCCGGAAGAGAGCGCTGGAAACCCGGGCCGCCACCATCAACGCGCTCCGAGATTTCTTCCGGACACGCCAGTATCTGGAAGTTGAGACACCGTTCCGTATCCCCGCCCCCGCGCCGGAATCGCACATCGATACGATTCCGGCCGATGGCTGGTTCCTTCACGCCTCGCCCGAACTGTGTATGAAGCGGCTGGTCGCTGCAGGCTATCCTCGGGTCTTTCAGATTTGCCATTGCTGGCGGGCGGGAGAACGAGGCCGCCGTCACATCTCTGAATTCACCATGCTCGAATGGTACAGGGCCGGGGCAGACTACACCAGCCTGATGGACGAGACGGAAGCACTGGTGACAGGCGTTGTTCGCCGCGTAATGAAACGACGCATCCTGACTTATCAGGGACAGGCGATACGGCTGGCCGCTCAATGGAACCGGCTGACCGTCGAAGAGGCCTACCAGCACTATTCTGGTGTCTCGGCCGAGGATGCACTCGGCGAAGGGACCTTTGATGAGCGTATGGTGCGCGACATTGAGCCCCTGCTGGGCCATCCAGTGCCGACATTCCTCTACGACTACCCCGCGTCACGCGGGTCGCTGGCGCGGCTGAGGGCCGATAACCCATCGGTGGCCGAACGCTTTGAGCTCTACATCGCGGGGCTGGAACTGGCCAATGGCTTCTCTGAGCTGGTCGACCCGGCAGAGCAGCGCCGGCGCTTTGAGGCGGAGGAGGCCTACCGCCGCTCAATCGGCAAACCGCCCTATCCCCTGGCCGTCAAGTTCCTGGAGGAGCTGCAGGACATGCCGCCGTGCGCCGGGATCGCTCTGGGCGTAGACCGCCTGGTGATGCTGATGCATGACACCGACAGCATCGACGATGTGGTGGCCTTTACTCCTGAGGAACTGTGATCGAGGAATAGTACTGGCAGAGGTCGCGCAGGGGGCACTGGTCGCAGCGTGGCTTGCGCGCAACGCACACCTCACGGCCGTGGCGAATCAGATTGAGATGCAAAGGGTAGTACGTCTCCGGCGGCATCAGTTGCTCCAGCAGTTGGTGTGCCTTCTCCCTCGAAGTTGATTGCGGCACCAATCCCAGCCGTCTGCTCACGCGGTGGATATGCGTGTCGACTGGAAAGGCAGGCCTATCCAGCGAGAACAAGAGCACGATGGCCGCTGTCTTGGGTCCCACTCCCTTCATAGCAGTGAGCCATGCCTTGGCCTCTTCGACCGGCAGCTCGCGAAGGAACTCGAGCTCGAGCTTGCCCCGTTCAGCGGTGATGCGCCGCAGGGCACTCTGGATATGGGGACCCTTGGTCTGCCCCAGCCCCGCCACTTGAATTGCCCCTACGACCTGGTCCTCTGGTGCGTCCCGCACCTGCTCCCAGGTTGGCAAGCGCTGGCGCAGGGTTTTGTAGGCCTGGTCCCTGAGTCGGTCGTTGGTATTCTGACTGATGATGGTGCACACCAGTTCAGAGATGGGATCAAGCCGGGGGAAAGATGGGGGATCACCGTACAGGTCTTGCAGACGGTGGAATACGGCCTGTGCTTGCTCCTGAGGGGTTGCGCTGCTACCAGGAGGCATTAGCACGGCTCGCCTGCCGGGGGAATGGGCTCTCCGCCGGTCGCATCATCGTATTGTTGACGAAAAGCCTCCAGGTAGGTTCGGAGAAGAGTCAGCAGCGTGGAGGCCTGCTCCGGGGAGAGCAAGGCAAAGGTGTCGATGAGGCGCTTCTCGCGGCTCTGACGGACCCGTGCCAGCACATCACGACCTGCAGGGGTGAGCTTAACCAGCATCTGTCGCCGGTCCTGCTGGTCCCTCACGCGAACGACCAGGCCCATCTTTTCCAGACGGTCAACGATGCCGCTGATCGTAGCACAGTGCTGCAGAGTATCGTAGGCCAGAGTGCCCATCGTAGGGAGTGAGTCGTGCCCGAGAATGGCGCGGAGAACAAAGAACTGTGCCGGAGTGAGTCCAAAGCCCGCCACATCCTGCGCAAAGCGGCGCTGCTCCAGCCAACCCACCTGAAATACCAGTTGTTCTATCGTGGTCACGGCATCCGCAGTGAACTCGTCAGTCACAGCGCCTGTGCTCCCCCTGTTGATGAGCGTGGAATGGCTCGATGCTTAGCAACGCTAAGAATATCATCGGAGGACGGGGCTGTCAACTCTGCGCTCAGGCGACTGGCACTTCCGGCTCTCGCACCCATTTCCAGAACAGGACGATGACCACCAGAGCCATGACAATGTTGAACAGGATCGGACCGCGGAAGCCGAACCAGTCGTACAACACACCACCCAGGTAGGGAGCGGGAAAGGCAATCAGCCCACGAAAGGCAGCGATACGTCCCATCTCTTGGGCACGTTCGGCGTCGGAAAAGCTGTTCGTCATCCAGGCCAGGAAGGAGGGCATCCACGCAGCGAGGTTGATGCCCCAGAGCGCGTGCAGGGCGAGAAACGAGGGGAAGGTGTGAACAAAGAGCCAGGCTACCATGATCATCACGGCCAGCATCTCGGAGAAAAGCATAAACGGTACGGTGCCGTGCCTGTCCACCATTTTGCCGAATGAAAGCTGTGTAGCCGCCCAGGTAAGGGAGCTGACGCTGGCCATCAGCCCAAGCTGAAAGGGAGTGAACCCAAAGGTGCGGCTGAGCAAGCCATAGAGAAGCGCATAGCCAGCGCCGTAGGCAATGGCGTCGAAGGTGATGGCGATGTAGAAATGCCGGAGTCTGGCCGGGGGAGTGAGCAGGGTCTTGACCATAGCCACAAACTCCTGGCCAATCAGTGCCTTGCGGTCCTGGGGCCTCATCGTATCGTGCATCACAATGGCCACGGCGGAGAGGGTGAGGGTCTCCAGGGCAACTGCAGTAAGAAGCACGCTCAAGAAGCCGTAGCGCTGGGCCAGAAAACCTCCCAGTGCCGGCGCCAGAACGCCGGCGAGCGCATAGAAGGTGTTGGTCAAGCCAAAGGCCCTGCCTCGGCCGTTAGGAGGGGTAGACTCAGCGACAGAACTGTCGAGTGCCGGGATGGCAATGGCCAAAGAACCCAGGAGAATAATGCCCGGCAGCAACCACAACCACTGCTTGGTCCATCCGGCAATGACCATCACCAGCAGGCCGACCGTGCTGAGTGCAGTGCCCAGCAGAATGAGGGGTTTGCGCCCTCGCCGGTCAGAGATCCAACCCCCCAAGGGCTGCATCGCCGTAGGTACGATCCCCCAGAATCCTCCCAGGCTCTCCAGGAAGCCAAGCAGTGGCATCGACGCACCCAGGCTTAGCACAAACGGCTGCCAGATCGTGCGGACCATGTTCTCGCGCAGCCCATAGAGCATCGCGCGGCCCATGAGAACCTGAAGGTTGTGTTGGGTAGCAGGAGTACTGCTGTTGGGGGACCTGGCCGCCATCCGTCTAGGTGCCCCAGTCGCGGGGATAGAGAAAATCGTGCCCAACGTCGCGTCGGCTAAGCTTGGCGATGATCGGTGGCATGCGCTTGAACTGCGAGGTGCGGATGCGGCGCAGCACGGTATCCACGAACTGGGCGTCAAAGCCGGCCTCGATGACCTCATCGCGGCTGTAGCGTTCATCCACAAGCAGATAGAGCAACTGATCTACCCGGGCATAGGTGAAACCGAGCTCGCCCTCATCCGTCTGGCCGGCCCAGAGGTCGGCTGAGGGGGCCTTTTGCAGGATGTACTCGGGCACTCCCACTGCTCGCGCCAGCTGACGCACCTGGGTCTTGTACAGGTCGCCTAACGGATTGACGGCCGATGCCATGTCCCCAAAGATGGTGCCGTAGCCCAGCAGTAGTTCGGTCTTGTTGCTTGTGCCGATGGCCAGGCCTTTCCATGACACCGTATGGTCGTAGAGGACGATCATCCTCATACGGGCCATCACGTTGCCTTTGCGGACGCCGTCCATCTCCGGGTACAGGCTGAGGTAAGGATCGACCATTGGAGTGATGTCAATGATCCGGTGATTCACCCCAGTTAGTCTGGCTATCTCGACAGCGTGTTCGGTGCTGTCCGGGGCGCTAGTGCGATAGGGTAGGATCAGGGTAAGCACATTGTCACCACCGAGCGCTTCGGCAATCAGGAAGCAAGACAAAGCCGAGTCGAGACCGCCAGACAGGTTGAGCACTGCCCTCGTAAAGCCACAACGGCCCAGCTCTTCTTTCAGGAACTTGACCAGGACCTGCCGGGTCACATCCGTATTCAACTCTAGTTGAGTAGCCACTGGCATAGGCCCTCCAACGGGAGACGCTGGCTCGTCGGAGCGAGTCACGAGGTCATTCCTCGCTGAGCATTCTGCTGCGCTCGATCTCACGACACAACAACTCTGGCCGTTCATCACGCAGGAGCGGTAGCTGCTGACGCACTCGGCGCAGCGCATTGAGGTCAAGGGTAGCTGTCAGCAGAGCAGACTCGAAGTAGGGTGCCCGGGCAACGAGTCGGCCATCCGGACCAAATACGGTTGAGCCGCCCCAAAAGTTCACGCCGTCCTCAAACCCTGCGCGATTGCAGTGCAGGACAAAAGCGGTCATGAGCGCAGCGTAGGCCTGGTTGACGACCTCCACCGAACGCGAGGTCTCGAGGGAAGGTTCTGGCCCCAGGCCTCGGCCGGGGCTGGCCGACATCAGCAGCAGAAGGTCCGCGCCATCCGTCCAGAGAGCATAGGGAGCGCTCATATGCCAGAAATCCTCACAGATGAGCAAGCCGACGCGTCCATAGCGGGTATCGAAGGCGCGGAAACGGTCGCCGGCGGCGAAAAACCGCCCCTCTTCGAACAGGCCGTAGGAGGTGAGGTAGACTTTGCGGTGCACATGGAGGATATGCCCACCTGAGCAATAGGCCGAGGCGATGTAGTAGCGATGGCGCTCATCCTCTTCGACAAAGCTAAACACCAGGTCCAGATCCGCACTCGCCGCAACAAGCGGCGCCAGAACAGGGTGAGCGGGATTCGCCGGCATAGCGACGTTCGGCACTAGATCCTTCAGCATATAGCCGGTGAGCGACAACTCGGGGAAACACAGCAGTTGAACTTGCTGCTGCCTGGCCTGCTCGATGGCCTGGCGATGCAATTCGAGGTTCTTGGTCGGTTCGCCCAGAACAGAGTTAATCTGCGCCAGGCCGATTCTGAGCTCGTTCACCTCGACTTCTCCGTTGCTGTGGCGTTACGAGTCGCGTGCAGGTACAGCAGGATGGCCAGGCCAAGCACAACCTCAGCCAGTTCGGCTACCTGAGTCCAGCGCAGAGGACCCATGTAGAAGGTCTCGTCGGCGCGCATAAAGTCGAGCACAAAATGGAGGGTGCCATTGCCAAGCAGGTAGAGCAAGGCTACAAGCCCACCCGGCAGATGGCGGCGGCGCAGTCTGTGCAGTTGCAGAAAAAGCAGTGCGCCGAGGAGGCAGGCGAGCATCTGCACCGGAAGGCGGGGCCCGTACACACCGTAAAGATCAGGAAGCCACATACTGAAAGCTGAGCGGACCACGCGGCCGTAATTGGCTCCGTGTACCCATGCTCCCGCCCAACCGATGCTCTGGCCCAGTGCCACGGCGGGCGCGGCCACATCAGCCAGGCGCAGAAACGACTGGTGAGCAACCAGGCTATACAGCCACAGACCCAGCGCGCCTCCGAAAAGGCCGCCCTGAAACGAATAGCCGCCGCCCCAGAACCCGAGCAGGGCCTCTGGCCGGCCGCCGTAGTCAGCCCAGTTGGGAATGACGTAGGCGGCACGGGCACCAAGCAAACCGCCGGCCAGCAGGCACAGGGCCGCATCGAGGAGGCGCGAACGGTCCAAGCCGGCTCGCGGTGCCTGCCAGAGGGCATAGACCAGGGCCGAAACCAGACCCAGCCAGATCAGTGCCGAGTACCAGTAGACAGCGTGAGAACCCCAGCGCAGAAACACCGGATGCATGGTGGACCCTGGCCCTACTTCTGCAGGCTCTCTACGATGCGGGCGTACTTGCCGGCCAGGTCATCGGCAGCGAGCTGGGTATCCGATTCGGCATAGACCCTGAACAGCGGCTGATCAGGGTCCGGAAGTACCAGCACCCAGTCATTGCCAAGGATGACCTTGACCCCGTCTATCTGTGCATCTAGGTCGCCCTTGTAGCGCTCGTGAAGCAGCCTCATAACCATACCCTTGGCCTCCCAGGGACAGGGTACTACTCGCACCGCCATATGCTGTGGAGGCAGGGCATCCGTGATCTGCGACAGGCTGGTTTTCTGCGTGGCCAGGCATTCGAGCAGTTTGGCCAGGGCCATCATGCCATCAGCGGCAGGCTGAAACTGCGGAAAGGCATAGTTGTCCATTCCGTCTGCCGCAATCACCACACCCTCGCGGGTCGCTGCTTCCATAACATCGTGCATATCGGTCTTGGTGCGAATGACCGTGCCGCCATACTGGCTGGCGACGCCCTCCATCGTCCTGGAGACAGTGACCGGAACGGCGGCGATGCCACCGCCAGAAGCACGCAGCGCCAGAGTCGCGAGGGCCATCGTGGCCAATCCGCTTGGCACGATTTTGCCGCGGTCATCGACCAGAAAGAGCTTTTCGCCGCCGACGTCAAGCCGCGCTCCGAGGTTGGTGCGCAGCGCCGAGCAAATGGTTGCCAGCTGGTCCAGCGACTGCTGGAACTCTTGCGGCGGGATCGACATCCTGGATTCATCGAGGCCTGCGTTCAACTCTACGACCCGCACACCGAGGTCGCGCAGGATGCATGGCAGCACTAGCGACGAAGGAGCATTGGCATAGTCCACCACGATAGAGAAGCGCGCTGCCTGGATAGCCTGAGTATTGAGTTTGGCCAAAAAGTCGGCCGTGTAGGTTTCGATCACGTCCGGCTGGTAGTCGATGGTGCCAATCTCATCGAGATACACGCGGCGGAAATCCTCGCGGAAAAAGACCCGCTCGATATTCCGCTCGGCATCTTTGCTGAGGTTGAGGCCGCGGCGGTCCATGAACTTGATGTCGACGGTGCGAGCGTCATGAGGGGACAAGCGCACATGCAAACCGCCACTGGCGCCGATCTTGCGTGTGATATAGCGCGCCACCGGGATCGGCACGCTGCGCAGGTCGCGGACGTGGACGCCGGCACTGGGCAGGCCGCTGATCAGGGCACGTTTGAGCATACGGGGGCTGCGATGCGGGTCACGATTGATAGTAACGATACTTCCCTTGGGCAAGGAAGCACCGAATGCCGCGCCGAGCTTGGTCGCGAACTCGGGCGTGAGGTCAACGTTCACCTGTCCGGTGATACCATAACGGCCAAACAGGACGCGGCGGCCCTGGGAACCCCAGATGATGCTAGACTTGACCGTTGCTCCCGCCTCAACCAGCTTGTCTGGCCAGATCTTGACGTTGGGATGGATGACCGCTCTCTCGCCGATGGTGCTGGTATCACCAACGACCGCACCCTCAAAGATCACGGCATTGCTCTTGATGTTGCATTGCCGGCCGACAATGGCTCCTCGCAGCTCGGCACCTTCGCCGATGTACGAGTTGCGCCAGATGATGCTTCGATCGACCTGAGCCCGGTTGTCGACGATGGTGTAGGGGCGGATCACCGTCGGCCCGCGAACGACCACCCCGCCTTTGATTTTGACCCCGTCGCCGAGATAGATGGGGCCGTAGAGCTGGGCATCGGGAGCGATCTCTACTCCCTCGCCAGTCCAAACACCACCAACGCTCTCTTTGCCAATTGGCTCAAGATGGACGCGGCTCTCGAGTACATCACTGCTGGCGCGGATGTACTCCTGTATGTTGCCCACGTCGCACCAGTAGCCGCCGGACACATAGCCATAGAGGGGGTCGCCGTTGTTGAGCAGGATTGGGAAGAGGTCCTTGCTGAAATCAAAGGACTTGCCCGCCTCGAAGAGGTCAAGCACCTCCGGCTCGAGCACATAGATGCCCGTGTTCACCGTGTCCGAGATCACCTGGCCCCAGCTTGGCTTTTCCTGGAACTCTAGGATGCGCCCGTCAGGACCAGTGATCACCACACCGTACTCCAGGGGGTTGGGTACGTGATACAGCGTGAGGGTAGCCTTGGCGCCCCTGGAAGAGTGAAAGTCGGTGATGGCCTTGAGGTCAAAGTCAGTGACGGCGTCGCCGCTGATCACGATGAACGGCTCATCCAGATACTTCTGGGCGTTCTTCACGCTCCCGGCCGTACCCAGGGGCACCTCCTCGATAGAGTAGTTGATCTCGAGGCCCATCGAGGAACCGTCGCCGAGGTAATCCTGCACTACGTCCGCCATGTACTGCAGCGTGAGCACTACGCTGGTGATCCCGTGCCGTTTCAAAAGATCCAGAATGTGAACGATCACCGGCTTGTTGACCATGGGAACCATGGGCTTGGGTCGGTGGATCGTCAGTGGGCGCAGGCGCGAACCCTCACCGCCAGCCATCACGACTGCTTTCATAAGCGAGTCCTCCTTGGGAGAAGTGCGGTCGGCTTGGGGGAATGATACCATAGAGTCTGCCACAAGCCAACAGCCATGGCGAAAAGGGTTGTGCCAGCCAACAGCGCGTGGTATAATCGTCACCATTGTGCCATAGTCCGGGCTCTCGCCACAAGGCATGGCAGAACGGTAGACCCGGGGACAGACGGCAAAGCAAAGAAGAGAATGACTACCAGCCAGGTCCAGAATCTGCTCGAACTCGGTCAGTCCGTTGCCAGGAAAGGCGACTGGGTGCAAGCTCGCCGCCACCTGGAAGAGGTGCTGCGGCTAGATCCGCACAACGAAGAGGCATTGCTCTGGTTGGCGGGGATTGCCGAGGACCCACAGCAGTCTCTGCGCTACCTGCGACAAGTGCTCAAGCTGAACCCGCGTAACAAGCGTGCTCAAGCTGGCCTGGCCTGGGCTCAGGACCGAGCTGCGGTGGCGAAGGGTTCCACGCCGGGCAGCAGCAGGTCCTCTAGGATTTTCAGGGTGCTGGCCCTTTTTCTCTTGCTGGCCGGGATCGTCGCTGGCGCAGTTCTAGCATTGAATTACCGGGAGCAGCTAACTGACCTCGTCTTTCCGCCGACTCCGACGCCAACGGCTACGGCAACCGCAACGGCTACTGCCACTCAGACACTGACACCCACCGCTACGCCGACGAGAACGGCTACGCCTACGCCTACGTCGACTCCAACCAGCACTGCCACCTCGACGCCGACACAGACGTCTACTCCTACCGAGACGGCCACGCCGACGGAAACAGCAACGCCCACGGAGACGGCAACACCAACGGAGACACCCACGCCGGCCCGCGGCGCCAAGTGGATCGAGGTAGACATCTCCACTCAAAGTCTCGTTGCCTGGGAGGGCGAGGTAGAGGTCTTTCGCACCCGGGTTTCTACGGGAACCACGCGCACGCCGACGGTCCTCGGGCGGTATCGCGTTTACCACAAACTCCTGTCGCAGACGATGGTCGGCCCAGGCTATGTGCAGCCGGACGTACCCTACATACAATACTTCTATCTCGGGTACGGGCTGCACGGGGCGTACTGGCATAATGATTTCGGCACGCGGCGCAGTCATGGCTGTGTGAACCTGACCGTGCCTGACTCCAAATGGCTGTTCTACTGGACCGATCCGGTGCTGCCGGCCGGAGCGAGCCAGGTCTATGATTCTACCAATGGCACGCTGGTGGTCGTGCATGAGTGAAAGGAGCTCTACTGTGAGAATCCGTACCCTTGATGCCCCCGCCCATATCGGGGAGAGAGTCCATCTCTGCGGCTGGATGCATAGCTGGCGCGATATGGGGCAATTTGGCTTTCTGGTTCTGCGCGACGGAGCAGGAACGTTCCAGGCGGTACTGGACAATGCCGATGAGATAGCCAAGCTGCGCGGGCTGCAATTCGAGTCGGTGCTTGACGTGGAGGGGCTGATCACGGCAGAGCCACGGGCCGCTGTGGGGGCGGAGATGCACGACTGCCGCATCGAGGTGCTGTCACCGGTGCTGGAGCCGTTGCCGTTTGAGATTAACAAGAAGGAATTCAAACCGGGTCTGGATACCTTCCTGGACTATGCACCCATCGGGTTGCGCAACCTGCAGAAACGGGCCCTCTTCCGCATTTCGGCCGAGCTGATGACCGGCTACCGCGAATACCTGAATGAGCAAGGGTTTGTGGAGATCCAGACGCCCAAGATCGTTGGCTCAGCCACCGAGAGCGGAGCGAACGTGTTTGTGTTGGACTATTTCGGGCGACCTGCTTACCTGGCACAGAGTCCCCAGTTCTACAAGCAGATCATGGTGGGTGTTTTCGAGCGCGTGTTCGAAATCGGGCCCGTCTTTCGGGCCGAAAAACACAACACGGCGCGGCACACCAACGAGTACGTGAGTATGGACCTCGAGATGGGGTTCATCCACGATCACCGAGCCGTCATGGCCATGTTGACCGGCGTGCTGCGTCACATGTTCACGCGGGTGACGGAGGGGTGTGCGAAAGAGGTAGCTCTGCTCAAGCTGAAGGTGCCCGCAATCGGCGAGTCGATTCCGTCCATCCGTATGCCCGATGCACAGCAGATCATCCTTGAGCGGTACAAAGAGGATTGCCGGGGTGAGCCGGATTTGGCGCCGCAGCATGAAGCCTGGCTGTGCGAATACGCAGCGAAGGAACTGGGCTCAGAGTTTCTGTTCGTTACACACTACCCGACCGCCAAGCGGCCTTTCTACGCCTTGCCGGACGAGCAAGAGCCGACCCTGACCAAGAGCTTTGACCTGCTGTTCCGCGGCTGCGAGGTGGTCACGGGCGGGCAGCGCATCCATCGTTACGAACAGCTGCTGGAGAACGCAGCCAAGTGGGGCATCAAGGCGGAGCAGATCAGCGGCTACCTGCAGGCCTTCAAGTACGGTATGCCTCCGCACGGCGGATTTGGCATGGGCCTGGAGCGCCTGCTGATGCAGCTCACCGGGCAGACGAACCTGCGCGAAGTCACTCTGTTCCCACGCGATCAGGATCGCCTCGCACCGTAAGCACGCAGCGCGGTCTCGGTCAAAAGAAGGGCGGGCGACACACGATCAGTGTGCCGCCCGCCCCTTTGTTCTCCAGTGTCAACTACTGTGGTTTCAGCAGAGTGGCTACAAGATCAATGCTCCAGTTGAGGATCTCCTGCTGCTCGGCCTGCGTAGCCACCTGCTTCCCGAGCCCCGTCCAGACAACCTGGCGAACCATGTTGTCCGGCCCGCCCGGGTTATCCTCCAGACGCAGCGTAAAGGGCGCGAGGCGGTTATACTGGTCGCGCAGCCAGGCCGTAGACTCGGCGCTCAGAGAGCCGAGATATTCCTTCTGCCGCTGCGACAGGTAATACTGGCCATCGAAACCGACCACGAGATGATCAGCAAAGCCGGCGATGCCACCGGTGCGCTCTAGCACGAGGACAGGTTCGCTTGCCGCCTGTGGCGACGCACGAGGCCGGTCACAGGAGCAGAGCAGTCCGATCACGAGAAGGGCCAGGGTAAGTACCACCAGTTGCTTTGTCATTCTCTGTGCCTCCGACAGGATTCTAGAGTGGATGACGAAGCGTGTCAAGGATTGTTCCCGTTTGGTTTGACACTGCCCGGGTGTCGGGTTATACTGGCGTTCGCCTATCAGAGGCGATGAGCCGTTAGCTCAGCTAGGTAGAGCACCTGCCTTTTAAGCAGGGCGTCGCGCGTTCGAGTCGCGCACGGCTCATATGGCACGTTTGGTAGCGGCCCCTGCGCAGCGAGGATGTCACTCAGATGGCAGGGGTTCATTTGTCTGGCCCGGCAACGTGAGCCGGCCGAGCAGCATTTGCCACATGGGCGACTCTTCGCTATACTAGCTTCGCTTTGCAGGTTGGACCACATCGCCACCCTAGCTCAATCGGTAGAGCAATCGCTTCGTAAGTGATGGGTTTCGAGTTCAAGTCTCGAGGGTGGCTCTGATGAATGAGCCGCATCCATGCAGGATGCGGCGTTTTCGTATCGGGTGGGCTTTTCAACGACATCTCACTGGGCGAGAGAAGGAGCATACAGCTGATGAAGAAAAAGAAGGCAGGTTTGTTGCTACGTGAACTATTGTTCGCCGATGAATCTCTGGAAGGAATTGCCGCTCGCGCCTCCGCGGACGGAGAGTCGGGGCCGCTGGGGCTGTTCGCCGCGGCTCATCGGGCGGCGGTGGCAGGCGATGAGCCGGCCGCAATAAAGGCTCTGCAGGGAATCATCGCTCTGCCGAGTCTCGAGACCAGAGTGTGCTTGCAGGCGTGGCGTTGCCTGCGTGATATGAAGGTTGCCCCACCGGACGACCTGGCTGCTAAGATACAGGGTGTAGTGGTGGAGGTGCCTGTGGGAGCAGGACACGACCTCGTCGCAGCCTACGGTGATCATACTGCCCGCTATTACAACTTTGCAGGCGGAGGCGTTGTCTGGGAGATTCCCGAGGATGAGGTCGACCGACTGATTGACGAGCTGTTGGCTTGCGGGCAGAATATCGTGAATGCGACCGGGATATGGGATCAGCCGCGACCGCCTGCTCCTGGCAAAGGCATAGCAAGGGTCAATGCGCTCACCTTTGGCGGACTGCACTTTGGCGAAGGGGAGTTCTCTATTCTTGCCGCCGATCCGTTGGGTGGCCCAGCTATCAAAGCGGCGTTCGTCCTGATGCAGGCGCTCATTGTCAGGCAGCAAGCGCCATCGGGTCGCCCTGCCGCGAATGAATCATGAGGGTTCTCTTCTGATCGATTGAGCGGAACTTTGGCCGCTTCTGAAACGACTAGAGGGTAACAGTTACAGCAGTATCCGGAGGGCAAATGGGTGTTGGTGGCGCTCGAGCTCCTCGAGCGGTGACTCTAGGGCAGGGATCGGCGGCTGCCAGCTCGACCAGATCTCGTCAGAATCGACCTTCGTTCGGCAAGCTGACCGTCATCAGTGTGCTGTTGACGCTGTTTATGCTTGGTGGCACCTATTCTGCCTACTATTTCTACAGCACAGTGAAGGCGTTCGTCGTGCGCGCCGACTTTGGCCTGCCAGCCCAGGGGGGGCAGCAGCAGAATGGCGGGCCTGCTGACGAAGAGGCAGTCAACCTCAACAAGGAGCGGGTGAATATCCTTCTGCTGGGCACAGACAAGCGTCTTTCCGAGCAGGGACCGAGCCGCACTGACACCATGATCGTGGTGACGGTCGATCCGGGGACCAAGGCGGCGGGGATGCTGTCAATTCCGCGTGACCTGTGGGTGCCCATTCCGGGCCATTCCGAGAACCGCATCAATGTCGCGCATTTCCTGGGCGAACGCGACAAGTACCCCGGGGGCGGTCCAGCTCTGGCCAAAAAGACCGTTCAATACACCCTGGGCATACCCGTTCAGTACTATGTGCGCATCAACTTTGAGGGCTTTGAAAAGCTGATTGATGCCATAGGGGGAATCCAGGTCGAGGTCAAGTCGGCAATTCACGACGAGAAGTACCCTGACAACAACTATGGCTATATGACGGTGGATATTCCTGCCGGCCTGCAGCATATGGATGGCAAGACGGCGCTGCAGTATGCCAGAGCCAGGCATGGCAGCAGTGACTTTAGCCGGGCCAGACGTCAGCAGCAGGTGCTGCGGGCGGTCCGTGACAAGGTGCTTAGTCTGAATATCCCGCTTACGCGCATTCCGGAGATGCTCAAGCTGGTAGGCGACTCGGTGCAGACTGACCTCAGTCTGAGTGAAATGTACTCCCTGGCCAAGCTGGCGCGAGAGATCAGCTCTGAGATCAACAGTGTGGTGATTGACGAGTCGATGACCACAAGGCAGATCACCCCTGACGGCGCTGATGTGCTCCTCCCGAACCGGGAGCTCATTCGCGAGGCGGTGAACCAATTCCTGGGCAACCCCAATCCAACATCGACGGCCGATCAGTCCGATCCGGCCCTGATCAGACAGGAAGCCGCCAGGGTGGATGTTCAGAACGGCACGCTCACGCCAGGCCTCGCCCAGCGTACGGCGGACTACCTGAAGGGTAAAGGCTACAACGTGGGCAGCGTCAGCAATGCTGACCGCTCCGACTATGCCAAGACGATTCTGATCGACTACAGTGGCAAAGAGAACACCATGCGGCTGCTCACACAGCTCTTCCAGGTAGCCAAGGAAAACGTGCGCCATGAGCAGGGTATCCAGGGCGGACCGGACATCCGGCTGATTCTGGGGCGCGATGCAGCGGCGCAACCGCTGCAGTAGATTGCTGTACGCAAGGAGTGCGGCGAGCATTGCTCACCGCACTCCTTTGTTGTTCTAGGGTGCGTAGCGGAAGGGGTGTCTGGCTGCCTGTCGCTCGGCCAGTAGTTCCTCTGTAGTTGGTCTGGCCTCTATCGCTTTGCGGATGGCCGCCCGCATGGCCTTGTAGTTGTTCATCTCGATGCGCTGCCGGTTCGCGGCGGATGGATGGACAAAGACGTTGGCAATCATGACCAGGCCATCCAGAGCCTCCTGAGGCAGGAACCCGTCCTTGATGCTGGCCTCAATCGCTCGCTGCACGCCCCGGGCCGCATAGTGATAGATGTGTTCTGACTGCTTCTCTGAGCGGATGGTCACCGTCGGCACCAGCAGTGTCCGCGGCGAGTCCTGAATCAAGCGCACCTCGTGGCCGGGGTGGGCTGTGCTCAGGGCGGTATCTATTGCCTTGTCTACCGGCCCCCCTCGTTCCCCGAGCGCCAGGTCCACGTGGGCGAGTTCAAAGAAGGGCGGCCCGGCGAAACCCTCTCCGACGCGCAAAGTCAGGTCGCTGATCTCTGCCGGGGTTGCTGCGGTGAAGGGCGCGCTCGCCTGGATGCGCTTTCCTGCCACACGGTAAGTGACCTGTCTGGGAGGTATCTTGCCAAACCGCTCGAGCTGGATGCGTAGCTCCTCGCGGTCCTCACGGCGGAAGGCGTCGCCGGGCATCATGGGCAGGCGGGCATTTCCGACATCGAGCCCCATCATACTCAGGCATTCCTTCACCGCCTGGACACTGCCCTGGCGGGTGATCACCCGCACCAGCGTCTGGATCTCGCGCTGGCGAGCAAAAGCCGCAGCGAGGTCCCCCGCCTGGACGGCGCGGTAGATTTCCTGCCAGATGTCTGGAATGACATTGGCCGACGCCAGGATAGCCCCGTCTGCACCGGCGGCGAGGACCGCCGCGATGATCTCGTCGTGGCCGCCAAAGATGCCAATAAGCCCCTTCAGCTTTTCCAGCAAGGTCATCATAAAGGGCATGTCGCCGCTCGAGTCCTTGATGCCGACCACGTTGTCAAGGTAGGCCATGCCCTCGGCGGTCCACCATTCATAGTGGGTGCCAGCGCACTGGGGAATGTTGTACAGAATCAGCGGCAAGCCCACCTTGTTCACTGCCTCATAGTGCTCGTAGATCTCATTGTACGCTGGCTTGAGATAGTAGGGGGCCACAACCAGTGCCGCTGTCGCTCCGGCATCCTTCGCAAACCGAGTGAGGGCCACGGTGTCACGGGTGGTGGCGCAGCCAGTGCCCGCCACGACCGGCACGCGTCCCCCTGCCTCCTCGACTGCAATCTGTATGGCCCGCTGCTTCTCGGCTTCGCTCAGGTAGACAAACTCACCGGTGGTGCCTACCGGCACCAGCCCGTTGACGTGCGGCAAGACAGAGCGAATCAGCGCTCGATAAGCAGTCTCATCGATCGTGCCGGCTTGGGCAAAAGGTGTGACCAGGGCCGGGAAGATGCCCTTGAACCAGGTTGGCTTTTTGGTCATTGGTTCCTCCTGGATACAGGTGATGGAGCGGAATGCCTATCGTCGATAGCAGGCGGCCAGACGTTCCAGACTGCGGTCAAAAGTGCGTTCGACGTCTGGCGGGAACAGACAGCCCGGGGCCTCCCCGTTCTCTCGGTGATAGGCAATACACTCGCAGCAGATGCCTTTGCGGCTGCAGGGCTCATAGGTGCAGGTGCACTTGGACTTGGTCTTTTCTTTCTGGCATTCCATTGTTACGCGCTCCAGCTTTTCGAGTTCTTCAGCGCCCCCACCGCGGCCTCGTGGGCATTCTGATACAGTCTGTGGCGATCAAGGGCCCGAGGATGGATCATGACCTTGATCAGTATCACGTCCTCGTCTGCGGCTTGACCCGGGAGACAGCCGTCGGCCAGACAATCGACCACGGCCCGGCCGACCGCAGACTGGGTGGGGCCATAGACCATATTGGCCTGGCGCAGGTTCTTGAGCGGATAGACGGGAACGATCAGGGTGGCCGGCCGCACAGTCAGATTCGGTTCAAGGATGGCCGTCAGGGCCTCGCACCCCTGGCGGGGATAGGTGAGCTGCAGTGCCCAGGCGTCTCCCACTGGTCCCTTCTTGGGGCCAACTACCAGGTCGACGTGCACCCGGTGCACGCCTTCGCCGGCGGCAGAAGAGCCGAGGCGAACGTCTCTATCCCGCAGCGAGGCCGCGGGAAGACCAACGTCCGCAAAACGCTCCACCAGAGGCTGCTGGGGTTCCGTAAAGTCAATATCGGGTGCGCTCACCTTGCCGAGTTTCTCCAGCTCCAGGCGAATCTCTGCAGCTACCTCGTTGATGAGCACCCCGCCCTGCTTCATCAGGGGCCGGCGAGGATTGCCCGCCGTCACGCCCATCATGTTCAGGGCCACTTTGACCGCGACGCCGCCTCCGTGCCGGCAGAAGATGCGGGCCAGCTTCTGGACGCTCATTTGCAGGGCACGCGCAGTAGCGAGGTCGCCGGCCTGCACTGCTGTGTAGAGCTTTTGCCAGATCTCCGGAAAAACCTGCGCGCTGGCCAGGATCATCCCGGCGCAGCCTCCAGCCAGGGCAGGCAGAACAACCTCGTCGTGGCCAATCACGACGTCGAGACGGTCCCCCACCAGCTCCAACACCTCCATGGTGTAGGTCAGATTTCCGGACGAGTCCTTCAGGCCAACGATGTTGGGAATGTCGGCGAGGTCTTCAATCACCGTTCTGGGCAGATAGGCGTCGACGACCTGAGGGATGTTGTAGAGAATCAGCGGCAAGTCAACCGAGCGGGCGACCTCGTAGAAATGCTGGTAGATGCCCTTGTCTGACGGGTGGAGAAAGTACGGCGTGACCACGAGCACGGCGCTGGCTCCTGCATCCTGGGCCTGCCGCGCCAACTGGACAGCCTGCTGCGTGGATGCCGCTCCTGCTCCTGCCACCACGGGAACCTGCCCGGCCACCTCACTGACGACGATCTCTATGACACGCTTCTGCTCATCGGGGTTCAGATAGCTGAACTCGCCCGTTGTTCCGCATGGTACGACGCCGTCCACGTGAGGGAGCACGTGGCGCACCAGTGCCCGCAGAGCTGGCTCATCAATACTTTCATCGCTGGCGAAAGGAGTGACCAGCGCTGGGAGCACACCGTGCAAGCGGAAATGCTCGTTCTTCACAAACGCCTCCTTTTCTGCACGTGAGCGGGCCGATGGCTCTGCCAGTCGGCCCGAACCGCGTTGTCCTGGTGCGAATGCTACGGCTTGGGAATGGCCAGATCTGCGGGGCCGATGGCAGACATTGTCGCCTCAGGAAAGTTCTCCTGGACCAGTTCGTGGATGATCTGGGCGTACTTGACCTTTTCCCTGGCCAGGAAAGCCAGACCGTCAGCACCGCTCCAGGGCTTGTAGAGCGCACCAGGGCCGGCTGCGCAGGCTGGGCCTGGCTCGATCTTGTAATAGCAGGGCGCGCAGATGCGGGCCATCTCTGGTCCGTCGTAGAAGCGGTTGTAGCCGCCGAACGACTCGGCCAGGTAGATGTGCAGGTCCAGTGGCAGGCGGCAGCCCTGGCGAATGGACGCCAGTTGCGGCAGGGAAAGGTCGGCCACGGGGTTGAACGTGCCGGCCCCGAGCGACTCGAGAAGATGTCCGCCCGCAGCCGAAGCATGCCCGGCATAGATCGAGACTTTGAAGACGACATCGGCGGGGATGTCGCCGTTCTTCTTCATCTCGTTGAGTAGCCATAGCAGCCCCTCATCGATGACCAGGAAGCCGCGAAAGCCGATGTCGATGCAGCGCATGATATCGGCAATGACGTAGCGAAGCTGGTCCGAGCCGCGGAAACGGAGCCCCGACAAGGCTCCTTCTGGCGTGGCGACCTGGCGCCCCGTGTCCCAGGCCGAGCGCGGCCCTGGCGTGAGGATCACTTCCATCTTGGCCGCAGCCGCGATCTGGGCAAAGTCGCGCAACTCTGCCTTGTCGAGCAGAGTGGCACCCATCACCACCGAAATCAACCGGTGGATGGGCATCTTGCGCTTGTGCGACTCGTCAACCACCGCTTCCAGCACCGAGGGCCTCTCGACTCCCGACACCTCCATGCGATACCACGCCCCGTCAGGAAAGCGCAGCTTGCTGGTCGGCAGGTCGTAGGCGTCCTTGCCCGGAATTCCCGCCTTCTCCATTGCTCGGCTCACTCGACTGAACTTCATGGTTGCCCTCCTTTGGCAGAGTTGATTCTTGGTGCTCTATTTCTGTCCTGATACCTTGGCCCAATCGGCGACGAACCGCTCCACGCCTATGTCCGTGAGAGGATGGCGGAGCGATTTCATAAGGATCTCGTAAGGAACGGTGGCAATGTCCGCCCCGGCCAGAGCAGACTGGGTGATGTGCAGCGGGTGCCTCAGAGAGGCGGCAATGACCTGCGTGTCGATCCCATAGGTTTCAAAGATACTGACAATGTTCTCGATCAGGGCCATGCCATCCTCGCCTACGTCGTCCAGCCGCCCCACAAAGGGCGACACAAAGCTTGCCCCGGCATTGGCTGCGTAGAGCGCCTGGTTGGCCGAAAAGACCAGCGTGGCGTTGACCCGGATGCCCCAGGTGCCTACCAGCTCGCGAGCCGTTGCGATGTCTGTGCAACACTGGCCGGACCAGGGGCAGTCCTGGCACAATCGGTCCACATCGACCTCTTCCTCCGCAATCAGGCTTATGGCCTTGAGCCCCTCGACAGTGACAGGAATCTTGACCACCACATGGGGTGACCAGGTGGCGATTTCCCTGGCTTCGGCAACCATTGCCTCGGCGCTGGTCACATTGACCACTTCGGCGCTGATCCGGTCTTGCACGACGTAGCAGATCTCACGCGTGACCGCCCTATAGTCCTTGTATCCCGCCTTGGCCATCAGACTGGGGTTGGTCGTCACGCCGGAAATCAGCCCCAAGTCGAACGCGCTCTTGATCTCGTCAAGGTTGGCTGTATCCAGAAAGATCTCCATCTTTGTTCCTCCTCGCAGATTGGGATGGGTCAGTGCGACTGGTTCTCTACGGCGGCTCTGGCAAATCCGCTGAACAACGGGTGCGGTTTGCCCGGTCTCGATTTGAACTCGGGATGGAACTGGCTGCCTACCATCCAGGGGTGGTCGGCCAGCTCGGCGATCTCCACCAGCCGGCCATCAGGCGACATGCCGCTGAACACCATGCCGGCATTGGCCAACAAGTCGCGATACTGGTTGTTCAGCTCAAAGCGGTGGCGGTGGCGTTCGTTGGTCAAAGCCACGTCGTAGGCAGCAGCGGCTTTGGTGCCTGGCACTAGCTGGCAGGGATACGTTCCCAGGCGCATGGTTCCACCCATATCGGAAATAGCCCGCTGGTCCGGCATCAGGTCAATCACCGGGTTGGGCGTGGAGTGGTCGAACTCGGCGCTGTTGACCTCGCCGGTACCAAGCGCGTGACGGGCAAACTCAATCACCATCACCTGCATGCCGAGACACAGGCCCAGGTACGGCTTACGATGCTCTCGAGCGTAGCGGGCAGCGGCGATCTTGCCCTCAATTCCGCGGTAACCGAATCCACCGGGTACCACGATGCCTGACACTGTCTCCAGACGGTCCAGTGAGCGTCCCTTCTCGAAATCCTCCGAATTGATCCACTCAATCTCGAGACCATAGCCTTGAGCGAGGGCGGCGTGGAATAGCGCCTCACGCACGCTGATGTAGGCATCGCGGAGATCCACGTACTTGCCGACCACAGCGACCCGCAACACTGGCTTGGACCGGTCGATTTCGGCCACCATCTGCCGCCAGGTGTTCAGATTCGGCTTCTGCGGCAGGCCCAGTCGCTGGGCAATGAAATCACCCAGCCCAGTGTCCTCAAGGATGAGTGGAACCTTGTAGATGTTGTCTGCGGTCACGAGGGGGACTACTGCGCGCTCCTCCACGTCGCAGAACAGCGAAATCTTGTCCTTGAGAGACTGGTTCAAAGGGTGCTCGGAGCGGCAGACGATCACATCGGGCTGGATGCCGAGACTGCGCAATTGAATCACCGAGTGCTGAGTTGGCTTGCTCTTGAGCTCGGCCGTGGCCTGTATGTAGGGCAGATAGGTTACGTGCACATAGAGCACGTTCTCGCGGCCAACGTCCTTGCGCATCTGCCTGATAGACTCCAGAAAGGGCAGGCCCTCGATGTCGCCGACCGTTCCCCCGACCTCGACGATCACGACCTCGGCCTTGGTGTCGGCGCTAACGCGGCCGATGCGGTGCTTGATCTCGTTGGTAATGTGAGGAATGACCTGAATCGTTCCCCCCAGATAGTCGCCTCGCCGCTCTTTCGTGATCACTTCAGAGTAGACCTGCCCCGTGGTCACGTTGCTGGCCCTGGTCAGGTTCTCATCGATGAAGCGTTCGTAATGGCCCAGGTCGAGGTCGGTTTCGCCGCCGTCCTCCAGCACAAAGACCTCACCGTGCTGGTACGGGCTCAATGTGCCTGGATCCACGTTGATGTAGGGGTCGAGCTTTTGAATCGCTACGGATACGCCACGACTCTTGACCAACCGGCCGATGGATGCGGCGGTGACCCCTTTGCCCACGGAGCTGACCACGCCACCAGTCACAAAGACGTACTTGGTCATGGCGTCTTCCCTGGGTCGTTGCCACCAAACTGGCTACGGCCGAGCAAAAAGGCGCGCTCGTTGAGCTCGACCAGTCTGGAGGGCACTCGTTCCCGGAGAGCTTGCAGCCAGGCTTCGACCGGCACATCGCCGAGGAAATGAGACAAAGCTCCCAGCAGCACGACGTTGTTCACCCGCGGATTGCCCAGGCTCTCCGCCAGGGCCATGGCCGGAACGAAATGCACCTGGTCGCTGGCTGCCGCCAGTATGGTCAGGATCTGCTGGTCAGTGGGGTAGGTGTCGGTGCCGGAGGTCACAGAAAGCGGCGAGATGACATAGTCATTGACCAGTACAACTCCGCCCGGGCGTATCATCTCCACGTAACGCAGCACTTCGAGCTTTTCAAAGGCGAGCACATAGTCCGCCTCGCCAGGGCCAATCAGAGGAGAATACACTGTGTCGGCCCAACGGACGTAGGTCGTCACGCTGCCCCCGCGCTGAGCCATGCCGTGCACCTCCGACTTTTTCACGTCGTGGCCGGCGTGAAGGCCTACCGCTGCCAGCACATCGCTGGCCAGGATGGTTCCTTGCCCGCCTACACCAGCCAGGAGAAAGCTGAGCGTTTTCATCTCTCTCCTCCTTCCTCATTCAGTTGGGCCCGGAACAGGATCGCTTTGCGAGCGCAGACCTGCGCGCATACCTCACAGCCCGTGCAGAGCTGACTATCGATGCGAGCCTTGGCTCGTCCGGTTTTGGGGTCGATTTCGTCGCTCTTGACCACCGCCGGGCAGCCGACGCGGAAACAGAGCCCGCAGCCGTTGCACTTCTCCGCGTTGACGCGCAGCGGCACCCATTGCTTTCTGACCTCTGGCATCAACGCGCATTCGCGTCGGGCGATGATCACCGTCGGTTCATTGGCGTCGAGGCAGTTCTTGAGAGCAGCCTCAACCCCCTTGAGGTCGTAGGAGTCAACGGTGTGCACCAAGCCAATGCCCAGAGCACGGACCAGTGGCTCCAGGCCAATCGGCGCTGTCTCTGCATTCTGCAGGGTGCGCCCGGTGCCAGGGTTCTGTTGATGCCCGGTCATAGCAGTGGTTCTGTTGTCCAGGATCAGGGTGATGGTGTTGCTGCGGTTGTAGGCTACGTTCAGCAGGGCGGGCAGGCCGGTGTGGAAAAAGGTCGAGTCACCCAGCACGGCGACATTGCGCTGGGAGATGCCGGCCTTGGCCACGCCGTGCGCTACCCCAATGCTGGCCCCCATGCATCCGCAGGTGTGTACAGCGCCAAGCGGTGGCAGAAAGGCCAGGGTGTAACAGCCAATGTCGCCGTTGACCACCAGGCCAAGCTTGTTGGCTACATGGAGTACGCCGCGGTGCGGGCAGCCCGGGCAGAGGATCGGCGGGCGCGGAGGTAGAGGGATCTTGTCGGGGTGGGGCGTGGGCATCAGAGCCGATGCCGGCAGGAGGCCGGCCTTGATCGCGTTGTCGCGAACGACGGACTGGTCCAACTCACCGCAGATGGGAAAGATGCTCTTGCCCTCCACCGGAATGCCGAGCAAACGGATTTCCTCCTCCAGGAAGGGGTCCAACTCTTCGATCACGATGAGGCGACCAACCTGTCTGGCGAACTGACGGACCATCCTGGCAGGGATCGGGTAGGTCATACCAAGCTTGAGTACCGAGGCATCGGGAAAGACTTCACGGGCATACTGGTAGGCCACGCCGCTGCAAACAATGCCCAGGCTCGTATCGCGCATCTTGAGCTGATTGAAACTGAAAGTCTCGGCGAATTCGGCCAGCCGGGCGATACGCTGCTCGGCGACGGGGTGACGACGGCGCGCGTTCCCCGGGACCATCACGTATTTGGCGGTATCGATGCGATAAGTAGGTCTTTCGGCGCGTGGTGGCGGCCGAACTCCCTCGAGTTCCACCACACTGCTGGAATGGGAGAGGCGCGTGGTCAACCGCAGCATGACCGGCGTATCGAACTGCTCGCTGATGTTCAAAGCCGCGCCAACGAGGTCATGGGCCTCCTGGCTGTCGGTCGGCTCGAGACAGGGTACCCGGGCGAACTTGCAATAGCGGCGGTTGTCCTGCTCGTTCTGCGAGCTATGCATAAACGGGTCATCGGCATTAACCACGACCAGCCCGGCCTCGAGCCCGGTCATGGCCGCATAGAAAAAGCTATCCGCGGCCACATTCAGGCCGACGTGTTTCATCACCGCCATGGCGCGGCTGCCGGCGTATGCTGCGCCGATGGCTACGTCCATAGCTACCTTCTCGTTGGGCGACCACTCGGCGTAGACGTCGGGCATGGGAGCCAGCGTCTCGAGGATTTCTGTGCTGGGAGTGCCGGGATAGGCGGCGGCTACGACTATCCCGCTCTCCCAGGCACCCCAGGCGACAGCTTCGTTGCCAGAGAGGAATCGTTTCACTGCTCTGCCTCCGTAGAGTCATCAGGCAGCAGACCGCTGCGCTGTATTGTTTCCAGGACGAGTTCCGCGGCGAAACGATGGCCCTTGGCCGTCAGATGCACCGCGTCAGGAGCGATCAGCGTCGCCGAATCGGAGGGAGTCTGCTGCTGGAGCAGCTTCTGCAGATCAATCAGCGGTACGGCCAGTTCGTCAGCCAGGGTGCGGACCGTTTCGTTGAACTGCTCATAGACCGATGCCTGATGCTGTTCCGCGGCAACCAGATTCGTCCAGGCAGGGTTGGGTACTGTTGAGGTCATGAACAAGACAGAGCAGCCAGCGCGCCGCAGCCGGTCGGCGATCAGGCGCTGGGCCAGCGCAAAACCCTGCAGAGACACGCGAGGCTGACTAGCGCCATCGCCGAGAGCGGCGGAGGCGGCGTCGGATGCTGGTCGCCGAGTGCGGCTCAGGCGGGTGCGCAGGCTCAGCAGAAGATGGCTCTGCAATAACCAGGCTTCGAGCCGGCCGAGCGGAGTAGTTCTGTGGGTCATCTGCTGCTCGCGGCAGTTGTCGAGAGGCCATTCTCCCAGGTGACCATCATTGGCTCCAAATGCGCTGATTACGATGCGCGGCCTGTAGGCGAGTACGTCTGTGGTCAGGCGCTCCAGGCCCATCACAGCCGTGTTTCCCCTGATGCCGGCATTGACAACGACCATGTCCGGTCCAGGGGATTTGCTGCGGAGCAAGGCCTCCAGCAACGCGGGAAAGGCTTGCTCGAAAGACAGCGCCTCACCGAAGGTATTGGAATCGCCCAGGCAGACAATGCTGAAGGCGGCACGGGTCTGCTCTGGTCTCAACTGGCGTGTCTCGGGCCTCAGCTCTGTGGGTCTGGCAAGGTCCAGAGTACGGTGGCGGGCGCGAAGAAGCAGCTCCGCACAGAGGAAGCCAGCGAGCAACCACAACGCGACCATGACAGGAGACATTATACCTTTGGCTGCGGGCTTTGCCAAAGCGGCCGCGATTGCTGCTACCGGCGAGTAGCGGTCCTGGTATGCCAGCCTTGCGCGTCTACCGTGACCTCAATGTCCCCCGACAGGTCGGTGCGCAGGGTAGGAATGGCCCGTGCCGCGAGAAGCTCCAGCGTCGACGGGGCAGGATGGCCGAACCTGTTGTCGGCGCCTACCGAGATGACCGCCAGTTGCGGCTGCACGGCATCGAGCAAAGGCGAGTCGAGGCCCTGCGCGCTTCCATGGTGTGGCACCTTGAGCACTGTGCTCGCCAGTGTCGTGCCGTCCCGGGCCAGTGACAGAATTGACTCGGCCTCCAGGTCGCCGGTGAAGAGAAACTGCGCCGTCGGCCCGCTCAACCACGCCAGGAGGCAGGGGCCATCTGCCTGGGTTAGTGGCCAGACCTGCAGGTTCAGACCATCGCCCAGGTCGATGCAAATGGGATCGCTCACGGTCAGAGCGTCGATTTCTTGCTCCCTGAGCCGAGCCTGCCAGGCCAGTGAAATGGCCGAAGTGGAGTCAGTGGTCCCGCGGATCACCGTGCGCACATGATAACGATCCGTCACCGCCAGCAGACCGCGCAAGTGATCATCGTGGGCGTGGGTGCAGAGGACCAGGTCGATGCGCCGATCCCAGAAAGGCAGACGGCGTCCCAGCGCTGCCAGAAGCTGCGCCGGGCTCGGCCCGCCGTCAATCAGCAGCCGCTGTCCAGAGGGGGTCTGTATCAAGATGGCGTCGCCCTGTCCGACATCGAGAAACGACACGCGCAGGACGGGGCTGGGAAGTGACGCCACCCCGCTCCAGACCAGACAGAGCAATGCTACCAGAATGACCAGCATGCCTCTGCGCACCCGAGGCTGACCGATGAGTTTGCGTGCCTGCTCCACCAGATGCTGCCGGCGGCTCACCACTAATGACAGAATCGCCAGCACGGAGTAGTAGACAAGCACGGAAGCAGCCGATGCCGTCTGTGACGAGGCCTGGTTGCCAATCCAACCGCCAATGGTCTCCGTAACCCGAATGGTGTAGGTGAGGGGAACCCAGACGGCCCAGCTCAGCAGAATGCCCACCGGCCGCAGAAATTGCCCGAGCATGGCAGCCGAACCGCCCAGGTAGACGATGGCCGGTTGCACCGGCAGAACCAGCAGGTTGGCCAGCAGCCCCAGCGGCGAGACGCCGCCAAAGTAGTAGGCCAGGATCGGCAGCACGAGGATCTGTGCGGCGACCGTCGTCAGCACGGTGTCGCTGAGCAGAGCAACCACACGTTCCGCGGTCCGGAGCGACGTCACTCTGGCCAGTGCCGCGGTGACCAGAGACGCCAGACGGCCCCCGTAGAGGATCAGCCCGAGGCTTGCCGCAAAAGAAATCTGAAAGCTGATATCCCACAGCAGAAAGGGCCGGGCGAGGGTCATGAACCAGGCCGAGGCAAAGAGGCTGGTCAGTGCGTCGGCCTGATGCCCGACGATCAGCGCCAAGGCGGCCAGGCCGCCCATAATTGCCGCCCGCACCACCGGAGGCTCGGCGCCAACCAGAATCGCATAGACGGCGATGGCAGCCACTGAAACGGCGAGGGCGACATAACGCTGGAGAAAGCGGGATGATACTTTGACCAGGGCTGCCGAAACCAGTGCGATGTTGAACCCGGAGATGGCAATGATATGGGCCGTGCCAGCGCGGCCGAACTGGTCCATCAGTGTTCTGGGGATGCCCTCGTCACTGCCGAGCAGAATGCCGCTCAGCAGGGCGGCCTGCGGTTCTGGCAGCGCCGAGGCGATGAACTGGTGGGTGCGCAGCCTGATGGCATAGAGCAGGGCCAGCAAGGCATTGCCCCGGTGGTGGGCCAGCACGCGGATGCTGGCGTAGCTCATGGTGGAGTGAATGCCCTGCCTGGCCAGCCAGTCCCGATAGAACGCTGCTGTCGGTGCCCCGGGAGTGCGCAGTGTGCCCCGGAACTCGAGCTCGTCGCCATAGTGATACTCGTAGAAGCTAGGCACCTGAACCAGCACCAGGCCGCGGCTGGGCGCCCATCCGTCTGCCAAGTCACGTGCTGATACGGCCACGTGCAGTTCAGTAGTGCGGTCCTTAGCGGTTGGGTAGTTGACCACGACGCCCCGCAGGGACACCGGCTTGCCGTCGTTGAGCGCCGCAAGGGGCCCGGGCAGCAGGGTTGGCTCGGCCAGCCGGTAGCGCCAGACGCCGGCAGCGAAAAAGATGAGCAAGGCCGAGACCAGACGAAGCAGCGATGCCTGTTCTGGTTGGGTGTGGAAACGTTGGACCAGCGCGAGCGCTACCAGAAAGCAGAGCAGGCCGATGACTCCAGGCAGCCAGGGGGCAATGCTGACCAGAGAGGCAATGTACAGTCCCATCAGCCAGGCAGAGGCCAGGTAGACGAGTGTCATCGGTTGCGATTTTACCGGCGCCGGGTGGCGCAGACAAACCGAGTCGCGCCCCGGTTTTGGAGTGTAGGAAGTGCATCAAGTCCAGCCGGCCTTCATTGAATCTCCACAACTTGCTGTTATGCTTGATTCAGAAGCTGAGGCGGGGTCAACTCGCCTCAAGAGAAAGGGAGGTAGTAGATGAGCAAGATTCTCAAGATAGGTGGCATCGCGGCTCTGGTTGTGGTAGTCGCCCTGGCAGCAGTGGCTGCAGCGTCAGCGCAGAGCGCAACGCCCACGCCACAGACGGGCAACAAGATCACCGACCTGTGGGAGCGGATGCACCAGGCCATTGCCAAGGCGCTGGGCATCACGGTCGAGCAGTATGACTCGGCCGTCTCGACGGCGCAGGGCGATGTGCTCAAGCAGGCCGTGGAGGAAGGCCTGCTGACGCAGGAGCAGGCCGATCAAATGGCCGAGCGTTGGGCTGACGGTCAGGGGATGATGGGCTTTGGTATGCCTGGCGGGCGAGGCCACGGTGGCAGCGGCGGACCGGACTGGGAGATGGGCATGAGGGGAGGTGTTTCCATCATGTCCGTTGCGGCCGAGAAGCTGGGCATGACCGTTGAGGAATTGGTCAAGGCAATGGGTACCGACAAGTCCATCGCCGATGTGGCCAAAGAGAAAGGCGTTGACGTCGCGGTCATCGTTGACGCAGCAGTGGCTCAGCGGACCGAAGAGTTGAAGAGTCTGGTTGCTGCTGGGCGTATCACTCAGGCCAAGGCTGACACCATGCTGGCCAGCCTCAAGGAGCAGGTGCAGAAGCAGCTCGAAAGCAAGATCCCGGCCGGCTGCGGCAGTCACCAGGGCTACAGGCAGGGGTTCCCGCAGGGTGGTTTCCATGGTTCTCCTCCTTCGGACAACAAGACCGATGATAGTACCGGGGGAACCTCGACCTGGGGGCGATTCTCGGGCAGGTTGAGTCGCGGTAGCTACTAGGCTCAGCCGCAAGACTGAGGGGCGGAAAGGCATTTCCGCCCCTCACTTTTTGAGACTCGGGGCAGGAGCAAGCAGTGATAGAGATCACAGATGTAACCAAAGTCTACAAGATGGGCAGCGTTGAGGTCCAGGCTCTGCGTGGCGTTTCTCTCTCGATCCAGGCAGGAGAGTGGGTGGCGATAATGGGGCCTTCGGGATCGGGCAAGTCGACGCTGATGAACGTGATTGGCTGCCTCGACCAGCCAACCTCGGGTAGTTACCAGTTGGATGGCATTGAGGTTGAGACACTGACTGATGACCAACTGGCTGAGATCCGCAATCGCAAGATTGGCTTTGTCTTTCAGACCTACAATCTTCTTCCTCGTACGACGGCGCTGTCCAACGTAGAGCTACCGATGATCTACGGTCGGGCGCCGAACCGACACCAGAAGGCTCTCGATGCGCTGGCGTCGGTCGGACTCGCCGAACGAGCCAATCACCGTCCCAACCAGTTGTCTGGCGGTGAGCAGCAGCGGGTGGGTATCGCGCGAGCATTGGTGAATTCTCCCCAGATCATCCTGGCCGACGAGCCGACCGGCAACCTTGATTCCAAGGCCGGTGGTGAGATTCTGGACATATTCCGCACCCTCAACCGCGAGCGCGGAATGAGCATTGTAATGGTTACGCACGACCCGGACGTGGGCGCTTGTGCCGACCGGATCGTTCACATTCGCGATGGGCAGATATCAGACTAGCTAATGTTGGGAGGTACAGGCATCATGAAGAAATGGATGATCGCGCTGATAGCGGTACTGGTTGTGGCCGGCGTAGGCGCTGGTGGTTACTTTCTGGGAATGAGGGCGGGTGAGCAGAAGGTGGTGAACAATCCGTCTCTGGTCTTTCAGCGGATGGGGGGCCAGGGAGGGCAGATTCGGATTGATGGTCAGTTTCCTGGACAGGACGGAGCGCCAACAGGGGACCGCGGCGGAATGCAGTTCCAGGGTGGTGGTCTGGCTGGCACCATCGAGAGCGTCAGCGGAAGCACTGTAGTGATCAAGACCGATCAGGGTTCCATAGCCGTCAAGACGACT
>Ga0116184_10000660_pt1 | contig 37646 bp, 25 predicted proteins | sample AD_JPNNA5_MetaG_FD_89886 | JGI IMG/M metagenome (GOLD analysis project Ga0116184, IMG submission 89886) | Active sludge microbial communities of municipal wastewater-treating anaerobic digesters from Japan - AD_JPNNA5_MetaG | ecosystem: Engineered > Bioreactor > Anaerobic > Digestate | place... | reverse complement strand
GGCGCGCGCTTTGTCAAGGCGCGGCAGCATGCCGCGATTGCCATGAAGCGTATGCTTGCTTCGCCGGACTGCACGGCCGCTTTTTCTTCCGCCGCGGCGGCGTAACCTTCCGCCATGGCTCCGAAGGCATTCATCGCCGTCTCCATCGCCCGCAGGTATTCCCTTTTTTTCGCTGTCGCTACTGCGCGCCCCAAGCGTGAACGCGACGCCCTTATTTTTTCAATAGTTCCCCGGATACCGTCGCCCAGAAAGGTTTCATAATCGGGCGCGAAATGGTCGAAGTTGGTCAGAAAACCGCGCGAGCCCGCATTCGCGCATACTCGGCGCGCCTTCTCGAGCAGCGACGGCGACACCGCGCCGGGTTCGGCGAACATCCCGGCGATACTGCCGGCTATCAGATCGTTTTGGTAGATGTGTTTTGCGCCGCGGCGCATGAGGCTGTCAAAAGCAAAGGCCGCGGCAAGGCACGGCGGGTCGTCATAATGCGCCGAATATCCCTGATAACGAAGGTAATCGGCGATGTTGACACGCTCGCCGCCCAAAGCGTCGATTTCTTTTTTCAGCGCTTTCGCGTCGGACAAGTTTTCACCTCGCGGGATCGTTGGCGGCGCAGAACCGGCTTTCAAGAACAGCGGCGCAGATTTGTTTTACGCCGCCGTGAAAGTTTAATCCGCCTTGGGAGTGATTTGCACTTCGGTGGGAAGATACGCCTCAAAGACCAGTTTGCCGTCCACAACGGCCATGCTGATAAGCCGCATTTTGTTGGCTTCGGAGAACAGATAAAAACGTTTGAAATACGAGGCAAATTTATCGATATTCTCCGGCGTGTTGTACTGGTCGGGCAGCGTGAATATGCCTGCTTTGGCGAATTTATATTTCAGGTTGAAAACGTCGTTTTGCGCTGTCAGGAAACCGACGGTATAGATATTCATCTTTTCCGGCAGCGGTATCGGAATGAGTTCGGCCGCTTCCGGGAAAATGGTGGATAGAATGGTTTCGACATAAGCCCGGGAACTTGTCGCGATGGAGCCGTCATCCTCCACTTTAATCTGGATATCCTCAAACCACAGGAAGGGCGTCGTTACCTCGTTGGCAAACGCGGTGGCCTCCTCGCTGGTGAGAACGACTTTCTTCTTCTCGTATTTTGAAAACTTGTAGTTGTAATCTTTGGAATCCAGTTTTTTGGCAACCTCTGAAGGTTTTTTGGTCGTGCCCGTCAGGCCCGTGTCCTGCAAATCGCCTTCGAGCGCTTTTTTATTGTCGTACTTGATGCCGTCGCCGAGGTCCGCGGTAATATGGATGCCGACCGCCTGGATGGCGCGGTTGGTATCCGCCTGGGTGTAACGGATGCCCAAATCTTTCGGCCCGAACCAGGCGAGCGAGCCGATAGCGTAAATAATAGAACCGGTCAGCAGCGCGAATATCGCAAGGAAAATCCAAAGGCCGATATGCCGTTTTTTCTTCGGTTTCGGCGCCGCCGGCACGGCGGGCGGCATGGGGGGAGGCGTCTGATACGCCGGCTGGTAGACGGGCGCGGGAGGGGGCGGAGCCGGCGCCTGCGCAACCGGCGGGATCGGCTGGGCTGCCTGAACGCGCTGGGGAGAAGGGGGCGGCGGTGGCGGCGGGACAGTTTCCGCGGGCGCCGCGTTGAGGTTGACCGTTTCTTCCACGGTTCGGGCGAACTCGTTCTTCTGGCCGCATTTCATGCAGAAGGCGCTTGAGGCGTCCATTTCTGCGCCGCAGTTTTTACAAAACATCGTACACTCATCCCTTCTTTAATCGGATTCGTCCTATCCGGAATATATCATATCCCGCCGGCAATGTAAACCGCGGCGGGACATTGTTTTCTAGTCATGTTTATGGCCGGGTGAGCTTCTCAGCGTTGATGTGATAGATTTTTTCCAGCGCTTCCTGCGGCAGGCCGAGGGAGTCGAAAAGTTCTTGATGGCTGTTGTCGAAGCAGTCGCGCGCGTACAGCAGGCGGTCTTGAAAACGGATGATAAAATCTTTTGAATATGCAAGGTCACGGGACAGCGCGTTGCGCGCCGAGCCCGCCGAGCAGTCACAGTAGAGGTTAGGATACTTCGCCAGCAACTGCTCGATTTTGCCGCCGGGAATGACGGGCCCCTTGGGATAAGATTCCCGCAGGCCGAGGTCGTCATTGGAGATGTGGCACCAGAAGCCCGGCGCATGGCCGAGGAAGTTTGTTTCGGGACAAAGCGCGAGCAGGCGCTCGAGGGTGTCGATGCCGCCTCCGTACCACCAGTCCGGCCTGGGATAATCGTTACCTGTCCGCGTCGCCGAGGCGTAATCGAAATGCAGCACGACGGGCAGGCCCGCCTCGCCGCAGTAGCGGAACAGCCGCATGGCGTCCGGGTTGTCGTACATCATGCGGAACTTGAACTCGCCGCACACGCGGACGCCGTACATCTTCACAGCGCTTTTAAGCCTGTCTACGGCGCCCGGCCTGCGCGGGTCCGGCGCGTAACCGAGTATAAAACGTTCCGGGGCTTTCTGCTTATAGGCGAGCCCGAGAGCGAATGGAATTGGCACTTCGTGCTCGTAATCCTGCAAAGCCGCCGGCAAAACCGCCGCCGTGGATGGAGGATATTCGCCGGCCGGCGTCTCCCACGACAGCAGCCAGGTTTTGTCGATGCCGTACCGGCCCATATTTTCAATGAAGGCATCGAAATCATGGCCGTGCCAGTCCGGGTGGTTGTGCGCGTCGATTAACATGGCGTTCTCCCGTTGCGCGTTTCGTTGTTTCGATCAGCCGCTACTGCCGGTTGAAAAACGACCAGCAGCCTTTGGTGTCGGGCTCGTGAACCGGCAGCGCCAGCAGCTCGTCGCTCGCCACGAGTACCTTTTTGACGGCATGGACGTATGAATCGATGGCTTCCGGCATATATTTCTTGAACCACGGCACGGAGAAAATGTTGACCGCGCCGCTGACTTTCACCGCCGCGTCCAGTTCCCTGACGTCCCTCGCGCTGTAGGCAATTCGCGTCGGTTTGCCGGTGTGGTTGCGGTCAAAGTCACTGAAAAAACGGTGCGTGTGCAGCGGGAAGTTGCCGTATGGCCGCGTGCCGAAGCCCTCGGCATTGAGCGCTTCGCAGAAGGTGCACAGGGCGAGCCCGCCCGCCTCTTCGGGCACAAAAAAGCCGTGCGGCGCGTACCAGCCCGCCATCGTCGAGCCCGTCGCCTCGTCGACACGGTGCGCCCTGACGCCCTGTACGCCTTCGAGGGCATCCCAAAAATAATTCATCGCCCGGCGGATTTCTGCCGCGCGTTCGTCGTAATATTTCAGCTGCACACGGCCCATCGCCGCGCTCATCTGGTTGAGGCGCCCTTTCATGCCGCCGAGCGCGATGTTCTGGTATCGCAGCAGGTACGGCGTCACGATATGCGCCGCGTCGCTTCGCTCATAGTGCGCGTAGGCGAGCGCCCGGTCGTATGCCTCGCGGTTGTCTGTCACCAGCATGCCACCCTCGCCGATGGCGAAGGATTTGCCTGACATCAGCGACATCGCGCCGACGTCGCCGAAAGTGCCGAGTTTTTTGCCTTTGTAGAGGCCGCCCTGCGCGTGGGACACATCCTCAATGACTTTAAGGCCGTGCTTTGCCGCAAACGCCATAATACGGTCCATATCGGCAGGATGGCCGAGGTAATGTACCACCATGACGGCGCGCGTATCGGGGCCGACGCAGCGCTCGAGATCGTCCGGGTCGAGGCACAGCGAATGTTCCTCGATATCGGCGAAAACGACGGTCGCCCCGAGATTGAAGGCCTGCACGCAGCAGCCCCAGTAGCTTTTGCTCGGGCAGATGAGCTCGTCCCCCGCCCCGAGCCCGATGGCGTACATCGCCGCCTGCAGCGCCATGGTGCCGTTGCAGAAGGCCAGCGCGTGGCGGCTCCCCTGCCATGCGGCGAACTCCCGCTCAAACTGCGTGGTGACATCCGTCGCGGACATCGCGCCACGCCTGAGCACCTCGAGCACAGCGGCTTCGTCCTCCGGGGTGACAATCGGCCATTTGAACAATTCCCCGGGCACATTTGCCACGGCTTTTTCGCCGCCGAATATAGCGAGTTTTTCCATGGGCGCGCCTCCATTAACAGCACAGGGTCGTCATCAATCTAACGTTGTGTTGAATATATCTTACTGACCGTTTTGACTAACCAAGCAACGGAATTAATAGGTTTTTGCCGATACGGCGGCGGAGGGGCTGCCGTAGACATTGGCGCCGCCGACGGTTGTATACGCCCGTACTTTGTAGGTATAAGTTCTGCCTTTTACCAGGCCGCTATGGGTGAAACTTGTCAGCGTGGTCACTTTCAGCCGCTCATAGGCGGCTTTTGCGCCATTGTAGCGGTAGAGCACATAGCCGCTCGCGCCGGCGACCGGGCTCCAGGTGAGTTTGATGCTCGACGCGCTCGCGCGCGCCGCTTTGAAGTTGGCCGGGACAGAAGGAACTGGTTTGGCGGATACGGCGGCCGAGGCGGACGAGTAGGTGTTGACGGTGTCCACGGTTGTATAGGTAATCACCTTGTAATAATAGGTCTTGCCGCAGGTGAGGTTTATGTCAGTAAAAGCATCGGAGGAAGAAGACCCTACTCTTGTATAGGGCCCCGCGGCGGAGGCGGCGCGGTAAATGAGGCTGCCTGTGGCGCCGGCGGGTTTTGACCAGGTGATTTTCGCACTGTTATAGCCGGCGGAGACCGCTTTCGGCGAGCCGGGAGCCGCCGGCACCCAATAGCCGACGCCGTTGTCTTTGGCGTATTTCAGAGCCGCCGAACCCGCCGAACAATAGAGGGTGAAACCGTCCAAACGGATATCTTCGCTGCCGTCGTATTCGTAGCCGAAGGCGTACTCGCCGATCTCGGCGACCGATTGGGGGACAGCCGCGCCGGAAAGGCTGTTGCAGTTTTCAAACGCCCATTTGCCGATGCAGACGACCGTCGAGGGGATGGTGATGCTTTCTAAACTCGAGCAGCCGTAAAACGCGGCGGCGGCGACGCCCCTGGTGCCGGCGCGCAAAACGACGCGCGTACCGTAAGGCATAACGCCTTTGTAGGCGTAGGCGACTTTGCCCGCGTAAACGAGCGACGGACTGCTCCGGCCGTTGTACCAGCCCGTGCCCTCAAAGGCGTCCCAACCGATTTTGACAACGGAATCGGGAATGTCGAACGCCATAAGCTCGCCGCACCCAAGGAAGGCGCCCTCGCCGATCTCTTTGAGCGATTGAGGGAAGAGGACGTCCGCCAGCAGGCCGCAGTCCTCAAAGGCGTAGTCGCCGATGAGCGTGACGCCGGCCGGTATGGCCACCGTGCCCGTTCTGCCTTCGGGGCAGAGAATCAGCCGCGTTTTGTCGCGGTTATACAGCATGCCGTTCGCAGAAGAAAGCGAGGGATTCCCCGCGTCGACGGCGACGGACGCGAGTTTGCCGCAGGCGTCGAACACATTTTCGTTAAGGCCGCTCAGGCCGCTGCCGAGCGTTGCTGTTTTCAGTTCACGGCACATATAGAAGGCCCGCTGGCCGATGACGGTCAGCGAATTCGGCAGTGTCAGCGACTGCATCTTATCGTTGCCCGCGAAAGCGTATTCGCCGATGGAAACGACGGGGTAACCTCCGAGTCTGCCCATCACGTTCAAGGCGGCATCCGTTCCCGCATAGCCGAGAATTTTCGCCGAGGAGCCCGACACGGCATAGGTATAGCCGTTTGAGGTCTTAAAGGTCAGCAGGCGTTCAAGCAGTTTACCGGCGTCGATAAGCCCGTAACCGTAATAATTGTCATAGCCCTGTTCTCCCCTGTCAAGCGAAGTGTTTTTAATCAAATCGAGGAACATATAGGCGTTGACGTTCGGGTTGCACGCTTTCGCCAGCGCCGCAACACCCGCGACGATGGGCGCCGAGAACGAAGTGCCGTCCGCATAAATATAATCCTGATGATCGATACTCCGGTCCGCTGTGGTGAGCACCTCGACGCCCGGCGCCGCGACATCCACCGCGTCGTTGCAGTTGGAAAAATCGGCCACTTGGGACGCGTCGTCCACCGCGGCGGCGCTGATAACGCCGGGATAGGAGGCGGGGTAATTATAGCCGTCGTTGCCGTCATTGCCCGCGGAGGCGACCACGACGCAGCCTTTCGCTATTGCGTATGCGGCCGCATCGCTTTCGGCCTGCGAAAAATCTCCCGAACCGATGCTGATGTTGATGACGTCCGCGTCCAGGTCAGCCGCGTCGATGACGGCGGCGCAGATATCCGATGTATCCGCATAACCGTCTTCATCGACCACCAGCATCGGCAGAACGGCGACATTCCAGCATACCCCCGCGATGCCCCTGGCGTTGTCGGTGGCGGCGGCAATGAGGCCGGTGACATTGGTGCCGTGGCCGCAGGAATCCCGCGCCACCGCTTTGTTTTCGAGATAATCCCAGCCTTGTTTCACATCCCTGCCGGCGAAATCCTCATGGCTTCTTTTTATCCCTGAATCAATAACAGCCACGAGCACGTCTGCGGAGCCTTTGCTGATATTCCAGGCTCCGGTGACATTGGTCGTCCTCAGCGCCCATTGCTTGCCGAAATAGGTGTCGCTGGGCGCGGCTTGAATCTTTGATTTGCCGTCCGGGACGATGTACTCAACCGAGCCGGCAAACGCGCTTTCGAGTTGCGCCAGGGACTGGCCGGAATGAAAGGAAAATATCTTCAGAGATGAAGGCCCAATCATTTTATAATCGTAGGGGCCAAGCAAGCGCTCGATGCCGGCCTCGGGCATCCCGGGTCGGAACCTGACGATATAACCCATTGTCGAGGAATCCGCCGCGGGGGCGGCCGCGCTGCTGCGCTCCGGCGCCGGCGAAAAAGGGGCGGCCATGGCAGCCAGTCTCGCCTCGCGTTCGGCCTCGAGGCGGGCGAAAGGTTCGGTCTGCCCGGCGGCGGGCCAACCTGCGGCTCCCGAGGGAGCCAGCGTTACAGCAAGGGTCAATACGAGGAAAAAGGCAAGCAGTTTTTTCAGCATTTCCGGCCCTCTTTAAGACGTTAATATCTCAACATTGAAATAATAGAACTGCCGCACGCCGATGTCAACAAAACGCCGTTGTTTGTTCATATACCCGTAAAAAAGCCCCCGAAAGAAGGGAGCAAAACGATATATTGTTCAAAAGATTTAACCGCGCCTGCCCGTGAAACATATCATTGTGTGGGAAGCGATGTCCGCGTACAGCTGCATCCGCGGGAAACGCAGCACGCGCACCGCGCCGCCGAAAGGGCCGGCCGGATATTCCGCCGCGAGGCAGCGCGCGTCTTTCAAGTAATCATCGCGAAAAACGACATCGGGCCGGCCGGTATAGATCGCGCCGTAAAATATACCCGATTCGACCAAATCCTGGAAGAAGTGGCTGCCGTATGACAACTCGGGCATCAGGCGGCTGTCTTTACAGGCCACCTCGAAAACAGCAAGCATGCGATTGATTTCGGAAAAGTTCACCGGGACGCCCAGAGACGTGGTCGAGGTGCCCCAGCGGCCCGGACCGATGAGGATGGCGTTTTTATCTTTCAAATCCCGGTTAAGCCGGCCGATGTGCCTGGCGACCCCGAAACGGTCCTGTTCGGAAAGGGCGAGATAGGCCTCTGCGTCAACATAGACGATATATTCGACGCAATAATGCACATTGCCGCCCATAAAGGTTCCGCCGGTCCGGAAGAGAATTTCGCCCGCCTCGTCCTCGTCCGGCAGGTCGACGCCGGCGCCGAGCCCTTTGGTCTGCAACGGCCGGCACTGCAGGATGTTGATTTGATAATTGCCGTCGCGGTCAAAGTTCGCGGTGAACTCCATGTCGACCGGGTAGTCATAAACGCCGGAAACGGTTTCAAGGATGCGGCGCATCGTCGCGGGGAAATCGGTTGAATTGAGCAGTTTTTTGAAGTCAAGAATATAGGCGTCTCCGCTTAAACCGAGCCGGCGTTTCGCCGCGCTCGTTTCCGGATCATAAGAGGCAAACAGCCGCTTATCGGCGCCGATGTCGCCGCTGAAAATCTCGTCTGCGCCTACGGTTGCGAAGGCGTTGCCTTTCAGGTCGATGACATCGACCATATGCTGGGAAAATTCGCGTTCGTCGCCGCCGGCCAGCAGCGGCGTCTTTTCGGGTTTGTCAAGGCAGACCATGCGCGCGTAATCGACGTCGGTTCGTTCGACCGCCCTTGTGCCGAGGCCGAAAACAAGGCGCAGCATCCCCGCGTTGAAGTCGAGGGTATCGTCCCATACATAGAGGTTCTTCGAATTGCCGACACCCGCCAGGTGGGGAAAAAACCGTTCGCCCCTGTTATCGCCCGACACCCGCTGGATAAGGATAGCCATTTGCTCGTCTTTTTCACGCAGTCCCCTGTCGAGCCTGTAACGCAGGGCATCTTCGTTCATGGTGCTGGCATACACGGCGCGCACGGCGTTCTCGAAAGCGGCGAGGCGCTCCTCCGGTGTTCCCTGGTTGGCGCAGAATACGCTTTCGTATTTGCCCGCGAAAGCGTTGCCGAAGTTGTCCTCCAGCAGCGAACTCGAACGCACGATGACGGGAGACTGGCCATAATAATCGAGCATCTGCCTGAAAAGCAGCCTGACAGAATCCGGGAAACGGCCGTTTCTGATTTTTTCCGCGAGGGGTTCGGCATATTTGAAATAGCCGTCGGCGGTTTTTTGCAGCGTCCTCAATTCCCAGCAGCCGTTATCAACGATAAAAGTATAAAAAACATCGGCGCCGAGATAGAAGGAGTCATGCATTTCCATCTTGCGCCGCAGTTCCGGGCCCAGCTTTCTGTCGATGATTTTGCGCGCCAGGAGCATGCCGACGGTTTTGCCGCCGATAGGGCCGGTGCCGATTTCCCTGCTCTTGATATTGAAAATGTCTTCGAGCTCAAAATAGGCGGCGCACAGGCCGAACATGCGCGATTCGCGCCCCATCAGAAAGCTCAGCAGCTTATCGCGCAGCTCTTCGCGCTTCGGCGCATCATATTCTCCGCCTTTCAGCGCTTCGTCAAAAGCGGTGTCCCAGTAATCTCCGCGTACGCTGCCCGACGGAAAATGTGAAAAGAGCATCGCATTTTCGGCGCTCGAGGAGATGCAGACCGCTTCCTGCCCGCGCAGCAGGTGCGGGAAGAACATCGTCGGCGAATAGCGCTGCCAAACCTTGATGGGGTGGATATAGGTGTTGCCGGCAACGGTATAAACATTCATCAGGATTTGCGTCGTATCCCTGATTTTCGCGATGGTTTCGTTGCTGTGAGCATTCCTCATCACCGCGAAATAAGCGACGGTATCGAGTTGAAACAGGTAGGGGCACGTAACCCTGAAAAAGTTGCCGATCATCAAATCGGAGTGCCAGTACCTCAGCAGGTCCGTCAGGCAGTCGAACACATAGAACGCGCCGGCGCCGGCCTTTTCGATGTGGGCGTGGATGGCGGAGGCGAAATTCTCAAAACCTGTTTTCGCGTTGACACGAATCGTCCGGATGCCAGCCGTTTCGGGCACGACCCTTCTGTGGGAGCCGAACCTGAAGTAAATAATCCGCCTGTTATCCGCCGCCGCGCGCGCCACATAGGGGCCGACAAGGTTGATGTATTCCCCGAGCGAACCGACCTGGCAGACAACATTATCGCCCAGGCGAAGCCTGTCGATGACCCCGTCGAGCCCAGAAATACCGCTGCTGACAGTGTTCATGGAACCGTTCCCCCGCCTGACCGATCCCCGCCCGGGGATGCGCACCGGCAAAGCTTTGCCTTTTTATATACCGCTTGCGCCGTAGTTGGACAGCACCCTCGCCGACGGATCGTTGACGTTGCAGCCTTCCCAGTTTTTGTTGGGCATCCAGAAGTCTTTGACCATAGGCGCTTGGCCGCGATAATATTTTTCAAATATTTTTCGGTACATCAGTGATTCTTTCGTAAAAGGTTTTGCGAATGAATACTCGTTTCTCGCGTCTTCAAACTCTTCGTCGGAATACATCTTTTCGGCCTGCAGTTTCAGGCAGTCGACCATCGAATGCCCCATCGCGTCGCTGAAAGCGGCCTTTTCACGGTAAAGAATCGACTGCGGCAGGTAGCCGCCCTCAAATGCGCGTCGCAGGAGATATTTGCCTTTGTTATAGACGTTCATCTTCATCGCCGGGTCCAGCGACATGACATATTCGACAAAAGCCAGATCGCCGAACGGCACGCGGGCTTCCATGGAGTTCGAGGAGATGCAGCGGTCTGCCCTGAGCACGTCGTACATGTGGAGCTCGCGGATACGTTTTTCCGCCTCCTGCTGGAACGCCTGCGGGTCCGGGGCAAAGTCGGTGTATTTGTAACCGAACAGTTCGTCGGAAATTTCGCCGGTGAGCAAAACCCGGATGTCGGTCGTCCTGTGTATTTCCCTGCACAGCAGGTACATGCCCATACTTGCGCGAATGGTCGTGATGTCATAGGTGCCGAGAATTTCAATGACCTGGTCGAGGGCGTTGAGGATATCGTCCTCCTCAACGACCACCTCGGTATGCTCGCTGCCGATAAAATCCGCGACTTCCCTGGCATATTTCAAGTCGATGGCGTCGCCGCCCATGCCGATGGCGAAGGTACGGATGGGCTTGCCGAGAATCTGGGCGGAAACAGAGCAGACCAGCGAACTGTCCAGCCCGCCGCTGAGCAGGAACCCGACCGGAACGTCGGCGTCCAGACGCTTTTCAATGCCGGCGATGAGCTTTTCGCGGATATTGCGGCAGGCGGTGTCGAGGTCGTCGTGGCAGACTTTTTCGACTTTGGACATATCCCGGTAACAGACAAAACGTTTGCCGTCATAATAATGCCCGGGAGGGAAGGGTCTGATTTCATCGCTGAGGCCGACGAGGTTTTTGGCCTCGCTGGCAAAAAGCATCGCCCCGTCCGCACCCCGCGCATAATACAGCGGCCGGATGCCGATGGGATCCCTCGCGGCGATAAAAACATCCTTTTTCGCGTCGTAGAGAATCAGGGCGAACTCCGCGTCGAGCATGGCGAACATGTCAAGCCCGTATTCCTCATACAGCGGCAGCAGCACTTCGCAGTCGGAATCGCTGGCGAAGTCATATTTCGCCGAGAGCTTTTGCCTGACGGCGCGAAAGCCATAGATTTCGCCGTTGCATACAAGGGCGTTGCCGTCCCGCACGAAGGGCTGCATCGCCTCTTCGCTCAAACCCATGATTGCAAGGCGGTGAAAACCCATGATACCCGCCCCGGTATTGATGATGCGCGTCGTATCCGGGCCGCGCGACAGGGTGCGGTTAAAGCATTTTAAAAACAGTTCTTCGGGAACATCCCTCGAGGTGAAACCGATAATCGAACACATAGACGATATACTCCCGTTGCTGATGTATGAGGTCGGACGGGCATTTTATATAACCGTTGATGAAAGGGTCCTTCAGACGCTGAACAAAATCTCGCTGTAAACCGGATAGGGCCAATAGTCGGCGGCCACATTCATTTCCAGCTCGTCGGCGGCCTCCCTGACCAGGCACATGTTTTCGAATACCGCCTCGCTGAAATAGCGCGCGCATTCCTCGGCATGCTCAAAATCCCTGGCATGCAGCAGCGCGGTATCGAGCTGGGACACGCCGTTGTAGAGGCATTCGATGAGTTTGGAAATTTTCATGACCAGGTCGTTCTCGTACCGCGCCGGCAAATCCGCATTCAAAGCGGCTTTGTCGAGCGCCGCCTTCGTCAGCTGCGCGCAGTAAGAGGTCGCAGCAGGTAAAATCTCTCTTCTGCACATATTGATCATGGTCTGGGCTTCGATGGTCAGGACTTTGATGTAGTTTTCCAGCATCAGCTCGCATCTCGACTCCACCTCGGCCTTGGTAAACACCTTGTGCCTGGAGAAGAGCGCGACGTTCTTTTCGGCTTTGAAACAGGGCAGCGCCTGCGCAGCGGTGCGCATATTCGCCAAACCGCGTTTCTGCGCCTCCTTGACCCACTCTTCGGAGTAGCTGTTGCCGTTGAAGATAATCCTCTTGTGCTGCGCATAAGTATTTTTCACCAAATCGGTGACCGCGGCATTGAGGTCATTCGCTTTTTCAAGTTTATCGGCAAAACCGCTGAGGACATCGGCCACAATGGTATTGAGAACGATGCAGGGGCCGGCAATCGAAGCCGCGGAGCCGAGCATGCGGAACTCGAACTTGTTGCCCGTGAAGGCGAACGGCGACGTTCTGTTACGGTCCGTGGTATCTTTGGGCAGGTCGGGCAGCACGGAAACGCCGATTTTGATGGGGCCGGTGTCTTCCACATCATACGGTTTCCCGCTCTCGATAGCGTCGAGAATGCCCGTCAGCTCGTTGCCCAGGAAAATGGATACAATGGTGGGCGGCGCTTCGTTGGCTCCGAGGCGGTGGTCGTTGCCGGCGCTGGCAACCGAAACGCGGAGCATATCAGCATGCTCGTCGACCGCTTTGATGACGGCGGCGAGGAAGAGCAGAAACTGAGCGTTGTCTTTCGGCGATTTGCCCGGTTCCAGGAGGTTGATGCCCGTGTTGGTCGACATCGACCAGTTGACATGCTTGCCGCTGCCGTTGACGCCCGCGAACGGTTTTTCGTGCAGCAGGCATACCATACCGTGCTTGGCCGCGATTTTTTTCATCATTTCCATCGTCAGCTGGTTGTGGTCGCAGGCGATGTTTGTCGTCGTAAAAATCGGCGCGAGTTCGTGCTGGCCGGGAGCGACTTCATTGTGCTCTGTTTTCGCCATGATGCCGAGCTTCCAAAGTTCCTCGTCCAACTCCCGCATAAAGGCGTGCACCCGCGGTTTGATGGCGCCGAAATAGTGGTCCTCCAGCTCCTGGCCTTTGGGCGATTTGGAACCGATAATGGTCCTGCCGCACAAAACAAGGTCGCGGCGCTTGTCGTAAACGCTTTTATCGATCAGGAAATATTCCTGCTCCGGGCCGACGGTCGTGCCGACGGATGTCACCTCGGTCTTGCCGAAAAGCCTGACAATACGAAGCGCCTGCGCGTTGATCGCCTCCATGGAACGCAGCAGCGGCGTCTTTTTGTCGAGTACTTCGCCGCTGTAGGAACAAAAAGCGGTCGGAATGCACAGCACGCCTTCCTTGATGAAGGCGGGCGAAGTCGGATCCCACGCCGTATAGCCGCGCGCTTCGAATGTGGCGCGCAGGCCGCCCGAGGGGAAGGACGACGCATCCGGTTCGCCTTTGATGAGGGCTTTGCCTGAAAACTCCATGATAATTTCGCCCTCGCCCGAAGGGCTGATGAAACTGTCATGCTTTTCGGCGGTGATGCCGGTCATGGGCTGGAACCAGTGGGTAAAATGCGTCGCGCCTTTTTCCACCGCCCAGTCTTTCATCGCGATAGCCACGGCATTGGCTACGTTTATTTCGAGGGGTTCCCCTCTTTCGGTTGTTTTCTTGAGCCTGTAATAGACATCCTTGGGCAGTTTTTCGCGCATCAGCTTATCGGTAAACACAGCGCTGGCGAAAAGACTCGGCAAGTTTTTCATGATTGTCACCTCATAAAATTGATTCGGCGCCGCGGCCATAAACCGCAGCGCCATTGCTGTCGTGAACAATATACAACGCGGCACGATTTTTGTCAATCCGTTTTTTTAGAAAACGCTCGTGCAATTTATGAAATGTTGTTTGGTTATTCCTGCAAATTTATGTGCATATTCAACATTTCAGGCGCATTCCAATAAATATCTGCAATATTACCGTAATTTTCTTTCGTTTTTTCGCAGGAAATGCTTGACAAGCACCTAATAGCGAAATATACTGTTTCCATGAACAACGGCGTTCGAACCGGGGGATTGCCATCCGAATTTGAATGCCGTCGTTTGTTTTTATTTTTTGGAGGCGCGATCATTGGAACGCGAAGGAAGTATCAGAATACCGGCGGGCTGCGCGATAGCGGGGATTATCTCGCGTGAAGGCAAACGCTTCAGCGGCGACGCCATCAGGCGCTCGATGTCTATGATGCACGAGCGGTCCAACGGGCTCGGCGGCGGGTTTGCCGGGTACGGCATTTATCCCGAATATAAAGACGCTTACGCGCTTCACGTGTTCTATGACAACATTGAGGCGCGCGAAGCGTGTGAAAAATATCTGGATTCGCGTTTCGACATCGTCAACCTTTCAAAAATACCGGTAAAAAAAATCCGGGCAATTACCGGCGAACCGCTGATATGGCGCTACTTCGTCCATCCCCTGCCGACAAGGCTCGCGGACAGCCAGCTGGATGAAAACGAATTTACCCGCAGATGCGTTTTCCGCGTCAACACCTCCATTGAAGGCGCCTACGTCTTTTCAAGCGGAAAGAATATGGGCGTATTCAAAGCGGTGGGCTATCCTGAGGATGTGGCTGAATTTTATCAAATCGGAGACTATGAGGGTTGCTGCTGGACGGCGCACGGCCGATATCCGACCAATACGCCCGGCTGGTGGGGCGGCGCCCATCCCTTCTCGCTGCTCGATATGACAGTCGTTCACAACGGAGAAATATCCAGTTATGACGCCAACAGGCGTTTCATTGAAATGTACGGATACACCTGCACGCTTAAGACCGATACGGAGGTTATTACTTATATCCTTGATTATCTGGTGCGCAAGATCGGCCTGGATTTCACGGAGGCCTCGAACGTCATCGCGGCTCCTTTCTGGTCGACCATCGCCTCCAAGGACGAGCGGGAAAAGCAGCGGCTTACCTATCTGCGCAATATGTTCGCCAGTCTCCTGATCACGGGTCCTTTCTCGATCCTCGTCGGGTTCAACGGCGGTCTAATGATGCTCAACGACCGGCTGAAACTGCGCTCGATGGTTATGGGCGAAAAAGATGATTTTGTCTATTTCGCGAGCGAAGAAGCCGCCATCCGCGCCGTGGAGCCGGCCGTGGAGAATCTTTACGCGCCGCGCGGAGGCGAAGCGGTGATCGTGCTGACGAAAGGGGGCGCCTCCCATGCCGATTGACTTCTTATATCCCAAATTCGAGGTAGTCCGCAACCCGCAGCGCTGCATCGCCTGCAGAGTGTGCGAAAGACAGTGTGCCAATGAGGTGCACCGTTTCGACCCTGCGCTCAACCTTATGGAATCCGACGAGAGCAAATGCGTCGATTGCCACCGCTGCGTGTCGCTTTGCCCGACGCGCGCTTTAAAGATTGTTGAAACCGACCACGCATTCCGCAAAAACGCCAACTGGAGCGGCGAGATTATTTCAGAAATCTACCTGCAGGCGAAAAGCGGCGGGGTGCTGCTGTCTTCGATGGGCAACCCGGCCGGCCACCCGATATACTGGGACAAGCTGCTCATCAACGCTTCTCAAGTGACCAACCCCTCGATCGATCCGTTGCGGGAACCGATCGAGACGAAAACTTTTCTGGGCAAAAAGACCCACGACATCAAGCGGGATAAAAACGGGCACCTTGTGACCGAAACCTCGCCGCAACTGGAGATTTCCATGCCCGTTATGTTCTCGGCGATGAGTTACGGGTCTATCAGTTACAACGCGCACGAATGCCTGGCCAGGGCGGCTGCGGAACTTGGTATTTACTACAACACCGGCGAAGGCGGCCTGCATGAGGACTTTTACCGCTACGGCGCTCATACCATCGTGCAGGTGGCTTCCGGGCGTTTCGGCGTTCATAAAGATTATCTGGAGGCGGGCGCCGCTATTGAAATCAAGATGGGCCAGGGCGCGAAGCCCGGTATCGGCGGCCACCTGCCCGGGGGCAAAATCGTCGGCGACATCGCCAAAACAAGAATGATTCCCGAGGGAAGCGACGCGATATCCCCCGCGCCGCACCACGACATTTATTCAATTGAGGACCTCCGCCAGCTCGTCTATTCACTGAAAGAGGCAACCGGATACCGCAAACCGGTGATTGTCAAAATCGCCGCCGTCCACAACGTCGCCGCCATCGCCAGCGGTATCGCAAGAAGCGGTGCCGATATCATCGCCATCGACGGTTTCCGCGGCGGCACGGGCGCCGCCCCGACGCGAATCAGGGACCATGTGGGTATCCCTATCGAACTCGCACTCGCCAGCGTGGATGACCGCCTGCGCGAGGAGGGAATCCGCCAGGATGTGTCGCTGGTCGCCGGCGGCAGCGTCAGAAGCAGCGCGGACATCGTCAAGGCAATCGCCCTTGGTGCCGACGCCGTTTATGTGGCCACCGCCCCCCTGCTGGCTCTCGGCTGCCATCTGTGCGCAACCTGCTTCACGGGCAAATGCAACTGGGGCATCGCCACCCAGGAGCCGGAACTGGTCAAAAGGCTCAATCCGGAAATCGGTTTTCTGCGGCTGGTCAACCTGCTGACGGCCTGGAAACATGAAATCAGCGAAATGATGGGCGGCATGGGCATCAACTCCATCGAAGCGCTTAAAGGCAACCGCCTGATGCTGCGCGGCGTCGGGCTCAACGAGAAGGAACTGCAAATCCTTGGCGTTCGGCATGCCGGAGAATAGCCTGCCGCGAAAGGAAGCAACACAGCCATGAAAAGGATTACCGTCAACGAAAAATGGTGCCTGGGCTGCCATTTGTGCGAATACTACTGCGCGTTCGCCAACAGCGGCGGCGAAGATATGGCCAAAGCGCTCAAAGGCATTACGATACAGCCAAGGCTGCGCATTGAACAGGCAGGCTGCATCTCTTTTGCCGTGGCTTGCCGGCACTGCGACACGCCCCTTTGCGTGAAAAGCTGCATCACCGGCTCGTTGAGTGTCCGCGACGGGGTCGTGTGCGTCGACCGCGAAAAATGCGTCGGCTGTTACACCTGCGTAATGGTTTGCCCCTACGGGGCCGTAATGCCATCGGAAAGCGGCGCGATACAGAAGTGCGAATTATGCACACAGCGTTCACCGGGTATCCCGGCCTGTGTCAGCGGCTGCCCGAACGGGGCAATCGTGCTCGAGAACGGGGGTTAAGATTTTGAAGTACGTCATTGTGGGCAATTCCGCGGCGGGTATCGGCGGCGTTGAAGGTATTCGAAGCGTGGACCGCAGCGGTGAAATCGTGATGTTTACCGATGAGCCGTACCATACTTATTCCCGTCCTTTAATTTCCTATTACCTTCAGGGGAAAACGGATATTGAAAAAATGTCTTACAGGCCCGAGGGGTTTTACTGTGATAATAATGTCCGGCTCGAACGCGGAGTCAAGGTGGCCGCAATCGATGCCGAAAACCGTCGCGTCGTGCTTGACAGCGGCGCATCGGAGTCTTATGACAAACTGCTGCTGGCCACGGGTTCTCGCGCGGCGACACCCCCGATCGACGGCCTTGAAAACGCCGCCCTGCTTTTTCATTTCCTGACACTGGACGACGCGAAAGCCTTGAAAAGCATCGTGGCGCCGAACAGCCGGGTATTGATTGTCGGTGCGGGCCTCATCGGGCTGAAATGCGCGGAAGGCTTAAGCGCCACAGGCTGCAGCATCACCGTCACCGACATCGCCGGCCGGGTTCTGTCCGCCGCGCTCGACGAAGGCGGCGCCTCCATGGTACAGCGCCACATGGAACAGCAGGGTATCCGTTTCCGTCTCAACGACCGAATCGCCAAAATCACGAAGAACCGTGCAACTTTTGCAGGCGGGCAGCACGTCGATTTTGACATTCTGGTCGTCGCCGCCGGCGTTTTGCCCAATACAGAACTGATGTGCGCGCTGGGCTGCGACGCGCAGCGGGGCATACGGGTCGACAGTTTGTCTCAAACGGAGGTTCCCGGCATCTACGCCGCGGGTGACTGCGTGCGATGCTGCGATATTTCGAGCGGGCAGGAGAAAATCATGGCGATATTGCCCAATGCGTATTTACAGGGCGAGGCGGCCGGCGTCAATATGGCCGGCGGGAATAAATCGTTTGAAACGCCGATTCCGATGAACGCCGTGACACTGATGGGGCTGCGCGTTATCAGCGCAGGCACTTTTGCGGGCGAGGAACACAATGCGGGCGATGAAGGCGCATATAAAAAACTGTTTGTGGAAGACAACCTGCTCAAAGGATATATTTTAATAGGCCACGTCGAACGCGCCGGCATCTACACTTCTTTGATCACCGGCAAGATTCCGCTCGACACCATCGATTTCGATTTAATGAAAGCCCAGCCGCAACTGATGGCTTTTTCCAGAAGCGGAAGGCAAAAGATGCTTGGAGGGCAATGAAAATGATCTCGATCAACGCGGCGGGGATGGATTTTATTTCTCTCAACAGCATCCTGCGCGAAACAAAAGAGAAAAAGGCCGTCATCAACAACTGCGAAGGCCAGCGCTATATCGGCTGCGCAGCAAGCGGGATGGACATCACCGTCAACGGCACACCGGGCAACGCGCTGGGCAGTTATCTCAACGGCGGCCGCATCACCGTCCACGGCAACGCCCAGGACGCGGTGGGCGATACGATGAACGGCGGCGAGATTATTATCCACGGCAGCGCCGGCGACGGTATCGGCCTTTCGCAGCGCGGCGGTGAAATCTACGTGCGCGACTCGGCGGGATACCGTGCCGGGGTGCACATGAAGCAATACCGTGACAAAACGACCGTTTTGGTCATCGGCGGCAGTGCGGGCAGTTTTCTGGGCGAGTATCTTGCAGGCGGTTATATTATTGTGTTAGGCTTAACAGGTGACCATTGCCCGATCAGCAATTTCTGCGCCGCGGGCATGCATGGAGGTAAAATCTTTGTCCGGGGCGTTCTACCCCCTTCGCTGCCGCGCCAGGTCATCGCGGCCGAAGCCAATGCGGAGGACATGTCCGCCGTACAGCCGTATATCGATAAATACTGCCGTTATTTCGGAAAGGATAAAGATGATATCCTCTCAAAGCCGTTTCACATGCTGACACCGGACAGCAAAAATCCGTATAAAATGCTTTATGTTTTTAATTGAAATCATGTTCCCATAGGCGAATAACAGCAAGGGAGGCGGACGCGTGGATAAGGTGCTGGTGGTAACGGGTTCCCGGCAAATAGCCGAGCAGCTGTGCGGGTTTGTCTCCCAGGCAGGCGAATACGGCATTGATACCGTTTCGACCGGCGCCGCGGCTGCGGAACTTGCCGATATTGAGCATTTCCGCGCCATTATCGTATGCCCTCCCCTGCCAGGAGAATCCGCCTGCGCCGTCGCCTGCCGCATCGCGCAGTCCACCGGCACCATCGTGATTCTCATCGTGAAGGACCCCGTCAGCCAGACCGCCGCAGCGCAGTTTGAGAAATCCGGCGTCATCGCGCTGCCGAAACCGGTTACCAAGCCGATGTTCCTTCAAGCCTTCCGCCTGGTTTGCACGCTGCAGAGCCGTTTCACGGGTCTTGCAAGCGAAAACGACCGCCTGCGGAATAAAATTGACGAAATCAGGCTTGTCGACAGGGCAAAATGCGCTTTAATTCAATATCTTGGCATGACAGAACAGATGGCGCACCGGTACATTGAGAAGCAGGCTATGGATATGCGGCTGCCGAAAGCCGTTGTCGCGGAAGATATATTAAAAACTTACGAATCATAAACGAGCGGCGCCGTCAGGCGGGAAGCGAACACAGGGAGGCAGTTGAATGAAAAAGTTTGTATTTGTCACGGGCGGAGTGGTATCCGGGCTTGGGAAAGGCATCACGGCCGCGTCGCTCGGCCGTCTGCTCAAGGCGCGCGGCATCGGGGTCACCATGCAGAAACTCGACCCCTATATCAACGTCGATCCCGGCACCATGAGCCCCTTTCAGCACGGGGAGGTTTTTGTTACCGACGACGGCACGGAAACCGACCTGGACTTGGGCCATTATGAACGTTTCATCGACGAAAGCCTCAACGTCAACTCTAATCTGACCACCGGGAAGGTGTACTGGAATGTCATCACCAAAGAGCGCAAGGGCGAGTATCTCGGCCAAACGGTGCAGGTGATTCCCCATATCACCGACGAAATCAAGGCCGGCATCTTCCGCGCCGCGGATTCTTCCGATGCGCAGGTCGTTATTGTCGAAGTCGGCGGAACGGTCGGCGACATCGAATCCCAGCCATTTTTGGAATCGATCCGCCAGATTGCGCGTGATATCGGGCCGCAGAACAGCGTCTTTATTCATGTCACGCTGGTCCCTTACGTGCCCGGTTCCGACGAGTATAAGTCAAAGCCGACACAGCACTCAGTCAAAGAACTGCTTTCAATCGGGATTCAGCCCGACATCCTCATCTGCCGCTGCGACGAGGCGATGGAAGCGGGTATGCGCCATAAAATAGCCATGTTCTGCAATGTCGCAGAAGAGGCGGTTATTGACAACACCACCGTCAAATCGCTTTACGAAGTACCCCTGATGCTCGAAATGAACGGTCTTGCCGGCATTGTATGCAAAAAGTTGTCGCTGCCCTGCGGCGAGCCGGACCTTTCCGACTGGAGAAAGATGGTCAACACCATTCACACGAGTACCAGGACCGTCAAAATCGGTCTTGTCGGCAAATACGTTAAACTGCACGATGCTTATTTGTCGGTTGCGGAAGCCCTTTTTCACGGGGGAATCGCCAACGGCCTGCGCGTGCAGATTGACTGGGTGGGGTCTGAAACCATAACAGACGAGACCGCCGCGGGGATTCTCGGCGGGTACGACGGAATTATCGTTCCCGGCGGTTTTGGCGACAGGGGTATCGAGGGAATTATCTGCGCCATCCGTTACGCGCGGGAAAGCAGAAAACCCTTTTTCGGCATCTGCCTTGGCATGCAGCTGGCTGTGGTGGAATTCGCCCGCAACGTACTCGGCTTGGCCGACGCGAACAGCGGCGAATTCTCCGATACGACGAAAAACGCCGTTATCGATATCCTCGAGGAGCAAAAGAATATCTCGGACAAGGGCGGTACGATGCGGCTCGGACTATACCCCTGTGTCATTGCGGACGCAACGACATTGTCGACTGTTTACGGCGAGCGGACCATCCATGAAAGGCACCGTCACCGTTATGAATTCAACAACGCCTACCGGCAGGCATTTATTGATAACGGTATGACCCTTTGCGGAGTATCGCCGGACGGAATGCTTGTCGAGGCGATCGAACTGGACGGCCATCCCTGGTATGTCGCGGTGCAGTACCATCCGGAATTCAAATCCAGGCCCAACAGGGCGCATCCGCTGTTCAGGGCATTCATTGCGGCTGCGGGTAAAACATCCTCTTAAACGTCGGAAACCTTTTTCGCCTTCTTTCACCTTCCCCAGCAGCCGCCCCGCAAGGGCGGCTGCATTTTTCATTTTCTCTCTCGCCGAGACGCGCCAATAACCATGTTGTAATCCGGCTTGATTTTTGTTATAGTTTCACCATTGTGCCCGCTTCCGTGAACGGCAAACAGCCTGCCGGAACGTGAAACATTCGCCCCAAATTCTATTACCGCAAGAGGAGATTATCGCATGAGAAGAAGCCTGAAAGCACTGCTGTCGGTTGTCCTGTGTGTTTGTTTGCTGGTACCGGTCGGAGCGGGGTCCATCGCCTCATCCGCGCAGCCGGCCGCCGGAGCGCTGAGTTTGACATCCGACGCTCCGTTTGGCACATTTCTCGCCCGGCTGGTCAACGCCGTGAGCGATTTTTTGATTAACACCCTGATCCTTGGCGTTTTTAACGCTTTCCTGCCGACAACGTCCAAGGTGGCGGATTACGACAGTTTTGACTTGGACACTTACGGTGATTTTTATCCGGGTACTGATCCTTTTATCGATGAGGCGCGGCCCGGCGCCCAATGGAGCCTCGGCTACGCGGAACGTTCCATTCTGCCCGCTGACTTCGGTACGCGCCCCTATGTCAAAGGCAGCCTCGCGCCTTATTCGTTTACGACCAAAACCCTCGACGGCCTGAGGGTGCGCACCGTTGTACTCGACGACGGCAGCGGGAGGGGCAAAATTGCTTTTTGCGTCATCGATGCCATCGGCATCGCCAATGCCGACGTCAGAAAAATCCGAGCCGCCGCGTCGGATATCGCCATACATAACAATATTGTCAGCATCAACGTTTCCGTCTCGCACACCCATAACGGCATCGATTCGCAGGGCGTTTGGACCGATCCCGCGGGGACGACCATCAACAATCTCGCCAACGCGTTGACCGGTTTTACCCAAGTTAAAAGCGGCGTAGACGCCACATTCCTGCAGACCATGATTGACCGAACGTCGGAGTCTATCGCGGCCGCCTGCGGCCGTTTGGAGCCCGGCTCGCTGTATCTGGCGAAAAAGAGCATATCCGATTATGTCCGCGACCGCACCTATCCCAACGCCATGGATGATAATCTTTACAGGCTGCGTTTCGTCCCCGACGACAGCGCCTCCCGGCCGACAATCATTGCGACTTTTGCCTGCCATCCCGAAACAACCAGCTATTCCTCAAAGGAAATATCCGCCGATTTCATTTATTATATGGAGGAGGCGGTGAACCGCGGCGGCGAAAACTTTATCTTTATTCAAGGCAATGTGGGTACGGTTACTTCCTCGCGTTCCAACAGCAACGACGGCCTGGCCCTTAACAACCATGAGGAGGCGGCGCGTTTCGGTTACGAGATGGGTTACATCACCCTGGCGCTGACCGCGACAGCCCGGCAGTGCGAAACGCTTAACAAGGCATGGGGGGATCTACTGGGCGTCGAACAGTATGCGGGAACAGACGGATACTCTGTCTGGTACAAAAACTGGCAGCCTGTTATGGAAACGGCGGTCACGCCGATTCTCAATATCCGGATGGAACAATTCATCCTGCCGGTGGACAACGGCATATTCAAAGCGATGGGAAAAGCTTCCATCGCCAATAACCTCATCCTCAAAGAAAAAGGCACGGGCGCCTGCTATTCTGTCACGGAGCTGGGGTATATGGAAATCGGCAGGGATCTGAAAGTGCTGATCAGCCCCGGCGAGATCATGAGCGAAATCCTCGTCGGCGGGCCCGGGCTTGACGGTTTCAAATACGACAGTTTGCGAAGCATGTTCGGGGAAAACCTGATTATTTTCGATTTGATGAACGACGCCATCGGTTACATTGCCGCCGACCCGAACTATGTCATGGTTGGAATGCAATATAACCCGAATAACGGCGCTTATGAAAGCGATTCCTGGTGCCTGTTCTCGTTCGGCAAAAACACGGGCTCGACCATCGTGGAACGTTTCATCCAACTCGAGCAAAGCGTCCGCTGAACACGAGCCCTACAGATGCAGGCGTAGAGCATAAAAGCATGCGCCTGCTTCTTTTTTCAAAGGCTTTCAACCCTCCCGTACTTGCACGCCAATTCTATTTATGGTAATGTAAGAAACACAAATAAACGGGACGTGTAATATATCCATCCGATTCGGAGACTGCTCATGCGAAGAACACAGCAAATAATCGAAGAAATAGACAACATACGCGATTTAAAGGCGCTCGTAGCGTATGGCGTCGGCAGGGGTCCCGACTGCAAGTACCTGATATTCCGTGACGAAAACAACGAGGAGCGGACCAAAACCTTTGCCGAGGCGCGGGATGATTTTGCAGGGGTCGGCACCTTTCTTTTGCGTCAGGGGCTTCGCAACTGCAACATCGCGATAATCGGTGAAAATTCATACGAATGGATTGCCGCCTATTTTGCGGTGGTGCTCGGCGGAAACGTTCTGGTCCCGCTTGACCGCGAAATGCAGGCCGACGAACTCGCCGTTCAGATTATCACTTGCGGCTGCAGGGCGATTTTCTATTCACAGAAGTGCTCCGACAAAATCGAACGCCTCAAGGCCGAACCCGGCATGACGCTCGAGTACTTCTTCTGCCTCTCCGATGCGATGGATATGGCCGCGGAGGGCAGAAAAACCATCGAGGACGGCGACAGCGAGTTTGCCGACAAAGAAATCAAACCCGACGACCTTGCCTGCATCGTTTTTACGTCGGGCACGACGGGCCGAAGCAAAGGCGTCATGCTGACGCACGGCAACCTGACAGCAAACGCTGTCGCAATATGCCGCAGCCTGAACGGCAAACACACGGTCGGTTTTTTGCCTCTTCATCACACGTTTTCCTGGGCATCGATGTTCGCAGGTTTCATTTTCAATGAGTACGGATTTTTATGCACCGATTACCGGCGGCTGGTCAATGATTTCCAGCAATACAAGCCGCAGAATTTCGCTGCCGTACCTCTTGTCGTCGAGAAGATCCATTCGACGATCTGGCGCACCGCCGAACGGTCCGGAAAAGCATCGCTGCTGCGCAGGGGCATGGCTGTCAGCCGTCTGCTGATGAGGCTCGGCATCGATAAACGAAGGGTTTTCTTCAAAGATATCCACCGTCACCTCGGCGGCAATCTGGAAATGATTGTCTGCGGCGGCGCCTCCCTTGATCCTGTCCACGAAAGGGAATTTTACGATATGGGCATTCTGCTGCTCAACGGGTACGGCATTACGGAATGTTCCCCCGTCGTCACGGTCAACAGAATCGACAATTTCAGATTCGGCAGCGTCGGCCTTCCCCTGCCGTGCAACGAAATAAAAATCGCCGACCCGGACGAGAACGGCGTGGGTGAAATCCTCGTCAGAGGCAGCAACGTCATGGCGGGATACTACAACGACCCGCAGGCAACCGCGCAGGTCTTTGACGGAGACTGGTTCCGTACCGGCGATATCGGCAGAATCGACGCCGACGGTTTTCTTTACTTTATCGGGCGCAAAAAAAACCTGATCGTTCTTAAAAACGGCCAGAACATCGCGCCGGAAGAGCTCGAGGATAAACTGGCAAGAATCCCCTATGTGCTGGAAGTGCTTGTTTATCAGGAGGACAACCGCATCGTCGGCGAGTTTTATCTCGACGAAACGGCCGAACCGCACGCGCGTGAAAAAATACACAACGACGTCAAATCATTCAACCGCTCTATGCCGACGGGCAAGAACATCGGCGTTGTAAGAATCAGGGACAACGAGTTCCCAAAGACAACCACTATGAAAATCAAGAGGAATTGCGTCAGCGGGCAGCGGGAGGAAGAGTAAGTTGAATGTGTATGACTTCGACAACACCATCTACCGCGGGGAGTCCGGCGCAGACTTGTTCTTTTTTTACCTGAAACGGGACCCGAAACTGCTGCGTAAAGTACCGTGGGGGCTCAAGCTGTTAGCCCAGTATAAATCCGGCAGAATGACCCTGCAGCAAGTACTTGAAACCTATTCGGACGAGGTTGTCGGCTACTGGCAGACCATCGGCGATTTCGATGGCGACGTCGTCCGCTTCTGGGATAAAAACGAGCATAAGATCAAGCCCTTTTATTTGAGCCGGCGCAGGGATGACGACGTCATTCTCTCCGCCTGCCCGGATATTGTGCTCGAAGAGATCTGCCAGCGTTTGAATATCAGGCAATATATCGGCACCGAAACCGACAGGGAAACCAGGCGGCTTGTGCGCTTCTGTTACCGTGAAAACAAAGCGGCGGCTTTCCGCGAACGATTTCCGGGCGCGGTGGTCGAGAATTTTTACACCGACTCGTTCAATGACAGCGCAATGATAGAATTGGCGCAAAATGCCTATCTGGTTAAGGGCGAAAAGTGCAGAAAAATCAAATAATTGATGTATATTTTTTTTTTGCGGCCGCCTCTGTAACGAGGCGGCCGCGGCATTGACGAGGGATTTGCGGCTTTGCAGCCGCGGTTATCCCCTCATTTTCTTTTGAAAGGCGAAAACAGCCATGGCAAACACGGCGAGGGCATAAGCGCCGACCCAGACCAGGTGCGGTAATATTATGTCAAGGTTGCCGGCCGCCGCCGCCTTTGCGGCTTCAAAAGCATGGACAAACGGAAGCGCGTAGGCAATTTTTTTAAAGGCGCCGCCGATAAGGTTGAGATCAAACCAAATGCCGCTGAGCCAAGCGCTGATATTGGTCAGAAGCGCACCGCATACAGCGCCGACCTGTTTGTCGGTCAAAACGCTGCCCGCCAACAGGCCGATGCCGATGAAAAGCACCGATGCGGGGATGTTGACGGCGAGAAGCAGCAGCATTTTGGCGTTGAGCGGAAAGCCCCAGATCAGCGAGAACGCCAGGCAAACCGCACCCTGCATGACTGCCATCGGAAGAAGAGGGAGCGTATAGCCGGCAATAAAATCGCGGGATGTCAGCGGAGACGCAAACAATCTGGTCAGGAAAGATGAAGTCCGGTCCTTCGCGATAAGCATCCCCGAAAACAATGACAAGAACGAAAGGCCGAAAACCATCACCCCGGGCGCGAGCCGCCCGATCTCAAACAGCGCAATTGGAATATTTGCCTGAATCGTGCTCATCAACAGCAGCAATACCAGCGGGAACCCCAGGCCGAACGCAATATTGAGAGGATCGCGCAAAATCTCTTTCCATGTGCGCAAGGCGAATGCTCTCATTCTCATACTTCCGCCTCCGCTTCGCCGGCCAAAGCAATAAAAGCGTCTTCGAATGATGACGTACGGGTCAATTTCATCAGTTGCGCTGCTGTACCGACGGCTTTCAGCCGCCCTTCCGACATAATGCCGATGGTGTCCGAGAGCGCTTCGGCTTCTTCCATATAATGCGTGGTCAGGATGACCGTAACCTCGCCCTTCAATTTTTCGATGGCTTTCCAAAGTTCTCTGCGCGCGAGCACGTCCAGCCCGAGCGTGGGTTCGTCGAGGAACAGGATTTCGGGCCGGGATATCAGCGCCATCGCGATGCTCAAGCGGCGCTGTGTCCCGCCCGAAAGCGTTTTCGCTTTGTTCTCCGTTTCTTTTGCAAGACCGAAAGCCGCCATCATTTCCGCTGCCTTCTTTTTCGCTTCGGCCGGCGCTGACCCGTAGATGCCCGCGATAAAAACAAGGTTCTCTTTCACGGTCAGGTTGGGAGCGACAGCCGTCTCCTGCGGGGAGACGTTGATTTTCGCTTTGACGCCCTGCGGATCGCCGAGAATGGAACAGCCCGCCACAAGGGCATCGCCGGCGCTTGGCGGCGTCAGGCATGAAAGCATTTTAATCGTGGTCGTCTTGCCTGCGCCGTTGACACCCAGCAAGGCGAACAGCGTCCCTTTCTCCACTGCGAAGGTCAGGTTGTCGACGGCCGTCTTGTTCTTATACCTTTTCGATAATCCCGTGGTTTCGATTGCGTTCATTCTTTCTCCTCTGCTGTACCCTGCGCCTTTAATATATCATGGGCAAAGTTTATGAGAACATCGTTTTTCACAATCGCAATTCCCTGTTCCTCATCGCCGAGCAATAACAATGTATCGCCGGGTTTGATGCCGAACACCTGCCTGGCTTCTTTCGGGATGACAATCTGGCCTTTTTCACCGACCTTGACGGTACCGAATATGTGCTTGCCGACGGGTGATTTCATCGTCAATCTCTCCTCCCGTTTGTCATACTTGTATGACTTTTCTTACCAATTATACTTAATATTCCGCTCATGTCAAGAGAAAACCGGATACGCCGCCGCGTATCCGGTTGCGCTGTATGTTCGCCTATGGTTTACGAAATCCCCGCTTCGATTTGGCCGATAACGAAAGAGACCGCGTCCTCGTTGTTGGACGGCGCCAAGGCGTCCGCCTCGCGCTTGACATGGTCCGGGGCGTTGGCTGTCGCGTAACCGATATCGGCTGCCCTGAGCATGGATATATCGTTTTCATAGTCGCCGATGGCGATCAGTTTACTGACACCCCGGCAGATTTCTTTTTTCAGCAACAGCGCGCATGCGCCTTTTCCGCTGCCGTCGGTGTGCATTTCCACGCCGAAAGGCCAACTGCGGTCGAAAACATAACGGCCGGCGAAACGCCGGTTGAGGTCAGCGGCCATGGCCTCGGCGGTATCGGCATTATCAAGCCGGAACAGTATCTTGTAGGCCGGCAGCGGCGACAAGGCGGCGTTCATTTGCGCCGCGGACGTTTCTTCGCAGACGACTGTATCCCCCGCGAGAAAAGACTCGGCATTGACAAGGCTGCCGCCGTAGTTGCTGTCAATATAAGCGAGAACATCCCCGTAGCCGTCCGCGAGCGGAAACTCGCGCAGGTGCCTTCCTGTGACGGGGTCGGTAATAATCGTGCCGTTGACCGCAATAACGGGCGCGTTGGGCCGGAATGCGAACTTGCGCACATAATCCGGAAGACGGCCGGTGGAGACGGTGAACAAGCCGCCGCCCGCCTGGAAAGCCTCGATGGAAGCAAGGTTCTTTGGGGAAATCTCTCCCTTTGAATCGACCAGTGTCCCGTCGATATCGGTACAAATCAGATAACCGTCATATTTGCCGATAAAACAACACTCCCGCGTTTAACTCTATTCCCGGCGTTCCTTGCCGATAAACATCGGATTTTGCGGCGAGGATATCTTGATTGCCCTGGGAACCACCTCGAAATTCACAGTGTCGTGTTCGCCGCCGTACTCTCCGTCGAGCGTCCACGGCACCGCCTGTTCGCCGGTGATGACCGCGCGTCTGGTTTTGAGGTAAAGCAGACGGTCGCCGTCGTATTCTCTCTTTTGTATTTTTCTGAACATTTCAAACGCGTCGGCCGCACCGCTGACACGCCGGACCAGTATCATCTCGAAGATGCCGTCGTCGAGACGGACGTCGCCTTCGTCATATTTGAACAAACCCGCAACGCATGAGGCGTTTGAAATCGCTCCGAAGAAAAAATCGTCCTCGATGATGCCGTCGTCATAATCGACGCGCAGGTGAACCGGTTTGATGTTGCGCAGCAGGTGGGCGAGTTTGATGACGAAGCCGTTGAGCAGGTATGCCGAATGGCCCAGGATATTTTTCATCGTCTGCGACGTCGTATAGGATATCTCCGTGCCGACGCCGAAGGAGGCGACATAGCAGAAATACCGGGTGTTGAAAAGCCCCAGGTCGAGCATATTGGCGCTCCTGGATAGAATAATCTGCGTAGCCTTCCTGATATTGGGCGGAATACCGAGCGTAGCGGCCAGGTCGTTGGTGGAACCGGTCGGAATATAGCCCACAGGCAGGCGGCACGGCAGCGCCATGACGCCGTTGATGGTTTCGTTGAGGGTGCCGTCGCCGCCGCAGCAGACGACAAGGTCGAAACCCTCGCCGAATTTTTTGACAATATTGGTCGCGTCGCCCGGGCAGGTGGTGGTCTTGACGGTAAAGTCATAACCGATGTGGGAGAACTTTTCGACAATCTCAAAAGTCGCAGGCTGCGATTTTTTCTTTCCGGCCATGGGGTTGATGATCAGCAGTACTTTTCTTTTCAATACGGACGCTTCTTTCTTTTGAATTGAACTGAACGATTTTCGCTGTTTGGTAGCGGCGGCAGGTTGTAGCTCCGAGTAGGATTGAATACAAGTGTATCAGCCAGCAGCAGTTTAATGCTTATCCTTTGCTTTGTCAAAAGGTATCGTTGCGCAACAACTAACGCAAGCAATAGGCTTGTCTTCGTCACGGTATCGTCGCATCACTGTTTGATGATTCGACCTGCCGAAAACACAACTGTTTGAGATTATACCCCATCGCCTTGCTCTGATGCAACGATTTCATACTGCAGAACATGAGGCATATTACGGATAAACCGCCTGTTTCACCAAGGCGAGTTCGTCTAACTGTTCCCGCGCAAAAGAGCCGTCGGTATTGATATGAATCTCGAAGGTAACGACACCGCCGGCGCGTATCACTCCCAAAGCGTATTGCGCCAGATAGCCGCTGTCATACTTCAAGTCCGGCGCGCCCCACCAACTGCCAAGGTAGGATAAGATATGCCACTGTGCGCCGGCATAAAACCGTGCGGGAGGGAGCGCTTCAAAGGTGTTTTCCTCGCCTGCGGTGTAGTCGCAGACGGCTGTCGCAGGCTGTATCAATCCGTTCATAACGCCCTGGTTAAAAGCGACGATACTGTTCGGGTTGCCGGCACGGCAAGCGTCCTTATACAGAACACTCACATACTCCGCCGTTTCACCGGCGTAACCCGTGTTCTCATAAAACCCGTCGAACCACCAGCCGGCAACCAGTTCCCCGTAACGCAGCGACCATTCGCGGATTACCTTCGACCATCGCTGCGCGTAAGTCTTTTTGATGTACCAGTTTGTTTCGTCATGCCGTTCGGTTGCGCCGAGCGCCCGGGGGATGCCGTCGCCTGCTGCAGACGGGCCCTGGCTGGGCAGATAGAGCATCAGTCTGATACCGTACTGTGCCAGCGCAGCCGCGGCTTCCATCGGAATGTCGCGCCGGGAACACCACGTGCCCGGAACGGCCCCGATGAAATTTTCATACGTCTCGTTCGGTGAGCAGAACCAGCCTGAGTTCTGGCCCAATGTCATGAACAGGTATTTTGCGCCGGTTTCATGGACGGCGGCGGCGAAAGCCGCGGCATCGAAAGACGCGAAATCCTTTTGCGACGCATAAAGGTAGTGCACAAAGATACCGTATTGCGCGTCATGGAACCAGTCGGTTGCTGCGTTATCCATCGTATCGCTCCATTCTTCGCTGTATTTGCAGGGATGGATTCTTTAATAGGAAACATCGTACATGGAATACGCTTCAAAGACCGAAGCCGGGAGAAGCATCGGAAGAAGGCTCAGCCATCGCAGATGTATCCGGGATTGCACCATGCCTGCCGGGCAGTAAAACCAGTTTATGAAATATCCGTTTTAAAGACGTTCAACCATCATGCGCTTCGCAGTTCAAGTCGAGACCGTCCGCTGTAGGTCGAGAGCGGCAAGAGGGATCTTCGACACAAGGATGTCCTCTTTATTGAGCGAATAAATCACAAAGAGGAATTCACCCGCTACGCAGCTGTCGGGATAATGGAAACCGCGTCCCTTTGCCCTGCCCTGATATTTCATCACCCGGGGTTCGCAGGCGACGATAAAATTACGGTCGAACAGGTAACCGTCTTCCGAAACGGAAAGACAGAGCTGGAAGCGCCGAAAGCCGGGATTCCCGATGATATACGCTCTGCCGTCGGGCAGGTTGCCGGCGCTTGTACGGGCGCCGGTGTCCGGATATTGAGTCGGGATCACTTCTGACCACGACCTGCCGCCGTCAACGCTGAAATGAGCGTTCTGCACTCCGCTTTTACTGCGCCAAAGACGAACCATGGTTCCGTCCTTCGCGGTATAGGCGCGTGTCGGTTCGCCGCAACCGTCGCCGCCGTGGCGGTCGGCATATTCGAGCCACCAGTCCCTCGATGTTTTTCCGTCCCATTGGGGCCATCCTTGCGGCAGCATGTCCCATTGCGTCATGTGCCGGGGGTCTTTTAAATATTCGATGATTTCTTCCGCGATACCGGAATCATAGCCGCTGTCGGAATAAAGCTCTTTGTTAAGCGCGACCGAAAAGATATCCTCAAGCTTTTCATGGGGCTGATTCAGCCACATCAAGGCGCCGGATGACCCGTCTTCTTTCAGTTCGCGGGCAAGCCTTCCTATCCCGGGCCAGTTGACGCCTTTCGCCGCGTCAGCCAAGGCCCAAAGCCTTCCGCCCGCCAATGCGAACCCGTTGGAGCAAAGCATCAGATGGCAATGTCCGCAAAGGTCGTTTGCCCAGGATTCCGTATCGTTTTGCAGCCCGCTGCCGCAGCGGTCGTGCGAGCGGTGCCCGCGGCAGGGATTGCCGTCCCCGTCCTTGATATCCGGATTGCGAAGCGGTGTTTCCATCGGCGGGAAAAGCGGTTTCGTTCCCGACCAGGTTTGTCCCAAATCTTTTGAAAACGCATAACGGACATATTGGCCCGGAGAGTCCTCGTCCGCGAGATGGACGCTCCAATGGGCGAACAGCGTGCCCTTGAAGTATGTAATGTGGGGGTGCATGGAAAAAGCGCCTTTTTCAGGCAGCGGTTCCCCGGTATACAGTTCCGTTATCTTTTGGTCGGCCAGGCGCGGTATGCCGAGATCCGCCTTTGACAGGTCGGGAGTCTCAGTCCAGCGGATGGTTCCGGGCATATTGTTCAACCTCCGATAAATGATGTCCGGGCAAAGACCCGGCAAAAGGGTTGTTGACCGCTGTTTTTCACAATTCATCTTCAATCTGCCGGACATATCAACAACGTATCCCCGACTGCCGGGAATAAAGACCGGACGTGATAGTATGAATTTGCAAAATTAAATAAAAAATAAATCAGATTGGATTTGCAAGCCCCGTTATCTGGTCGATGCTGATAAAGAAATTTTCCGAATCAACCGTGATTCCCGCGTCACCGCTGTCTATATTTCCATCACCGTTCAAATCACCCGCCTGCAAATATGCCGCATCTGAGTTCATATTCCAGCTAAACCTGAAGTTTTCATAATCAATTATCTTGCCAGCATCGCCGGAGTCTATGTTACCGTCGCCGTTGAGGTCTCCGTAGATAACAACAGTATAAACGGCGACCGCCTCATTGGTAATGTTGGAGATGAGCGTCACCTCGGTGCCTGTGCCGATAATATCGCGTGAAAACTCCAGCCTTCCGTCGCCGAGTACCAGAATGTACTCATCCGCGAGAACCTGCCTGGATATACCGGGCGTTAGGCCGTAAATAAATGCTTTTTGCTCATTAACGACGGTGGTCGCGCCCGCCCTTGCTGTCAGACGGACCTCGATATCAACCCAGACCGCATAAAGGACCGAATCGGCTTGGCCGACAGTACAGGTTGAAATCGCCGTGATTGCATCCGGTGTTTCCGCCCATCCGGCAAAGGTGTGGTGCAGCCTCGATAAATCACCTTGTCCGGGCAATTCGACAGCTGTGCCGGGCGCGCCGTTTTGGGGCGGCGGGACCGACCCCTCCCCGCCATTGAGGTCAAATGTGACAGTATGAGTTATTATTGACCACTGCGCGGTAAAATATTGGTCTTGTGCCGGCATAAAAGCCGGGACTTCAGGCTCCCAGCCCGCGAAAGTGTAGCCCTCACGCTCCACCGCTGGCGCGGCAAGGGGCTCGCCGTAGTCGAGGCTGCCGGAAGCGCTGCCTTCGCCGCCGTTGGCGTCAAAGGTGTAGCGATAGCTGTTAATCTGCCACTGAGCGGTATAGACCGTATCCGCGGCGGGCACAGTAGCAGGAGCCTCCGGTTCCCATCCGGTGAAAGTATAGCCGTTCCTTGTTACTTCCGGAGCGGTCAGCGTTTCGCCGAAAGTCAGCAAAGCCGGACCGGTACCCCCTTCGCCGCCGTTGGCCTCGAATTCGATGGTGTATTTGTTGACGGCAAAGACAGCATTGAACGCCTCGTCGCCCGCGCCGATAGTACCCGGAACAGGATCCCAGCCGGCGAAGGTATGGCCTGTCTTGGCCGGATTTTCAGGAACCGCTATCACAGTGTTATAAAGCGTGGGTACACTTTCATAGAGGACGGAATCGACATAGAATACGGCATTGTAGGTATTGATGGTAAAGACCGCCTCAACCGTAATGTCGTGGGCCGGCATGTTCGGGGCTGGAACAGACCACATGGCCAATGTGTAACCCGTTTTCGCCGGGGGCGCCATTTCAGGCATAAGCAAACTCGGGTCGTGGGGTATCGGGTCGCCAAAGTTCAAAGAGAGTGTTCTGTAAATATCGCCGTTTGCCCAATAGGTTACGGTATATTGGCAAATCATCCATTGCGCGATACAAATGGTATTTTCCGCCGGCATCGTTTCGGGGATCGCCGGCTGCCACCCCGCGAAGGTGTAACCTGTTCTTGACGGCTCAGCCAGCGCAGCGACGGGTGTGCCATAGTCTTGCGTAATATCCGAGACTTCGGTGCCGCCCGTTTCGTCAAAGCTGACGGTATACTGGTTAACGTTCCAGCTAGCGTAAAGGGTGACGACTGCGTCATTGACTTCGCTCAAATTGACGACGATCTCGCCGTCCGAGTAGCCCCCGGGCGCTTTGCAGTCGCTCAATTGCCAGCCCGCGAAAGTATAGCCCGTTCTGTAGAAACCGTTTATTGTGAGCGTTTTCGGTTCATCATAAATATGAGAGGAACTTGCAGTGGCGCCACCTGTCGCGCCGTTGCCGTTATATACGACCGTGTAAACATTTGCTTTCCACTGCGCAGTGTACTGCGTGTCTTCCGCTGGCACTGTCTCTGGAACTTCGGGGTTCCACCCAGTAAACGTATAACCGGTCTTGCTGACCGACGGTGCTGTCAGTGGATCATCAAATATCAGCGGCTCGACAGCACCGCCCGTACCTCCATTGGCATTAAAGGTTATGGTGTAGGTATTCGCCGTCCATTGCGCAACGCAGAGGGTATCTTCTGCGGGCATTGTCTCTGGAACTGCCGGCACCCAGCCCGCGAAGGTGTAGCCGGTTCTCTCCGGGTCTGCGGGAGTCGTGACAACCATCCCGTAATCGAGCGTGACATCCGATACCTCCGAGCCGCCCGCTTCGTCAAAGCTGACGGTGTAATGGTTGACAGACCACTGTGCTGTATAAATGGTATCCATCGGTGGAACGGTGGAAGGCACCGCTGGATTCCAGCCGGTGAAAGTGTAACCTTCTCTCGCCACTACAGGTGCGCAGAGCGCGCTGCCGTATGCCATTGAATCGGGACCGGTTGAACCTGTTCCGCCATTTGCATTAAAAGTGATACTGTAGTAATTGACAGCCCACACCGCATAGAATGTGATGATAGCGCCTGGATTCGCTGTTAGGTTAATAACGCTTTGGCCGTTGGTATAATTTGCTGTTATTGCACCGGAAATCTCTGACCAGCCCAAGAAAGAATAGCCGCTTCTGGTAAAGCCGTTGACTGTCAGATTCCGGGCGATATCATAGGTATGAGCGGAGTCGGCGGTTGCCCCGCCGCTCGAACCGTTCCCGTTATATGTTACCGTATAGCTATTTGCCGTCCATCGAGCATAAAACACAACATTTGTCATACCAAATGTATAGGGCCATGTTACCGGCGTTGTAAGTCCTGAATTGTAATACCACCCGCCGAATGTATATCCGGTTTTCACAGGGTCGGCAGGCTTCTGAATCACAGTACCGGCTGGCTGGGTAATTGTTGCGACTGCCGTACCGCCGTTCGAGCTGAAAGTGATGCTGCTGTAATTAATCAGAACCGTCATTACGCCCGAATAACCGCCGGGGATACTGACGGAGATATTGGTAGCCGCGCCGCCGTAGAGAGCGCTGCCCGGTGTTGTTGCTGCTGAGAAAAGAGTGTTTGTACCCGTGCGGAACAGGTTGTTGTATGCTAAGCCCCGGGAATTATCATCATCCAGTTGGCTTCCGCCATAAGCAACTTCGTTAGCCTCCTCCAAATCAACCAGTTTATGTGTTTCATTATCATTATCGGTGGTGACGCTATTATCGACATGATAGATCGCTATGCCGCCGGTGCTGATCCCGTAATAATACATGCCGGCATCAAAACCGGTTGCCTGGCGGTTTTCAACGAGGAAATACTGGTTTGGGTCGGATGTTGTCACTTTCACAACATTATATCCGCCGTTAGCGGCTGAATTCATGTTGTAGCTGCCCGATGAAACCGTTAAGGGCGTTACGAATCCCAGCTGGATTTTGCACCAGGCATCCATGTGCGTCGGCGACGCGCCCGCATATTCACCGTAAGCCATTCCCCAGCTGCCCGAAGACATCAGGCTGTATACGCCGAGGCCGTCGGATGAATAATCCGTGTCATATAAGTCCGGCAACCCGATATCATGACCTAACTCGTGTGCCACTACGCCCATGGTCGTCATATGGCCGCCCTGTTTTTCCGCTATCTGGGTGTAATCGCCATAGATATATTTACCGTCTTTATAGATATAATCGTCCGTTGTCCAACTGTGCGGCCAGATACACGGAGCGGGGTCTCCATAAGAACAGTCATTCCCCGCAACGACGGTGAGAATATGCAATTCAGACGCGGTTATAATACTGTCCGCATTGGTATCGTATATGCTGTAATTAATATAGGGGTCCGCGGCAGTCACCGCATCAATCACAATTTTTTGATTTTTCGAATTGATATCTTCTCCCGTATTGGGATGGTTGTACGTCAATGTAACGCGAATCACGCCATCGTTAGCCGTGCCTTTCGTTTCTAAAGCCGGTGAGAAATAAAAGTTATTCGCCGACATCTCTTTATAAAAAGTTTTCAGCGTTTTGCCGCTATCTCCGAAGAATTCATTACTCCAGGCGCTGTCAGTGTTGACAATGCCTACGTCTTTAAATGAAACAAGCAGCACAAGCACTTTTTGCGTACCGCTTAAAGCCATGGCGCTTGCATCCGGAGATCCCGAAGAGGTGTTTGCAGACTCTGAGAAACCCGAAGAGCGGTTCGGTACGGGTATGCCGTGCGTTTTCTCAAAATCGGCGTATTTTTTGTTCCTTAAATTTTTAACATCTTTCACCGTTTGAGCATTCGATGGCCTGGCGTCGATTTTATACTTTGCGCTGCTTTTGGCAAGTCCGTTATGGGCTGCGATACCGTAATACAAGTAACCGTCTGAGCCTTTCACAACAAGGGTGCCGTCGGTGGCCGCCGTGAAGTTAAACCATTCGTCGCCGTGAAGGGTAGCGGTGAATTTCTCGCCGGAGGGCTGCGATAACACGCGCGGCGTTTCAAGAGCCGGTACGGCATAAGAAACAAAACTTGCGGCCGCTATGATGAAACAAACGGCCGCAGCAAATACAGGAAACCAGAAAACATATTTAATTTTGTAACGCAAAATACAATTCCGTATTGATTTCAATCCGGAGGTATCGGCAACGGTTGTGAGAAGGTCCATATCCATTTGTCTGTCCGCCAATCACGCGACAACGATATGATATCGTCCTTTGTTATAGTATCACATTTCAAGCAAAGTTTCAAAAGCAAAGTCGGCCACCCAATTATGACAGCCGGTTCGAACGAACTGCGCTTTCAGGATATTTCACCGGCAGAACCGCGTCATTATCCGGTGTGTCATCATAAAGGATATGCGCCACCAGCCATGGCATTTCGTCAATCACTTTGCTGCCTTTTACGAAGTGTTTGATGAGCGACTGAAGCCTGCCGACCAGAGCCAATACGGCTTTGTGCGTCGGCGTATCTGGCGCATAATGCTCGTTGCCGGTGAAGATATTGCGGATGAGTTCGATGACCAAATCTTTGATCAGAACGTTTCTAACGGATTTATCCACTTTTCTCCCGACGCAAAGCAGCCTGGCGGCCTTCCCAAGCGTCAGCTTCTGCATGATTCTGCCGACCAAAGTGATTGGCAGTTTCCATTTGTACGCCAATTCCCTGGAAATGCCGAAGCCTCCGCCGATATCCGCAAATCGCTTAATGTCATAGGCCATGGAATCAAAGACATCGTTGAGCATAAAATCAAAGTGGTATATTAAATATTCATCCGGCGTTTTACCCTGCATGTCCCATTCGAAAGAATCGATCTTTTCGGTGGTAACGGTCATGGCATCATGGTTGAGGGCCACCCGGCGCATCGGCGTAGGGTAGCCGACCAGCGAGCCGGTGTTGATATCCCACAGCGTGTTGCCTTTCTGTGTTGTGATGCAGGATATGTTCTGCATGTGGGCGTGGCCGGTAAAAATAAACTGCAGCCCGGCGTCCGCGAGCAAGGCCGCTTTCGGGCCGTAACTATGCATGTCCCTGCCGCTGAATAGCGGATAAACCGGCGACGGCGGCAGAACGGGATGATGCTCCATCGCGATAACGAAGTCCCCTGCTTCCGCCGCCGCGACGAGTTGTTCGCGTATCCAGGCCATCTGCTGATTTGAAAATTCATCGGTCCCGCAATCATCGTCGTTCAGCGCCAACAGCCGGTAACCCGGTTGAAG
>Ga0116184_10000655_pt1 | contig 37741 bp, 37 predicted proteins | sample AD_JPNNA5_MetaG_FD_89886 | JGI IMG/M metagenome (GOLD analysis project Ga0116184, IMG submission 89886) | Active sludge microbial communities of municipal wastewater-treating anaerobic digesters from Japan - AD_JPNNA5_MetaG | ecosystem: Engineered > Bioreactor > Anaerobic > Digestate | place... | reverse complement strand
CCCTCTCGGTGACGGGGACGCGCCGGCGGGCGCTCCTTCTCGGGTGCGCGTATACGGCGGGTATCTTCCTCTGCTATCTCGCCGCGGGGCTCGGGATCGTGACCGCGATCGGCATCGCGGGCGTCGCATCCGCCTTCCGGATCGGCGCCGGCATCGTGGCGCTCCTCCTCGGGCTCGCCGTGCTCCTGTCGGTCGTCCTGCCGGGAGCACCCGTCCGGGTGGCGATACCCGGTGCCGGGCGCAGGGCGGCGGGACGGTGGATCGCCTCGCTCAGGAACGGTGGGCCCGTGGCGGCCTTTCTCCTGGGGGTCGGACTCGGGCTCGTCGAGCTCCCCTGCACGGGGGGTGTCTATCTCGCGATCCTCGGACTGCTCTCCGGCGGATCCCTCCCCGAGGCGCTGCCGCTCCTGGTCCTCTACAACCTCTCCTTCATCACCCCCCTCCTCCTGATCGTCGGGGCATTCGCCATGGGAATCGGGCCGGGGCGGATCGATGCATGGAGGGAGGAGCGAAGGCGTCTCGTGCTCGCCCTGTCGGGGGCGTTGATGGTGGGTCTCGGGCTGTTCCTCCTCGTCCAGGCGTTCCTCTGACCGGAACGCCCCTCACACGAGAAAGGGACCACCGCGGGAGGATCCTGATTCGAACCATAAAAATTACGAGATTCGTAATATATATACCGGTGCCCCGCGCACATGATGGGGGAGGATGATCGGCGGAAGATGATCGGAACGGGGGAGGAGGACCAGGGGCGCGACGAGGCGGCGAGGCTCGCGAGGGCGTTCCTGAAGATCGTGATCGGGATCAGGAGCGACCGGCTCTGGGCCTGGTCGACCGCGTTCGAAGGGTACACGAACCTCGACCTGCACGTCCTGCGGATGGTTCACGAAAAGCCCGACCTGATCCTGAAGGAGGTCCGGGACCGGCTCGAGCTGCCGAACAGCACCCTCACGAGCGTGATCGACCGTCTGGAGAAACGGGGAGTCATGGAGCGGACGATCAACCGTCGGGACCACCGTTCGTACGGCCTCAGGCTGACCGAGCACGGGTGTGCCCTTCTGGTCGAACACGAGCGGGTCCTCCACCTGATGATGGAGCGTCTGCTCGAGTGCCTTCCTCCCGGGGCGGAACCGACCACGTTCGTCGAGCAGATGATCCGGATCGGCGACTGCCTGGAACGGCGGGGGGCCGGCGAGCTCGGCCTGGTGCCGCGGCGCACGGTCCACCGGGTGCGGCGGCACGGTCCCCGGGATCCGGGTTCGGACCCGTCACCCGGCGGATAGAACCGAAAGCACCCTGAACGGGTGGCGGTGCGGACTCAGACGATCGTCCCGTCGGGGACCGACGGGTCCGGTACCACGTCACGGGCGGCGGTCCAGACCAGTACGAGCACCAGGATCAGCACCGCTGCGCCGCAGAGAAAGACAGTCCGGAAGGCCCCCATCAGCTCCGACGGGGGGAGGAGATGTGCGGTCACCTCCGCCAGTTTCGGGCCGAGCGCCGCCGTGGCGATCAGCATGGTGAGCGAGACCCCGAGCGTTGACCCGAGGTTGGCCATCGTCCTGAGCAGTCCGGACGCGGCGCCCCGTGCCTCTCCGGGAACCTCTCCCATCACCGCGCTGTTGAGCGGGGCGAAGGACATGCCCGTGCCGGCCCCGACGAGGAAGAGGTACAGGACCACCCCGGCGATCGGGCTCTCCGGTGTGAGCATGCCGAGCAGGAGGAGCCCGATGACCGTCGTCAGGAGTCCGGCGAGGATCGGGCGCTTCGTCCCGATCGTGTCTGAGAACCTCCCGGCGATCGGGGCGGAGAGTATGTTGCCGACCGGCAGGGCGAGGAGGAGGGCGCCGGAGGTGCCGGTGGGGATGGCCCTGACCAGCTCAAGATAGAAGGGCAGTAGGAGCATCACCCCCGCCACGACACCCTGAAGGGCGAGGACCGCCACGTTCTGGACCGTAAAGGAGCGGTCCGAGAAGAGGGAGAGCTCGAGCAGGGGAGAGGGGGTCTTTCGCTCCCGCCCGACGAAGAGACCGAGGGCCAGGAGCGAGACGAGGAGGACTGCCGCGCCCCTGAGTTCCCGTCCACCCTGGAGGGTATTCAGGCCGATCACCAGTGACCCGAGAGTGAAGAAGAGCAGGACCGCTCCGGGCAGGTCCATCCGGCCGCGCGGCGTCGCCGGTCTGTCCCGCGGGATATACGCCGCCCCGAAAAGGATACCGGCGAGGCCCACCGGGAGGTTCACGAGGAAGATCGAGCGCCAGGAGAGGAGGGAGACCAGGTACCCCCCGATGACCGGCCCGAGGGCGATGCCGAGCATCGCGAACATGGCGACCAGACCGAGTGCCGATCCCCTCACCCCGGCACCGAGGTGGCGGCTGACCATCACGGCGCCGAGGGCAGAGATGATCGCACCCCCGATCGCCTGGACCATCCGGAAGGCGATCAGGTACTCGATCGACGGGGCCAGACCGCAGAGCACCGACCCGGTGGTGAAGACCAGGAAGCCGGCGAGAAAGACCGGCCGGTAACCGCGAACGTCGCCCACCCTCGCAGAGAAGAGCAGCAGGCTCACCATCACGACCAGGTAGCCGTTCAGCACCCACGCGGCGAGGACGGTCGGCGCCTGGAAGAAGGCAGCGATACCCGGGAGCGCGATATTCACGATCGTGGCGTCCAGGCCTGCCATAAAGGAGCCGAGAGAGATCACGAGGACGAGCAGGAGCTCATCCCTGCTCATCCTCGACGGCGAATCCGTACCGGCCATGAGAAACCCTCCTGATCTGTTGAGAGGGGGGGTATTTCAAACTGGCTGTTCCCTGCATGAACCGGCACCGCACGGGAGGGAGGAGGTGATCGCCGCGGTGAAAAGAAGCACCCCGGGTCCGTGATACCGCTGCCTTCGAACGGCGACAGGAGTTGGGTCTGCACGCCGGCGGGCGTATACCGTACCGGAGCGGGATCGACGACGGGATACCGCGTCCGGCGCCGGCACCCTGCAGACCAGCGATGCCGCCCGATGGGACCGGTGGTGTCCTCCCGTCCACCCCCGGACGATGATTACCGATCGGTGCTGCATCCCTGGCGAGGAGGGGTTCTCATCCCCCGGATCTGATTTGGAACCGTCAGGCGGTATACCGGCGAGGCGTCGGACGCTGGACGGCGGATGCGAAGACGCTGCCGGAGGTATCCCTTGCGGTCGCGTGGGCGCGCACCGGGGATAGGACTGCAGGGAAAAGAACAGAGACCACCAAGAGGACGGGTGAGACGCCGTCGGAAACGGAAAAAAGGAGGAAGGGTTCAGCCGAACAGGGCACCGAGCCCTGCCATGCCGCTCTCTTCCTCTTCCTTCTTGTCCTCCTCGGGCTCCTCCTCGACCGCGGCTGCGGCGGCGGGAGCAGCACCTGCAGCGGCGGGTGCGGCGGCGACTGCGACGGGGGCCGCAGCGGCCTTCTCGATGGCGTCGTTGATGTCGACGCCCTCGAGCGACGCGACGAGCGCCTTCACCCGGGCATCGTTCACGGCGATACCAGCGGCCGAGAGCACGGCCTTCACGTTCTCCTCACTGACATCCTTGCCTGCCTTGAAGAGCAGGAGTGCTGCATAGATATATTCCATCTCAATCAACCTCGTTTAATACTCTCCGACGGCGGTTCTCACCGCCGCTGTCTCTCTGTACGCCTTGCCGATGATCGCACCGACGATCTCCTTCGCATAGACCGGGGCCTCGACACCGAGACTGCGGGCCTCGCGCTCCGCCCGGGCCAGGATCGCACCGATCGTCTCCGCAGTCGGAATCGCCGCGTTGACCGACAGGTTGAACGCCTGCGTGGCCGCCAGACCGATCTGGTCCAGGATCGCCTGCTCGTCGATGTTGAGCACGTCCGGCTCGAAGGCCGAGCCCTGGTAGAACGCGACCTGAAGCACCAGGCCCACGTCCATCGGCTTGATCCCGAGCTTGGCGAGCACGTCCGCCTGCCTGGCGTTGATGATCGCGCCCTTTTTGACGACCGTCTTGGTCTCCTTGATGCGGACCTTCCCGCCCTCGATACCGGCCGGAATGCCCGCCTGCTGGAGCTCGCCGACGATGGGGCCGGGCTTGAACGACGTCGGTCCCTTCTCGACGACGATGTCCTCGGGGGCAGCCTGTCCGGCCTTGGCGGCCATCTTGGTCTTGTTCTGCTCGAGCAGTTTGAAGAGGCGGAACGGGTTCTCGTTCGAGTAGATCAGGGCCGAGTTGCCGTTGATGTACTTCCGGACCTGTTCAAACTCCCCGCCGAGCTCCGCGAACGCGTGGTGCATCAGGGTGTTCCGGGCCATCCGGATCACGGCGATGCCACGGAGGTTCCGGCGGATCTGCTGGAGCTGAGCGGCCGGGATACCGTACATGTCGACGAGACCGACGAGCGAGTACCCTCCGGTCGCCTGCTTGATCTCCTCGACCTCGCGCCGCTTCCAGTCGGGCAGGTGATGCGTATACAGCGCCATTTACTCCACCTTCACGGCAGGGCCCATGGTGGTCTTGACGTAGACCGAGCGGACGTTCAGGGCGCCCTGCTCGAGCACGGACTCGACACGCTTGAGTACTGCATCGATGTTCTCGGCGAGCTGTTCGGGCGTCATCGCGGTGGTGCCGACGTTCGCGTGAAAGACCTTCTTGTCCTTCGTGCGAATCTTGACCGAGCCCCGCAGACGTTCGACGATCGGACGGATGTCGGTCCCCTGCGGGATCGGCATCGGCATCTTGCCGCGTGGACCGAGCCGGACACCGAGCCAGCGACCGACGAGCGGCATGACCGCCGTCTCGGCGAGGAAGAACCGGTACTGGTTCGCGATCTTGCGGGCCTCGCGGGGTTCCCCGCCGAGCCGCTCGATCTCCTCGGGGCCGATGATCAGGTCGACGCCGGCTTCCTTTGCCTGCGTCGTGATCTCCCCCTTGCCGAGCACAGCGATCCTGACCGCCCGTCCGGTCCCGTTGGGAAGGAGGATCGTCTCGTCAATACGGTTCTTCGGCTGCGCCATGTCGATATTCTTGAGGTTGACCGTGAGGTCCACGGACTCAGAGAACTTGCGCTCTGGCGCGCTCTCGATTGCCGTTCTGACGGCTTCCAGGATCTTCTGTCTCTCTACCATAATCGCTCCATAGTCTTTCGACCTCGCGATCTCCTATGGGCTGCCAGTCTCAGGAGAACACCGCATCGAACTCACCCGCATCGATGGCGGCCAGGACCTCTTTGGGTTTCCGGCCTTCCACGGTCACGCCGACCGAGACGCAGGTCCCGACGACTTCCTTGACCGCGGTCTTGAGCTCATACGACAGCATGTCGTTGAGCTTCATGCGGGCGATTCGAACGGCAGCCTCCATCGGCAGATTACCAACAAAGTTGGTGTTCGGTTCCGCCGACCCCTTCTCGACGCCCGCCTCCTTCTTGACGAGGGCGGTCGTCGGTGGAATCCCGACTTCGATCGTGACGTTCTTCTTGTCATCGACCGTGATCGTCACCGGCACCTGCATCCCGTTGAAGTCAGCGGTCTGCTTGTTGATGTCGTCGACGACCTGCTTTACGTTGATTCCGAGGGGGCCGAGTGCGGGGCCGATCGGCGGGCCTGCTGTCGCCTTCCCGCCGGGTACCAGTACCTCGACCTGTTCTGCCATGGGGTATCACCATTCCGTATCCAGTACGGCCTGGGTTGACTAAGGTCATCGGGGAGAGAATAAATAACTATCAATCCCGGGACCCATCCGGGGCAGACGACGCGAGGAGAACCGGGACGGACGGGGACCGACGCGCCCCCCTCCCCAGGGTTGACGGGGGGATCACCGGGCAGATGACCGGGAGAGGACAGGACCCACCGGGGCACCCGGTGGGATGAGGTTGGGAGGGGATGGAACCGTGGACGGTGAGGGATCAGTAGTCGTCGTCCTCGCGGTTATCGATCACCCGGACGTTGTCGCCGCGGACGGTGATCGGGATCGGGACGAGGGACTCGTAGAGCTCGACCGTGATCTCCTCCTTGGAGGAGTCGACCCGCTTCACGACGGCCTTTTCGCCCTTGAACGGCCCCGCGATCAGTTCGACGATCGTCCCCTCGTTGATCCCCGAGACGACGGGTTTCGGCACGAGGAAGTGCTGGATCTCGGCGAACGAGGTCTCACCCCTGATCACGGCACGGGCATGGGGCACCCCCTCGATCAGCTCCTCCATCCGGGCGTACTCCTCGGGCGTCTCGACGAGCACGTATCCCTGGAGCTCCTTCGGGGCGATCACCGAGAGGACCCTGATGTCGGACTGCTCGACCGCCTTCCTGATGTTGTCGGCGACCGTTCTCTCCTGCTTCGAGGTGGTCTTCACCGCGAAGTAATGGAGCCCCTGCTCCTGTTCCTCGCTCACTTCGGCAACACCAGCATCAGTTCGTAGATCACAAAACCGATGGCCCCGATCAGCACCACGCCGGCGGCGGCAACGATCGCGATCTTCGTGAACTCATCGCGCGTCGGCGTCCGTGCGAGCTTGAGCACCCGCCAGTACTTACGGAAGAGTTCCTCGTTGACGTTGACCTTGGGTATGTTGACCTCTTTCACCTGGTCGCGGACTTTATTGAGATCCACCATGGTATTCTCACTTGAGGAAATCGATATCGAACTGCCGGTTCACGACCGGCTGCTTCTTCTCGGAGCGGCCGTAGATCTGCGGCGAGCGGACACCGGTCACGACGAGCATGGTCCGCATCTTGTGCTCCATGTCGGGGTCGATCTGAGCACCCCAGATGATCCGCGCGTTCGGGTCGATCCGGTTGTAGACCTCCTGGACGACACCTTCGGCCTCCTCCATGGTCATGTCCGGGCCGCCGACCACGTTGACCAGCGCCGCCGTCGCGCCCGAGATCTCCACGTCCAGGAGCGGCGAACGGAGGGCCTTCTTGACCGAGTCGATCGCCTTGTCCTCGGAGTCGGACTCGCCCATACCGATCATCGCGACGCCACCCCGCTCCATCACGGTGCGGACATCGGCGAAGTCCAGATTGACGAGACCCGGCATCGTGATCAGCTCGGTGATCCCCTTGACCGCCCGCATCAGCACCTCGTCGGCGACCTTGAACGCGGCATAGAGGGGGAGCCGCGGGACGACCTCGAGGAGCCGGTCGTTCGGGACGACGATCACGGTATCGGCGACATCGCGCAGGCGCTCGAGCCCCGCCTCGGCGTTCTCCATCCGGATCGCGCCTTCGGCGACGAAGGGAAGGGTCACGACCGCGATCGTGAGCGCTCCCTCGTCGCGTGCGGCCTTCGAGATCACGGGTGCACAGCCCGTGCCCGTTCCGCCGCCGAGCCCCGCCGTGATGAAGACCATGTCCGCGCCGGAGACAGCCCGGCGGATCTCCTCCTCGGTCTCAAGAGCAGCCTCCTCGCCGATCTGCGGGAGCGAACCGGCCCCGAGACCACGGGTGCGCTGTCTCCCGATCAGGATCCTCTGGTCGGCCTGGACACGCGACAGGTGCTGCGCATCGGTGTTGACCGCGATCAGACGGGCGCCGTGGATCCCTTCCTCCATCATCCTGGTGATGGTGTTCGATCCTCCGCCGCCACAGCCGACGACGACGACCTCGGTCCGAAGCTCGCGGAGCACCTCCTCAAGATCCTCGTTGTTCTGAGCGTAGTCCATCATGCGGTCGCTGTCCTTGACCCGAGCCAGCGCTTCCTCGACTATTGACCTCATAGATACCTCTCCAACCCCTCTACAAAGACCTCGGTGGCGCAGGGGGACCGCACCATCTCCGGGCGTATCTCCAGTCCGTCGATGACCACGGGCTCGCCGCGCTGCAGGCGTCCGTACAGCGCTCCCGGGGGCACGCCGAGCGAGGACGCCTTTTTCGGATCGAACCGTTCTCGTCTGATGATCAGCCGGTCGCCCACGACAGCGGTCTGCTGTGTACCTGTTATCGTTTTTACACACAGGGTTATTAAATCATGTATGATCCGTTCCGCAAGCCCCGCACGGGTGAGCACGGTCGGAATGGGCCGGCCCGACTCGAGGAGGAGGGCGAGCGGCATCGAACGGAGTGCGGCCACAACGCCCGCCTCGTCCGCCCGGAGGGCCTCGGTGAGGAGGTCTCCCGGGATCCGGACCGGGACCGGGTCGGGGCACCCGACGAGTCCGCCGACCCGCACCGCCGCACCCGGCGCGACCCCGCGGGCCGTGGAGAGGAGAACACGGTAGTCGGCCCAGGGGAGCTGCCCGAGGCCGGCACAGTCGCTCTCCCCGACGAGGGGAAGGCCCGCGGCGTCCAGTAACGGGAGGAGCCGTTCGACCGCCGGGCGTGGGACCGCCTTCCGGTCGATGAAGGCAGCGACGGCACCCGATGAGCCGGCGAGGCGGGAGAGGATCGCCCCGTCGACCCGCCCGAGGTCGTCGGTCCGGACGATATGCCCGAACGCGCCCCGCGTCGCGAGCGCGACCGCCGTCTGACGGGATGCGTACTGGGTGCCACCGAAACCCAGGAGCGGGACCGCGAGCGGGTCCGGGGATGCCAGGAGCACCGCGCGGGCGACGCACTCGCCGGCAGCAGGGTCGGACCACTGCCCGGGCCCGGACCCGATCTCGACGAAGCAGGACGGTGTCTCGAGGTCGGTCGGACCGTGATGGGTCCGCTCGTAGCTGACCCGGTACCCGTCCGGTGCGGTGGAGGCGAGGGCCCGGAGCACCGACTGCATGAAACCGGGCATGCAGGGGGCGAAACGGTCCGCCTCCCCCCCGAGTGCCGCCTCTCCGACGTTCCCGGTGGCATGGACCGTCAGTTGCGGGATCGGCGTCCCGGAGGTGTGGCGCGAGAGAAAGACCACCAGGTCGGCGTCCAGGTCCCGGTCGACCCGGTCCGCATGGATCAGCCTCCCCTTGACCCCGACGAACTCCCAGTCGTGGACCGGGGAGACCTCCTCCCGGAGACGGGCACACCGTTCGTGAATCTGCACCCCTGCCGGGTCAAGGACCGAGTAGACTCCCGCGATCTTCATTCCTGCCTCATATTGGGTCCGCAGGATTGATGATAGTCTCGGTCGGTCCCCGTTTCGGGAAAAACTCTATCCCTCCCGCCGCCGTGTACGATGGTATGAACGAGTCGAAGATTAAGGAGGCATTCGACGAGATGGGTATCGAGGACGAGATACAGTGCATCCAGGCGGAAGAGATCTCGGCGAAGTACGGGATACCGAGGCGGGAGATCGGCGACTACTGCAACGCGCACGACGTGAAGATCAGGGGCTGCCAGCTGGGCTGCTTCCGTTGAGGATGGGCCGTTTTCTCTCCGTGGTCCCCGTCGAGGAGGCGGTGCGTGCGGCGGTGGGGCTCGCCCGCACGGTGGGGACCGAGACCGTTCCGATCGGGGAGGCGGCGGGCAGGGTGCTCGCCGCGGACGTCTGCGCCGATGCGGACCTCCCCGGGTTCACCCGCTCGACCGTTGACGGATACGCGGTACGGGCTGCCGAGACCGTCGGGGCGTCGGACGTCCTCCCCTCGCTCCTCCGCCTGCGGGGCCGGGTGGCGATGGGAGCGGGGGCCGGGTTCGCTCTCGGGCCGGGTGAGTGTGCCTACGTTCCGACGGGTGGCGAGGTGCCCGCCGGGGCGGATGCCGTCGTGATGGTCGAGTATGCCGAAACCCTCGGTGACGAGGTGCTGGTCGCCCGCCCGGTTGCCGTCGGCGAGAACCTGGTCCTCCCCGACGAGGACTTTGCAGCGGGGGAGGTGATCATCCGGGCGGGCCGGCGGCTCTCGGCCCGGGAGGTGGGTGCCCTCGCCGCCGTCGGTAGGAACCGGGTCGAGGTCCGCCGTCGTCCGGTGATCGGGGTGATCTCGACCGGGAACGAGGTCGTGCCCGTCGACGTCGTCCCGGCCCGAAGTCAGGTCCGGGACGTCAACTCCCACCTCTGCCATGCCTTCGCAACCGAACACGGGTGCGAGGCGCGCCTCTACGGGATCGTCCGGGACGAGGCGGGACCGCTCCGGGAGACGCTCGTCCGGGCCGCCTCCGAGTGCGATGCGGTCCTCGTCTCGGGGGGCTCCTCCAAGGACGACCGGGACATGGGCGCCCGGACGATCGCGGAGCTGGGCGAGGTGCTGGTGCACGGGATCGCCCTTTCCCCGGGGAAGCCGACGATCGTCGGGCGGGTCGACGGCACCCCCGTGATCGGCCTGCCGGGCCACCCGGGCTCGTCGTTCGTGGTCCTCTGGGTGATCGTCGCCCCCCTGCTCGCCGCCCTCGCGGGTGACGGGACCGACCGGACGCGCCGGGCCCGGGGACGCCTGGTGGAGAACGTCCCCTCGGTCCGGGGGCGCGAGGACTACGTCCGCGTCACGTTCTGTGCGGGGGAGGTCCGCCCGGTCTTCGCGAAGTCGGGGCTCCTCAACTCCCTGGTCCGTGCCGACGGGCTCCTCCGGGTGCCCGCCGGCCAAGAGGGGTTCGAGACGGGGGACGAGGTGGAGGTGCTGCTCTTTTGAAACGCTACCTCGCGGTCGTTCCGCTCGACGAGGCGCGGGAGATCCTCAGGACCGGTTTCCGGTACCCGAAACCCACGGAGGACGTCCCCCTGGAAAAGGCCGTCGGGCGGATCACGGCGTCCCCGATCCATGCCCGCTTCTCGGTCCCTGAGACGCACCTCTCGGCGATGGACGGGATCGCGGTGCGGGCCGCAGAGACGGCGGGAGCGAGCGAGACGAGGCCTGTGCGGATCTCCGACGCCCTCCGCGTCAACACGGGCAACGTCGTCCCCCCACCGTACGACGCCGTGATCATGATCGAGGACGTGCTGATCAACCAGGACGGCTCCTACACCATCCGGAAGGGGGTGAGCCCCTGGCAGCACGTCCGGCCCGCCGGTGAGGACATCGGGCGGACCGAGATGGTCGTCCCCCGGGGGCGCCGGCTCCGAGCGATCGACCTCGGGGCGCTCGCCGCCTACGGACTCCGGACGGTCGAGGTCGTCACGGTCCGTGTCGGGCTCGTGCCGACGGGGTCCGAGCTGGTCCCGCACGGGCAGCGACCGGCACCGGGACAGGTCGTCGAGTCGAACACGCTCTTTGCGGCTGCATGGCTCGACTCCCTCGGATGCCGGTGCACCCGGTACCCGATCACCCCGGACGAATACGACCTGATCCGGGAACGGGTCTCCTTTGCCGTGGACGAGAACGACCTGGTGATCGTCTCCGCGGGATCGTCGGCAGGGACGCGCGACTTCACCGCGGACGTGATCGCGGAGCTCGGTGAGGTGCTGGTGCACGGTGTCGCGATCAAGCCGGGCAAGCCCGTCATCATCGGCCGGGTCCGGGATACACCCGTGATCGGCCTGCCCGGGTACCCGCTCTCGGCACTCACGGTGCTGCGCGAGCTGGTGCTGCCGATGCTCGAAGGGTTCGGCCTCCCGGTACCGCCGGTACCGACGGTGAAGGCGGTCCTCTCGTCACCCCTCCACAAGGACGTCGGTTCCGACGAGTTCGTGCTCCTGGCCACCGGGAGGGTCGGCGGACGGTTCGTCGCGATCCCCCAGTCGCGCGGCGCCGGCGTGCAGATGTCCGTGGTCAGGTCGAACGGGTACCTCCGCATCCCCTCGGCGAGCGAGGGGATCGAGGCCGACGAGGAGGTGGAGGTCCGGCTCACGGTCCCACAGGACGAAGCGGAGCGCGCCCTCCTCGTGACCGGTTCCCACGACCCCGCGATCGACGTCCTGGCGGACCTCCTCTCCGCCGGCGGGATATCCCTCCATTCCGCCCACGTCGGCTCGATGGGCGGCATCTTCGCCCTCCGCCGGGGACACTGCCATGCGGCGCCGATGCACCTGCTCGCGGAGGACGGGGACTTCAACCGCCCGTTCCTGCGCCGGTACCTGCCCGGGCGCGAGGTCCTGCTCGTCTGCGTGGCCGAACGGCAGCAGGGTGTCATCTCCCGCGACGGGCTCGGCATCGAAGCGATCACCGGCCACACCTTCGCGAACCGCCAGCGGGGCTCGGGGACCAGGATGCTCCTCGACCGGTACCTGGCCGAACACGGGATCGACCCGGGCTCGATCGCCGGGTACGACCGCGAGTTCACCACCCATCTCGGCGTCGCCGTCGCGGTGCAGTCGGGTGAGGCCGAGATGGGGCTCGGGGTCTATTCGGCCGCGGTCGCCCTCGGGCTCGCCTTCTCTCCGGTCGCGACGGAACGGTACGAGATCGCACTCGACCCGGACTCGCTCGACGACCCGCGGGTCTCTGCGCTCCTCTCCGCCATCGCGTCCGACCCGTTCCGGGAACGGCTCGAGGCCCTCGGGGGGTACGACCTCACCCGGACCGGCGAGCGGCGTTCCTCGCTGCCCTGAGGCCCGCGAGCGCCGCTGCCTCTGGTGACGGTGCGTGGACCACCCCCGGCAGGTCCCAGGAACGGTAGCAGACGACCGGAATCCCCTCTTTCAGGGCCACTGCGAGCTCCGAGAGCGTCCCGAACTCCCCGCCGACCGCGACGACCGCATCCGCCGACTGGACCAGGACGACGTTCCGGGCGTGGCCCATGCCCGTCCGGATACGCACGGTGAGGTGGACGTTACCGTCCGAGAGGTCGGGGAGCACACCGACGACGACCCCTCCGGCCTTTTGCGCGCCGCGGCTCGCCGCCGCCATGACGCCACTCCGGCCGCCGGTCAGCAGGATCCCCCCGTGCTCGGCGATCGTCCTCCCGATCGTCTCGGCCGCCGCGAGGAGTTCGTCGTCGCAGACGGATGCCCCACAGACCGCGACCTGCATGCAGTCCAATCGACCGCGAAAAAGGGTAAAGGTTACCGTCGCCTGCTGGCGATCAGACCGGCCGCACCGAGGCCCACAAGGACTCCCGCGAGTCCGAGCGGCGCCCGCGTCGTCGGTGCCGGGGTCGCCGTCCCGGGGATGGCCGTCTGTGCGGTCTGCCCCGGCGACGACTCCGATGGCGTCGGGGTCACATTCGATGGCGCGGTGCCGGTACCGGAGGGGGCCGGTCCGGCGAGCGCGTACTTCACGACCCAGATGTCGCGTCCTCCGGCCCCCTTCGAGTCACTCGAACCGGCGACGATCCACCCGCCGTCGGAGGTCGTCCTCATCGCGAAGCCCCGGTCGTTCCCCGGGCCCGCCGAGAGGTTCTGCTCCCAATAGACCGTGCCCGTCCCGCTGAGCCTTGTGATCAGGAAGTCCTCGGACCCGTCGTCCATCGTCCTGGACCCGAAGACCAGAAAGCCGTCGGGGAGCACCTCGATATCCCATGCGCGGTCGAACCCGGTTCCTCCATAGGTCTTCTCCCACTGCCGGACCCCGTCCCGGTCGACGCGGAGGACGTAGACATCGGAGGTCTCCGGCTTCTCCCACCAGCCGGACCCCGAGAAGGACCGGCCGACCATGACGTACCCGCCATCGGCGGTCCGGACCAGGTCGATGGCGGCCTCGTTCCGGTCACCGGTCCCGTAGCGCTTCTCCCAGGCCCGGTTGCCGTCACGGTCGACCTTGAGGAGGTAGGCATCGGTCATGGTCTGTCCGTCCGGGGTCATCGCGCCGGCGATCGCGAACCCGCCGTCCGAGGCCTCGACGATCTTGAACGCCCGGTCCTCACCCTGCCCGCCGTAGTACTTCTCCCAGACGACCCTTCCGGTCGCGTCGAACCGGACCAGGTAGATGTCGTTCGGAGACGAGGCGTCCCGGGCCGAGAGCCCGACTGCGGTGAACGAGCCGTCCCTGCCCTCCACCACGGCGAGGCCCCGGGCGGTCCCCCGTCCGGACGTGTTGGTCTCGAAGAGCACGGTCCCGTTCGCGTCGATCCGGATGAGCATGAGCCGGTCGGTTCCGGTCCCCTTCGCGGCCGTCGTCCCGACGAGCACGTAGCCGTCCTTTACCGGTGCGATGTCCAGGAAGACGTCCTCGCCCGGTCCTCCGTAGGTCTTCTCCCAGGTACGGGTTCCGTTCGCATCGATCCGGACGAGGTAGGCGTCACCGGTGCCGTTCATCGGGGTCATGTTCCCTGCGAGGAGGTAACCGCCGTCCGGGGTCTCCTGGATGTCCAGCACGACATCGTGGCCCGTTCCGCCGAGCCAGCTCTCCCACTCCACGACCGGCTCCGCCGCCGCTCCGGCGATCGCACCGGCCAGCACGGACAGCACGAGCAGCGCCGCCGTGGACAGCTTCCAGCAGGTCTTCGATCTCATCGATCCATCGTCACTCCTGTCCAGTAGATCTGACGACCGGCATGAGATAAAGACACTGGAACCGTCCGGCCTACCGACGCCTGAAGGCGACGAGGAGCATCCCGAGGGACCCCAGGGCCGCGAGGGGGGAGAGGGGGACCCGGGGGGTGGGAGACGGAGCCGGTGGCGGGGTATCGCTGGTGGCGACGACGGGCGGAGTCGCCGGGGTGGGTGACGGTGGAGGCAGCGTCGCCGTAGCGGCCGCGTAGACGCGATCGGGGGTGACAGCGCGGAGCAGGATGTCGGTCCCCTGGGTCCAGGCGGTGCGGGCCTCGAGCCCCAGCACGAGCCCTCCGTCCCGGGCGACGACGACGGTACGACCCCGTTCGAGACCGTCCGCCAAAGGGGCGGTGAAGCGTGACCGTTCGACCCCGCCCGGCCCGATCACGGCGAGTACCAGCCGGGACGCATCTTCGCTTCCCCCGTATCCGGGGGACGACCCGACGACGACACAGTCGTCGCCGAAGGGGGCAACACCGCCCACGTCGGACGCACCGCCGACCGGCCACCCGGTCCAGTCCCAGGCGATCCGGCCGAACGGGTCGATGGAGGTGAGTTTGGCACAAAGGCCGCCTTCCCCGTCCTCGATACCGGCGATCACGGCCCCCCTATCCGGGGCTCCGGCGGACGCCACCGGCAGGGTGTTCGTTCCCGTCTCCGGAAACGACCGCTCCCAGAGGGTACGGCCCTCGTCGTCGAGCCGGATGATGAAGAGGTCGAGGTCGTGCTGGACCGCCCGGTCATCGGCCCCGGCGACCAGGAACCCCCCGGACGGGAGGCGGGCGAGCGTCCCGGCCCGGGCGAGGCCCGGGCGGGAGAGGAGTGTGCGCCGCCAGCGCTCGGTCCCATCCGCCTCCAGCCGGAGGAGGAGGAGGGTGCGGCCCGTCTCCGCGGGCGCGCCGGCAAGGAGAAGGAACCCTCCGTCGGCGAGCACCGTGACACCGAACAGATCGTCGGGCGCGTTCCGGGTCGGGAGGGTCCGCTCCCAGAGGAGTTCGAGCCCCGGGCCGACCCGCAGGAGGTGGAGCCCGGGGCGTTGGGGGTCTGCATACGAGAGGGCCGCCACCAGCGCCCCTCCACCGGGGACCAGCACACCGGTCCTCGCCACCTCGCGGGCGGGGCCGGTTCCGTAGCGGACCGTCCGGACAGGCCGGCCCCGGGGGTCGGTCCTGACCAGGAGGAGGTCCGAACCCCCACGGGCCTCGGTCGAGGTGTTGCCGGAGATCAAAAAGCCCCCTTCGGGGAGGGGCGCGAGCCAGCCGAGCCCCTCGTCCCCGGCGCCGCCGATCGAAGACTCCCACGCGATCGTGAGGGCCCCGGACGGGATGGGGACGAGCAGGACGAGAGACGCGACGAGGAGCACAGCGGCGCGGGGCCCCGCGGACCGGCCGTACCGCGTCCTTCCCTCCATCGTCCGTTCACCCGTCATCAGGGTAGGCAGGACCACCGCTTAGCCCTGTCGGACCACGGCCCCGGGACGGATGAAAAAGTGAGGTTCACCGGCGCCGCGGGGAGGCGAGGAGGCAGGCGGCGGCCACAAGGCCACCGAGCACCGGTCCGCACCCGGCAGGAGCGGCCGTCGTGGTCGGGACGGGGGTGGTTCCCGGCGGCGGGGGGAGAGGCGACGGCGACGGCGTCTCCGTGGGCGTACCGGGGGTGCCGGGCGTCACGTTCGCGGTGGCATTCGGGGCGAGCGTTCCGACCTTGACGGCGGCCAGGTACAGGGCGGATCGCCCGCCCTCCGCCGGGACGGTCTCACCGGCGAGCAGGTACCGGTCCGGCCCGGAGACGAGCACCGCCCGGGCCCGATCGGCGGTCCCCTCCCCGACCGACCAGGAGCCGTTCCAGGCCACGCGACCCTCCCGGTCGACCATGGTGAGGAGGGACCGGGAGGCGCCTGCCCCCCCGATCTCCCCGGCGACGAGGTATCCCCGCTGATCGACCGCCGTGAGGGCGCGACCCACCACCGGTGTCAGGGCATCCCCGCCGGGGACGCGACGCCAGCGCTCCCGTCCATCCGTGTCGACGCCGATCAGGACGGTCCCGGATGTTTCCATCTCCGGCCCCCCGACCACCGCGAGCAGGAGGTACCCGCCGTTTGAACCGGGGACGAGCGTCACCCCGCGAGCCGGACCCGAACTCGACGCGTAGGTCCGCTGCCACGCCTTCGAACCATCCTCCGTGATGAGGGCGAGGAGCACGGCACTCGTGCCGGGACGGTCCGCATCGGTCGAGCCGACCAGCAGATAGCCGCCACCGGTGGCGGGACGCAGGTCGCTCACCGCCAGGTTCCGCCCCCCGATCGGGACGATCCGGTGCCAGACCTCTCCTCCGGCCGGATCGAGCCGGAGCAGGAGAAGGTCGGTCGTGCCGCCGGTCGGCGGGACCGTCGTCCCGGCGACGAGAAGACCCCCGTCCGCGACGGGCAGGACGGCGGTGCCGCGGTCCACCCCGGTCCCGATCGCGTACGTCCGGCTCCAGACGGGCGCACCGTCCGCCCGGAGACGGAGGAGCAGGACGTCCTCGTCACCGGGCGCCACCGAGCGGGCACTCCCCACCGCCACCAGCCCGCCGTCCGGGATCGGGGAGACCGCGATCGGCCACCCGGTGTTCCCCGGACCGAACGGGACCCGTTGCTGGTCGAGCAGGACCCCCGTCCCGTTCGCCCGGACCAGGACCAGGTCACCGCTCCCGGGGTCCGCACCGACCAGGACGGGTTCATCCTCCCGCCCCGGGAGGAGAGAGAGGAACGTCAGGTTCGAACCGGCACCGTAGGTCTGCTGCCACAGGACCTCGACCGTGGCAGAAGGCGTCGGTACCGCCCCCGCGGTCCCGTTCGGCGTGGCATTCACTGGAACCTCCGCCGCCGCACCCGCGACGAACAGGGTCATGAGGAACAGGCCGGCCAGAATCCCGAGATGCGTTCGTGTCATCATCACATCGCCTGTACCGCGATCGAAGGAGATGAACGGTTCGGTTCGGATTCACGACGATCGGTTCGGATCGAGGTCGGGCCGGCGGAATTCCCGCCTCCCGGATCCCGACGGTCCGACCTGTAAAAAAGTACTTGGTCTGTGACGACCGACTTTTTCTCCACTCATGGACGGAGAGGAGTCGCGGTGAAGGACGTCGGGGGCAGTTACCGCCCGGCAGAGGTCGAGAGCGAGGTGCGCCGGTTCTGGGACACGGAGCAGATCTACGCGAGGGTCAGGGCGATCCATGCCAGCGACCCGCCGTTCTTCTTCGTCGACGGGCCGCCGTACACCACGGGGCATATCCATCTCGGGACCGCCTGGAACAAGATCATCAAGGACGCGGTCCTGCGCCACATCCGGATGCGCGGACGGCATGTGATCGACCGGGCCGGGTACGACATGCACGGTCTGCCGATCGAGGTGCAGGTCGAGAAGAGGCTCGGGTTCTCGTCCAAGAAGGAGATCGAGGCGCACGGGATCGGACGGTTCATCGAGGAGTGCCGGCGGTTCGCCGAGGCGAACCGCGAGCTGATGTCCGGTCAGTTCCGCGAGCTCGGGGTCTGGCTCGACTTCGAGAACCCCTACCAGACCGTCACCCCGGAGTACATCGAGGCAGCCTGGTGGGCGCTGAAACGGGCCGACGAGGAGGGGATGCTGGACCTCGGGCACCGCGTCGTGAACTGGTGCCCCCGTTGCGAGACCGCGATCGCCGATGCGGAGGTCGAATACTGGGACGAGCGCGACCCCTCGATCTTCGTGAAGTTCCCGCTCGAAAAGACCCCGGGCGAGTACCTGGTGATCTGGACCACGACCCCCTGGACGCTCCCCGCGAACGTCGCAGTGGCGGTCCACCCCGGGTTCGTCTACGCCCGCGTCCGGGCCGTCCGGAACGGGGCGGAGGAGGTACTCTGGATCGCCGAGGAACTGGTCGAGCCCGTCCTGAAGAGCGGCCGGTACCAGGATTACACGGTGCTCGAACGGCGCCCGGGGAGCGGACTCGTCGGGATGCGGTACCGGTCCCCCCTCGAGGACCTGATCGAGACCCAGCGGACGATGCCGCACCGTGTCGTCGAGGCGGACTTCGTCACCCTCGAGAACACCGGGCTCGTGCATATCGCCCCGGGTCACGGGTGGGACGACTACCTGGTGGGTGTCCGCGAGGGGCTCCCGTTCCTCTGTCCGGTCGACGAGGGCGGGGTCTTCACCGCCGAAGCGGGCGAGTTCGCGGGCCGGCCGATCCGCGAGGCGAACGTCGACGTGCTCGAGGCGCTCGGTGACCGTCTGCTCGCGCGGGCGGAGGTCGTCCACCGGTACGGGCACTGCTGGCGCTGCAAGACCCCGATCATCTTCCGCGCCACCTCGCAGTGGTTCCTCCGGATCCCCGATGTGAAGGAGCGGATGCTCGAGGAGATCGCGAACGTGGAGTGGTACCCCGACTGGGCGGGGTCGGCCCGCTTTTACGACTGGGTCAGGGATGCCCGCGACTGGTGCATCTCGCGCCAGCGGTACTGGGGGATCCCGATCCCGGTCTGGCTCTGTCCGTCCTGCGGGGGCCGGCGCGTGGTGGGCACCATCGCCGAACTCGAGACGCTCTCCGGCGAGCCGGTACCCGACCCCCACCGGCCGTTCGTCGACGCGATCACCATCCCCTGCCCCTGCGGCGGAATGATGCACCGGGTCGGCGACATCTTTGACGTCTGGTTCGACTCTGCCGTCGCGTCGTGGGCGACGCTCGGGTTTCCGAGGGAGACGGAGGCCTTCAGGGCGCTCTGGCCGGCGGACTTCATCACCGAGGGGCAGGACCAGACCAGGGGCTGGTTCTACTCTCAGCTCGGGGCCGCCACGTTTGCCTTCGGGCGGGCACCGTACCGCGCGGTGCTGATGCACGGGTTCGCGCTCGACGCCGACGGCCGGAAGATGTCGAAGTCGCTCGGGAACGTGGTCGCCCCGTCCGAGGTGGTGCAGAAGGCGGGGGTGGACGTGCTCCGCCTCTACGTTCTTTCAGCGAACGCGCCCTGGGACGATCTGAAGTTCAATTGGGAGGGGGTCAAGACGGTCTCCCGGACAGTCAACATCCTCTGGAACGTCTACCGTTTCCCCCTGCCGTACATGCTCCTCGACGGGTTTACGCCCGAGGCGGGGGAGGACGGCACCTACGGCGGTGCCTACGTCCGACGCCGTTTCGGCGGACTGCCGGTCGAGGACCGGTTCATCATCTCGCGGGTCAACTCCCTTTCCGCCCGTTGCACCGCCGATCTGGACGGCTTCCAGCTGCACCGTGTCGTGCGCGAACTCCTCTCCTTCGTGCTCGAGGACCTCTCGCGCTGGTACATCCAGCTGGTCCGCCCGCGGATGTGGCTCGAGGGCGAGGACACGGGGAAGCGGGACGCGTACGAGACAGTCTACTACGTCCTCCGCCGTCTCTTCTGCCTCCTCGCCCCCTTCGCCCCGCACCTGGCCGAATCCTGCTACCGGAACCTCCGGCTCGAGGCCGACCCGGTCTCGGTGCACATGCTCCCGTGGCCCGAGGGGGAGGAGGACCTGGTGGACCCGGCACTGGAGCGGGCCACGCAACTCGTCCGCTCCTTCGACGACGCAGTCCAGAACGCCCGCCAGGCCGGAAAGCGGAAGCTCCGCTGGCCGGTCCGCGAGGTGGTGGTCGTGACGGACGACGACGAGGTCGAGGCGGCGATCGTGGGGCAGAACCCTGTCTGCCGTTCGCGAGCCAATGCACGCGAGGTCCGTGTCGTACGGGGTGCCTGGGACCGTATCGGCTGGCGGGCGGAGCCCGTGATGAAGGCCCTCGGGCCACGGTTCGGACGTGATGCCCCTGCCGTCAGGGCTCTGGTCGAGTCGGCAGACGGAACGGCCCTGAAGGCCGCGCTCGACCGGGATGGTCGGGTCATCCTCGGCGGTCACGAGCTCGCACCGGGAGACCTGGTCTTTTCCGAGACCCTTCCACCGGAGGTCTTCGCCGCCCCGATGGAGAACGGTACGGTCTACGTCGACGTCGCCCTCGACGACGAGCTCGAGGGGGAGGGATACGCCCGCGAGGTGATCCGACGGGTTCAGGAGATGCGCCGCCAGCTCGACCTTGCGGTCGAGGATGAGATCGAGGCGGAGGTGATCGTCGGGGATCCCCGTGTCGCCGGGCTCGTGGCGGATGGCTGGCACGAACGGATCGGTGAGGAGGTCCGGGCCGTCCGGCTGTCGATCGCCGATCGTGGCGAGGTGACCGGGACGGGGGGCGGGAAGACGCTCGTTGTCGACTGGGACCTCGACGGCCTGCCGGTACGGATCCGGGTCAGCCGGGCGGCCCCTGCCTGACCGCCCCCCCGACCCCGTCCAGCCCCGGGATCAGACCCGCCAGGAAGGCCCGTCCCTCGTCCGACGAGAAGAGCGGGAGATCGCGGTCGATCACCGCCCGCGACCGGACGGCGACCGAGGTCGTACCGGTCCTCGGGTCCCGCCCGGTGACCCGGACCTCCTTCCGGTAGATCATGGTGCCACGCCGCTGCCAGGCAGGGGTCCCGGCGAGGTTGACCCCGCGCTCGAAGACGAGGTCGTGGATCGCCGGCGCGGCGACGCCGCGGAGCCGGGCGGCGACCTGGCGGGGGCTCAGCCCTTCGGACAGGAGGACGGCCTGGGCGTAGGCGTTGACGTGGTTCCTCCAGGCCTCGGACTGGCGGGCGACGAGGTAGTCGCGGGCCGAGACGGAATCGACGAAGACCACCCGTGCGTCGAAGGCGACCGGTTCTGCGAGCCCCAGTTCGAGCGTGAGTGCCGACGAGGCGTATCCGGAGAGGACCGAGTCGAGCTTCTCCACCCGCCCGTCGAAGGGCAGGCGGGTGAAGAAGAGGCTGCATTCGTCCGAGAAGGTATAGGCGAAGACGGGGGAGAGGCCCGAGTCCGCGACGAGCCGCCGCGCGACGCGGGCCATCGCCTCCCCGAACCGGTCGTCGAACGGCCGGGAGAGGGAGAGGACCCGCGCAAGGCGGTGGAACGCCCGCCCGTCGAGACGGATAAAAAGCGGCGGGAGCGCCGTCAGCGTGGAGAAGAGCTCCCGTTCACGCATGAGAGGAGAGAGCAACCGATGTGCGGGAGGGGCTGTCAGCTCTTCTGCTTCTGCTTGAAGAGCCCCGGGATGTGCCGGATCAGGACCACGTCCCCGACCGATCGGATCATCCGGAAGGGGATCTGCAGGCCCTTGTACCCCTTGATGTCGATGATGTCCATGTTCAGGTTGCCGAGCGCCAGCGCCCTGATCGACTTCCTGTCAAGATCGATCACGACATCGTCGACATCTCCGACAAAGACGGCACGGTCCGTATAGACGGAGAGGCCCAGCACATCGGTAATCTGCGATTTCATCGAACTCCCGTTCAAGGTATATACTATAAAAGTAAAAAAGGTGATCCTTTCACATGGACGGCTCCCTGCGTATCGGACGGCTCTTTGGGATTCCGATCGAGCTCCATTTCACGTTTCTCCTTGTCATCCCCCTGTTTGCCTGGATCATCGGCACGCAGATCGGCCTGACCCTCAACCTGCTGGGCACGATCTTCGGGATCGCGATCGACCCGGGCCTGATCCTGAGTGGTCCCATGCCGTTCCTCCTGGGGGGACTGGTCTCGCTCGGGCTCTTCGCCGGCGTCCTCCTCCACGAGATCGCCCATTCACTCGTCGCACTCCGGTGGGGGATGCGGATCAACGCGATCACGCTCTACCTCTTCGGAGGGGTCTCACAGATGGAGGAGGTGACGCCCGATCCGAGGATCGAGCTTCCGATGGCGCTCGTCGGACCACTCACATCCCTCGCCATCGGGATCCTCTGTAGCGGGCTCGTCTACGTCGTGGACGGGGCGGTCACCGACCGCCCGCTCGCCGGGGCGATCATCTTCACCCTCGCCTACCTCGGACTCCTGAACGTGATCCTCTTCGCCTTCAACCTCATCCCCGCCTTTCCGATGGACGGCGGACGCGTGCTCCGGGCCTACCTCGCCCGCCGGATGCCGCTCCCTCGAGCAACCCGGATCGCGGCGAGCGTCGGGAAGGGGTTCGCGGTCGTCTTCGGGGTCCTCGGGTTGCTCGCCCTCAACCCGATCCTGGTGATCATCGCCTTCTTCATCTACATCGGTGCCTCGCAGGAGTCGACCGCGATCCGGTATACCTTCCTGCTCAGGGACGTGACCCTCGGCCAGATCATGAGCCGGGAGGTGCAGACCGTGGAGCCGTCGACCCCCGTCCGCACCGTCCTCGAGCAGATGTACGCGACCAAGCACCTCGGGTTTCCGGTTGTCGACCGCGGGGCCCTCGTCGGGATGATCACCCTCGATGACATCCATGGGACGAACCCGATCGACCGCGATGCGTTGCTCGTCCGGGATGTCATGACCCGGGGTGCGCTCTCCCTCCCTCCGGAGGCACCGGTCTTCCATGCCCTCCGGGTGATGTCGGAGAAGAACATCGGGCGGATCCCGGTCGTCCGGGATGGAGAACTCCTCGGGATCGTGACCCGTACCGACATCATGAAGGTGATCGAACTCCGCGAGCTCTAACCGAGGTCGAGGTGACGGTCGATCGGGGTCGGACCGCCGACCGCCGCCCACCAGTCCGGGAGCGACCCGAACGGGCGACGGGCCGCGATGGCAGCGGCCCGCTTTCTGCCCACACCCGGCAGCCACCGGAGGGCGGAGAGGGGCAGGGTGTTGACCGGCACCGGGAGGGGAAGCGCGGTGACCGATCGATGCCCGTGGTCCACGATCACCGCGTCGATCACGCTCCCGGCGGGGAGCGGGAGCGGGAGCCCGACCAGGATCGGGTACGACCCAAGGGGACGCGCCAGGCTCAGGGGGCCCGACCGTTCCACGACGGCCCGCCGCAGAACGGTCCCGACGGGAAAGACCCTGCGGAGCATCGGGAGGTCGATCCGGTCCCTGACCGCCTCCTTGAAGGCCCGGAACTCCCGGTCGTGCCGCCCCAGCGTGTTCGCGACGTATGCGGGCGTGCCGGGGAACGGCATCACCTGCCGGATGTTGATCCGGCGGACGATGAGGCCGGCGGAGAGGACCCGCTCCAGAAAGGCGAGGTTCAGACGGTAGGTCGACGGCGTCTCCCCCGCGAGGCCCAGGACGAAGTTCAGCCCGGGGAGGAGGTCCGGGACCCCGTCATGCCGGGCACCCCCGACCTCGTTGATCAGCCGGATGGCGGAGAAGACCTCCTCAGGTGAGGCCTTCAGGTTGTTCTTGTGCACCACCGCCGGGTCTGCGGTCTCCATCCCGAGGGCGGCGACGTCCCCGGGGGTGTGCCCCTCGACGACCGCCTGGAGAGCGGCGCGCGCCGGCTCCTCGTGCCTGGCGATCGTCCCGGGGTTCACGTTGTCGATGTGGAGCGTCAGGAGGTCGGGGGCGCCGGCACGGACCGCGGCAAAGAGGTCGCGGATCCGGTCGGGGTCCGGCACCGGGTCCGCGCCCGCGGGTGCCCCGTACGCGAGCAGGTCGGGTTGCCGGCCGAGCCGGAAGTGACGGGCGCCCCGGGAGAAGAGGGCGGCGACCTCCTCTCGGACGGCGGAGACGGACCGGTAGCGGGGAGGGCCGTAGAACGGTTCCGTGCAGAACGAGCAGCCCCCGACCGCCTGGCGGGCGCACCCCCGGGCGGTCTCGAGTTCGACCATCACGTGCGGAAACAGGGGATGCCGGGGCAGGACGACCGCCCCGGCGACCGCGAACCGGTCGGTCTCCCTGTAGTCGTGGGAACCGCGGGGCTCAGCGCCGCCGAGCGCGGCATCGAGGGCGGTGGCGGGGTGTCCCTCGAGCAGGAGGTCGTACCCGTCGAGCCCCGCGGGGAGGGCCCGCTTTCCGCCCCCGGAGGCGTACCCGAAGAGGATGGGGCCGCCGACCGCCATCGTGGGCCCCCGGAGCTGCCGCCCGAGCTGGCGGAGCTCGGAGAGGGTGGCGGGACTCCCCGCGAGGTACCGGCCCGGGACGGTGGTCCCGGCATGGACCACGACGAGGTCGGCACGGTCGAGGTCCGCCAGCAGGGCGGGGTCGGCCCGCAACTGGTCGATCGTCAGGTACCGGAGGTCGTACCCCCGGTCGACGAGGACACCGGCGAGCTGGCGGACCTCGGGGGCGATGTAGGGTGGCACCCCCAGGCACGCGGGCTCGTCCACGTACCCGTCGACCAGGACCGCCCGGGGATCAGAGCTCATATCCGAGCAGCGCGAGCAGGCGCCGGGCCCAGGCGAGCTTGCCCCGCTTGATCGGGTCGACCGAGTCGTCGTCCAGGTCGAACCCCGCGAAACCGACCGCTGCCGCCCCGAAGTGTGCGGCGGCGAACGCGGCACGGTCCCCGTCCGAGAGACCGCCGAAGTTGTGCACCCCGGGGAGTGGGTGCCCCTGCGTCGTTCCCACGAGGGGACCCTCGAAGCGGGGGACCCAGGCCCGGAGGAGGGGAATGTTGTCGCCGTGCGCGTGGACGACGATCACCGTGCCCTCGCGGTTCATCTTCAGGAACGCCTCCGTCGCACCGTCCAGGTCGGTGAAGACCGCGTCGGGCCGGACGCCGTGCGAGTAGAGGACGTCCGCCGCCGCGTCGGCGGCGAGGATGGTCCCGCAGAGACGATCAAGCTCGGCCGGGAGGGTCGGTGCGTTGCCGCAGACGGTGACCGTCCGGCCGCGGATCAGGCCTTCCAGGCGCGCGACATCGTCGCGGGAGAGGAGGGTCCCGAGGAGGAGGGCGGCATCCCGGTCGGCATCCCGGTCAAACTGGAAATACTCGAGGATCTCGTCGTAGAGCGGCGCCCAGTCCTCATAGTTCATTGCGCCCCTCTTTCTTCTCGAGCCCGACGATATTCTCGAACCGCTTCAGGAGCGGGTCGATCACCAGGGAGAGCAGCTTCTCCTTGTCCTCCACGATCGAGAAGAACGAGAGCGGGATGATGGCGGCGGCCATGTTCGGGTGGCCCCCCGCATCCCCGATCTCGGCGAACGCCTCGGCGAGCACCGACCCCAGGTTGATCCTGATGTCGCGCGAGCGGGCGGACAGGATGATCCCCGTATCCCCGATCCCGTAGACCAGGGCGGTGTTCACCCCCTCCAGGTTGATCAGGTAGTCGGCCGCCTGCGGGAGGGCATCCCGGTTCCGGACATATCCGACGTTGGAGAAGAGGTATCCCGAGCGGATCACGCGGTTCTGGATCGCCTTCCCGAGGACGTCCAGGGTCTCCTTCGAGATGGACGGGCTGGTGATCTTGTCGAGCAGCTCGTTGTCGGTGAGCGGGAGGAGGAACGCGACGTTCGTGAGATCCTGCGACGTCACGTTCCGCCGGAAGTCCCGGGTGTCGGCCCGGATACCGTAGAGGAGGGCGGTGGCGACCTTCCGGTCGACCATCAGGTCGAGGTCCTGCAGGTATTGCGTGAGGATCGACGCGGTGGCGCCCATGTTGGGCCGGATATCCACGAAGTCAGCGACGGGGGGCGCCTCTTCCTCGGCCCGGTGATGGTCGATGATGATGTTGATCGGTGTCCCGGGGGGGACGCTGTTGTTGACCCCGGGAGCGGACGAGTCGACGAGAGCGAGATACCGGCACTCGCCAAGCACCTGGGGCGTCAAACGCTCCATCCGGATGTCGAGCAGGTTCACGAACGCACGGTTCTCCTGGTGACCGATGTTCCCCTCGTAGAGGATCCGGATCTGCAGACGACGGTCCGCCGCCTCACGGGCGATCGCGGCGAGGGCCATCGCCGACGAGATCGCGTCGGGGTCGGGGTTGTTGTGGGTCACGATCCCGAGCGTCCCCTCCCACGACTCGAGCATCCGGAAGAGACGCTGGGCGATCCGGGTGACGTGCAGCCTGCGGATCTGGTGTACGGCCGCCTTGGCGACCACCTCCTGGGGATAGATCACGTACTCGGCTCCCGCCGCCTCGAGCGCGCTCTGCGAGAGCGGGTCCATCGCACGGGCGATCACCTCCGCCTCGGGGAAGCGCGCCTTGATCGCCTGAACCGCCGCCAGGTTGGAGTCCTTCTCGTTCGAGAGGACGAAGACCACCTTCGGGATACGGAGGGTGTCGAAGAGCGCCGGGTTGCGGATATCGCCGACGACCGCGTCGTAGTTCTGGTCCAGGAGATCCTTCACACGCTTCTCGTCCCGATCCACGACGAGTATCGAACGGGTCTCGTCCTCGAGTTCCTCGATCACGTTGTAGCCGATGGAACCGCACCCGAGCACCATGTACTCGACCTCCCCCTGCGGTTCCCGGATCTCGGCGTCAGCCATGTAGAGAGAGATGGATCGCATGGGCATATTAATATCCACCATCGGGCCGGAAGCACGGGAGTGCGTCATATTTATCTGGAATTACAACGAATTTAATGATACACAAAACACGGGCTTGTAGCTTAGTTCGGAAGAGCGACGGACTCTTAATCCGTAGGTCAAGGGTTCAAATCCCTTCAGGCCCGCTTTCAGACATTTTTCCCTTCTCGCCCGGAGAGGGTTCAGACGGGCGATGAGCCGATCCGCGTGCCACTTTTCATGCCTGCCATTGGCCTGTTCACACCCACTTTTTCCCATCCCTCGCGTCTGCAGGAGGGTGCCACCGGTACCATCCTTCGAATCCGGTGGACGGATGAGGTATAATCCGGGTTTGCCCCGGGCACCGCGGGGACATATCGTGGAGCGGGGTTCAAGTATCGAGGATCGCCGAACCGGGGCAGTATCGAACGCCGGTATCCGAGAGGATAATTTCAGTTTATATGAATAGATAATCGTATATACAATTATACAATTATCATGCATCCCCGGAAGAAGGGGATGGAGAGAAGAGATGCATTCAATGCTAAGACTGGTGATGGTGATGGTGGGCATCGCCCTTGTCACCGGCGCCGTCTCCGCAGCGGGAGATGCCCAGGTGATCAAGCTCGTCACCAAGAACATCCAGACGTGGGAACCGGTAGAAGGCGGCGCATTCGGCAGTCTCATGTACCAGGATGACCGCTTCGTCTTCACCGGACATCGCCTGGTCCCCGGCACGAGTTACACCCTGATCGGGTATAACGAGTCATCGTGGAGTGGAGACGAGACGATCCTCGGAACCGGAGTCGCCGACAGGAACGGGAACGTGAAGATCAAGGGCGGCGCGGTGACACTCACACCGTATGCATACACGACGGGCGAGTACGCGGGGCAGACGGGTGCCAAGGTGTGGCTCGTCCCGACTGCCTCGATGTCCGGCGCGAACCTGTTGTGGCAGAACCCCGAGACGTTCCTGTACGAGACCTCCCTGATCGTCTGATCAGACAGACCAACTTTTTTTTTACACGAGGGCCTCTTTCGGCCCTCCTGACAGGGAAGGCGCCGTCAACCGGGTGGACGACCCACCCAATGGCTCTTTTTGGTCCTGCTTTCCCTCCCGGACTACGGGTGCGACTTTTTTGGGGAACCACACGTGCGCCCCTGCAATCCCGCGTGCGCAGGAGTGATCCCGGTCCTGAGCCTACTCCCGGCGGGCCTCTCGAGCGGCGCAGGCACGCATCCCGAGCAAAGAGTGCCGTTGCGGATGGCGGTGAGGACGCGGGGGTGACGGTCCTGTTCTGTGTCCATGACGGGGTTGGGCGACGCCCGGTCGATCGAAGCGGTCCGACCGGTCTCCTCCCGCCCGACGCGCCGATCCAGGCTGGTACGCGCTCCTGTCCGCCGGCGCACGCAGAGTGACCCCCGCCCCGGGTCATGCAGACGGCTCGAATCTCCCGAACCGGACCGTCTCCCCGGTACCTGCACCCGGGGAGAGTTGTGCGAGCCTCTTGGGGATCGCCTGGATGTAACCGGGACGGAGCATGGCGGCAGGATACCCCTCGCGGACGACGTTCCTGCGGACATGGCGCGTCAGGAGGCGGTGGACGATCGGCAACCCGGCGGTATCGGGGCGGACGGGTTGGAAAATCCCCGAGCACCCCGGATCGGCGACGACCACCCCGGAGGGAGACTCCCGGTCCTCGAAGACGGCGCGGAACCCGAGGACCGTGTCGGTCGCCTCCGGCATCGGGGCGATCCGCTTATCGGGACCGATGATCATCCCACACGCTCCATCCGGTTGCCATGACCCCGAAAGAGATACCGCTTCGGATCGGACCCGGGCGTGCCGCACCAGGCGGATGCGCCGGAGAGCCCGGGGGGTACGCGGGTTCTACAGGGATGAAAAGGAATGCAACAGGAGAAATATTTATATTCGCATGGGACCATCCCTCCGCGGAGCAGACCACCAGAGTCATGACGCCCGTTGATCCGGACCCGATCCGAACGCTGCAGGAAGCCGTCCTGCGCCGGTGCGAGGAGCGGATCGCACGGGCGGGCCGGACTGCCGCCGGCTGTTACCACGAGGCCGCCCGGCGGACGGCGACCGGCGGATTCACCGGGGGGATGCGGGCCCGTTATGGGTTGTGATCGCGATGACGGACGAGAAGAGCCTGCTCGATCAGGTCCACGAGAAGGAGAGGGAACTGGCCATCCGGTTCGAGCGTGCCTGTGCCGAGGCCGATGCCGCGAGAGAGGCGGTGGTCCGGGAACGGCAGGGGAGGCTCGACCAGGCCGAACGGGAGGCACGGGAGGCCGTCGAGGCGCAGTGGCAGAGCGCAATGGCCATGATCGGTGTCGAGATCGAACGGATGCAACGCAACGCCGCCGAGCGCGAGAGAGAGTTCCGACGCCGGGTCGAGGCACGGATCCCGGATGCCGCGGCGGAACTGACGAGACTGGTCGCCCCCGGGGCATGAACGATGCTGCAGAAGATGGCGAGCGTCCTGGTGATCGGTCCGCTCGGTGAGGCCGAACAGATCGTCGATACGCTCTACCAGGAGGGTACCGTCCACCTGGTCGACCTGACCGAGGAGAGTCGGGCCCCGGAGAGTCGCCTTGCCCGGATCGACGAGGCGCCCGTGATCGAGCTCGACCAGCTCCTGCTGAAGGTGAACGGACTCATCACGCTCCTCCCGAAGGTGCAAGACGACGTGGAGGAGGTGGAGAGCACGGCGGGCGCGCTGCGGGGACGACCCCTCCGCGAGGTGCTCGACGAGGTGGGCGCCCGGATCGAGGGCCTGGACAACGAGACGGTCGAACGGACGAACCGGAAGGCCGACCTGGAGCTGACGGCGGTCACCCTGGAGCGGTACGCACGCATCCTTCGCCGTCTCCAGCCGATACAGGAGTCCCTGCAGGCGCTCGAGGGCTTCGAGATGTCCGTCCTCCTGCTGCAGAAGGAGTACGCCCACGTGCTCGACCAGGTCATGCCGGTGCTGCGCGAGATCACCCACGACCAGATCGAGTGCATGACCTCCGATCTCGACGATGAGACGATCGCCGCCGTCACCATCTTCAACAAGTGGTACTCCCGCGAGGTGCATGCCTTCCTCTTCTCGCAGAACGTGAACGAGGTCCGGTTACCCGAGGACCTCGCCACCCTGTCGATCGAGGAGGCCCTCGGTACCATCGAGCGACGACAGGAGGAGGGACGGGCGGAGATCCTCCGGATCGACGAGGAGTTGCGAGCGCTCGCCGAGCAGAGGCGCCCGGAGCTGCTGGGGATCCGGCGGGTGCTCGAGGAGCATCGCGACGAGCTCGCCGTCTATTCCAGCTTCGCCCACACCGACTACACCTTCGTCGCGAAGGGGTGGATCCCGAGACGGTCGGTTGCGCACGCGAGGGAGCGGCTCGAAGAGACATTCGGCGGAAGGGTGGTCCTGTACGAGCGGACTCCCACCCCCGAGGAGGTGAGGGAGGCGCCCACCTGTTTTGCAAACCCGGCATGGGCCCGCCCCTTCGAGTTCTTCGTCCGCCTCATGGGTCCCCCACGGTACCAGGAGGTCGACCCGATCCCCTTCATGGCGCTCTTCTTTCCGCTCTTCTTCGGGCTCATCGTGGCGGACATCGGGTACGGTCTTTTGATCCTCGCCATCTCCGCCTATCTCCGGAAGTCGGCAGGCGATCGTGACTGGCTGAAGGAGCTGTCGACGATCTTCATCATCTCCTCGCTCCCGACGATGTTCTTCGGGCTCCTCTTCGGGGAGTTCTTCGGCGACTTCGGGGAGTTGATGGGCTGGCTGCATCCGGTCACCTTTGCCGGGGTGACGTGGAACCGGATGGAGGCGATGATCCCGCTCCTCGTCCTCTCGATCGCGCTCGGGGCGGTCCACATCTTCCTGGGACTGGGAATCGGCGTGGCAAACGCAGTCGCCCAGCAGAACCGACGTCACCTCTGCGAGAAGTGCGGCATGATCGCGGTGATCCTGGGGTTCCTGCTTCTCATCCTCGCCCTGATCAGCATCGTCTCCCCCCAGCTTCTGCTACTGGGCGGCGTCCTGCTCCTCGCGGGCCTCCCCCTGCTCATCTACGGGGGCGGTGTCCAGGGTGCGGTCGAGATCATGGGCACCGTCGGCAACATCATGTCCTACGCCCGGATCATGGCGATCGGAATGGCGTCCGTGATGCTCGCCGTCGTGGCGAACGAGCTGGCCGGAGCGGTGGGTACGGCGCTCGTCGGAGGACTGGTGGCGGTGATACTCCACCTGATGAACCTGGTGATGGGCATGTTCAGCCCGTTCATCCAGTCCATCCGTCTGCACCTCGTTGAGTTCAACTCGAAGTTCTTCCAGGGCGGTGGGCGCCCGTACCGTCCCTTTGGATACCGCCCCGGAGGGTGAGCGGGAGAAAGGCGCCTCGGGGCCCACCTTTTACCATTGGTAATCTCCTGATTGATTTATTGTTTTGCGATAAGTTTTTATATTTTAAAATGGACTGTGCATCGGTGAATCTGAATGGCAGGGTGGGAGGTTCCAATTGGTGCCGCGATCGCCTTCAGTGCGGGGGCGATCGGCACTGCCTTTGCTCAATCGCGCATCGGGCCCGCTGGTGCTGGAACGATTGCCGAGAATCCTGAACTGATGGGACCGATGATCATTCTCCTCGCGATACCTGAGACCCTCGTCATCCTCGGTTTCGTCGTGGCGGCGATGATCATCTTCATGATCTGAGCCCGATCGGCACGGATAGAGAGAAGGGCTCCACGAGCCCGGGACACCGGGGGAGGGGACAGATGGCGTACGAAGAACTGATCGCATCGATGGAGAGGGATGCAGAGAGGCGCATCCAGGAGGTACGGCAGCAGGCAGAGGCGGCGATCAACGAGGAGCGGGAGTTCGTCCGCCGGCAGGCGGAGGAGTTGCGGCGACGGATCCAGAGAGAGGGCGAGGCACGGATAGAGGTGGAACGACACCAGCGACTCTACCGAGCCCGCGAGGAGGAGAGGGCCGCTTTCGCCCGCCTCCGGGGGGAGTACGAACGGCAGGTGATCGACGCCGCTGGGGAGAGACTGGCACAACTGCGCGGATCGGACAGGTATTCGTCGATCATGGAGCGCCTTCTTCTGGAAGCGGTGGCATCGCTCGGCGAGCCCGGGGGGCGGGTGCACGTCGATCCGAGGGACGAAGCCCTCGCTCTCGGGATCCTCGCCCGTTCCTTGCCCGGAGTGGAGCTGGTCGCTGACATCTCGACGATGGGCGGCGCAGTCGTCACGTCGTCCGATGACCGCATCCGGATCGACAACACCTTCGAGGCGCGCCTGGTCCGTGCCTCGGAGGACTTCCGGCGGGAGCTCGCCCGCCGCCTGTTCGGAGGGGAGTGATGGACCAGGGGTACATCAATGCACGGGTGCGGGGAATGTACCGGTACCTCATCGGCCCGGACGACCTCAGGGGCCTGTTGCTGAGACCGGACCTGGACTCGCTGATCGTGGATCTCCAGAAGACCCCCTACCGCCAGGAGCTCGAGACCGCCTGCCTCAGGGGAACAGGGATCACCTGCCTGGAGGCGGCACTGCGTTCGCACCTCGTGAAGACCTGCCGGAAGATCCTGAGGATGTTCGGCGACAGCGAGGAGTCGCGCTACGTCCGGATCTTCCTGAACCGCTGGGACGTCCACAACCTGAAGACGATCCTGCGCGGCAAGAACATCCACTCCCCCGCCAGCGAGATCCAGGAATGCCTGGTGCCGGCAGGGACGCTCGACGAGGCGACACTCCTGGAGCTGATCAACCAGGCGGATCTGCGGAACGTCATCGACCTGCTCGCCACCTGGAGGGTCGATTACGCACGGGCGTTGACCCCGCACATCGAGGAGTGGAGCCGGACGCGGGAGCTCCTGGTGCTCGAGCACGCGCTCGACAGGTACTACTTCGAGTACGCCCGGGATGCCGTGAGTGGAAAGAGTCCTGAATCAATCGCCCTTCGCGGACTGGTGGGGGTCGAGATCGACGTCACGAACCTCAAGACCGTGCTCACGTTCATCCGTGATCGTGTGAAGGTCGAGGAGGGCGATCGGTTCCTGCTGGAGGGGGGAGGGGCGCTCCAGAAGAAGGTCCTTCGGGAGATGATCACGGACGGCAATCTCCCGGCGGCGCTCAGACGACTCGAGGGGACCCCGTACGCCTTCCTCCAGCGGCGGTGCGAGGAGTCTGTGGCATGCGGACCCCATTCTCTCCTGATCAACGAGCTCGACCAGTACCTGTTGCGACAGGGAGCGTCCCTCTTCCGATCGGACCCCCTCAGTGTCACCGTGGTGATCGGCTATCTCTACCTGCTCATGACGGAGGTGACCAACCTGCGGATCATCGCCCGGTGCCGGGACGCGGGTCTCTCCGACGAGGAACTGGAGGCGGAACTGATCCATGTATAGGTTCGTCGTGCTGACCGAGCCCGATACGGCCGCCGGGTTCCGGATGGCCGGTGTCGAGACACTGGAGGCGACCTCTGCCGGCGAGGCGAGAGCACTCCTCGCCTCTCTTATGCAGGACAAGGAGACCGGGATCGTCGCGGTCAACGAGGACTTCATGCAGGACCTGGACGAACGGCTGTCGACCCGCATCCAGGAGTCCACCCGGCCGATCGTGATCCCGATCCCCGGGAGGTCGCGCCTGGGAGGGGGCATGACCGCGATAGAACAGCTGCTGCGCAGGGCGATCGGGTACAGCGTGGTGTTGAGGCGATAGAGATGCTCGAGGGAGAGGTGATCCGGGTCTCCGGGCCCGTGGTGCATGCAGGCGGCATGCGAGGGTCAAGGATGTACGACGTCGTCAGGGTCGGCGAGGAGGCGCTCACCGGGGAGGTGATCCGGCTCGACCAGGACGTCGCCGTCATCCAGGTCTACGAGGACACGACCGGTCTGAGGACCGGCGAGGTGGTCGAGAATACGGGGGAGCCCCTCCGCGTGGAGCTGGGGCCCGGGCTCCTCGCCTCGATCTTCGACGGGGTACAGCGCCCCCTTCGGCTGCTCGTCGAGAAGAGCGGGGACTTCATCTCCCGGGGGATCTCGGTTGTGGCCCTCGACCACACCAGACGGTGGGAGTTCGAGCCCTCGATCGGGGTCGGCGCCGTCGTCGGTCCGGGGGATATCCTCGGGACCGTCCGGGAGTTCGGCCTGGAGCACCGGGTGCTGGTGCCCCCGGAGACGGGCGGGACCGTCGAGGAGGTGAGGGAGGGGGCCCTCACCGTCGATGAGGCGGTGGTCCTCCTCGACGGGGACCGGCCGATCCGGATGGCTCAGGCCTGGCCCGTCCGGAAGGGACGGCCGTACCGCCGGAAGCTCGACCCCACGGTCCCGCTTCTCACGGGTCAGCGCGTCTTCGACACGCTCTTCCCGATCGCGAAAGGGGGAACCGCGATGATCCCCGGTGGGTTCGGAACCGGGAAGACCGTCTCGGAGCAGACCCTGGCCCGGTGGGCGGACGCCCACGTCGTGGTCTACATCGGGTGCGGTGAGCGGGGGAACGAGATGACCGACGTCCTGACGGAGTTTCCCGAACTGCTGGATCCGCGGACCGGGCGCCCGCTCCTCGAACGGACGATCATGATCGCAAACACCTCGAACATGCCGGTGGCGGCACGGGAGGCGTCCATCTATACCGGGATCACGATGGCGGAGTACTACCGGGACCAGGGGTACGACGTGGCACTCTTCGCCGACTCGACCTCGCGGTGGGGCGAGGCGCTCCGGGAGGTCTCCGGACGTCTCGAGGAGATGCCGGGGGAGGAGGGGTATCCTGCCTACCTGGCCGCCCGGCTCGCCGCGTTCTACGAACGGGCTGGCCGGACCTCCTGCCTGGGGGCCGACGAACGGTCCGGTTCGATCACGGTCGTGGGCGCCGTCTCGCCGCCTGGAGGGGACTTCTCCGAGCCGATCACCCAGAACACGCTCCGGATCGTCGGCACGTTCTGGGCACTCGACACGAACCTCGCCTACCGCCGCCACTTCCCCTCGGTCAGCTGGATCAAGTCCTACTCCCTCTACCTCGAGAGCCTCAGGGACTGGTTCTCGAGGACGGTCTCCGGTGACTGGGTCCGCCTGAGAGACCGGGCGATGTACCTGCTGCAGAAGGAGGCGGAGCTGCAGGAGATCGTGCAGCTCGTCGGGCCCGACGCCCTCCCTGAGGGCGAGAAGGCGATCCTGGAGATCACGCGGATGATCCGGGAGGACTTCCTCCAGCAGAGCGCGTACAGCGAGAGGGACGCCTTCTGTCCCGTCGAGAAGCAGTTCATGATGCTGAAGGCGATCCTCAGTTACTACGACGCCGCCGTCGCCGCGATGGGGCGGGGCGTCCCCCTCCGGCAGGTACTCGCCCTCCCGCAGAAGAACGAGATCGCCCGGATGAAGGAGCAGATGGATGCGACCGCGATCGGCGACCTGATCGGTTCGATCGAGGCGGCGGCATCGACCCTGGAGGTGGGGCGATGAGGTCCCTCGTCACCCGGGAGTACCGGACGGTCACCTACGTCTCGGGCCCGCTGATCTTCATCGAGCGGCCCCATCGGATCTCCTATGGCGAGGTGGTCTCCATCACCCTCCCCGACGGGGAGCAGCGGACCGGGCAGGTGCTCGACATCTCCCGCGAGGTGGCGGTGGTGCAGGTCTACGAGGGGACGAGCCGGGTGGATGACCGGGACACCCGGGTGCGGTTCACGGGAGAGCCGCCCCGGATTGACGTCTCGATCGAGATGCTCGGCAGGGTCTTCGACGGACTGGGACGCCCCCGGGACGGAAAGCCACCCGTGCTTCCCGAGGAGCAGCCCGACATCGGAGGGATGCCGATCAACCCGTATGCCCGCGACAAGCCGGCAGACTTCGTCCAGACGGGGATCTCGGCGATCGACGGGCTGAACACCCTGGTCCGCGGCCAGAAGCTGCCGATCTTCTCGGGGGCCGGTCTGCCGGCGAACCGCCTCGCCGCCCAGATCACCCGCCAGAGCCGGGTCCTCGACGAGGAGGGGAACTTCGCCGTCGTCTTCGCCGCGATGGGGATCACCTGGCAGGAGGCCTCCTTCTTCATACAGGAGTTCGAGTCCACGGGAGCGCTGGAACGGGTGATCTTCTTTCTGAACCTGGCCGATGACCCGACGATCGAGCGGATCGCGACCCCCCGCTGTGCGCTCACCGCCGCGGAGCACCTGGCGTATACGCATAACCTGCACGTCCTGGTGATCATGACGGACATGACCAACTACTGCGAGGCCCTCCGCGAGATCTCGACCGCGCGCGAGGAGGTGCCGGGACGCAGGGGCTATCCCGGGTACATGTACACGGACCTCTCCTCACTGTACGAACGGGCCGGCCGGATCACGGGCCGGCGGGGATCGATCACGCAGGTGCCGATCCTGACCATGCCCGACGACGACATCACGCACCCGGTCCCGGACCTGACCGGGTACATCACCGAGGGGCAGATCGTCCTCTCCCGGGACCTGTTCCGCCGCGGGATCGACCCGCCGATCGATGTCCTCCCCTCGCTCTCGCGGCTGATGAGCCTCGGGATCGGCCCCGGAAAGACCCGCGAAGACCACCGTAACGTCTCCGACCAGGTCTACGCCTCGTACGCCTACGGGAGGGATCTCCGCAGGCTCGTCGCGATCGTGGGCGAGGAGGCGCTGTCGGACCTGGACCGGGCATACCTCACCTTCGCCGAGCAGTTCGAGAGCCGGTTCGTCTCGCAGCGGAACGAGAACCGGTCGATCGAGCAGACGCTCGGCATCGGGTGGGACCTCCTCGCCGGACTCCCGGTCGACGAGCTGAAGCGGATCAGGCCCGAGATGATCCAGCGGTACCATCCGGCCTTCCGGGAGGGGACCCCGTGACGACCGAACCGGTCAGGCCGACGCGGATGGAGCTGATCCGGAAGCGGGAGCAGATCCGGCTCGCCGAGCAGGGGCGGGACCTCCTCCGCGAGAAGATGGACGCCCTGGTGCGGGAGTTCTTCCGGGTGATGAACGAGGTCTCCGCCTCGCGGGAGCAGCTCGAGCAGAGCGCACGGATCGCCGACCGGTCGTTACTGATCGCCCAGGCGGTCGACGACCCCGTGACCCTGAAGTCCGCCTCGTTCGTGACGAAGCGCCGGGTCCTGCTCGACATCGACACGAGGAGTATCATGGGTGTCCCGATCCCGGTGATCGAGAAGAAGAGCCTGGGACTCTCCGTGCTCGAGCGCGGGTACAGCATCATCGGCACGAGCGGGCGCGTGGACGAGGTGGCAGAGAAGTTCGAGACCGAGGTCGACCTGATCATTGAGCTGGCCGAGACCGAGACCACCCTGCGCAGGATCGGGCACGAGATCCTGATGACGCGCCGGAGGGTGAACGCACTCGAACAGGTGATGATCCCCGCGCTCTACCGGGAGACGAAGTACATCAAGATTACGATCGAGGAGCGGGAACGGGAGGACCTCTTCCGGCTGAAGAAGGTGAAACGGATGATCGACCGGAAAAAGAGGCAGTCCCGGGGCGTCCGGGGGGGAGAACCTACACCCTCGGCGCCACAGATGTGAGGATCCGCACCACCTCGTCCCCCCGCCGCTGGACCGAGACGAGGTCGTCCCCCGACCAGCGTTCGGTGTTGAGGATCCGTCGAACGTCGTCGTAGCTGAAGTCGTGGAACGCGATCCGCTCCCACGTCCTGCCGTCGACAGAGGTCCAGGCCTGCCCGAGGAGCCGCTTGAGCGTCTCGATCTCCCGGCGATCGAACTCCGCCCACCGGGCTCCCAGGCGGGCCCGGATCTTCTCGAGTGCCTGCTCAGCGCTCTTCTCCTTCGTCAGCTGGTAGATCCGCTGACCGACCTCGGTCCGTGATACATCTGGCATGACCACCACCCCATGGGCGAGGTTCTATCTATCGTGCCCCTATATATCCTTTTAGATCCCATTGGTGGCCCCACCGGCCGGAGGACTCCTGTCAGGATGGGAGGGTGCTCCGGGAGGCTGGCGGGCCGTCACCCCCGATCCCGGGAAGGGCGGTGGTTTCGGCAGTGGCCCCGCCCCTGACTCCTGGTCCGGCCCGGTCATCGCGTCCCGCAGGACCACGAGAGGATGGGGGGCGGCGTCCCCATGTCACCGGGGATGGAACCGGGGATCGACACGCAGATCGGGGGGCTCCCGGACTGCCGGCCGGAGATCCAGAAAACAACATCCCTTTATCCACCTCCAACACTGTTCGGCGAGGATCGGCGGGG
>Ga0116184_10000646_pt1 | contig 38092 bp, 28 predicted proteins | sample AD_JPNNA5_MetaG_FD_89886 | JGI IMG/M metagenome (GOLD analysis project Ga0116184, IMG submission 89886) | Active sludge microbial communities of municipal wastewater-treating anaerobic digesters from Japan - AD_JPNNA5_MetaG | ecosystem: Engineered > Bioreactor > Anaerobic > Digestate | place... | reverse complement strand
ATTTTTTTCATTAATAACATTATCCAAGATTAGTTTCCCTTCTGCAGTATACAGTTTAATTGAGGATTTTTCTTGAGGTAAATTTTTCACCACCAAGATCTGGTTTTCTGAATCATAATAAATACTAGAAGCGTTCAACATCACCTCTCCCACTCCAACATTGGTGAGTACAAATGGATCACTCATATAGGTACAACCATATGCTCCTGTTAGTTCAACTGTATACGAGCCATTTTGCGTAAAGCCGTAAACGTTAGAAGTTGCTCCGGGAATTAAAACACCATTAAAGTACCATTGATAGGTTCCGATACCTGTTGTGGTAAATGAAGTACTATTAAGTAAACTGATATGAGGAACATTAGAGGCATTTGTTAAACGTGTTGCATCAAATCCAAAACCTTGTCCAAAGTAAAGTGTTTCACCTCCCGGAAGAGTAGTATAATTTACCATTTTCTGATTTCCACTAACGTTAGCACGAAAATCGATTAATTGCAGCCCATTTGAGGCAAAGGTTGAGTCTATTGAGCCATTAGCATTTAATTGAATAATTAGTCCGTTGCCGGCTAAACTACTTGCTCCGGCTAAAAGCTGAAGCTTTCCTCCCACTGATTTTAACCCATTAAAATTGATCAACATTGGATCGTTTATCAGTGTACTTCCATTGGTACCGAAGGTAGAATCTACCTGTCCGTTTGCATCCAATTTTATTAACGCTACGATATTTGAAGAACTAATTAAACTTGCTCCTAGAATAATACTATTGTTATTTAGTTGCACAGAAAATACGCTGGTGCTAATATCATAAAAGGCATCCGTATAAACACCAGCGTTTCCATAAGTGCTCATTAATGCTCCTGTGGAGTCAAAGCATATTGTAATGAATCTTGCATTGAAGGAAGGATCATAACGAACTCCGGTGACAACCAATGACAAATCATTGCTATTCAAGTACGATTGAGAGAAAGTTCCATTTGCTGAATTAATATCATAACGAGCTATTCCATCACCATCGAATGTACCATCGAGCGTACCATTTTGAAAAAATCGCATTGCGCCAATTCCCGGAGTGCCTCCATTGATATTAGTTGCACTGTATCCGCCGCATATGATTCTTCCATCAGGTAGTTGATGAACGCTATTTAATTTTCCACTTGCTGCCGGGTCGAAGCGTTGCATTACCGAGCCCATAGTTCCAAATGTAGTGTCCGGTGACCCGTCGGCATTAAATCTCGCCACAAATGGGAGTTGGCCTGAGCCTGCATTTGAAGATGCTTGTGTTCCGCACGTTAGTATTTTCCCATCAGATTGCAAAGCAAAGTCATACGCCAAATTGCGGAAGTCGAAGGCATGTCTTACCTCACCATTTATTCCAAAAGAAGGATCATGATTACCACAAAAATCAGTTACAAGCATATCTATTAAGTAATCATGCCCGGTAGCACCTGTCGGATCTATATCATATCCACACATTAGAATTCTTTGCCCGCTCAACCTAAGCAATTTCGTTGGCGTCAAATTACCAAACGTTAACGTATAATGTAATACAGACTGATCAGCATACAATGAATCGGGAATTAGATTCTGTGCTTGTGTTTTTAAACTAATTAGTGAACAAATAAGAAGTAAGGAAATGGTAAATTTTCTTTTCATGAGAGAAGTGTTAGGTTGCTTTATTAAAAAACAAAATTGCCTTAATCCACTTTCCATATCAAGCCCTAATATTATGGATGTAATTAGAACAGCTGATCTCTTACCGACTTTGCAATTGCTTCGCCGGCTGAATGAACTTGCAACTTTTCGTACACTTTCTTTAAATGTGAATTAACTGTATTGAAAGTGATTTCAAGTTGATCTGCTATCATTTTATACGAATTGCCTTGAGTAAGTAATCTTAACACATCGGTTTCGCGATCAGTTAAGCCATAATCCGGTTTAACAGTCTTTTCATTTCTAAAAAATGTTAGAACTCTTTGAGCAATAGCAGGAGTCATAGGCGCACCACCGTGAAGTACTTCGCGAATGGCACTTAAAATAACTTTAGACGATGCATTTTTCAAAAGGTAACCGGCAGCTCCGGCTTTCAATGCTTGAAATATTTTGTCATCATCGTCGAATACAGTTTGAATGATAACTGGAAGAGAAGGGAAAGTTGCATGAATAAGTCGTGTTGCTTCAATCCCATTAGTTCCCGGCATGTCAATATCCATTAGTACCACGTCTGGCTTAAGAATAGCAACTTTTTCAATCACATTGTTGGCCTGAGACAATGCCCCAGAGACCGCGAAGTCAGAAACAGATTCTATCAATAAAGCGAGGCTGTCTCTCCGATCTTCATTATCATCAAAAATTAATACTCTTATCATAGTCCAAACAAAAATAGTAAATGAATTATCAATTATATATCCCTAATTTTAGCGAGCAATGGGTCCTAATATTTGATCTTCCCAGTTCAACTGAATTGAAACTCCACCGGAGTGAGAACCTGATATATCCAATGTTCCGCCAATGGCATACATTCGATTTCGCCTGTTTTTAAGTCCAATTCCTGCTGAAATTTTAGAATTATCAAATCCCATTCCATTATCACTAATTGAAAGTTGGAAGCGATTTTTTTCAATACTCATTCGACAATCGATTCTCGTACATTTACTATGTTTCATCGCATTTGAAATAGCCTCTCTAAACACGAGTAAAAGGTTCCTCTTTACTTCAGGTAAAAACTCAAGTAGTTCATGAGTTACTTCTTCTTCAAAATAAAATTCAATAGAAGACTCCTGCAACAAACTATGGGCGGTTTCTCTTAACTTCAACGACCAATTTAATTGGTTGTTGTCGGAAGTATGCGTTGCCCACACAATATCACGCATTGCATCAATTACACGCTTTGAGCTATTCCGAATTCTCATTAATATGGAATGTGTTTTCTCCGGCTCCGTATCAACATAATTATCGGCAACTTCACTATAAATTATTATACTACTTAAGGTGGATCCAACCTCATCATGCAAGTCGGCTGCCAGTCGATTCCTAATATTTAGGAATTGTTCTTGAGATTTCCTCTTCTCCTCCAATTGAAGGATTAATTCATCTTGCATTCGAAGTTTCGCCTCTTGTTCCGCTTTAGATTTATATCCTAATCCCGTATTAAAGTAAAAGATTTCGAATAAATTCCTATCATAGTAAAATAAAGCGGAGGAAAAGAAAGCCACCAATTCATCGACATAAGAATAGTTGAAGTCATTGCGAAGAGATGACCGGTAGCTGCGAAGGCTGATCCCAACAGAATAAAGCGAATCAGTTTATCGCGTTTTTGATAGAAAAAATGGATTAACCATAACGTACAGACATAGATAATCAATAAAAAAACAAGAGATAATTGGCCAATCAGTTTCTGATATCCAAGATAATTCAGAACAAAAACCGGGATTAGAAACAGAATGATAAGTCGTTCAATATTTATAACAACCTTATTAACTTTAGGATAAAGTTCAGTCATGTTGATATAATTACGAGTAAATTCCAAATAGAAATAATATGGCAAGAAAAGCATAATACTACTGAGGTATTGGTTCATTCCGGGGTGAATATCAGACAAAACAGGAAGGCTATAAACCAATTCAAATCTCAATCCGAAATATAATTCTATACAGATGAGGTAAGATAAATAATTAAGGTATTAAACGCGGCGATGGTATAACCATTGAATCAAAATATACAACAACTGAAAAATAATAAATGCATTAAATGTAAACAACGCAAAAACAAAAACTGTTTCATTGTTCAATAATTCTAAGCGATCATCCTTCAATTCTTGAGGCAAGAGAATATCAATATTGTTGATGCCACTTTTATAGTAAATTGGACCTGTAGAAAGAAAAAAATCAAATTGTCCCGGAGGCAATTCAAACATCAAGGCTTTGTAAAATGGTTGACCTAGAGTATCAACACTAAGTTTAGATTCCGTTGTAAATTTTTCAATTGTCCCATTTCCTCTTCTATACAAGCAGAAGTTTCCTGCCCCTCTATTTAACCTTAAGGCTAAATAATAATTACTCTTACCGGTATTTTCAAGCGACCATTTAATCCAACACTCCGAAATTTTTGTAGGCCAAGGGAACTTACTACCTGACATGCTATCCGGGAAAGCAATAAATAAGTTTTCGGGCGGCACGTTTTTAAATTCACCAAACACATAACTCGGTTTTTGAATTATGTGAATTCCACTTATCTCATCTAACCTTAAATAATTTCTGTTCCCCCACACTTCAGCATGTAGGCAGTTAGTTTTTAGAAACAAGAGAAACAAATAGAAATATAGGATACAGTATCTCATTTAGTCGTGTGACTTGCGTAATTTTAAAATTGCAGTATCCACTATTTATACAGGTTTATCAAAACACAACTTGAGCAGACAATATAATATACTCTTTTGGGAGCTCCTTCTTCTTTGGATAATCGTTACTTATTCTTCACACATCTGACCGAAAATCCTACATTCTTGGATGTTTTAAATCTATCGATATTGCTGTTGAAATAGCTAAGCAATCGTCCGTATGCTTCATTAGTTGATGAAGGTGTTGCCGTCCACCAATAGCCATAAGCACCAACATCATTACATTTTCCATCAGGACTTTTATTGCCTCCGGAAAAGCCTAAGAAATTAGCTGTTCCAGTTGCACCTGTATTCGGGCTTGCCCAATGAGTAATTCCAACTTCTTTCATTGCACCTCCTGCAATTTCACTTTGTATTCTCTTAAGTTCAGTTGTGTCTGCATATGAATCAAGGTAGGCTACCAGTTTATTCCAATCAGTATCCTTTGCTACATGCCAACCAACAGGGCATAATCCGGCAGGATTAGCCACTGCATACCAATTGTATAATTGTCCGAATGCTTGCTCTTTAATTGAATCATTATTGTAAACTGCACAAGCACCGGTTTTATTCGCTTTCCATTGCGCATTGCTCAATTTCTTGGCAATCGGTTTCCCGTTACGATAAGTTCTAGTGCGCAAGTTTTCTTGCATCCAAACTTGTTTCCCAATGACAACCGTTTTATAAACATTACCTTCAATATCTTTTATTGTTCCTGGAATTGAATCTTCCGAACCAACATCCATATGTGAATTATTATTCGCGATTTGACTTATTTTTCGGGGCTTTAATTCTGCATAATTTACAAATGCAACTGCAATTAATGCCAATACTAACACTTTGGATTTAAATGACACTTTCATAATACTAGGTTGTATAATGATAACAGTAAGAAGTTTTAATGAAGAAATGAATTTATAAATAAACGAGTTAAGTTCTTCATTCATATATTTAATTTTTTTCATAATCCTAATTCCCTTTAAGGACTACAAATTTATTTGAATAAGTATCGCTGCCTATTGTAAGAGTTAATGTATATAAGCCATCATTAAAGGAAGAAGTGTTAATCATAATAGTAGACCCAGACCATTTCTCTTCTATTTTAATTATTCTTCCAAAATTATCAGTAATAACAATATGATAAATTCCATTTTTCGGATTTCTCGTCTCAATTGTAATCTTATCATTCGCCGGATTAGGATAAATGCTAAACGTTTTATCTTTATTGTAGGAATTAACCCCAAGTATTCCCGGCTGTAAAATGATTCCTTTTTGAGCATCAACGCTATCGCCTAAATTACTGATAAGAGTAAGTTTCAATTCATAGTTGCCTTGAGTAAGTCCTATAGTATTCCAATTCGCTAATGAAGCGTGACGAATTTCTATAGTACTATCAATGACAATAGCATGCCATGTAGTATCGCCTACCGCACGATAATACAAACTGTACGCGTAAAAGTCCATCCATGAGCCCAATGGTCCTTGATCGATGAAAGCGGTTCCGGTAATTGGCACAATATTATTTGTATAAGAAGAGGCGGGGCCATTGATATTAGCATACCAAGCAACAGCATGTTCTTGTGCGATTGGATCTTGTGGCAGAGAACTTTGGGCAACGATCATTACACTGCTTCCAATAGCAGTTGGCGGATTACTATTACAAGTTCCGTATCCGAAAACAAAAATACCATTGCGTTCACTTCTAACAATTGTCATTGCGCTACTAAGAGAACTTACAATAAAGCTGGTATCGGTTGCCCAAAAATATCCTCCTGAACCATCCATTAAAAAATTCTCGGCTAGGCACATCGACTTATATTGCGTACCTACTTCGCCTAAAATGCATCCGGTGATATGCAAGTAAGATGTATCGAAAACATATAAACTCCATGTTTGAACATTACAGTTATTAAAATGTAAATTACGATCGGGTAATGGTGCAGTGAAATTCGAATATACCGAATTATTTACTAGTCCGGAAGCGTTTACTGAATCGCCATTTTGAAACCAGCAACCAATAGCTCGAATAACAGAATTATTGATGGTAACATCAGAACCATTTACGGGCATTAGTCCCCACCAAACATTAGTACAAGTATCTAATTGCACATCATACCCTACTCCACTGATTCCGGGTTGAAATTGGTTAACTGTATAACTGTTTACTAAAGATCCGACAGGATACGTTGTATTAATGACAGCAGAATCAGCATACTGTTGCCAAAGTAATAATGTATCTGAATTACTGACGTTGAAATGACTTGTGCCTGCAATGATATATTCTCCCATCAAATTGCAATCGTTGATATTAACTATGGGATTGCCCCATAACCCTGCAGTTGTCCAATCGTTCTGATAAATATGGTTTAAATTCACTTGAGCCTCTCCTTGAAAAATAAAATTATGCGACATTCCACTGAACTCGAAAGCACAATTATTTAATGCTAGCGATGCACTATCAACAATCATCACAGAACGTTGGTAGAACCAAGCTTGAGGGATATGAAATTGTGTAGAGTCTCCAATTAAGGTTCCATTTCCCCAAACATAAATATCTCCCAATACGGTGGCATTTGCATGATCAAAAATTAGCACTCCATCATTAAAGACATAAATCGGACCATTGCATGTCCAGTTGCCTGTTACAACTAAAGTATCGTGAGGGACAGCCCCAACAAAAGCAGTATCAATTTGAGCAGGGCTTACAATAGAAGAGCGACGATTGAAAGTCCGTTGCAAGTCGGGCTTGACTATTGACCTATTAACAGCGCTCATAACAGCTCCGGGAAGCTTAGTAACGGCTTTATTGGGTACAGGAATTGAATTTAATGATGAAGATGAATTCTTAAGGATATTTAAGCTTTGGCTGATACGGTCGGCGGGTAATCGCAAAGCGGGTGATTGCTGTGCATAAGCAAATTTTACAAAAAGAATTGATGCCAAGAATATGCGAACGAAGCGAAGCATAGGGAATAGATTTTGATGCTAATATAAGTAAATTAAAATAAATCATTAAAAATCAGTCGCTTTAAAACTACGAGAATGTCACATCAAAATAAGACAAATAAATTTCATACATTATGTTAAACTTATTACTTCCTATTTTACAATTCTTGACGGAGCAACCAAGTATTCATTCTTAAAAGCTTTTGAAAAGGAGTGTATATCGGGAAAACCACAAAGAAGAGCTGCATCAGAAACTGAACATCGATGTTTTTGCAGTAAACTCTTTGCGTAGTTCAATCGTTTTTGAATAACAAATTGCATTGGACTTACTCCATAGACAGTTTTAAACAATCGATAGAAATAATATTCAGACAATCCGCAATTTGTTGCAACATCTGGAACATGGATTTCATTGGTAAAATTATGATCTAGAAAATCATGTCCGGCGCGTAATTTTCTAAATATCTCTTTGCGTGTTTGAGTCTTTACAGTATTTATACTTCTAAGTTGTTTAACGATTGGAGTATAATCCTTCACTAACTGTTCAGCGATATGGAAATAAAAAGAATTGTCGAACAGGTGATTATCATACGGATTTTTAGAGAGCAGATGATCTAACTTTGTTAAAACAGTACCGAGATTAGTATTGTCCGACTTAAACTTACTTTCAAAAAACTCATCCGAATCGAAGAATGACTTTGTAGATAAATCAGGATTTGTTGTATTAGGATACAAGATTGAACACATCACATCGTTTAAAAGATCGGGTGACAAGTCTATGCATAATCCCGTCACAGGGACTCTACTATCAATCTCAACTGATCCATTAGAAAAATTATTGGCGAGAATATATTCGCCGGAATCAACTTTAAACTTCGTTGAATTTATAGTGTAACATTCATGTCCCCCGCTAACGTACTTTATAGAAAAACTTCTAAAAGGAATCTTGCAATAGTATTCACTCAGCAAAGAATAATTTATTAGATTACTCCTTGGGGGAAGTTTAATTACAGACTTAGTTGTATTTGTAAATACGGAATACATTGGTTGATTACACTGTGCTATTAATCAACAACCAATATAAGGACCTTCAACTAATTTCTTAAAACAAATACGACCGAAGGTAAAAATACAACGACGAAACCGCTAATATGGCCTATAAAATTACTTAATCATTCGAGAAACTGCTACAACATTTCCATGGTCTTCAAGTTGAACCAAGTAGTAACCGTTTTGCAATTGACCTAAATTACTGATTGAGCAAACATATCCATTTTTAGAAGAATGAAATTCAGCTGTGCTATTGATTTCTTGTCCCAAAGTATTTCGAAGTACTACTCGAAGATCATTTACATTAATAGAGGTCTTAAAATCAATGCTAATTTGATCATTAAACGGATTAGGATAAGCATTTAATTTCTGAATGGAAGTTACTCCTTCATTTATTGAAGCAATATTTAACCAATTGTTATAAGTCTTCAACAAAGCAGAAACAACAGGCAAGAGTGTCCAACTAGTAAACCCGTTATGATTCATCAAAACAGAAATACTTATATCTCTATCTGGGATATACCATGAACTGGCTGCGTAAGCTAAATCACCTCCGTGTCCATAGGCTACTAATCCTTGGAAAGTATTTCTCATCAGCCCTAGTCCATACTTTCCGCCTTGAGAACCGGAAGCATTCACAACAGTTTTCGCTTCATTCATCATTGCTTGAGAAACAACATCTCCACGCATATAGGTTCTCATCCAGCGCGAAAGATCAGAGGCAGTAGCATAATACCCTCCTGCAGCTCCTGCGGCTGAGTTTAATGCAAGATAATTGTAATAGAAGTTATGTGCGTCATCTAGCACACCATCACCGTTTAAATCGAGCCATAGATGTGCTACGGGTTGAGAATAGGGTTCGAATGCAGGTATTCCGAAAGTGGAATAACCGAAATTTGAATAGAACCGATTTCTGATTTCAACCCAAAACGGATTGCCGGTTGCTGATTCAATGATCATACCTAAAAGAAAATAATTCGTATTACAATAGCTCCATGCTCCACCGGGTACTGCAGGAGGAGGTAAAATAAAATTGTTAACTAAATCACTTGCCGACCAAACCAAAGACTGATTCGCCATTAACGCAGGTTGGCAATTGGGGTTATTCAATACATCATACAACCCGCTTTGATGGCGAAGTAATTGTCGGATAGTAATATCAGGATTGATATATTGAATTGTATCTAACCATTGATGAATACTATCATCGAGTGCTAATACACCATCATCAACAAGCTGAAGAATACAAGCCGATGTGATCGTTTTTGTTACGCTTCCGATAAGATAAGCATCATTGGTTGTTGCATTAACGAAAGCGCCTGAAATACCGGATGCTCCTGCCCAAACTGCAGTATCAGGAAATTGAACCGCTGCATTCAGTGACTTAGCATTCAAAACTGTTCGCATGCTATCTAATGTGGTAGAAAGCATGGCATCTAAAACAGGGTATCCGCTAGATTGAGCAGATATATTCCTGTTCATTAATATCACGCAAAGAATTAAAAATAATCGGATATGCTTCATCATAGTATTTGAATATATTCCAAAGCTAAGAAAAGTAAAGTGCAGAACATTTGTCAAATCCTGCAAAAAGTGTGCAAATCGGGATATTTGCTTGATAATCTGCCAATTCTGCGCATAACTGCATATCAAATATTGATATTTCTTCCGTGCTGATTAAAGTGGTATATCAATTTATTTAATCCCCTTCCATACATTTGTTAGACACCCAAAACACTACCTATGAAAAAGTACATTTTTATTGCTTGTCTGTTGATGCAGGCGGCTACGACATTTGCGCAGAGTCGAAGTTGCTCTCCTTTTTTTTCAAAAACTAATATTCCGCCGAATATTATTACAAATGAAATTCAGCTGAATGAAAAAGCTGCTAATGCAATCGCCAATGGATTTACACATGCAAACAAACTAGTTACACTTACAGTTCCAATGGTCTTTCATGTTGTTCACCAGAATGGTCCTGAGAATATTCCTGATAGTGTAATAATTAATTCTGTTAATGTATTAAACCAACGTTTTAGTAATAGTGGTCCGTATAATTTTGGCAATGGCGTTAATGTTAACATTCAATTTTGTTTAGCGAGTACAGACCCTTGGGGAAATCCAACTAACGGAATAACGAGAGACACATCTTATTGGTCGGTATTTCCTGCGAATGCAGGTGGCAATGCCGATTTCATGATGAAAAATGTGAATCGTTGGAATCCCATGCGTTATTTGAATGTATGGCTTCCAAAATCGACCATTTTTGCGATGCCTTCAAATGCATATAGCAGTTACCCATGGTATATCGGTTTGCCCATTGATGGTATTGTGATTGAAGCATTATCATTAGGAAATCCACATTTTCTTTTAGCACATGAAGTTGGACATTACTTAGGTTTGTATCACAACGACGAAGGAAATTCCTGTGTGAATCTTAATTGCTTATTAGATGGAGATCATGTTTGCGATACTCCTCCGGAATATCAACCATTAGATTGTGCATTGAGTAGTTGCAATACTGATTTAGATGATACGACAGGATTTAGTCCTTTTACAATTGACACTATTGATATTTCAAACCTAATGTTACCTGTTCTTCCTTGCTTAAACTATGTGTTTACACAAGGGCAAGCTGATCGAATGAATTATTTTTTGAGTACAACGAGATCGTTGTTATTAGATGGGGCTTCATGTAGTGGAATTATTCCCAATATTCCTCAACCTACTGCGGGGATTCAAATTACGGGAAATGGATGTAATGGCTATGAATTCACATACACAGGAGCAAATGGTGAATATGTTGCATGGGATTTAAATAACGACGGACGAATCGACAACAGCGGTACAACTTTCACTTACAGTTACCCGGCGCCCGGAACATATACCGTAGTACAATACGTATTCAACGGAGCAGGTTATACATCTGACAGCGTTGTAATAAATGCATTGAACACCTCTAATACTAATTTCCCCATTCAAACGATAACCAGTTCAAATCAATCAAATAATGGTAATCTGTTATGCATGGGATCAACACTAACGTTAACGGCTATACCCAATATGGCTCATTATTATTGGAGCACAGGCGATACAACACAAACAATTTCGTTAACTGTAAATGGCCCTATAACTGTTTCTTTATCTTGCATAGATTCATTAGGAATTGTTTGGAAACATTGTCCGGATTCAACATTTACATGGGGTACATTACCTATTCCTGCTCCAATTACATTACAGCCCCTAACAAACGACACTCTTTGTGAAGGGCAGACTTTTAAGGCGCTAGTACCTTCACAGCTCGGCGCAAATGTGTGGCAATATTTAGGAAATGGATTCCCATCCATTAATCAAGATACAATTTCCATTTCATATTGGAATAATCAATACATATGGTGTGCTGTAGTTATGGCTACTGCGAATTATTGCAAAAGGAACTCAGACACCTTATTAATTACGTTTAGCAGAAATATTGCGGGACCGATAATTCCTGGGCAAAACGGATTAACTCTCTGGATAAATGACTCAGCCAATTTTCATCAGTGGTATTTAAATGGAGTATTACTTCAAGGCGTAACATCGGATACGATTACTGTATCGACCAATGGTTGCTTTACCTATGCAGCATGGGATGTTGATTCTTCATGCTCAACTACATCAGATCCAATTTGTATAACAACAGCAGGTATAAACGCATACGACAAAAGTGAAATCAATTTATATCCTAATCCTACCGAAGGAATTTGTTACTTTGAAATGAAAGGAATAAAAGGGAATCAAGTAAGGTTATTTGATGCTATAGGAAGAATTATTCCTGTAAAAGTGGAGCAACTAACCGACAGTAAAATAAAGATAACTTTAGAAAATATTATTCCGGGATTTTACTTTGTATATTTAGAAGGCTTAAGAAAAATTTTAATTGTAAAATAATTAATCTAATTTTTGCCTGTATAAAAAGAAAAGCTGCTAACAATAGCAGCTTTTCTTTTTATTATGAAAGATGGAATTATTAATTCGACTTCCTCACATATTTTGTTAAGATAATAATCGATTGCCCTTCAATTTTACCTTCAATTTGTTCGGTATTATCAGAAACTAGTTTAATATTCTTAACTACAGTTCCGATTTTAGCGTTAATTTGAGAACCTTTAACATCTAACGATTTAGTTAAAGTGATAGAATCACCTGAAACTAATACAGCTCCATTGCAATCTCGGTGCATATCATTACTGTCAGATTCCAAATGATCACCTGTAGCTTTTGCCCACTCTAAATTATCATCATCGAGGTACAATTGATCGATAAGGTCAGCTGCCCATGTTTCGTTTTTCATTCGGTTGAGCATTCTCCAGGAAACCACTTGCACGGCAGGAACTTCACTCCACATACTTCCGCTCAAACACGACCAATGCTTTACATCTATTTCCTCTTTCTTATCAAGTTGAGCTAAACACTTATCGCATACAAACACACAAGTATCGGGACGAGAGCCGCCATCAGGTGGAACTGTATATACTGATAAGTCATTTGTTGATTGGCAAAGTTCGCAGGAATTACCACTCCTTTCTTTCAATTGTGTTTCGAAAGCCATGATTAATTATTTGAGGGTGCAAAAGTACGGATTTTTATGTCAAGTTAAAAGCAGACATCAATCATATGTTATGACCTCAGGATTTTGAAAAAGGCTTTTTAACCCATTCGCAAATCACTTCATTTAGCATTTCAACCATTTTACCTTCATTTATGCCTATCTTTGAGTATTATCTATACAAATTACCATTGAACTTTAAAGATTTCCCATTTGTTTCAGCGCTTCAAGAAGGATTGGATGCGATGAATTTCAACAATCCTACACCAATACAAGAGCTAGCTATTCCAATTATACTCGAAGGGAATGATTTGGTGGCTTGTGCACAAACCGGTACTGGTAAGACAGCTGCATATGTGCTACCAATTCTTGATCGTATAGCTCGATCAGACCATAATCATTTAAATACTTTAATCATTGCACCTACACGCGAGTTAGCACAACAAATAGATCAACAGATTGAAGGATTCAGTTATTTTACTCGTGCTTGTTCAATATCAATTTATGGCGGCGGCGATGGTAAGGCTTGGGAACAACAGCAAAAAGCGTTACGAGAAGGAGCAGACATAATTATCGCTACTCCGGGGCGACTACTTGCATTGATGGCACAAAAAGATGTTGATTTCAGTTTTTTAAAACATTTAGTATTAGATGAAGCGGACAGAATGCTCGATATGGGATTTTATGAAGACATCCTTCGCATCATTAAAGAGCTTCCTGTTAAACGACAAACTTTGCTGTTTTCGGCAACGATGCCTCCGCGTATTCGTAAAATGGCCAATCAGATTTTAAATCATCCGAAGGAAATAAGTATTGCAGTATCTAAACCTGCTGAAAAAATCAGACAAGATTTCTACTCGATAGAAAACACACAGAAGATTCCAATGATTCTTGACATTTTAAAGAATCCAGAATTTGAATCTGTTATCATTTTTGCATCAACGAAAGAAAATGTAAAAAAGTTAAATATCGTTTTACAAAAATCGGGATTAAAAACTTCAGCCTTTCACTCCGACTTAGAACAAAGTCAACGAGAAGAGTTGATGCGTGATTTCAAAAGTAAGAGAACAAAAGTTCTAGTAGGAACCGATGTATTATCGAGGGGAATCGACGTAGAAGGAATTAGTTTGGTAGTCAATTTTGATGTGCCACCTGATCCGGAGGATTATATTCACCGAATAGGAAGAACAGCGCGAGCAAAAGAATCGGGAGTAGCAATAACGTTTGTTAATTCACATGACAAGCAACGATTTCATCGAATAGAAAAACTCATCGGACATACCATTAAATTTATTCCAATTCCTGAGCATATTGGTGTATCAGAAGCGATTTCTGAAGCCCCTAAACGCAAGCATCCACAGAGAAGACCACCGCAGAAAGGGAATGGACCGAAATAGGTTATTTAGTACTTAATTCTCTTTGATATTTTCAAAAATATTTTTTCTACACTTACATAATAGAGGAAAGCAAAAGCGATCGAAATAACTATCGCCAGCGAAAACCTGATTTCTTGTGAAAACATTTTTATTGTGAATAATCCTACTGCTCCTCCTACTAAACCATGAGTCAGATATAGTGAATATGATATCTTCCCGAAAAAATCGGAAACTTTTGTTTTTACATTGAAATAGAAAATGCCCAAAAGTGTAAATAAGGCGGCTATTGATGCAGTGTCCAGAACATAAAAATAAATAAAGAGAATTCCTGCAGCTGCAGATAAAAGATATTCTCTTACCTCGATTCTCTTAATTACAAACAAAAATGTTTGAAAGCCTAGTGCAAAAAAGACGTAATAATTTAGCACAGTAAAATATTTTTCAGGAATCAACATTCCAATTCCTATTAAGGCTAACATTATAGTGTATCTTATTGATGCCTTTTTCAAGAGTAAATTATATGTTAGCCCTGTTAGAATATAAAACTGGAATTCTACGGCGAGAGTCCAAAAGATAACTATAATCCATTTTACTCCGAAGAAAGGAGCTAAATAAGTAACATTCAAAATAAATTGTTTGGCATCATAGAGGATTTCTTTTCCTTGTCCTCGAAAATGAAATAGCCAATAATTCCATATTAGCAATATCATTATGAATATTACATATGGTGGTTCTATCCTGACCGTTCTCTTTGCAATATACTTCCAGAAACTTTTCAGTTGATAATTCTTAACATACATCGAATACGGTATTACAAATCCTGAAACGATAAAGAAAATGTAAACCCCTAGATAGCCTTGTTCAAATGCTTTTGTGATCCAATTAGGATTGAATGTCCACCAAATATACTTCTTTACATGAAAAATACAAACCATTAATGAAGCAATTCCTCGTAACCAATCGAGGCTGACTATGGGTGCACTTAACCCGATATCGGGTATAGAAGATTGACGAGATTCACTCATTATTATAAAAGCAACATGATATTCCTATCTGTTGCCAAATTGCAGTTGATTAGATTGGTATTAAGGGTGCAAAGTTATTTAAATAACCAATGTAATCTGTTTTAAAATTCCAATCCTAAAATAGCGATTCGGGATTAGTTCACTACAATTTTTAACAAGCTCGGACCAGAGAAATCTTCTATTTTCAAAGCATACATTCCTGAAGCAATACCCGGCATTGTTATCTCGACATCTTTCCCTTTTATATGATCGCTTTGAGCAACAATTTGTCCGGCCATATCCATCACTTGAACAGAGATTAAATCTGTTTCACCATTTGAAGATACAAGATGAATTGATTGATGTTTTGGATCGTAATATCCATAAAAACTATTTCCCGATTGATCGAATCGAACACTAATAATATCAGAATATGCAAATTTTCCGTCGAAATCTGTTTGCTTCAAACGATAATATGAAACACCTTGAAGAGGATGCAAATCAAAATCTTCGTAGCTATGTAACAAAGTTGATGTTCCTGCTCCGTCTTTTGTTAGTAAATCATAAAAGTTAATTGCATCATTAGATCTTTCAACAGTAAAATAATCATTGTTAATTTCGGTTGCTGTTGACCAAGCTAGTTTCACATCACGATTTCTTGCAGTTGCATCAAATGCCAGTAATGTAATTGGCAAAGGAGCGCCGAGTAAGACTATAGTACCTGTAGAAATACAATCGTTGGTATCCTTTATAGAAATGCTATAAGAGCCGGCGGCAAGGCAAGGAAAAACATTTGAAGTTTGATAGGTGGTTCCATCAATGCTGTATACAAATGGTGCTGCTCCGCCCGAAGATGTTACTACAATATTTCCTGTTCCACAAATACTAATTGAGTCAGTTAGCGTTATTGTTGGTCCAGGAACATTCGGAATTAATACTGATGAAGTGCTAATACAATTATTAGAATCTTTTACAGTAAGGGTTACTGTACCTGCTACTAAGCCTGTGAATAAAAATCCTGGTTGGTAGTTTATTGCATCTAGCGAATATTGATACGGCATCGTTCCTGAAGTTACTGTAGCAATTAATTTTCCGGTCGGTTTATTGCAATAGGAATCAGTAGTAGTTGTTGAAACAGAAGGTCCGGGAATATTTCCAAGTGTTACATTAGTTGTACTTACACAATTATTCGCATCTTTTAATGTTACGGCATAAGGACCTGATGCTAATCCGGAAAATACAGAAGACACCTGAAATGTTATTCCGTCGATTGAATATTTATATGGTGTTGTTCCATTTGTTCCGCTGACTGAAATTTTTCCGTTACTATTTCCACAAGTAGATGCTTGAGGTGATACAGAAATAATAGGTTCTGAAACTGCAGTAACAGACACTGTAGAGGCATTTGAACAATTAGTAGCATCTTTCACAACAACAGAGTAAGAACCTGAAGTTAATCCCGTGAAGAAATTACTCACTTGAAAGTTCACCCCATCTAAACTGTACGTATATGGAGCAGTACCTCCACCTGCATTTATGGTAATGGTTCCATTGTTAGTAGAACATGAAGCATTTGTTATTGCTGTTGCAACTGTTGGACCATTTGAATTAGGAATAACAACAATGATTGAGTTACGACAAACGTTATCGGCATCGCGAACTGTTAAAGTATAAGAACCCGCTGACAATCCTGTAAACAAAGTTCCCGGTTGAAATGTAACTCCTCCATCGATACTATATCTATATGGTGCAGTACCAGAGAAACCAGTTGCGTTAATCGTTCCATTTACACTACCGCAAGAAGCAGGTGTAACTACTGCAGAAACCTGAGGACCTGCAATATTTCCAACAGTTACAGTTACTGTATTGATACAACCATTATCATCTCTAACAATTACAGTATATACACCAGGAGGAACATTGTTGAATGTTGTGCTTCCTTGAAAATTAACTCCGTCGATACTATATTTCTTAGGGTTTTTTCCTCCATTCCCATTTGCATCTATTCTTCCATTCGCTTGACCGCATTCCGCTGCTGTTGTTGTTGCAGTAACAGTAGGGCCGGAACCACCACCCACATTTGAAACAATAACAGTTGTAGTCGCAGTACAATTGATTGCATCTTTAATTGACACTGTATATACTCCTTGAGCTAATGCTGAAAAGACATTGCTAGTTTGATATGTAACTCCATTAATGGAATATACATATGGTGACGTTCCACTTGATCCTAACGCGGTAATGCTTCCATTCGGATTATTACACGAGGTAGCGGTAGCAGTTGCTGTTACAGACGGCGGATTAACTGAAGTTACAGTTACTAACATCTTCGCAGTACAGTTTCCGGCATCTTTAACAATGACATTATATGTACCTGCTGCGACAGCAGTAAATGAACCTGAACTTTGAAAGGAAACACCATTAATTGAATATTGCAGAGGAGCAACTCCTCCGGTTCCAACTAATATTATTGTCCCAGTTGGTGCAGAGCATGATGTTACAGTTGAAGTTGCTGCTATTGTTAATCCGTTAGCGTTAGGAACAACAACTGAAGTTAAAGTATGCGTACAACCTGCTGCATCTTTTATAATAAGATTATACGTACCGGATGCTAATCCGCTGAATACTGTCGAGGCTTGAAAAGTGATTCCATCAAGTGAAAACAAATATGGCAAAATTCCTCCTGTTCCAGTCGCTGTAATTACTCCATCATTCACTCCACATGTTGCTGCAGTAGCTGTTGCTGCAACTTGAGGAGTAGTTACTCCAATAGCAATTGCCACAGTATTTTGACAACCATTTGCATCACGTGCAATAATTGTATATGTCCCTGCCGTTAACCCAGAGAAAGTTAGCCCTGCTTGAAATGTAACTCCTCCATTCACGCTAAAAAGAACGGGGGCTTTACCTCCGGTTGAACTTACTGTAATAGTTCCTGTAGGTAAGCTGCAAGAAGAAGGAGTTGTAGTTGCAGTAACCAGCGGTGCAGGTTGATCAACAATAGTAAATGGAGTTGAATTAAAACAATTGACTGCATCTTTAATTGTTAAAGAATATGTCCCGGCAGGAAGTCCTGTAAATACATCTCCCACTTGATAATTCACTCCGTTAATTGAATATAGATATGGCGGGGTTCCTCCTGAAACAACTGCGGTAACACTTCCATTACTATTTCCGCAACTTGCCGCAAGAGGATTAGCAGCGAGTGTTGTCCCTCCCGTACTATTCAAATTTATACTCGTGCTATTAGTACAATCGGTATTATCACGGATTGTTACAATATAACTTCCGCTTGATAATCCTGAAAATGCGTTTGATGTTTGAAAGGCTCCGTTATTAAGAGAATACTGATATGGTGCAGTTCCAAGAGAACCTGTAATTGTAATTGTTCCGCTAGCTGTTCCGCAAAAAGCATCTGTTTTAGTTACTGACAATGCCGGTCCGTTGGAGTTTGCAACAGAAACAATTGAAGAACTCAAGCATCCATTTGCATCCTGTGCATAAACAGTATAGCTACCTGCTGTTAAACTATTAAATGTACCGGACGGGAAAAAATTAGTGCCGTTTATACTATATGATACTGCACCTACTCCACCGGTTGATGATAAATTAATTATTCCTGTTGCGTTTCCGCAAGTAGTATTCGTTACTGTGTTAGAAATTACCGGTCCCGCAATTGTAAAATTGGTAATCGTTTCTGTTCCGCTGCATACTTGATTAACGATTGCATGCATCGAATAATTTACATTCAAGGATAGATTATTAAATACTCCTGTTGTATTCGATGCAATTTGCGTTACGCCGTTGTAGAGAAGATAAGTAACTGTTGAGCCTGCAGGTGGCGCCGGACTAATACTTGCTGTTGCAGAATTAGTGCTACAGTTTTTCAAAACATTGACTGAGTACACAGCGCTACCGCAACTATAAGAAGAGATATCGAATGAAGCTACAAAGCCATCGCCGCAAGCGTATAGTAAATGTTGTGCATTATTTAGGACTAAATCGTACACCGACTGCAAAGCAAATCCGGGGATAGTAATATCCGGTTGCAATGCATCATCGAAAATAGTTCCATTGAATTTGTAAACTTTAATTGTTCCGTTGGGAAATCCTACGAAGATATTATTACACTCATCGGCGATAATTCCTCCTTGCATCAGAGCTACATTGGCTGCTATTGCTAATGGTGTTCCTACTCCGGCTCCTGTAGCCTTATTAAAAGCCTTTAAATTTTTTCCGTCCCAATAAAAAAGATAATTACTGTTTACCGCGAATAAATTTGCTGAGTTATCAATTTGTCCTGCTACAAAATAAGGGCGGTTTGCAATTTCTTGTAGAGTAGCAAAACCTGAAGGTACATTCCAAGCAAGAGTTGTATTTGTATATGGTGCAGGATTCTTGTAAATACGATTACTGATAGTAGGAGTACCAATTAACGATGCATAAATAGTGTACATATCGTTATTAGTGGGATCAATAATAATATCGACAACATCTTGAGCCCATCCTGTTGTTCCAACGAAAGGAACATTTGTAACGTTGGTAGCTGTTAATGTTGTATTCGGAGGAGAAAACACACCAATATTAATATTGGAGTTTGTTCCTCCACCTGCAATAACAATTTGCGGAGTTCCATTATTACAACTCCATAACATTTTCCAATCTTCAAGGAAATTAGGATTAGCAGTCGTGATATAGTTATCATAAAGTCCGGCAGCATTTAATCTAATTACGCGAAATCCGCCGGTTGGTGCGAAACCTTGTCCAAGATAAACATTACCCGAATTTTTTTCTACCACCCATCCTCCGTAATAAGTTCCAAATGTCCATGCCGGCACAGTTAACGTACCCGAGAAAGTCCATTGTAAAACACCGTTGGCATCGAACTTCGCCATCTTATAAATATTACCATCACCACCACCGGTAACAAAAACATTCCCTGCATAATCGAAATCGACATCTTTCGCTTTTCCTGCATTTCCTCCAGTTAAATTGCTTGTTGAAGAAACAAAGGGATCTAAAATGAAAGTTTCTGATTTATTGATTTCAGTATTTACGTGAAATGAAATAGTATGATCATTGATTATAAAATTAGAAGCAATATTTTGATCTGAATTAATTCGTCCTGTTGATTGATAATAAGAAATTGGGAGTGACTCTTTGAAACCTGTGATATCTGATTTTACAATTAAATTTCCATGACGATCTTTTTTTATTGACCTTACATCACCACCAACATTAAACTTTACGATTGACAAATCGGCGCCCGGGTGAACAATCAATTGATATTCGAATCCCGGACGTGTAGCATCAACGAAAAAATATTCTAAGTCTATTCCAGGATAAAGATCTTTGTAAGTAATCTTTTTAAAACCATACGCTACTGCTTGAAGATAACCGTAAGTATTATAACCCGGTGCAGAATCGCTGCATGCAATTTTACAATTGGGATTAGCGTTTATCCATTCAATTGAAATTGCTCTATCAGTTACTTTTACTTTTTTCGCAATATCTTCTTTAGTCATTCCTTTCTTCTCCATGCGTTCTCTTTCCTCTTCGCCGGGTTGTTTTACTTTACGTTGGAGATGGATGATCCCTTTTGGGGTAAAAAGCACCGGCATATCGAAGCCTTCGTAACCGTAAAGAATTGGTCCCATTTTCGAAAATCCGGCTAAAGTGTCGCCATATTGACCTGCATTTGTGACAAATCGTGTACGAGTGCCATACAAATCTGAAGTACCCTTTGAATTGGTTCTAGTTGTATAAATTGAATTCTCCTGAGCCTTTGACGAAATTGTCATTGTGCTCATTATCAACACTATAAACACGTAACGGAGAAAGTAATTCATATTTTTGGTCAGGTTAGGCCTGATATTAGAAGGCCTGCAGAACCGCCTTTTTGTATCATTAATGTAAAGATAAAGTCACATTAATGAATGTTGAAACAATAAACGCTGAGCAGGTCAAATTATGTGTTGAAACAGCTTTTGGCGAGAAATGTTGCGTCTGAAACCTGCGATTTGGCATGTTTGCTGATAAAAATTAGTTGACTGTTTAATGGACTGTTTCTTTTTTAAAAAGCAGAATCGCTAATCCGATTTTGTATTTTTCAAACTTTCACGGAAATCACTTCAACAAAAAACATCACCTCAAATACCGAAGTGATGTTTCTAACAAAATGAAATAAAGGTGGATAGCTTATTGCTTTACAATTTTAAATTTTGCTTTTGTTGTAATTCCGATCATTTCCGCTAAATAAATTCCGGGAGTTAATATGGATATATCAATTGTTGTTTTGTTGTTTTGGAAATTCGGATTAGTGATGTTCTTAACTTCTCTTCCTGACATATCATTAATTCGAATTGAACTAAAGTTTTCTCCGGCATCTCCCTCTAATGTAACTGTATTACTTGAAGGGTTAGGGTAAGCTTTTACGATACTGTTTTGTATAATCGAATTTAATCCCACAGATGTCGAATTATAGTGGTAAACCGACATATTGTAATAACTGATAACGTATAAACTTTGATCACTTGCAAGCATACAAGCCAATGCCTGTCCTCCATAAACATTTGGTGTGTCTAACCAAATTTGACTTCCTGTATTACTATATTCAAGAATAACCATTTGAATATACGAGAGAGATCCCGAAGGGTTTGGCGATGGACCTCCTACTCCGGCTACAATAACATTTCCATTAGGCTTAGCAAGTATTGCATAAGGATATTCGTCATTGTAAACAGTGCCATCAAAACGTGCATTCCATAGAATATTTCCGGCAGTGTCAAGTTGGAAAGTTTTCCAATCAAAGTAAGGTGAAGTAGAAGTGCTAACCGGGCCGTATGCAATCCCGCTTAATCTATCGTTAAGCATTGTGAATTTAACAGGAATATCATTTCCTCCCATGTCAATTGAACGCGACCATAATTGTTGTCCCGTCTGGTTGTATTTATCCACAACCACATCTTGTGCTGAAGTAGGAGAAACCGCATTTTCTACACTTGTTAATTTATACCAGTTTCCAGTATTGTCCATTTCGATATCGATTCCACTTGATGTACCGGCTGAAATTGACCATATTTGTGTTCCCGATGTATCCCATGAAACAAAAGGAGCAGAAGAAAGAACACCATTGCCTGCCATAATAATTTGGTTTCCTTTCATTCGCATAGAAGCTAATCCTCGCGGCGAATGAGTATTATCGGTTTTCGCAAACACTTGATTTCCATTACCATCGTATTTAATTAAATTAAATCCAGCAGGTGTAACGGCAACTGTACCAATGTATAAATTTCCTTGATTATCAACTTCACTTCTTATATTAAGTGATGGAACTGAAGTACCAACTAAAACCGTAACAGGATAAATATTTTTCCATTGCAAAATGCCCGCAGAATTATACTTCATTGCAATTACTGCATCAGGGTATTCGAACGAACTCCCGATTGAATATCTTTTTCCAACAACAAAAACATTCCCGATTGAATCGCAGTTTACCCACATCGGCTTTTCATACAGACTTTGAATCCCTGATGAATCTTCTACTTCCCAAAGTAAGGTACCATTGATATCATACTTACGTGTATAGATATTCTCACTTTGATAATAGCCTGTAACTATAATATTATCGCCATTATCAACAACGGACCGTGAGCCAATCTTATTAAACAAAGATGCATCATGTAACCAATGCAGGCTGTACTGAGCATTAAGAATTTGGACGCTTAATAAAACAAATAATGCAAGAAGGAGGTGCTTTTTCATTTGAAAAAGTGCTTTAGGTTGTTTATATTTTTTTCTTAAGAAACTACAACTTTTCGAAAGTTAAATAATCAGTTCCACTTCCTCCTCCACTCACATCTTCCAATGTAACTTTACTTGATGTTTGAGTAATGATATGCCAATCGCTATTTAATTCAGAAAATGTTGGTGTAGAGTTAAAATTGATAACAAGTTTTTGTTGACTATCATCTGTTGCGGTTGACCAAGATCCTGTTGCCGATACTGTGCCATTTGTAGCAGACAAAGCACCGTTTGATGCAAACGTAAAGCTATGACCTGTAAAATGATTTGTGTGATTTATACCGTTCTCCGTAAACGAAGTTATTTGCCATTGACCTTGTGTTACAATACCAACAGTTGGAGAAGAAGATGAACTTGATGAATTGTCGTCTTTTTTGCATGAGGCAAATACAAATAAGAAGGCAGTTGCAATGAGGTATACTAGTCGTGTGGTTTTCATAATGATGCTTCGTTAAAGGGTTTTTAAATTTAATTGTTTAAACAACGATTGCAAAGAAATGCATAGCTTTACCCGTATACAACAAAAAACTGCTGAGTGGGGTTAAAATGGCGCGGAATAGGTATTGAATCTAAATTAATACTGATTATTGAGTATCGTCTTTAAAGAAAGGGGAATCGTCTATTTGCATAATTACCTAAGCACAATTAAAACAATCAAATTGACTATTTGAATACCCCAAACCTGACAAAACATCTAATTTGTCGACTGAAATGATCGTAACATAGTACCAACTTTGGATGAAATAACTGATATTAGCAAAATAAAACCACCTACCTTCTTCTTTATGTCCTTTCAAAAAAAACTTTCTCTTTCGATTTCGTTTATTGTTCTTCTATCGCTTTTTGGAAAGTATAATCCTGCATTTGGACAATCTACAAAACTAATAAGCGGAAACGTTATTGATGCAACCACAAAAGAATATCTTCCCTTTGTGACTGTTACTTTGAAGAAATCATTAATTGGAACTGTAACAAATGAAAACGGCTTTTTCGATTTAAAGTATCCCGATGAAATTACAAACGACTCTCTATTTATTACGTTGTTAGGATTTCAAAGTGTGACACTTCCATTATCAGACATCAAAGATTCAGTAAGTGTAACATTAATTAAAAGCGATATTGAATTAAAAGAAGTTGTTATTCGTCCGTTGCCACCAACTTATTATATCAAACAAGCAATTGCCAACTTAAAACAAACGAATCCAAAGGACCCATTTCAAACGCAAGCATATTACCGTGAAATCATGACAGAAAACGGTAATTTTATAGTAAGTAATGAAGCAGTCTTTAAAACATTTTACCCTAGCTTTCAAGACACGATTAAGAACCAACATCAAGCTCTTTTATTCAGGAAAGCCGACGATATTAAAGAAGTTGCATTCATGAAAGCACAACGCGATAAAAAGGCGGCAAAGAAAGAAGCGAGGGCTAAAAAGAAAGGGAAAATATTAACAGAAGAAGAAAGCAAAGGAATTGCGGCCAATTTCGGAGGGCCTGAAGCAATACTTCGTCAAGCGGATTTATCAAAAAGCGGTGATGAGTATTTAGATAGTACTTCTTTTAAACATTATGAGTACAATTTTGCTCCATCATCATCATATGACAGTAAGGAATTAATGGTTATTAATTTCAAATCGAAAGGAAAAGTTGATCATTCGCATCAAGTAGGGAAGATTTACATTGATATAGCAAGCAACGCTATCGTAAAAATTGAAGAAAGTGGAGACTTTGTTATTCCATTAGCTTTACGTCCGGTATTATTCCTTTACGGATTTTCAATTGACGATGCTAAGTATTCAACGGTAACAGAGTTTCAAGAAGTGAACAATCGTTGGTATCCTAAAAACATTTCGTTCAACTTAGGAGCAATGCTTACTAAAAAGCATTGGTTTGCCGATAATGAACATTCGCTATTTGAAGTTGAAAGTATGTTTACTGTCAATAAAATTAAAATTAACGGAACGTCACCCATACCAAAAGAAAAACGATTTGATGCAAAGAAAAAAATCGAGCCTCAAGTTTTCAATGATGAAGGTTTGAATTGGGCTGATGTTAACATCATCAAAAAATAATTTTTGCGATGAGGAATACTACAAAACTGAAGCATCTATTAATTAAGTACACTGCAACTTTCAATTTAGAAGATGAGGGACTTTTTCAATTGATGATTCAAGATAAGTTCAATAGAAACAAGAGTGCAGTATTCGAAGGCAAGAGTTATGCAATAGTGCTAGGTCAAGCATATCGATATATGCTAAAAGAGATTAAAGCAGCAAACATCCTCGAAGAATAGTGAAAAATAAAATTGGGGTTTGAATCTTTTTTATACATTAGCAATTCAACTTTTATTCTTCCAAAATGAACTGTTCGAAATTATTCATTGGATTACTTTTAGTATTCAATAGCGCATTTGCACAAACCAATTTACTTCAGTCTTTTAAAACAGACAGTTATGGAGGGCCCTCTCAAAGTGTTAAATGTGGCTCTAATTTATTCTTTAGTGCTTATGACGATGTACACGGCAGAGAACTATGGGTATCGGACGGAACGGCGGTTGGCACTCGACTAGTAAAAGACATCTATAGCGGAACAACAGGAAGCATTGGAGATTATTTTAATTTATTAGCTTGTGATGTAAACGGTATATTATATTTCCGTGCAAAGGACAGTTTATTTGGCAATGAATTATGGAGAAGTGACGGAACTACTGCCGGAACCTATATGGTTAAAGATATTAGTCCGGGAACAGCCGATTCAAACGTAGGCGAATTTGAGGCGCTTAACGGAAACATTTATTTTACAGCAAACACAGGCTCACAAGTTTGGAGAAGTGACGGCACAGGGACGGGAACGACCTTGCTCGGCAGTTTTAATGTAGCTACAAACCTTTGTGCCTTTAATGGAAACTTATATTTCGCAGCAGATAACAATAATAACGGTCAAGAACTTTGGAAAAGCAACGGGACAGCCGGCGGAACGGTATTGCTTAAGGATTTGAATGGCACAGTTGGAGCAAGTCTTCCATGTAATTTCCATTCAACCCCTTCATTGCTTTATTTTATGGCCAATACTTCGTCGGGATGGGAACTTTGGAAATCAAACGGAACATCAGGAGGGACAACTATAGTAAAAGAAATTAATCCTTCAGGAAATGGAGTTCTAGATTTTTATTCAGAAGCTTCAATGGCCAATATTGGCGATACTATTTTTTTTAGAGCTCAAGATGGAATTAACGGATATCAATTTTGGCGAAGTGATGGAACGGTTAACGGAACTTATGCATTATCCAACCTTACCAACGGGCCTGATAGTTATTGTTCGCTACCAACTACAAATGGGAAAGTATATTTCAATAATTATTTAGATCCATATTTCTATCAATACAATAGTTTTGATGGAACTCTTTCACAAAGTAATTATCCGTCGAGTTATTATTTCAACATATATCAAGGTAAATACCTGTTTTTATCAGACTATTTATTTTATGCAGGGAAAGACAGCATCTATGGATGTGAACTTTATTACGCTAATGGTGTATCATCACCTCAAATTGTTCAAGAAACACATTTGACCGACAATTGGTTTTCTAATAATAGTCAAGGGTTCAATACAATAATAGGAAGTGTTGGAAGTAAAGTATTATTTACGCTTGCGCGGAACCCGTTGAATACAGAAATTCCGATTTATGTTATCGATACGGCGTCTATTGGTTCGGGATATCCACCATCAATAATTGTTCCCGTTTATAATGGAAGTACAGCGATGAACCTTGTGTGGAACAGAACTGAAAACACAGATTCTTATGAAATAAGATATAAAAAGGAAAATGATCTACCTTGGAGTACCCTAACATCCGACTTAAGCTTTACAAATATTAACAACCTCGACAGCACAAGCAATTATCAACTACAACTTCGCTCAGTAAATAGTGGTAATAATACCGGCTGGTCTGATACCATACTTTACAATCCGGTGTACATAAGCAATAGTTATAACATCAATATCATTGCAGAACGAGCAGAAGATGATTCAACGGTAAGAATTTATTGGGAACCGAGTTTACAAATTACGAACTTACAAATACGCTATAGACTATATGGTTCAACAGCGTGGACGAATGTATATAATTCTACAGGAATGAAAAAACTGACAGGACTTCAACCAAATAGTTTTTACGAGTATCAGTATAGAGCAAATTACTCCGGAACATGGGATGTATGGCAAAACATTAATAGATATTTTGTTACTCCTTCATTGAGTGTAGGATTTCCTTCGGTTGAAAATTTGAAATCATCAACTATAAAAATATATCCCAATCCTTGTTCTAAGGAATTAAGTATAATATCGGGAAAATCGATTGGGGATTTTATTATTCAAGATAATGCAGGGCGTACACTAAAAACAGAAAAAACTTATCAGAAACAAATTCGAATTAATGTAGAGGAAATCCCGAATGGAATTTACTTCATAAAATTTCTAAACTCATTATCCTGTATGAAATTCATAAAAGTTGGCAATTAAGAATTATGGCTTCAGCTTATCCTTGATCACATTAATCCCGTGCACAATTCCTTCATAAAATTTACCATCTCTGAAATACGGAATAATTTCTTCGTCGATAATTCGTTTTGTTTCGGAATCATTCAAAATCGGTGAAATCCCATAACCATTTTGAATTTGGATATGACGCATACTTTTCGATAGACAAATTAAGATTCCATTATCTAAGTCTCTCTTTCCCAATCCCCATTTATAACAAATGGCAAGTGAATAATCGTATAATAATTCAGGGGTAGTATAATTTGAATCGACGGTAAGTACAACAATTTCATTCATTGTTTCCTTTTCGTAAGCGACTAACATCGAATCGAGCGACTTTTTCTCGGAAGCAGAGAATATATTTTCGAAATCATTTAAGTACCCAACCGGTTTCGGCAGTAACGACGAATCGATAGTTGAAGGGAAATCGTTCTTGAGCGTATGTTGGATAACAATATCCGGCTTCAACGAATCAGATTGAGCAAAGCCAATTACATGTAACAAAATAAATACTATTGCAATCAGATATTTCTTCATCTCTTTTAGAATGGATTTTAAAATATTCTTTAAATTGAAACACTCCTGCAACTTCAAAACAGGCTTAAAATAAAAGAGCCGAGGAAATCCCCGACTCTTTCAATTAGATTATGTTTTTATTTTTTCACAATTCGATAAACTCCCGATTCATTATCAGCAGTTACGCGAATGAAATACATTCCATCAGCCATTTCATTCAAGCTGATTTTAGTATTCGAAATATGATCTTCAGAAGTAGAATAAACAACTTTTCCTGAGATATCCATAACAATAATATTTACGTTGTTACGAGTTTGGTTAAATTCAAGTTTGACAAGATCGTTGGTATAAGTTGGGTAAACAACTAATCCTTGAATAGCGTTTATAGAATTCAAACCAACGGTTGCCATTACATGACAATTGGAAGTATCTGAACAACCACTTTGACTGATTACTACTGCGTAGCTACCCGGAACAGTCGGAGTGAATGATTGAGAAACAGCACCAGGAATAACTGCGTAGCCATTATTACAATCGAGCCATTTGTAAGTAGGCGAAACATGATTAGCTGTAAGAGTAAATCCGTTTTGAGTCACTGCAGTATCAACTAATAACTGAACAAGGTTTAATTGAACCAATGAATCACATCCTTGTGAATTTTGAAGTGTATCTACATAAGAGCCTGCAACCGTTAAAACATTTCCATTATACGTATAACTGCCACCAGGACAAAGGTACCCAGTTGTAATCGTAGCAGTAGTTGCTCCGGCAACAAAATTTGAAGTATTTCCTGTTAATGCAAGTCCGTTGAAAGTACCATCTTGATGCGCTTTCGAATCAATTAAAGAAGCAATTGAGGTATTATTTCCACCGGCAGTACCTTGATTAAATTTATAGTATAATTCAAGTCCTGAAATAGAAGTATCGATTCCATTGTTTGGGATACATTTTAACTCGATATCAGTAAGACGGCGAGACCAGAAGCTTGTTTCATCCATTTTTCCCGTCATTAGGAAATCAGCATTTGTGAATGTAACTGTACCAATTTTAAAATCGACTGCGGGATTAGATATTCCTCCTGTTGCTACCACAGAGTCACGAAGTACGCCATTCTTGTACATTCTTATCCAACCATCTGAATATGTTAATGCCAAATGTTGCCAAGTATTAGCAGTTAGGATATTACTAGTAATTGTAAATGCGGTTCCTTGATCATTTCTAAAACGACCTTCAACAGCTGTTGGACCAACTTGAACCATGTAAAAATCAGCATCCACATCATTTCTGAATCCTGCAAAACCATCGAAATTCGGATATGCCGGGGCAGTATTTGTGGGATATACCCAGCAAGTAATTGACATTCCGGGAGCTCCTATCACATAAGAGGATGCCCCTGACACAGATATATAGTCATCTATTCCATCAAAAGCCATTGAATTCTGATTTTGGCCCTTCGCAGTGAATAAAGTGGTAAAACAAATAAGAGTAAGTAGAAGTTTTTTCATGTATTTGGTAGGTTTGTGGTTTTTTTAGATTTAAAAACAAAAGCAAATATAAGAGTTGTAAGCATAAGTTTGGAAATTCGGAAAATTTTGTATCTTTATACAAACATCACTTCCATGAGCAGGGGAATTGTCATAGTTGTAATTGTACTTTTTGCAGGGTATTTTTCAGCCTGCAAAAAGGAAGTGCTTAGTGAAAATATTTTAGTGGCTCCGGATACAACAATTACAACAGGAGATTCCCTCAAAGCCGGCATACATTATTCTAACATTTTACCAATATTCGAGGTAATTTCTCCATGGCATGGAGGGACTTCGCAAGAATTCGACTTTGATGATGACGGTGTAAATGATTTATATTTTTCCTCTTCTTTTAGTGTTTCTCCGGGCGGGATTAACATTAGAGGTTGTGGCATTGGCAGTATGCGAGCAGAAGTAGAAATATCTACGATGAACCGAGTAGACTCGATAGTAGGATGGACGGTAGTTACCCCCGGAGGTACAGCCTATCAATCGCAAAATTATGTGCCCGGTAATTCTTACCCATCAAATGCTGATACTTCTGTATACGCTTATACATGCATGACAAAATATCCCAATGGAATAACCTTAAGCAAAAACGGAATAAGCTTTTCGGTTGATACGGTAATGCTAGCTTCATCGAACAATTCTTCATTTATGGGACTTCCAACTTCTATTCAATCAGGAAGCTGGCAAACAGACGATATTAGCTATGCTGCTGTGAAAATCACCAAAGGCTCTTCAACTTTATTAGGATGGATAGAAATGAGCGTGAGTAATTACTTTGAAATTAGAGTGTATAAAAAAGCATACATTGAGCTATGATAACATTATAGTTCTAAAAAAATAATCTAACACAAAACCAACGTAACAAATGAAAAAAATTCTATTACCGGGTGTCTTAGCCGTATTATTAATGGCAACAACACAAAAAGCAAATGCACAGTGGGGATTAACAGGAAATGCAGGAACTAATCCTGCAACAAATTTCCTTGGAACTACTGACAACAAAGCATTAAAAATCAAAACTAACAATGTTGTACGTATGACCTTTACAGGTGCAGGAAAAATCGGAATTGGTAATTCTGCTCCGATATCGCGTTTAGACATCCTCGGATCTTCTACTGCATTAGAGCCTGTTGTGAATATTGTAGGTAAATATTCAGGAGCTGTTGATGTAGTTGGATTATCCGCTTCATCTACTCCATCTGATACAAATGGTATCGGTGTTCAAGGTAGAGGAAACTATACCGGAGTTGATGGATATGGTAATTTTATTGGAGTTAGCGGAGAAGGAGTATTGGGAACATACGGGTATTCAGACGTTACAGGTACGTCTTTAGACCCTACCGGTGCTACGGGTGTTGCTGCAGGAGGAAATGTTGGTAACGGAGTATTCGGTTATTCAACAAATGCAACTCAAAATATTGCAATTTGGGGTATCGCAAGTGATACATCAACAGCTACATCTCCGGTTGACTTTGCAGGTTATTTCCAAGGAAATATGTTAGCTTGGAGATATTACACTCCTTCAGATTCTAGATTAAAAACAAACATTCAACCATTAGGTAATGTTTTATCGAAAGTTGCAAAATTACAAACAGCAAATTATAATTTTAAAACAGCTGAATATCCAAATCTTTATTTACCTACTGATTTACAAACAGGATTTATGGCAGCGAACATTCAAGAGCAATTCCCTAATTTAGTTTCAGATGTTCACTTGCCTTCTAAGGTTGACAAAAACGGAAAATTAATCAGCCAAGAAGCAGATATCAAAGTTGTAAATTATATGGGCATGGTGCCGGTATTAACTGCGGCTATCCAAGAACAACAAGCTCAAATTGCTACTAAAGATGCAGCTATCGCTGATTTACAATCTAAGTTAAATACTTTAGAAAGCAGATTAAATGCTATCGAAGCAGCATTATCAAATGCTAATGCTGAAAAAAGTACTGCAACACTAGTAGGAGCAACTCTTGACCAAAATAGCCCGAATCCTTTTAGCCAATCTACAACGATTCAGTATTCATTACCTGATTCTTATTCAAGTGCTTCATTAGTTCTTACTTCTTCAAATGGAGTTGTAATGAGAAATTACACTTTAAAAGGCAGAGCGCGTGGTTCAGTTGTTTTAAATGCAAATGAATTATCAGCAGGAAATTATTCTTATTCATTAATCGTTGACGGAGTAGTAATCTCTTCTAAAAACTTAATGCTTACAAAGTAATTTTATTCCTCTTTAAAAAAGCGGTACTCTTAACGGGTACCGCTTTTTTTGTTTTGCATCCACATTGGTTTTTCTTTTTTTAGCTTTTTAAAAACAGTACAGTTTTCGTGATGTGCTCCGGCTAAAAATCCGGTACTCATTAGAAATTCGTTTACAATTTCTCCCCCGGTAAATTTGAATTGCTTTTTGAAAATTCTCACCCACTCTTCTTTTGTGGAAGGATGATGTTTAACTAACCAATTATAGAATGATCCTTCTTGTTTTTGAATTTGTAAAATTTGATTTGCATTATGTATTGCGGCCTCTACTTTTAATCGGTTTCGGATAATACCTGCATCATTCAATAATCTTTCACGATCGGCATCTTTATAAGCAGCGACTTTCTTTATGTTAAATTGATGATACGCTTTAAAGAAATTCTCTTTTTTATTCAAAATGGTTGTCCATGATAATCCCGCTTGATTTATTTCTAATACCAATCGTGCAAACAATAGGTTATCATCATAAATTGGAAATCCGTATTCAGTATCATGATAAATACGATGAACCGAATCTTCGGTGGTGGTTAAAATAAAATTACAATATGACATAGTCCTGTTTTAATTGCTTTAGCATTATTCTGATTAATACGGTTTTCAAATTTTTGTTCGCCTGTTTTAAAAGGTCATTTACCTTACAAAGATCATGATTTACCCTACACCAAGTATATCTTACGTAATCTGCTGAAGTTCAGACTTGTTTAATAGTAAATTCAACCTTTCGTATCAGAGAACGGCTCAGTAACGATTAAATAACACACTAAAATGACTTATTTTAAGGGAATAATCCTGACATTTGCATGCCCGATTTACGGGTAGATTCGATAGAAATATGATCAAAAGACTGAAACGCGTGTTTCGACTAATTTTAATGGTTGCAGCAAGCCTAATAACCGGTAATATTCACGCACAGACCGGTTGTGTTCAAATCAGAAGTATTCTTGTTGATGCCTGCGGTAATCCGGAATGGGATAATGAAATGGTTCGTTTCGAAGTAGGCGCCAATCCTGTGAATACTAATTCCATGAATGTAAGTTGGCCGACAACAGGTAATCCGTTTTTAGGTATTTGTCAAACTTCGGGAACTACATCTACTGTAAACACTTTAAATGCTTCAATAACCGGCTGCGGACATATTCTTCAACCAACCGGTGGTGTTTTACCTGCACATAGCAAAGTTCTTCTTGTTACAAGTACAACGATGAATCCTACATACAATTCATTCGCGAATTTGCAGGATACAATTTACATGATTTTCCAATGCCCTGGAAATAGTGCCGGGCATTTTAAGAACTTCCCGGGAAACACTCCTAAAACATTAACGATTTCTTTCAGTGGTTCTTGCTCTGATGCGGTAACTTACATTCCTGACTCGTTGACTGACGTAAGTGGTAATCATGTTGTAGCTGACGGAGCTTCTGTTGACTTTGATGTAACCGGAAATGCAACATATATTAACTACGGATGTCAAGCTCCAATTAATCCACTTTCTACTACTGTTACTACTTCGGCAACTTCAGGATGCGCAGGAACAGTATTCAATGTAAATGCTGTTATCAATAGCGGATCTTATGTAGGATATTTTTGGAGCGGCGGACATGGAACTTTCGGTACTCCATCAGCGTTAGGAAGCACATATCAATCAAGTACTTCTTTTACAGGAGTTGAAGAATTATATTTTGGCGTGATTACAAATTGTAATGATACCGTTTATGATACATTACAAATAACTATAAACCCGGGTGCGAATTTGGTATTAAATACTAGCGGACCGACAACTTTCTGTCAAGGAGATTCCGTTGTATTAACTGCTTCAGGGGCAGCGCCTTATTTATGGTCGACAGGAGCTACTACTGCTAGCATTACCGTGCTTAATTCAGGAACTTACACTGTAACCGGAACATCTTCTTGCGGTGCTGTATCTGCCTCACAAACTATTACAGTAAATAGTGTTGCTGTAACCAATATCACTGCATCCGGACCAACCACATTTTGTGCTGGTGGCAATGTTGATTTAACAGCATCGGGAGCAACAACCTATTTATGGTCGACAGGAGCTACTACACCAACAATAAACATTTCAAGTGCCGGAACCTATACAGTTACAGGAACATCATCATGCGGTACTGCCAATGCGTCTCAAACAATAACAATTAACCCTTTACCTACCGCTTCAATTTTAGCAGGAGGTCCTACTACATTCTGCACGGGGAATAATGTTACCTTGACTGCTTCGGGTGGCAGTAGTTATTTATGGTCTACGGGTGCTACTACTGCAGCAATTAGTCCTTCTACATCAAATACCTATACAGTTACGGTAACAAATAGCTGCGGAAGTTCAACAGCATCTCAACAAGTAATAGAACTACCATTACCAACTGCATTCATTACGGTGAATGGCGGGACAACAATCTGCCAAGGACAAACAACAACATTAATTGCATCAGGATTAAACGGAAGTGGAACATTCCAATGGTCAACAGGAGTAACTGCCGATTCAATAGTTGTGAGTGCTGCCGGTATTTACACTGTTACAAATACAAACAGCTGCGGAAGTAGTTCATATCAGCAAACGATAAGCGTAACAGCAATTCCTGTTGCTACAATAACTATTAGTGGACCTACTACATTTTGTCAAGGACAATCAGTTGTTCTAAGTGCGCCTGCCGGGATGAACTATGTTTGGTCTGATGGAAGTACGGCTTCATCGATCAATGTATCAAGTGCAAATTTGTATACGGTAACTGTTAGTAACAACTGCGGAACATCTACAGCTTCTCAATCGGTTACTGTTAATCCTCTTCCGCAAGTATCGACTACAGTTAGTGGGCCGTTAATTTTGTGTAATGGAGATTCTGCAATTATTACTGCAACAGGTAATAATAGTTTTTTATGGTCGACTGGAGAGACAACTGCATCGATTACTGTACATAATATTGGAACTTATACTGTATCGGTAACGAATAGCTGCGGAACAAGTACATCATCACAAACATTTACACTAGGAACATTACCTTCAATATCTATCACGGGATCTGACGGTGTGATATGTAATCCGGGAGTAGAACATTTAGAAGCAACAGGAATAGGAACCTTCTTATGGTCGACAGGAGCAACGGGATCTACTATTAATGTAAATTCAGCAGGAGTTTATGTTGTTACAGCTACCAACAGTTGCGGTAGTAATACTGATTCAATAACAATTACTCCTAGTACATTGGTAGCTGATTTCACTCCTAGTATAACAACCGGTCCTGCGCCATTGACTGTTACCTTCTTTAATCAATCGCAAAACGCTGCATTATATAACTGGGCATTTGGCAATGTTGGAACATCTCCATTAGACACTCCGGAATACACGTTTACGAATGAAGGAATTTATAATGTTGTATTAACTGCAGAAGATGGATACGGGTGTATAGCAACACACAGCGACACGATTTATGTCTTAAATGCAGGATTATATGTGCCAAATGTTTTCACTCCGAATAATGATGATCGTAACGAAGAATTTAATGTTTCGGGAACGGGCATCACTGGAGTTGAAGGAAGCATTATCAATCGTTGGGGAGATAAAATTGCAACATGGAATTCGTTAACTGAAGGATGGAAAGGAGTAAATTTTGATGGAGACAAAACTCCTGAAGGTGTTTATTATTACATCATAAAAGTTTCATTCGCAAATACCACATCGAAGAAATTATACGGAACGGTTACACTACTACGATAAAAAAGAAAGGAGCGAAAAACGCTCCTTTTTTTTATCCTTCAAAATTTACTTTTCGATGTGTTCCATCGCAATATGGTTTGTTAGATGAATGTCCGCAGCGACAAAAAGCGGTCACCTTATTTTTAGTTTCTTCAGCACCGGAATGAGTTTTCACTTTTAGATTTCCGTAAACCATTAACGGTCCATTAGGAATAACTTCTACAATACTCTCTCCTGAAACAGAAACAGGTTCTTCCGTTTTCATTTCTTTATTTTGATAGTAACTAAGTGCACCTGAAGGACAATTATCGATTTGCTTCATTATTTCCTCTGAAGATCCGCCTTCAGGAGTAACCCATGGACGTTTACGAGGATCAAAAACATCCGGTAATCCTTTAAAACAAATGGCAGAATGAATGCACATTGAAGGCTTCCACACTACAGTAATTTCTCCGTTGCTGTATTTTTTTGTTATGTCTTTCATAAAGCCAATGAAGTTTGAATAGTAATTGAACTAGATAATATTTTATGCACCGGACATTTCTCCGCTATTTGAAGCATTCGATCGAGTTGTTCCGATGTTAGAGTTGAATCTAATTGAATATAACGAACAAATTTTGTTGATCCGTTTTCAGAAATCATTTCAATTTTCGTTGAAATATTTTTGTCGGACCAACCTTTTCTTGCTGCATACATTTTCAAAGTAATAACAGTACATGTTGCTAAAGATGATGCCAGAAGCTCACCGGGATTAGGCCCCAATCCGCCGCCTCCTGCAGTTACTTTTTCATCGGCAATTAATTTTCCGCCGTCATAAATAACAGTAGTAGCATAAGGATTCTCTGAAGAGAAAGCCTCAACAATAATTGTATTCTCCATCGCTACCGAATTTATTATCCCAACATCGGGACTTCAATTAACAGTAAAGAAGCATCGCTATCTGCAGAAATAGAAAAACTAACGGTATCGGATATACCCAAACCATCTCGTTTAGATAATTTTTCTCCATCTATTGTTACTGATCCTTCTAATACGAATACATAAACGCCTGCATTACCTGAGTGCATTTTATACTCTAAGGTATTAGAAGTAGTGATATCCGTTAACGAAAGAAACGCATCTTGATTAATAAAGATTGCTCCATCATTCTCTAGCGGACTAACCACTGTTTGAAATTTATTTAGGCGATCTGCTTTATCAAAAGTTTTTTGCTCGTAACGAGGAGTGATATTTTCAAGCTTCGGGAAAATCCAGAGTTGTAAAAAATTCACCTCTTCATTTCTACTTGCATTCATCTCTGAATGAGAAATGCCGCTTCCTGCGCTCATAATTTGAACATCACCACTGCGAATAATCTCATCACGACCGGTAGTATCCTTATGGTGAAGTGCGCCTGATAAAGGAATAGAAACAATTTCCATGTTCTCATGAGGGTGAGTTCCGAAGCCCATGCCCGGAGCAACCACATCATCATTCAATACACGAAGTAATCCGAAATGAACGCGAGAAGGATCGTGATATCCGGCAAAACTAAAAGTGTGAAAACTATTTAACCACCCGTGATTTGCATGTCCCCGGGAGCCTGCTGTGTGAAGTACTTTTTTCATGTTAAATGAGTATAAAGTTAAAAATTCAACACAAATGTAATAACATTTATTGTATATACAACTATTTACTCTCTCATTTTATCGAGCAATAAGTTAAGCTGTTGTGCTTCAGCCACTTGAATTCCACTAAAAGTCTTGCTCCACTCATCAGTATGGATGTCCAATTCGGCTAATAATTCAAGCCCTTTGGGTGTAATAGTAATATCAACTTGTCGACGATTGGCCTTACAGATATCACGTTTAAGAAGTCCTTTTTGACGTAGTTTCTCCACCAAACGAGTAGCGTTCGAGTTTTTATCGATCATCCTTTCGGTGATATCGGTAAGTCGAACCGGCTCAGGAGAGGCTCCTCGTAAAATGCGTAAAACATTAAATTGCTGAGGAGAGATTCCGTAAGGCTTGAAACGCTGAATGTTCTTCCCTTCAAGCCAACTTGCGGTATATAAGATGTTGATTACTGCTTTTTCAAATTCGTTATTGAATTTGCGTTGATTAATAGCTACTTCCAGTGACATCCGGCAAATATACAATATCAACAGTTGTAATCACAACTATTTGTTTTAAAAATTCAATTTCGAATGGACAATCCTATATTTCAACCCCTTATGTTGGGAATTCTAGTTTGCATCTAAAAAGAATCGATGCTCCACCAAACCTGTTTCTTCAGCTTTACCCACCTTATAGTTTAAAATGAGGTTCGAAAAAGCATTTAAAAAATGTTCATTGCGGATAGTAGTGCTGTCAATTTCTACATTAACAACAATGCTGTTGCGAAAAGTAACTCTAGTATT
>Ga0116184_10000643_pt1 | contig 38209 bp, 39 predicted proteins | sample AD_JPNNA5_MetaG_FD_89886 | JGI IMG/M metagenome (GOLD analysis project Ga0116184, IMG submission 89886) | Active sludge microbial communities of municipal wastewater-treating anaerobic digesters from Japan - AD_JPNNA5_MetaG | ecosystem: Engineered > Bioreactor > Anaerobic > Digestate | place... | reverse complement strand
TGCCCACAGGATCGCATCGGCGATGTTGCTCTTCCCGCTGCCGTTCGGGCCGACAATCCCCACGACTCCCATGGGGAACTCGAAGGTGGTGGGATCCGCGAAGGTCTTGAAGCCGGTGATATGGAGTGACTTGAGGTGCAACAAAGGCCTCCAGGGCTCATGGCCGAAACGGAGTGCAGTGTAGCGGGTACACCCCCCAAGCTCAAGGGCACCCGCCACACCGGAGCCCGTGTGAACTCAAGGAGTGCCGCAGGCATGGAGACCGTCGTCCGCGACCGCCTCAGAGGGGCTCTTGTCGGCCTCGCCGTCGGCGATGCCCTCGGAGCCTCCGTCGAGTTCTGCGCGCCGGGCACCTTCGAGCCGATCACCGGGTACCGCGGCGGCGGACCCCACGGACTCGATCCGGGCGAGTGGACCGACGACACCTCGATGGCCCTGGCGCTGGCCGATAGCATCGCTCACGGTTGGGACCTCAACGACCAAGCCCGCCGGTATGTCGACTGGCAGCAGACGGGCCGCTACTCGGTGAACGGCCGGTGCTTCGACATCGGCGTCCAGACGTCGAGGGCTCTGAATGCCTTCCGCAGATCGGGGGACGCGCACACGTCCGGCGGCTCCTCGGAGGACTCCAGCGGCAACGGCTCGATCATGCGACTCGCGCCTGTGCCCATCGCATTCATCTCGCTCTACCCTGACCGCGTCGACGAACTGGCCCTGCGCGCCGAGGAGTCGAGTCTGCCCACACACGGGTCACCGATCTGCCGCTCGTCGTGCCGCTACCTCGGCGTCGTCCTGGCCGCGCTGGCGTCGGGGGAGGACCGCGAGCAAGTGCTGGCACCTGACTGGAGCGTGCTGGACTGCCTGGGGCCCCTCCATCCCCTCGTCGACGCCATCGCCCGCGGCAGCTTCCGTGAGAAGCAGCCCCCTGCTATCCGGGGCACTGGGTTCGTTGTCGACTGCCTGGAAGCCGCCCTGTGGGCCTTCCATGCCGGTGAAGACTTCGCCGATGCCGTCCTCCGCGCCGTCAACCTGGGCGATGATGCCGACACCACGGGCGCCGTCTGTGGCCAGCTGGCTGGGGCCTACTGGGGAGAGGCAGGCATCCCAGACGCCTGGCGCGCCGGCCTGGCTCGGCGCGACATGATCGAGGCGGCCCTCGCCGGACTCGGCCTCGCGCCGGCCTGAGAGACCGCGCGGGAGGTCTGCCATCCCGCGGGCCGAACCCCACGCTCCAGTTGCCCTCGGCCTGGGGAGGGGCAGTCACCGTGGAGCCGCTCAAGCAATCGGCTGTCTGGTGGTGCATCGGTCGCCACGACTTCAGGGCCAACCAGCCGGCGAATGCATGCGCCGAGATGGGCTACGCCCGCATCGAGACGGGCCCAGAAGCCGACCGCGACGTGATCCGCGAGAACGGCCTCACCATCGCCATGACCGGCGGCCATGGGGCACTCACCGGCGGCCTGATCCGCCGGGCGGACCACGACCCCATCGAGGCCCTTCGGGCAGCCGATTGCATGTTCAGCGTCACGTAGAGCAGCAGGAGGGGACTGGACCTATGGAGCCTATCCGCCAGTGTGCCTCGTGGGGGTGCTTCTGCCGCGACGGCGTCACACCGCAGCAGCTCGTGACCGAAGCCGCGAAGATCGGCTATGCGGCGCTCGAGATGCCTCCGACCGAGCACTACGACCTGATTCGCGAGCACGGCCTACTGATCGGCACCATTGTCGGCCACGCCTCTCTGGCCGATGGGCTCAACAAGCGCGAGAACCACGATCGCATCGAGGGCGAGATCCTGGCGAATCTCGACGTCGCGGTGAGGTACGGTATTCCGAACCTCATCGTGCTCAGCGGCAACCGGGAGGGCAAGTCTGAGATCGAGGGTGCGGAGAACACCATCGCGATCCTCTCGAGGGTGGTCAAGCCCGCCGAGGAGAAGGGTGTCAACCTCGTGCTCGAGCTGCTCAACAGCAAGGTCGACCACCATGACTACCAGTGCGACAGCACCTCTTGGGGTGCCCACGTGGTCCGGATGGTTGGATCCCCGCGTGTGAAGCTGCTGTACGACATCTACCACATGCAGATCATGGAGGGCGACATCATCCGCACCATTCGAGACCACATTGACCTGATCGGCCACTTTCACACGGCAGGAAATCCGGGGCGCCGCGACCTGGACGATGCCCAGGAGATCAACTATCGCGCAGTGGCCCGCGCCATCGCGGAGACGGGATACCGTGGCCTTGTGGGCCATGAGCTGATTCCCAAGGGCGATCCCCTCGAGTGTCTTCGAGCATCCTTCGAGGTGTTCCGCGTCGCATGAGACGTGGGATGCAGAGCCCGAGAGGTGAGACCCTCTGCTACGAGGAGGCATGTGATGACGCTGGTGCCGGTCGCAGCCATACTGGCACAGGCCGGGCCCTTTGAGCCGACCTGGGCCTCGCTCGAGCAGTACTCGGTCCCTGAATGGTACCGGGACGCCAAGTTCGGCATCTTCATCCACTGGGGTGTCTACTCGGTACCGGCATTCGGCAACGAGTGGTACCCGAGGAACATGTACCGCGAGGGGTCCGACGAGTACAGGCACCACGTGGAGGTCTTCGGCTCGCACAAGCGGTTCGGCTACAAGGACTTCATCCCTCAACTCACGGCCGAACGCTTCGATCCGGTCGAATGGGCCGACCTTTTCGCCCAAGCCGGCGCGCGCTACGTCGTCCCCGTGGCCGAGCACCACGATGGCTTCGCCATGTACGATACTGCGCTATCTGACTGGTGCGCCGCCAAGATGGGCCCGAGGCGAGATATCGTCGGAGAGCTGGCCACAGCCGTTCGCGAGCGCGGTATGGTTTTCGGGCTATCATCGCACCGGGCGGAGCACTGGTGGTTCTTCAATGGCGGGATGACGTTCGACTCCGATGTGCGTGACCCGGCGAATGCCGGTCTGTACGGGCCAGCTCAGCCCGAGGGGACCCAGCCTGATGAGACGTTCCTCAATGATTGGCTAGCCCGATCGTGCGAGCTCGTCGACCGCTACCGGCCTCAGGTCGTCTGGTTCGATTGGTGGATCGAGCAACCGGCCTTCGAACCTTACCTGCGCGAGTTCGCCTCCTACTACTACAACCGGGCTGCCGAGTGGGGTGTGGGGGTCGCCATCAACTATAAGAACCAGGCATTCCCCGTTCGGGCGGCCGTCTACGACGTCGAGCGTGGCCAGCTTGGTGACATTCGCGAGCCCTTCTGGCAGACGGACACGTCGGTATCCCGCAACTCATGGGGTTACGTGGCAAATCAGGACTACAAGACGGCCGAATCGGTGATCCACGATCTGGTGGACATCGTCAGCAAGAACGGGTGTCTGCTGCTGAACATTGGTCCGAAGCCCGATGGGACCATCCCCGATCCCGAGCGGGAGATCCTGCTGCAGATCGGCGAGTGGCTCCGCGTGAATGGCGAGGCGATCTACGGCACACGTCACTGGCGGGTGTTCGGCGAGGGACCGACCCACGTTGTCGGCGGCAGCTTCAGCGACACCAAGCGCGCCCCGTTCACTTCCGCCGATTTCCGCTTCACCGCCCAGGGAGACGCGCTCTATGCCATCTGCATGGGCTGGCCTGAACGCGAGTTCGTGATCCGCTCGCTCAGCCCCAACCTGGCCCTGTACCTGGACGATGTGGCCGATGTGACGATGCTGGGTTCGGCCGAGACCCTCGGCTGGAGCCGAGACGACGCGGGCCTGCACGTCACCGCCCCGGCCACTCGGCCGTGTGACTTCGCCTATGTCCTGAAGATCACACGGAAGACTCCGTAGCGGCGGCCGGACTGCTGCCCGGGCAGAGAGGGATCATGGACCGTCCGAACATCCTGATCTTCATGACCGATCAGCAGCGTGGCGACACCGCTCTGGCCGGCTCACCGGCGCACATGCCGAACCTGGCGCGCATGAGGAGTGAGGGCGTCACCTTCTCGAACGCCTTCTGCCCCGCGCCCCACTGCTGTCCGTCGCGTGCCACCTTTCATACGGGCCTGTACCCGTCGGAGCATGGTGTCTGGAACAACGTGGACGTGGGCAATGCGCTCTCCCGCGGCCTGGCCCCAGGCACGCGTCTGTGGAGCGACGACCTGCGCGAAGCCGGCTACGCTCTCAGTTTCTCGGGCAAGTGGCACATCAGCGCGGTCGAGACACCAGCGGATCGTGGCTGGCAGATGGGGTTCCCCGAACCCCGGCCAACCGTATCGGCCGAGGAGGTGGCGTCGGGCCGTCCGCACACCCGTGAGTGGGCGATGTACGAGCGCCTGGCAGGCCAGCCTGAAGCGGCCGTTCGCCACGAGGGGGAGATCCTTCGTCCAGGCTATGGCACCTACACGCACTACGGGACCTCGCCGCACGCCATCGTCGAGTTCGACGAGCACACGGTGGAGGACGCTTTCCGCGTGATCCATGGTCGTCGGGTCTCGGAGGGGCCCTGGTGCCAGTTCGTCGGCACTCTGGGCCCGCACGATCCCTACTTCGCGCCGGCGGACTTCGTCGGACGCTATGACCCCGGTGATGTACGCCTTCCCGACAACTTTGGTGACCGGATGGAAGACAAGCCGGCCCTGTACCGCCGCACGCGCGACCGGTTCGATCAGCTCTCCGAACGGGAGCATCGTGAAGCCCTGCGGCACTACCTCGCGTTCTGCAGCTACGAGGATGCCCTGTTCGGCCGGCTGCTTGGCGCACTCGAGGAGCGCGGCGAGCTGGATCGCACGCTCGTTATCTACCTTTCGGACCACGGCGACTACGGCGGCGAGCACGGCCTGTGGTGCAAGGGATTACCGTGCTTCCGCTCGGCCTACCATGTGCCTGCGGTGATCCGGTGGCCTGATGGCATCCGCGAGCCCGGGCGCGTCGTCGACGCCTTCGTCTCCCTCGCCGACTTTGCGCCCACGCTGCTGGAGGCCGCGGGCATCGGTGCGGGCCGACCCCTGTCCGGCCAGAGCCTCATGCCCTTCCTGCGCGATGAGCCACCCGCTCAGTGGCGCGATGCGCTGTTCACCCAGACTAACGGCAACGAGCTCTACGGAATCCAGCGGTCGGTGATGACGCGCGAGTGGAAGTACGTCTACAACGGGTTCGACTACGACGAGCTGTACGATCTGCGCAATGACCCGGGCGAGACCCGGAACGTCATAGGAGATCCCGCCCACGCCGACGTCGTCCGGGAGCTCTGCGCGCGCATGTGGGAGTTCGCCCATGCCCACAGGGATGTGTGCATTAACCCTTACATCATGGTCGCCCACGCACCGGTGGGGCCCGCGGCGGCGTTTGGTGAGTTCCGGCGACACGGTACCTAACCACCAAGGCGCGCAGTTAGGCATGGTGTCCCCCAGACTCACCCCAGCCTTCCGGTGATGTACTGCTCGGTCCGGGAATCCTTCGGATTGGTGAAGACCTGGCTCGTGGGTCCATGCTCGATGATCTCGCCCAGCAGCATGTACACGCTCTCGTCCGACGCGCGAGCCGCCTGCTGCATGTTGTGGGTGACGATCACGATCGTGTACCGGTCCTGAAGCTCACGCATGAGGCTCTCGATGGCCAGCGTCGAGACTGGGTCGAGCGCCGAGCACGGCTCATCGAGCAGGATCACGTCGGGTCGCACCGCCAGCAACCTGGCGACGCACAACCTCTGCTGGGCGCCCAGCGAGAGCTCGGTCGCCGGTTGGTTGAGCCGGTCGCGCACCTCGTCCCATAGCCGGGCTCCCCGCAGGCTTTCCTCGACGAGCTCCTCCAGCACCCGCCGGTTCCGCTGTCCATGGGCCCGCGGGCCGAACGCCACATTGTCGAACACCGAAAGCGGGAACGGGTTCGGACGCTGGAAAACCATGCCGACCCGTCTGCGCAGCTGCACGGGCGTGAGGCTGCCCGTCCAGATGTCCTGGCCGTCGAGCCGCACCGAGCCATCAACCCGCACGCCCGTGATCAGGTCGTTCATCCGGTTGAAGGTGCGAAGTAGCGTCGACTTCCCACACCCCGAAGGCCCGATGATCGCCGTGATGGTGTTCGGGCGCACGTCGAGGTCGATGTTCTTCAGCGCGTGGAAGCGGCCGTAGTACAGGTCCAGTCCTCGCACGGCGATCTTGGGCTCAACGGTGGGCTCCTCCACGGGCTAACCAAACCTCCCCTGGAAGTAGTCCGCCGTGCGCGTGTCAGCCGGGCTGGTCACAACCTGGTCGGCGCGTCCGTGCTCGACCAGCTCGCCCATCAGCAGGAACGCGATCCGGTCGGCCACCCGTGCCGCCTGCTGCGTGTTATGGCTGACCAGCACGATCGTGTACTGCTCCTTGAGTTTCCGCAAAGCGTCCTCGATCTTCAGTGTCGAGATGGGGTCCAGTCCAGAACATGGCTCATCCAGGAGCAGCACTTCGGGCTGCTGGGCCAGCGCCCGCGCAATGCACAACCGCTGCTGCTGTCCGCCCGAGAGGGTCATGGCAGGATCACCCAGCCGGCTGCTGACCTCGTCCCACAGGATGGCATCTCGCAGTGCGCGCTCGACGATCTCGCGCAACCGCGCCATCTTGCGGATTCCCGCCACCCGCGGACCGTAGGCCACATTGTCGAAGATGCTCTTGGGGAGAGGCGTCGGCAGAGCGAAGACCATGGCCATGCGCTGACGGATGGCGTACGCGTCCACGTCGGGCCCGTACACGTCCTCACCATCGAGAAGGACTCGGCCTTCAGTCACACGGGCCGATCGGATCCGGTCGTTCAGGCGGTTGATCGTCCGCAGCAGCGTCGTCTTCCCACTGCCTCCAGGGCCGGTGAGCGCGAGCACCTCGTTCGGGTAGATCGAGAGGTTCACCGACCGGAGCGCGGCCACACCGTCATAGGACACGGAGAGCCGCTCAACCAAGAGCTTGGGCTCGGACGGGACGGACTCTGCCGCCCTGCCTCCCGCCTCCAGGCTGTAGCTGAACTCGCGTGTCATGGCCGCGCGGACACCGCCAGTCTCCCCCTAGCCCTGCTTCGCCTGGAAGCGCAGCATCAGCCAGTTCGCCGCCGTGTTGATAGCCAGAATGAGGATCACGAGCACGGCCGCCGTCCCGTAGGCATGCCGCATCGAGATGCCCTCGCGTGCCAGGATGTAGAAGTGTACCGCCATGGTGCGCGCCGGGCTGAAGACAGAAGTCGGGATGTGAAGGGATGACCCGGCGGTGAAGATGACTGCGGCGGTCTCGCCCACACCACGCCCGACTCCAAGGATGACGCCAGTGACGATCCCCGGCAGCGCACTGGGGAGCACTACCTGCGTCACCGTCTGCCAGCGACTGGCGCCGGTCGAGAAGCTGGCCTCCCGGAACGACTCGGGCACGGCGCGAATGGCTTCCTCCGCCGTCCGCATCACCGTCGGTAGGATCATCACCGCCAGGGTCAGACCGCCGGAGAGCACCGACCAGCCCATGCCGAGCTGGATCACGAAGAAGATGAACCCAAAGAGGCCGAAGATGATCGAAGGGACCCCGGCCAGACACTCAGCCCCGAACCGGATCACACGGGTGAGAGCGGTCTCCGACGTGTACTCGGTCAGGTAGATGGCCGTCCCCACGCCGAGTGGCGCCGCCACGATCACCGCCAGCAGCGTCACCGCGACGGTACTGACGACCATGGGGAAGATCCCACCCGCGCGCCCCATGTCTCGCGGGGACTCCAGCAGGAACGACAGCGTGACGGCGGGTAGGCCGTTCCACAGGACCACCGCGATGATGAAAGCCAGCACGGCCAGGGCCACAAGCGCGGCCAACCACAGCAGCACGACCACGATACGATGCTTGGTCTCGACATCGATGGGGATCGTCATCGGCGCCCCCGCACGATGCGCATCGTGGCGATGCTGTTGAGCACCATGATGAACGCGAACAGCACCACCCCGGTCGCAAAGAGTGCCTTCTGGTGATCGCCCGCCGCATACCCCATCTCCAGCGCGATGTTGCTCGTCAGCGTGCGCGCGGGATCCAGAACGCTGCAGGGGATGATCGCTGCATTCCCAATCACCATGATCACCGCCATGGTCTCGCCCACCGCGCGCCCCATGGCGAGGATGACGGCCGCGATGATGCCGCCCCGGGCCGCGGGCAGGATGACACGGCGGATGGCCTGCGCGTGGGTACAGCCCAGCGCCAGTGCCCCTTCCTTGTAGGTCCGCGGCACCGCTTCGATGGCGTCCTCCGCGATGCCGATCAGGGTAGGCAGGACCATCACGCCCAGGATGACCACCGCGGCCAGCACCGACAGGCCCGGGCCGCCCAGATTCTCGCGGATCAGCGGCACGAGAAACAAGATGCCCACAAAGCCGTAGACGACCGAGGGGATGCCCGCCAGGAGCTGAATGGCCGGCCTGAGGAAGTTGGCGGCACGCCGCGGCGCGATCTCGGCCAGGAAGACCGCGCAGGACAACCCCAGAGGCACCGCAATCACCATCGCGCCCAGGGTCACGACCACAGAGGCCACGATCATCGGCAGAATGCCAAACGAGCCCTTCGTCGGCGCCCACCGGGTGCCCGCCAGGAACGAGCTTATGCCGTGCCTCAGCATCACGGGGGCGCCCTCGATGAGGATGAAGGCCGCAATGAGCGCCAGCATCGACACGGCCGAGAGCGCCGAGACCAATAGGGCGCGCTCGATCGCCTTCTCGCGCCGAGCTACCGTCATGGGTCAAGCCTCCTGACCGGAAGGTACCCGGCCCGCACGACCAGCTGCTGCCCCTCGTCGCTCAGCGCGAAGCGTATGAACTGACCGGCTTCACCCGAAGGCGCACCGCGCGTCAGGAGCAGGAACGGACGCGCGAGTGCGTAAGTGCCCTCCTCCACGGTCTCCTCGGTCGCCTGGACACCGCCGTACGTCAGAGCACGCACCTCGGAGGACACCATGCCCAGCGAGATGTAGCCGATGGCGTTGGGGTCGGATGCCACGATAGCGCGGACCGTGCCTGTGGAGTCCTGGACCAGAGCGCGTGGCGTGATATCGGCCTTGGCCATGACCCCCTCCTCGAACGCGCTTCGGGTGCCGGAACCCTCCTCACGCGTGACCAGCGTGATGATGTCATCACGGCGATCGTCGCTCGACCACTTCGGGCCGGTCACATCCGACCAGTGGGTGATGCGGCCCGTGTAGATGGCCCGGACCTGCTCGGGAGTCAGATCGGTGGTCCGGTTACTCGGGTGCACGATGAGCACGACGGCGTCGCGAGCCACCACGATGGGCTCGAGCCCCACCTCATCGGGCTTCAGCGCGCGCGACGACATTCCGATGTCGGCGGCACCTTCCAGTGCGGCACGCACGCCGGCCGTGCTTCCCCCGCCCTGTACGTTGACGCTGTGGTGCGGGTGCTCTACCTCATAGTGCTCGGCGATGAGCTCCGCGACGGGCTGCACCGAGGTCGAGCCAGCCAGAACCAGGGCCCGCCGGCCCCCTCGGCCCCCGCAGCCCGCGAGCGCCATGGCCACGACAATGGCCGCTGCGAGCCATGACGCGGACACCGCCCTCGTGCTGTGACCCAACCCCTTGCTCATCCGCCCTCGGCTTCCCTGTGTGCCGCCGGCGGGTCGGGGGCGGGGCCAGCTCCCGGCTGGCTCGACGTCCGCCAGGGCTTGCGCCGCCCGGTCACCATGTAGGCGACGCGCTCGCACACGTTCTTCGCGTGGTCGCCGATCCGCTCCAGGTAGCGTGCCACGAGTAGATACCGTGCAGCCTGGGGTGCCCGAGCCGGCTCACGCGTCATCCAGCTCACCAGATCGGCCTCGAGCTCATGCCACAGCCTGTCGATGGCCTTGTCACTCTGGCGCACCCGCCGCGCGAACTCCACATCGCCCGCCTCGAAGGCCTGGAGCGACTCTCGCACGATGGTCTGTGCCAGGCGTGAGATCTCGCGCATCGCCGGGGGGCACTCCGCCGGTGGCTCGGATGCCAGCGCCAGGGTGGTCCGCGCCACGGCCACCGCATAGTCTCCCATCCGCTCGAGGTCCGTCACGACTTTGAGCGACGCGGTCACCACGCGCAAGTCTCCTGCCACCGGCTGCTGGAGCGCCAGCAGCCGCGTCGCCCGACTCTCGATCGCCTCGTCCATCTCATCGGCCAACGCGTCCCGTTCCCGGAGCTCGTTGGCCAAGTCCGTGTTGCGGTCGAACAGCGACTTCAGCGCGTCGTCCAGCATGCCGCTCACGAACGCGCCCATCTCGAGAGCCGAGCGGCGGAGATCCTCGAGTTCCTGGTCGAAAGTGGCGCGCGGGTGGTCCATCGCCCCAGCCCCCTCATGGAGACCATGATAAATCCTCTTCGGATCGTCCCTCGTTCGACCCTTCCGCACGAGCTGAGCCAAAAACCTCAGTAACATCACTAGGATGCTAGGCATTCCAGAGAGAATGCACCTCCACTGGGCCCGCGCGCGTCGGCCGTCGCGGGCGGGTGTGATGGTCGAGGGCGAGTGGGGGCTGGATCCAGGGGGCCATGTCCTCATCCACGAGGCGGGGCCAAGCTCTTTGAGGGAGGTGTGTGGTGAAGGTAAAGGGATTGCTGGTTCGATCCATTCGTATCGGTCTTGTCACCGCCGTCATGCTGGGCCTGGTAGCCTCGGCGGTGAGCTGCAAGGGGAACACACAGGGAACCAAAGCCGTACCCAAACAGATGACCCCGGAGCAGTTCAAGCAAGGCATGGACATGTCGAAGATGCAGAAGGGCGCGGGGGGAAGCCCGACCGCTCCCGCGGCAGAGTCCGGAGGGCAGTGAGGAGCGTTGGCTCGGGGACCCGAGCATCTTGCCCCGCGAGGCGGTGGCTGCTTGTGCGGGGGCGGCCGCGCACAGTCGACCGGCTTCAGCAAGAAAGAGGAGGATGTGCGGTGCGTAGGTCACGAGGGTTCACGCTCATCGAACTTCTAGTCGTCATCGCGATCATCGCCATTCTGGCGGCGATCCTGTTCCCCGTGTTCGCCAAGGCTCGCGAGAAGGCACGCCAGACCTCCTGTCTGAGCAACCTGAAGCAGCTCGGTCTGGCTTGGAACATGTACGTGACCGATCAGAGCGAGTCAGTCCCGCCCTGGCTCCTTCGGACCGGCCCCTCGGCCGGATGCAACGGAAGTGGCCAGACTCTGTGGGTGCATCACGTCCTTCAGCCGTATATGAAGAACTGGGAGATGAACGTGTGCCCCTCGACGGGCTACAAGCACGGAGCGGGCTGTGGCTTCATCCATCCCAGCGCCAGTCCCTATGGCATCAGCTATGCCTACAACTGCCGTGCCATCGGGTGCTGGTGTAACGACAAGCGGCTGGGTCAGTTCAGCCGGGTTTCGGAGCTGGCGCTGTTCGCGGACGGCGCGTGGGGGTGCATGCGCCCCTGGATGCGTGGCGGCGGCTGCGGGACCGACTACATCGAGCCGCACAACGGCGGCGTCAATGTCGCGTTCTTCGATGGCCACACGAAGTGGATGAAGAGCAGCCGCTTCTGGGCACCGAACCAGGCGACATTCAACGCCTACCTGCCCTGGTCTAACGCTGAGAGTTACATGCCAGGCTGGTAGGCCACGCCCGGCAACTGCTCGGGGCCTCCGGACGCGGGCGGCCCGCGCCCGGAGGCCCAAAGACCACCACGACTCGATGGAGGTGACCCTGCCGCCCCTCTTTGCCTGGCGAGCCCGCGGGCGTCGGCACTGCTCGCACGCTCGCGCAGAGCTTAGCCCCCAGTCTCCAGCGGCACCGAGGCGCCGGATGCGCCCGGGCCCGGGGGACGCGTCGACACAGAGGCTCGGCCCCACGCTGCAGCCCAGTCGACCTCCAATACCGCCTCTCTGCAAGACCGCAGGGATCTTGGCGGCACGTAGAGGTTTCCCCTGACGCGGCGGGAAGTAGTTGCACGGTTGCTCTCCGGCACCGCGAAGGGGCACCTCGGGCGTGGCAGGGGCGGCATTTGGTGCGGTTGGGGACGTCTGCGTGGCTATACCCTGCGGGTGCAGCCGCGCCATCCGCGTAAGGAGGTCTGCTGTGGAGAGGGGTTCGCTTCTCGCTAGGTGTGTTTCGGTCAGTGTCGCGATATGTATGCTCTCATGTCTTCTCCTGGTAGCTCTGGGATGCGCCCGGACAGAGCAGGGGACCAAGGCCATCCCCAAACAGATCAGCCCCGACGAGTTCAAGGCGAGCATCGACAAGACCAAGATGATGGGCGGAGGCGACGCGAGCAAGACACGCGGCGCGTCAGGTCCGGCTGCCCCCTCGGCACCCACGAGTTCCGATGCGGGACAGGGTACGGGACAGACGGGCGAGTAGAGCACCCAACCTGAGACGTGGATCAGGCCAGGGCCGGTCCGAGCACCACAAGCCAACTGCGCGACGGCCCTCGGCGGCGGAGCGAAGGAGGATATGCGGTGCGTAGGTCAAGAGGCTTCACGCTCATCGAGCCTCTTGCGATAGCGCGGTTCGGTTGGGGCGGGGAGGTGTGGATGGTGATGGCCGGGTGGCGGCAGTCGGGGGGGCGACGTAGGACGTGCCGCGCCGGCCGTTCGGCTGGTGGGTGGTCGGGGTCATGTTGGGGTCTTGCGTTGGCTCGGTCTCCCTCCTCTCCGAGAGGGGTGGCTCAGGCGACCATCCGGACGGTTCGTCGGATGTCCTCGAGCCGCTCTCGGTCGACCATCGCCTGGGCCCCGGCCAAGAGGCAGATGAGACTGAGTGTCACGTGGGCTCGCACTTTGGCGATGCCCCGCACCGTGAGGCCGTCGAGTTGCAGGAAGTCTTTGAGCCGCCCGTTGAGCCGCTCCACCGCCGTCCGCTTGCGATACAGCCGCGTCCACTTCTTGCTCTCCCGCCAGAGCCCGGGATGCCGGCGCGGCTCTTTGCGGATATCCACTTTGCGGACCGCACCGTAGGCCGACGTCGTGCAGCGGCCTCGCTCCGGACAGCTCGCCAGTCGCCCGCACGCCACTGGACACCGCCACTTGAGGTAGTCGCCGTCCCGCCCCGCGTAGACCATCGCCTGGCCCCCGAGGCACAGCTGCGTGCCCAGCTCCGTGCACAGCCCCTCGCTCGCCTGGCAGATCGCGTCTTTGCGCTGCGTCAGCCGCATCTTGATGATCGGCAGCGCCTCGCACTGCTCCAGCACATGCCGGCAGTTCTCCTCGCTGTCGTAGCCCGCGTCCGCCAGCACCGCTTCCGTCCGACCCAACAGCGTCGGATGGCGCCCGGCCCACCCTTCGAGCAGCGGCACGAACCGCGTCGTCTCCGACACGTTCGCCGGCGTCACCTCGAACCATAACGGCAGCTCCGTCGCGCAGTCCGCCACCAGGTGCACCTCATACCCGTACCAGTAGGCCAGCTGCTCCGTGACCTGGCTCCCACGCCGCTGCCGCTTCGGCCGAGCGCTCCACGCCGCGTCCGGATCGCTCTTGTGCCGCCGCATCTCGTTGCTATACGCGTGCACCGCCGTCCCGTCCACCGCCACGTGGCGCCCCATCGCCGGCAAGCGTGCGCCCAAGCTCTCGACCTGAGCGTCGAACATCCCCCGCAGCAGACCCTCCTGCTCCGCGGCGCTCAGCAGCTTGAGGAACCGGCTGAAGTGGTAGTCCCGCGGGACCCGCTCGATCGACGGGATCCCCACCACGACCCGCAGGCTCCCGTTCCGCCGGAGTTCGCGGATCAGCTCAGCATACGTCCCGATCTGGTAGACTCGCTTCGCGACCTCGCAACGCCACAACACCTCCAGCGGGTAGTCATCGCGGCGACCAGCCCGTTGCGCACGAAGCCAGGCCATCAGCGACTCATCCGGCAGCGCCGCCAGCGTCGCCACCAGCCGCGTGTTGTCGTCCCCGCTCGACTCCACGAACTCCTCGTAGGGAAACAGCGACCTCTGCAGAACGTAGCCCATGGCCTTCCTCTCTCTCCCTCGGCGGTGCTTGCCAACCACCGATTCGGACGTGAACAGGAAGGTCATGCTACTTCTGGGGCAAAAACCCCGCCCCAACCCCCTCAGACCCCTCCCGCACACCCCAAACAGACCAATCCATGGGGGTTCCACTTTCATCCCACGACCCACAGACCCCCACGCAGAGCCCCTCCGCCCCCTATCGCAGGAGGCTCTGGGAGATCCTCGGCAAGAAGCTCGACGACCTCGACAGCCCTCAGGACAAGTTCGACTCGCTGTACGTGGCGATTGGAAATGTGCAGGAGAAAGCCAAGGAACTCGCGGAGCAGGCCGCAATGGAGGCCGAGACGACCATCCGCCTGGTCAAGGAGAAGTTCTACGTCGAGGACATCCGTGTCCAGCAGCTCGAGCGCATCAAGCCCGTCCTCGTAATGGGCCACAGCTTCGACGGCAGCAACGAGAAGCTCAACACATTCCTGGCCGAAATCGATGAGCTCATCCTCGAGACGGCCAAGGAGATCGAGAAGGACGCCGACGCCAAGCAGTGGGCCGGGCACATCGACGGATTCGCTGGCCCCGGCAAGGTTGAGGACCTCGCGGCTGCGGCACTCCAGTTTTTCCGCGGGGACCGCGACTGGGGCAAGAAGGAAGGCACCGAGATCCTTGCCGTTGCCATTCGGGGCCAGTGGTCCGTCGCCGAGACCAACATCCTCGGCTTCGTCACCCAGTGGAGGCTTCCCATCCACTTGGCCGTCACCAAGCCCGGTTGGAAGGAGAAGAACCTGGCTCGCGTATACGAGGTCAGCCCCGTCGGCCCTGTGGGCGAGGCCGGCAACGCTCCCAAGTCGCCCCCCTTCGAGGGCTTCTGGGTCGGCGATAGCTGGATGATGCGCATCACCAACCTGCCAAAGTAACCCCGGCGCCTGGGAACCAGGCCGGACGGGGGGAGCACGGTCATGCCACGCGAGCTGGTGACCCGAGACGGGTCCTCATTCTGGACGCGCGAGTTCCAGTTGCCGGATCTCGGCGACCGCGACGTTCGCATCCGTGTTGACTTTGCCGCCCCCAAGCACGGCACCGAGACTCATATCGTGCGCGGCAGCCCCTTCGACCGGAAGCGGTGGGACCCGGAGCTCCGGCTCTTCCTGCCCCAGCCGGAGGGCACACAGCCGCCGCCCTCTGAGAGGCCCGAGCGCGCCATCGGGAACATGGTAGTGGGGACGGTGACGGCGGTTGGCGCCGCCGTCACCGCCTACTCGCCGGGTGACCGCGTCTTCGGCTACGGCCCGGTTCGCGAGGAGCACCAGGCACCCGAGAACGCGTGGTATCCCCTGGGCAACCTGACGCCCGAGGACGCCGTCTGCGTCGATCCGGCCCACGTGGCCTTCGTCTCGGTGCGGGATGGCAACATACGCATCGGCGACGATGTGGCCATCTACGGCCTGGGTGCCATTGGTCTCCAGGCGGTGCAGATCGCCCGCGCGGCGGGGGCCCATCGAGTCTTCGGCGTCGATCCCATCTCCATTCGGCGCGAGTACGCCGCCGCGCACGGCGCCGATGCGGTCCTCGACCCCATGGCCTGCGACGCCGCCCTCGAGATCAAGCTCGCTACCGGCCGGGCCGGCGTCGATGTGGCCATCGAGACCTCGGGAAGCGGCCGCGCCCTGCACGACGCCATCCGCTGTATCCGCCAGTGCGGCACCGTGGTCCATGTGCCGTGGGGACCGCACGACTTGCGCGACCTGCACCTCGACGAAGAGTTTCACCTCAATAGGCCCACACTCATCGGCAGCCAGGCTTGGGAAGGTTGGGGCTGTGCCGACCGCTCTTACCCGCTGTGGACCCACCGGCGAGCGTTCGAGTCGACCATCCAGCTCTTCCGCTCCCGCCTGACCAGCGGCCAGGGGATGGTGAGGCCGATTGTGCCCTTCGATCAGGCTCCTGGCGCCCTGCCCGCCATGTTCACCCGGCCCGAGACCACCATCAAGATCGGTGTCAGCATGGGGTAGGGCGCTGCCGGGGCCGGGGCAGCGTTCGCGCGGCCGGGCCCCCGGGCCCGATGCGAGCGTCTGCGGCGGGAAGCTCTGGAGGACCCGCCACCCGTTCCCGTGGAACTGCCCTTAGGCCGCACGGATGTAGCTTGCCTGCGGCGAGGGGAGCGCCGGGGCATGGCCGGTGCCGCCGATCCACGACCAGCACCGCGGCCGCGCGCACTCGGGATTGGCCTGCTGAGCGCCGCAGCGGCCGTGGTCGTCGTCTCCTACGCCGAGTTGCTCTATGACATGCCGGCGGCGACACTGCAGCTCCCCCTGGCCGCCGTGGGCGTGCTGCTCGTCGTCGGTGGGGCCAACCGAGCCATTGGCCGCACGTGGCCTCGGCAGTCGCTCGCGGCATCCGAGCTGGTGGTCGTCTACCTGATGACGGCCATCGGCGCGATGCTGGCCGGGCGCGGGCTCATGGAGAAGCTCCTGCCCACACTCGCCGCATGGAGCTACTTCTCCGACGAGGCCAACCGCTACCTGCCGCTGTTCTCGCCCCACGTGCCCGCGTGGTGGGTTCCCCATGGCGCGACGCACGCGAGCGATTCGTTGGCCATTCGCGGGCTATACGAGGGCCTGTCTGTGGAAGAGACGCTGCCCTGGGCCGCTTGGTGGCCGGCTCTCGCGGCCTGGGCCGTCCCGATCGTCGGCACCTGGTGTATGTTCGTCGCCCTGGCGTCGTGGCTTCGGCGCCCGTGGGCCGAGGGCGAGCGGCTCGCCTTCCCGCTGGCCCAAGTGCCCCTCGAGCTCGCACGAGCCGGCGCGGGTCAGCACGATGGGTCCGGCCTGATCAGCTCCCGTACCGATGTCCGCATGTTCGCCCTCGGCGCGCTGGTGCCCGTCCTCGTCTATGCGCTCAACGCATGGAACCGGCACGACCCGAACGTCCCGGCGATCCCGCTCAGCATCAGCCTCAACTCGCTGTTCACCGAGCGCCCGTGGACCTTCATGGGCTACACGGCCGTCATTCTGTCCTTTTCGGCCATCGGCTTCGCCTATCTGGTGCCCGCCGAGATGCTGATGTCGGTCTGGGCGTTCTTCCTGTTCATGCGCTGGCAGGACGTCATCTGGGGTTGGATCGGCCTCCCGCAGGGGGGCATGTCCAGCCAGCCCGCGAGCTGGCACATGGGCTACCAGGCGATGGGGGCCTACTTCGTCCTTGCGGCGGCCATGCTGACTCGCGCGTGGCGCCACCGTGCGGCGGGTCCGCCGTCGCGGGCGCCAAGGGAGCTGCTTGGCACGCGGGCTTGCCTCGGCCTGTTCGCCGTGGGCTGGGCTGCCTGCGTGGCTTGGGGGATCACCTCGGGGCTGTCGCCCTGGCTCGCCATGGCCGAGTTCACCGTGCTCCCCTTGGTGGTCGCGGTCGTGATGTCCCGGGCGGTAGCCGAAGCGGGGTACCTCATGGTTGAGGCCAGCTTCTGCCCGGTCGATCTCGTCGGGCTGGTGGCGAGGCCCATGAGCATCGGCCCGAGGAACGCGGTGCTGGCAGCTTTCACCGAGACTATCTTCATGCGTGACCTGCGGGGGCTCATCAGCACTCCGATTCTCGATGCGCTCTGGATGGCTGAGCCACTTGGCCTACCGCGCCGTCGGCTGCTCGGGCCGATCGTGGTGGCGCTGGCTGGCGGGGCCGTGACAGCGGGCTTCGTGCACCTGCGGCTCGCCTACGGCATGGGCGGGAACCTGCTCAGCCCGTACCTCTACTCCGGCGGCAACTGCCGCGTGTGTTTCGACTGGGCGAGCCGGGAGCTCACGGCGGCCTCGGCATTCGATCCGCTGCGGCCGGCCTTCTTTGCGGGCGGCGCGGCGCTGACGGGAGGCCTGATCCTCGCCCGCCGTGCCTGGGTGCGCTTCCCGCTGCTGCCGCTGGGCTATGCCATGGTGCCCTCATGGGCGACGCTCGTGCTGTGGTTCCCCTGCCTGGTGGCCTGGCTGGTGAAGAAGACCCTCTTTCGCCTCTACGGCTACCGAGGCTACCTGGCGGCCCGGCCACTCTTCGTGGGCATGATCGTAGGCGAGGTCGTCGTGGCACTGGTCTGGACGGCCATCGCGGTCGCGTTTCGCCTGCAGCCGCCCTCGATGCCGCTGGGCTGAGAGAGGGCACTGCACGTGGCTCAGGAAGACCGGTCAGGAGAACACTGCCCACGATCATGGTCTGCTGCCCCGCATGGGATCCTGATAGGGACGCATAGGGGGGGTGGTGTCGGGCTGGCGTGTGAGCCGCTTCCGGTCCAGGCTACGTGTATGCCACGGCTACCTGGAGATCTCCGGCCCAGTTACGCGCTGGCAGACGGATCCAGCGCTCTGACGTCGGTCTCTGGGTTCCTGCATGGTGGTCTACCAGCCCCAGGGCGATCGTGCGATCGGCGCGGAGGGGCTGGAGATGCCGCCAGGCGTGGTACGGAGCCAAGACAACACACGTCGGGAGCTCGAGTCGTCGGGCGGAAGAGCGGTCTCGCGCAAGGAGGCGAAAGCGCCGATGGCGAGCCCGGGACCGGGCCATGCGGGGCATGGCAGACTCCCGCTTTGGGAGACCCGAAGGGTCCCGTACCGTTCGGTTCATCGCCTGTCTTGGTCTCCGTCGCGCACTCAGGCCGAGCAGTCGCCCGCCGAACAGGGCCAATCGCATCGCGTAGATCTACCTTACTACGTCCGACCGCGGCCCGTTCGGGTCATGACCTGGTCCTGGGGGCAGGGGGGCTTGACGCGGGTCGCGCCGCCGCGCTACACCCAGAACGTGTCCGACACTGGCAGTGCGCAAGAGGATCTCCGTAGCCTGGAATGCTTCCATCAGGTCTACTTCCGCACCAGCAAGGGCGGGCTTGGTGTGGAGTACGACAATGCTCGGGCCGAGTTCGCCGCGGTGTTCGCACCCAGTGAGGTGCGCATCCTCCGGGACCGCCCCTCGCGCTGCCGCCTCAGCGTCGAACTCCGGATCACCGAAGAGGCCCTGGCCGCTCGGGCCGTGCGGCTCGGCTACACACTGGGCATCGTCCGCGTTACGCGACACCCGGTGGAGGGACGCGCCCCGGGTGGTACGCCCCAGATGCGGGGCCGCTGGCCCATCGGGTGGCTGCGCGAGGGCAACTCGGAGCTTCTCTTCGAGCCGGTGTTCGTCGCGTCCGAGGCGCAGCGGATGGCCGAGTCGCCACACGTGTTCGCTTTCCCGCAGACGAGGAATGGGCGAGTCCTCGCGGCATCGAGAGGCCACCGGGTGAACCGCCGCCTCTCGCCTCTCGATGCGCGGTTCGTCGCCAACATCTGCGGGCTGCCGGACGGCGCTCGCGTGCTCGACCCGTTCGCGGGGCTGTGCGTACTCGCGGACGCTCTGGCAAGGCGGGGTCTGTGTACCACCGTCGCCGACGCCGATCCGGGCCTCCGCATCGGTCTGGAGCAGCACCACCCGGGCTCCGCCGTGATCGCCGATGCTCGAGCGTTGCCCTACGCCCACGGAGCCTTCGACGGCATCGTGACAGAGCCCCCCTACCACCCGGCGGACCAACCCGCCGTAGTCGACTCGATGGCCGAGTTGTCGCGGGTGGTCGTCCCCGGAGGGCGCTTGGCGCTCTTCATCGCCGACTTCATGCTGCCGGACCTCGAGTTCGTCTGGTCCACCCTCGGGCTCCGGGAGTGGTCGCGGTACCCGGTCCGGCGGCACGGCATCCACTCGGTGTGCGTCGTGCTGAGCAACGGGGAGGGCGCCCCCCCGTGAGCCCCCTGCTGTTGTACAACGCACGGGTTCTGACCATGGCGGAACCTCAGATTGCCCGGGCTGTACTGGTGGCCGACGGGCGCATCGTGGCAGTCGGAGGGCCCGAGCTGGCCGAGGGACCGGACCATCCTGGCGTGCAGCGCGTGGACCTGGCCGGCCGGTGTGTCACACCGGGGCTCATCGACTCCCACCTGCACCTTCGCGGGCTCGGCGACTCGCTCAGCCAGCTCGACCTCGCTGGCGTGGCGGACTTCGGGCGCGCCCTCGAGCTGGTCCGCGGTGCCGCAGCGGAGCTCTGGCCCAATGAGTGGCTCACGGGCGGCCGGTTCGACCGCAACCTCTGGAACCTGGGCCGGCTGCCTGACCGTCACGATCTCGACGGCGTGGCACCGGCAACCCCCGTACTGCTCTCGAGCAAGGACGGCCACTCCCTGTGGGCCAACTCGAGGGCCATTGAGATCGCCGGCGTCGGGCCGTCAACCGCGGAGCCGGCCGGAGGACGCATCTACCGTGATGCCGACGGCTACCCGGTTGGGCTGTTCGCGGAGAACGCGTGTGAACTGATCCGGCGGGCCGTGCCAGAGCCAGGCCAGGCCACGCGCCTGCGCAGTCTGCGTCGAGCCATCGATCACCTGCAACGCTTGGGTGTCACGTGCGTCCACGAGATGTCGGCCGAGGGGCAGGGGCTCGCGCACGACCTGCGGCGGCTCCGCGATGAGCGGGGCCATCTGGGCCTCCGCGTCCGTCTCTCCGTCGGACCGTCGGATGTCGGTGGGCCTGCGGGCGACGAGGATATCCGCCTGGTGGCCCTCAAGCTCTGGATCGACGGCGCGCTGGGCTCGCAGACAGCGCTGATGGAGGATCCCTATGAGGGCGATGAGCGGAACCGAGGCGTGCAGGCCGTCGACGATACCACGCTGCACCGCCTCCTCAAGCACGCGGCGTCGGTGGGGCTGGCATGCTGGGTGCACGCCATCGGCGACCAGGCCGTCCGCCTGGCCATCGAGGGCCTCGAATCCGCAGGCTCCCCTCCCATCGGGCTCCAGCACCGGATCGAGCACGCCCAGTGCGCCCCCGCGGGACTCATCGAGCGGATGGCACGCCTCGGCGTGGCCGCGTCCGTCCAGCCCATTCACCAGACGCAGGACATCGAGATTGCCGAACGCTACTGGGGTCGTCGGTCGCGGTGGGCCTACCCGTTCGCATCCATGCGGCGGGCAGGCATCCCTCTGGTCTTCGGGTCGGACGCCCCGGTCGAGGACGCCGATCCTCGCCGCGGTCTCTGGGCTGCCGTGACCCGGCAACGCGAGGATGGCACGCCGGCCGGCGGCTGGTTCCCCGAGGAACGAATCGGGATCGAGGCTGCACTTCGAGCCTATACCGTGGAGTCCGCACAGTCTGTCGGCGACGGAGGCCAGCTCGGGGCGATCGTGCCCGGCGCCCATGCCGACCTGGTGGTGTGGTCGAGCGACGTGGAGAGGATCACCATCGAAGGGCCTGATGCCTGTCGCGCGGTTGCCACGTGCATTGGGGGGAGGTGGGTGCACTCAGAGATCGGGGACATTGCCGTTTCCAGCGAAGACCCCAAGGCGATGCCCTTACCGCGATCGGAACGCCAGACCTACCGCAGATAGCCGACCGCGCCGTAGCCCACGAAACTCGTCGGGCGCCCCAGCGGCAACACGTCATGGCTCGTCGTGTGTCCAAGTACCATGCCTCGAGTGGCTCCAAGTGCCTGGCCGCACGCGATGGCCGCGGCAGCGGCCCGGGCGCCACATGCCGCGCGTGAGGCCTCCGCATACGAGACCAGCTCGGTGGCCCGCATCGCCTCTGCCAGGTCGAGGAAACGCCGATCGTTCTCATTGCGGACCCACTCGAGCGACTCCGCACCGGTGCCTCGCGGCGCGAATCCATAGTTGGGGCCGTAGTGCGTGAGATCCGTAGAACCCACCGCAACCGCCCGGCGCTTCGATCCCGCGAGGACCCTGCCCACCGCGTCACCAATCTCGGTTGCCGGCGCGCCCCGCGGCACGATGATGGGCACCACCGTCGCCTCGGGGAAGCAGTGGCGGACGAAGGGCATCAGGATCTCGATGGAGTGCTCGTCGAAGTGGGCCTCGGGGTCATCGGCCACGATCCGACCCGCCTCCTCCAGAATGGCTCGGCCCAGCCCCACATCGACACGGACCTCGCCCACCGGCGTCTGCCACGTTCCTGAACTCATGAGCGCTGCATTCCTCAGCCCATAGTGATCGGCGCCAAATAACGCAACAACCTGGGCATCCGATGCCTGGAGGAAACCAAACGTGAGTGCCGCAGTTGGCCCCGAGAAGTCCCAGCCGGCATGCGGTGCGATGCCCGCCATGGGTTCGCCCGCCGGCGCGGGAAGCGCCGCCGCCGCGGCATCGAGCATCGCCCGCAGGCGAGTCTCGCACGACGTAGTGCCCGCGGGGTACCAGCTCCCCGCGCGGTCAGCCGGTCGGATCGCCATGGGAACCTGGCCTCCCAATGCCCTCAGGCAGTGGAGTCCTCGTCGGAGGAGTCGACGCTGAGGTCGATGAGCTCCTGCGGGTCGCGGAACGCCACCCGGTCGGCACGCTCGCGCCGGCGCGCCTCCTCTGCCTCGTCCGCCAACGCGGAAGGCGCCGGAGACGCCACCTCCGCCGGCCGCTGGGTCCGGCGCATGCGCTGAACCGTCCGCACGACACATTCGCCGCAGATCGAGACTCCACCCGACGAGACCATCTCCTCGACCTCGCTGTCGAGCCGGCCGCAGAACGAACAACGATGGACCAGCCTCGGCCGGAACTTGTGCACCAACAGGGCGGCCAACACAACGCTCAAGCTCACCGTGAGCACGATGTTCGGTGCCAGGTTGTCCGCGGGTATGATGCCGCCCGCCGTCAGATAGAGCACCCCGGCCACCGCGACGGCGACCACCGACACGGCCAGGAGCAGGCCCAGGATCAGCGGCCGCAGCGCCTCGACCACCAGGGCCATGTCCAGGTTCACCGTGACCTCGGGCTGGGAGCCGGACAGCCCGCCGCGCGCCTCGGCCTCGTAGTGATCGGCCAGGCGCTGCAGCACGTCGGGTAGGGCCCCCTCGATCTCGCCTTGCCGGACGAGTTGAATGAAGAAGGGCGAGAAGTCCTGTGGATAGCGCGAGAAGGCCACCGCCAGTGGGACGCCCATCTCCAGGTCTTCCTGAACGCCGAGGAGCACCTCGCGCAGGTACTCGTTTCCCGTCTGCTGCCTGAGCGTAGCCACCACAGGGAGCAGGTTCACGTCGGCCGACAGCATGGTGCCAAACTGGCGGCAGAAGTGAGCCATCTCCGGTGCCGGAATGCGAGACTCCATAACCTGCACAACCCCCGTACGTTGCCCCCGCGGGCCCGGCAGGCCCGGCGGTGCTGTGAGGCGAAGTTCGATTCCCCGGGCACGGCATCCTCCCGCGAGTCGAGGCGCCGGCGGGCCCGACTCGGAGGTGGGTTGTGATCCCGCGGATCGACGATGCTGAGGCAGCCGCCCGAGCTCTCGCACGGGCCGAGTCCATACTGGTGATCACCGGCGCGGGCATGTCGGCCGAGAGCGGAATCCCGACGTTCCGCGGTCCCGATGGGCTCTGGGAAGGCCGGTCGGTTGAGGACGTGGCGACCCCAGAGGGTTTCGCGCGCGACCCGGCTGGCGTGTGGCAATGGTACAGCGATCGCCGACGCAACTGCCTGCAGACAGAACCACACGCGGGCCACGTGGCCCTGGCGCGACTCGAACACGGACACCGGGCCCCCGTCACGATCGCCACGCAGAACATCGATGGGCTGCATCGGCGCGCTGGAAGCGGCGATGTCATCGAGCTCCACGGCAGTCTGTTCACCACCCGGTGCTCGAAGTGCTCCCACCAGGTTCCTGAAGACCGCGCATTCTACTCGGAGCCCCCCACATGCGAGTACTGCGGGGCGCCCATGCGCCCCGGCGTCGTCTGGTTCGGCGAGATGCTGCCCGCAGACCGCTTGCTCCGGGCCCAGGCGCTCAGCCAGGAGTGCGACGTCGTCCTGGTTGTCGGTACCTCGGCGGTGGTTCAGCCGGTGGCCAGCCTGCCGCTCTACGCCCGGCACTCAGGCGCGACACTGGTCGAGGTCAACCCTCAGGAGACGCCCCTGACCCCGGTGTGCCACTTCGCGTTCCCTCATGCCGCGGGAGAGGTGCTGCCCCAACTCGTCGACCGGGCCCTGGCCATGGTAGAGTAGGGCATCCCTCGGGGCCCGGAAGGGGTGACGTCGACGGCTCTGCCAGTCTACCCAATCGAAGGTACGATCTCGTTCGCGATCATCGAGGATACCGTCACGGTGATCGATGCCGGGGTCCCCACACCCTCATTGGGTCTGCACACGCCTCGGGCACCGTCACCGGCCCTCCAACCCTACTTCGCGTTCTTCGCATCACACAACATCACGGTGACCGACGTTCAGCTCGTCGTGATTACCGGCACCGGATGGGCCCACATCTGTGCCCTGGGCGACCTCGTTCGGATGACGGGCGCTCGTGTGGTGGTCCACGAGGCCGCTGCCCCGACCGTGAGCGGGCAGGAGCGCCATCCCGTGGCCGATCGGCTCGAGGAGGTCGGCGTGCCCCTCAGGCCGGTCCCCGTCGCCCGGACCGTCCGCCAGGGCGACCGGCTGTCTTTCCTCGGCGGCTCGCACGTCATCGAGATGCCCGGCCACGGGCCCGGGGCCATCGCTATCCACTCGCCATCGACCCGCTCGCTATGTGTGGGCGACGCACTCCGCATCGCCGAAGACGGTGGTCTGCTATCCCCGGTGACCTGCCCCAACCCCGCTGCACGTCGGCTGCGCCAGGCATTTGCCAGGCGGCTCGACGATCTGCGGCGACTCGCCGCACTCGAGGTCCGCCATCTATTCGCGTCCTACAGCGAGGTCGAAGGAGGCCCCCGGATGCTCGAGGGCGACATCTCCGGGAAGATACAGGGCTACTTGCGAGAGTTCGATCGGATGCTCGAGCAGGACTCCTAGTCTCGCCGCAGGCGCTTTGGTTCGTAGATGCAGAACGGCTCCTCGGCCATGATGTCACCCGTGGCTGCGTATGCCCGAGCCCGGCAGCCCATGCACACGGTGCGGAACTCGCACAGCCCGCACTTCCCGCCCAGGCCCTCCGGGTCGCGCAACTGAGCGAACTCCGGCGAGTGCTGCCAGATATCGCGCAGATCGCGCTCGAGAACGTTCCCCACGACCAGAGGCAGGTACCCGCACGGCTGAACATCGCCGCGGTGCGACACAAAGCACACCCCGCTACCTGCCAGGCACCCGCGGGTCGCCGCATGCATCCGGCCGGATGGCGAGCCCTCGGTACCACGGCTTCGGTGGCCGTGGGGTGACATCATCTGACCGCCACGCTGGCGCACGACGCGGAAGTAGTGGGGCGCGCAGGTCGCACGCAGGCCGATCTGGGCGGTCTTCGAGCGCTCCGCGAGCCACGCGAGTACGTCCTCGTAGCGCTCAGCCTCGATCTGCTGCGTCTCAGCGATGCGGATCCCACAGCCGACGGGCACCAACAGGAAGAGGTGGAACGCGTCGCATCCCAGGGCGATGGCGCGGTCGAGGGCTTCATCAAGCTGGTCCACGTTGTGCCGCGCCACGGTCATGTTGATCTGGATGCTGACCCCCAGATCGCGCAGACGGCGGAGACCCGCCACCGCCTGGGCGTACGATCCCGGTACGCCCCGGAAGCCATCATGGGTCGTCGCATCCGCGCCGTCGAGGCTGATGCTCACTCGTCGAATGCCCGACGTCGCGATCTGCCGCGCCGTCGAGTCGTCCACCAGCGTCCCGTTGGTCGCCAGCGCGACGGTCAGGCCGCTGTCCGATGCGTGCTGGGCCAGGTCGCGCCAGTCCGGCCGGTACAGAGGCTCCCCGCCCGTGAGAACCAGAATCGGGTCGGCCCATGCGACCAGGCTATCGATGAAAGCCCGGCCCTGCTCCGTCGTCAACTCGTCGGCGCTGCGCTCCTCCTGCGCCCATGCGCGACAGTGGACGCAGCGTAGGTTGCACTTGGGCGTCAGCTCCCAGAAGACCAGCCGAGGCCCGGACTGCTGGGCCCGAGCGTCCGACCCGTTCCCGCCGTGCACAGGACCATGCTCCATGTGAGCTCCTTCGTATGGAAAGCGTCGTGGTCCAATATCACCGGCCCTATCATACGCAACCGCCGCCCCCATGCAGAACGCTCCCGGTCCGGGCGCAACAGAATGACAACGGCGGGGGCACAGTCACGTGAATCTTCGGGCGGGGCAGGTGAAGTCGGGCCCCCCGGGGAAAACCCAGCAACACCGGGACTCAGGAGCGGCCGCGCTCCGCCCCGGATCGCGAGGGTACGGCATGCTTAGGGGAGAGGAGGTGAGCGCTTGACGCGGGGGCTGTACACGTCAGCCTCCGGTATGCTCGCTCTGCAAGTGGCCCTGGACGCGACGGCCAACAACCTGGCCAACGTGGCCACGGTCGGGTACAAACAGGATCGAGCGGTCTATCACGACTTCCGGGATCTGCTGATCTCGAGGCTCTACGATACGCCGGAGGGCCCGGTGCCCCCAGTTCCGTGGGGGACCCCGCCCATCGGCCGTCTGGGAACGGGCGTCTATGTGGAGGACATCGCCACGGACTTCACCGCCCAGGGCCCGCTGCAGCAGACCGGGGGCGATCTGGATGTCGCGTTGGTCGGTTCGGGCTTCCTGGTGGTGCGCACGCCATCGGGCGAGAGGTACACGAGGGCTGGCCAGCTCGTGAGAGACGCGCAGGGGTTCCTGGTGAACGATGATGGCCACCTGGTGCTGGGGGAGAACGGACCCATCCGGCTGGCGGCCGACACGCCGACGTCGGAGATCCGGATCGCCGAGAACGGTGAGGTCTTCGAGCGAGACCAGCGGATCGGGCGCCTTCGGATCGAAGACCTGTTGCCGGGGGCAGTCAAAGAGGGGTACACTCTGGTTCGTGGTACGTCGACGGGTCAGGCGTCCGGCTCGACTGTGGTGAAGCAGGGGTACCTGGAAGGGTCCGCAGTCAACGGCATCCGCGAGACCGTCGAACTGATCCAGATCGAGCGAGCGTATCAGGCAGGACAGAGATCCATCGAAGCGGTAGATGACAGTCTAGGCCGGCTGTTCGAGAAAGTGGCCGGGTAGTCGCCAGCGGCGGATTCGCCGCCAACGAGAGTCGAGGCACGACGGCTGGACCGAGCTCCTCGCGGAGCCGGAAGCCGCGCACCGCGGACTGACAGAAGCGGTGCCCCAACCCGTGGCAGGGCTAGGCGAGTTCCGAAGCGGCCTTCGGAGCGGCTCGTCGGGCTTCCCCGGGTCTCCAGCACCTCGCCTCACTCTCGGCGACCCACCGATCAGTGCCACCAGACCGTCAGCCGGCTCGGGACAGAGTCCCTGCACCACCACTGGAGGTGTGAGTCGGTATGATGCGGTCGCTGTTCACGGCGGCGGGCGGCATGGCAGCCATGCAGCTGCACGTCGACGTCACGGCCAACAACCTATCCAACGTCAACACCTGGGGCTACAAGCGTGCTCGAATCGACTTCCAGGACCTGCTCAGCCAGACGCTGAGGGGGCCGGGGGCGCTCTCGTCGGGGGGGCAGATGATCCCAACCGGGCTCACCGTGGGCCTCGGCGTCCGCCCCGCCGCCACCGTCCGCGATTTCTCGCAAGGCATGTTCGTCGAGACCGGGCTGCCCACCGATGTGGTCATCGAGGGCCAGGGCTTCTACCAGATCCTCCTGCCCGACGGTACCACCGCCTACTCCCGCGACGGATCGTTCAAGCTGGACGCCAACGGCCAGCTGGTCACCGCCGATGGCAACTACCTCCAGCCCCAGATCACGATCCCCGCCAACACCATCCAGACCACGATCGATTCCTCGGGCACGGTGACCGTGACCCTGCCCGGCAATGTCCAGCAGAACGTCGGGCAGTTCGAACTCGCGCGATTCGTCAACCCGGCCGGCCTGCTCTCGGTGGGCAAGAACCTCTTCCTCGAGACGCCGGCCTCCGGCCCGCCCATCACGGGGACACCGGGCACGGACGGCATGGGCACCATCACCCAGGGCTACCTCGAGGGCTCCAACGTCCAGGTTGTCAGCGAGATGGTCAACCTGATCATCGGCCAGCGGGCCTTCGAGTCCAACTCCAACACCATCCGCACGTCGGATGACATGCTCGGCACCGCCACGGCTCTGAGACGCTAGGGTGGGTGATGCACCATGAAAGCGCTGTGTCGCACTGCGCTGTGGGTCACCGCCGCCCTGGCGATGACCTCCGCGTCGTGGGCGAAGACCCAGATCGCGCTGAACCTCCAGCCCGAAGTGGCCTCGGGCCCCGTGACTTTGGGCGACGTGGCCCGGATCACCAGTGGCGAGGCCGGCATGGTCGAGCGCCTCTCGGCGGTGCGGATCGGTACGGCCCCTCTCCCGGGGGCCTCGCGCGTCGTCTCCCTGAACTCGATCCTGCTCGCTCTCCGCCAGCACGGGCTGAACCCAGACCTGATGGAGATCACTCCCAGGGGTGACATCACGCTCACGACTCACTGCAACCGAATCCTCGGGGCCGAGCTTCTCGAGAAGGCGCGCGAGCTGGTCCTGGCCGCCCTCCCGTACTCGCCCGACGCCGTCCAGATCCTGGCGAAGAACCTGCCCGAGGAGATCGTGGTCGACCCGGGCGATGTGGCCGTCTCTGTGGTAGTGCAGCCCAACGAGGACTTCATCGGCTACACATTCCTGACATTTGACATAACGGTCAATGGGCAGCTCAAGCGGCGGGTCAGCCTCCACCTCCAGGTCAGCGTGACCGCCGAGGTGGCGGTGGCCGCCGGCAACATTCAGCGTGGCCAAGTGCTGTCGGCCGCCGACGTGGTGTTCGAGCCCCGTGACCTGGCGACGACGGGCGGCCCGTGCGTCACCAGCCTCGACGAGATCGTTGGCATGCGTGCCCGGGTCGGCTTCCGCCAGGGGCAGCTGCTCGTCGCACGGATGCTCGAAGCTCCCCCCGCCGTGCAGCGGGGCGATGCGGTCGTCCTCCAGGCCGTCGCCGGATGCGTGCTCATCTCGGCGCCGGCCGTGGCCAAGCAAGACGGCCGGGTCGGTGACCGCATCCTCGTGCGAAACCAAGCGACGGGCAAAGAGCTCACCGCCAGGATCATCGACAAGAGCACGGTTCGCGTGGATGTCCGCGCCACCCCGGCGCGGCTGGAAGGAGACGCATCGTGAGATCCCATCGCGCAGTACCGGCACTGCTGGCCTGCGCGGCCGCACTCGCCGTCGCTCGGGGCGCCAGCGCCCGCTCTCTCTGGGTCGCCCCCGACGGGCTCAGCCCCAAGGGCAGCCGCACGCTCATCGCCGATCCCGTCGCCCGCCAGGTAGGCGACGTCGTCACCATACTCATCAGCGAGACGACCCAGGCCGGCAATCAGGCGAGTCACGAGACCAGTCAGGACAGCGGCAGTGCACTCAGCGCCGGCCAGGGACTCCTCAGTTTCATCCCATTCTTCAGCCTGGGTGCCGAAGACAGTTATGGCTTCGAGGGCACCCAGAGCTGGCGCGGCACTTTCGTGGCCCGCATGTCCGCCGTGGTCAAAGAGGTCATGCCCGGCGGGCTCCTCGTCATCGAGGGCTCCCGGTCCGTCGACGTCAATGGCGAGAAGCAGGAGCTCACGCTGACCGGGACCGTGCGCGCCATGGACATCTCGAGAGCCAACACCATCAGCTCTCAACAGATTGCGGACGCCAGAATCCGCTACAAAGGCGCAGGGCCCATGGGCCAGAAGGCCAAGCCGGGGATCCTCACCCGGCTGCTCGATTTCCTGTTCTAGGGGGCGATAGCGTTGCTGCGTTGGCGCGTGTGTCATGTCTGGACCGCACTGCTGCTCGTGGCCGCGACCGCTCCGAGCCTCGCGCAGGCGCCGATCGGGTCCGGCACGACCGGCCCTCGCACCCGGCTCAAAGACATCGGCAAAGTCCAGGGCGTGCGGTCGAACCAGCTCTTTGGCCTCGGAATCGTCGTCGGGCTTGATGGGACCGGCGACTCCCAACAGGCCGTCTTCACCAGTCAGGCACTGCTCAACCTGTTAGCTCAGCTTGGCGTCAACGTCGAAGGCCAGGTCCGCACCCAGAACGTGGCGACGGTCATGGTTACCGCCGAGCTACCCGCCTTCGTGAAGCCGGGCGACCGCATTGACGTCACGGTGTCGTCCATCGGCAACGCCAAGAGCCTCCAGGGCGGTCAGCTCATCCAGACGCCTCTGCAGGGCGCGGATGGCGACGTCTACGCCGTAGCGCAGGGGCCCATCACCATCGGTGGGTTCAATGCCACGGGCGGCGGCGGCGGGGAGCGGGTGACCAAGAACCACCCCACCGCCGGCCGGATCCCCAATGGCGCCATCGTCGAGAAAGAAGTCGAGATGGAGATGGTGCAAGAGCGGTCCCTCACCGTCACCCTGAGCCACGCCGACTTCTCTACCGCCTCGAGGGCGGCGGCCGCCATCAACGAGGCGATCCCTCGGGCGTCGGCACGCGCCATCGACGCCTCGTCGATCCGCGTCAGCCTCCCGCCAGATGCCGAGTTCAGCCTCATCGATCTCATCGCCCAGATCGAGACCGTCGAACTTACCGTCGATACACCGGCCAAGATCGTCATCAACGAGAAGACCGGCACCGTCGTCATGGGGGGCAACGTGCGCGTCCAGCCCGTGGCCGTGGCCCACGCCAACCTGAGCGTCCAGGTCTCAGCCACGCCCGTCGTCTCCCAGCCGCCACCGCTCTCGTCAGGGCAGACCGTCGCCGGAACCAAGACCAAACTGACCGTGACCGAAGGCCAGTCCCGGCTCATGCCGGTCATGGGGGGCGATACCATTGACGATGTCATCTCGTCATTGAGCGCCATCGGCGCCACGCCGCGCGACATGATCGCGATCCTACAGGCCATGAAGTCCGCCGGAGCCATTCTGGCGGAGATCGAGATGCAGTAGGCGACTGGACCCACGTCAGGGGAGTGATGGGTATGGCTCTGGAGCTTCTCGGGGCGGGGGACGTGCCGGCCTCAGCGCTGAACGTCGCAGACCTGAACAGCTTGCGGAAGCTGGGCGAGACCTCGGCCGGCCTACGGGCCGCCGCCCAGGAGTTTGAGTCATTCCTTCTGTACCAACTTGTCCAGAGCATGCGCAAGACCATCCACAAAGTCGAGATGTTCCACGGCGGACGGGCGGAGGAGATGTGGGAGGGTATGCTGGACCAGGAGCTCACCAGGGAGCTCGCCAAGGCAGGTGGGATTGGCCTGGCCAAGATGATCTACGACCAAATGGCCTCGCAGGTAGAGAGTGAGGACTCTGCGCCTCCGGGCGCACTTGTGGCCGAACAACGCTAGGGATTCCGTGTTCCGGGTGCCGCGAAACCCCCGCGGAGACCCTGCCAGGCCCGCCGTCACACCACGACGGCCCAACAAGCAAAGATTCCGGTCCCAATGGGCTCAAGAGGCCTCGCCAATGTGCCGATAGAACAAGTGGCAAAACGCGACAGGACCGTGAGGGCGAAGTGTGCCCTGGTGCTCCATCGAAGCAGGAGGCCCGCATGTGGCAGGCTGCATCGGCGAACTTCCGGCCACAGCCGGTTCGTTCTGAACCGGAACGGTACTGCGTCGCGTTCATCCACGTTCGTGCCACTTGGTGGCCAGGCATCAGCAACTCGTTGCGAGGCGCGGCTTCTGAGGTCTTCGGGACCGGCCAGCCCTCTAGGGGGCGTCGGGGATGCTAGTCACGAACCGGAATGTACAGGATCTACTCCGATCCTTCGCTCAGCGCACGTCGCGAACCGAAGACGTAGCGCGCGCGGAGGTGGCCAAGCCGGCCGAATCCACGGTCGTCCGCAAGTCGGACGAAGTCGTCCTCTCGCAGGAGGCGCAGGAGGTGCACCGGGCCTTGCGGGCGCTCAAAGAGACTCCCGAGGTCCGAGAGGACCTGGTGGCCGATCTGCGCCAGCGGATCCAGGACGGCACCTACAAGGTGGACTCCGAGGAGATCGCTGAACTGCTGCTGTCCGACGACGACGAGTAGCCCGCCGGCGGCGGCCGATCCGGCCGTCTCCATCGGGCTACACGCGGCCGATCACTGACCTGGCCAAGATCGCTTCCGCCAACGTCCGTGCGGCAAGAGCCGGGGACGAGAGGTGCCCTGTGCCACCTGTGGCAGACCTGTTCCACCAGCTCGAGCGGATCCTCGAGGAACAGCTGGCGGGGCTTCGTGAGCTCCTCAGCCTCATGGGGGCTCAGGAGGAAGCCCTGGTGACGGGCCAGCCGGATCGGATCCGCCCCCTGGTTCGCCTTCAGGAAGCGGCCGCCTCTCGTCTCGAGTGCGCCGAAGAACGGCGACAGGCCGCTTCGGCCAAGCTGGCTGGCGCTTTGGGGCTTCCACCCGATGCGGCTCTGCGTGAGATCGCGCGGTCCCTTCCGGCCTCAGACGCCCAGAGGGCCCTCGCTCTACTGGGCGATATGACCCGGACCATGGGGGATCTGGCCAGTAGCAGCCGCCGCAATGAGGCCCTGGTGCGCCATGCGGTGGCGAGCACGCGCCACGCCATTGCGGTGCTCACCGAAGCTCAGCTGAGGGCCGACGGGCGTTACGTGCCGCCAGGCCGACCGAGGCGCGCGACTCAGGGCGTGGTGGACTGCCAGGTCTAGTCGGACACAGCGCCCGTGTTCGCCACGAACGCGAGGTGCGATGACTCATGATGACGAGGTCGACGTTCTTCGGGATAGAACTGGGCAAGCGGGCCATCATGGCCCAGCGAGCCGGCACCGACGTGGTCGGGCACAACCTGGCCAATCAGAGCACCGAGGGCTATTCCCGCCAAAGCCTGTACCTGGTGCCCTCGAGCCCCTTCGCGACGCCCACCACCGCGCCCTACAACATGGCAGGGCAGCTAGGCACCGGTGTGATGGCCGAGACGATTGCACGTGCACAGAACGAGTACATCACAAACCAAATACGCGGATCGACGTCGCGGCAGGCGCGACTCGACGTGCTGGCCGATACCTACTCACAGCTCGAGGGTATCGTCGACGTCTCCTCGGATGCCTCGCTGGACCAACTCCTGACCGACTTCTTCTCGGCATGGCACGACCTCAGCCTCTCGCCCGAAGAGACCGCCAACCGGACGGCACTGCGCGAGGCGGCCAGCACACTGGCGTCGGAGTTCGGACGCATCGACGCGGCTCTGACGGCCATTCGGGAACAGCTGGATGGTGACATTCAGCTCATGGTCGACACCGTCAACCGGATCGGTGCCGACCTCGCCGCCGTGAACCACGAAATCCAGAAGGTCAACGCCTCCGACCAAGTGCCCAACGACCTGATGGATCGCAGAGACGCCTTGCTGCTCGAACTGAGTAGCTATATTAGTATAACATCACTCATACAGGAGGACTCCTCGGTCTTTGTGACCATCGGGGGACGCATGTTCGTCCAGGACGACAAGTTCCATGGCCTCGCCACGTCTGTGGACACAGCGAACTCGGGATACCTGCGCGTGGTCTACGCGGACCGGCGCCATCTCGAGGTCACGGCCATCGGCGGCAAGCTCATGGCCACACTGGAGGCCAGGGACCAGGTTGTCCCGGCCTTCGCCGACAGCATTGACGATATCGCGTCAGTGCTGATCACTGAGGTGAACAACCTTCACCGAGGTGGCTACGGGCTCAACGACACGACCGGCTATGACTTTTTCACGGGCACCGACGCCGGCACCATCGCCGTGGCCACAGTCATACAGAACGATCACCGGGCCATCCAGGCGGCCCGCGATCCATCGTCGCCCGGTGACGGTCGCATAGCCCTGGCTATCGCCCAGCTGGTCGGCTCGCAGATGATGGCCCTCGACGGCGCTACACTGCCGGCGTTCTACCGGGCGGTGATCAGCGAACTGGGCGCCACCGCCGATGGGATTGAGCGGGCGGGCCAGAGCGAGAATCAGGTCGCGGCACAGCTTGGGACCATGCGCGAATCCCAGCTGGGCGTGAACATGGATGAGGAGCTGATCAACCTGATCCGATACGAGCAGGGCTATGCGGCGGCGTCGCGCGTCATCACCACCGTCGACGAGACACTCGATCGGCTCATCAACGCCACGGGGCTCGTCGGGCTCTAGAACGCCGCCTCGCTCTGGGGAGCTGGATCCACAATGCGCATCACAAACAACACTCTGACCAATAACCTGAGGCGCAACCTTTCGAGCAACCTCGAGAGGCTGGCCATCCTTCAGGAGCACATCTCGACCAGCAAGCGCATACTTAAGCCGTCCGACGACCCTATCGGCATCGCACGTGCCCTCAGCCTCTCCCGGGCTATCAGCGTCGCCGAGCAGTACCAGTACAACAGCGAAGACACCGTGGCTTTCCTCGAACAGACCGAGACCTCTCTAGCCTCGCTGGGCGATACGCTCGAGTCCGCGCGCGAGCGCATCGTCGAGGCCGCGAACGACACGCTGAGCCAAGTCGATCGCCAGGCCATCGCGGCCGAGGTCGACGCCTACATCGACCAGGTCATCAGTGCCGCCAACGCCCAAGAGGGCAGCCGCTCCATCTTCGCGGGGTATCAGACCACCGACCCAGCCGTGACAGTCGTGCGCGACTCCAGCGGCCGGGTCATCGATGTGGTCTATGATGGGGATGACGGCCTACTGCTTCGCGAGATCGCCAGCGGCGAGGTCGTCGCGGCCAACTTGACCGGGCGCGAGGTCTTCTTCGGCCAAACCCATCAGGTGACCAGCCTCGACGGCGTTGGGGCGGGGAATGAGAGGGCCGTACTCGACACGCTTGGGTTGGGGATCACCGACAGCCGTTTCACCATCAACGGGGCCAGCTTCACCGTCTCGACTGTGGCCCAGTCGCTCGAGGACGTGGCGAGGCTCATCAACGACAGCGCGGTGGCCAATGTGCGCGCCACCATCAGCGATACCGGCCAGCTGATCCTGACCTCGAACAGTGCCACGCAGACCATGGAGATCCAGAGTGTGTCGGGCAACTTCCTGAACGTGATGGGTGTCCTGGGCGGGTGGCCAGCCACAGGCTCCATCGGCTCCGCAACCACCGCCGACGCGTTGTCGGCGGTCACCTCAACTTACGGCACGGCGACTGCGGGACGCATCACATTCGACACCGACGCCGCCGGCCTCGTCGTGGCCGGCACCGTGGCTTGGACGGCCGACCCACGATGGGGCGCGGCTCTCACGACGGATCAGCAAGCCCAACTCACGGCTCTCAACGCGGGCGGCATGGCACTGCAACCCGACAGCCTGAGCGCCTTCGGGCTGAGCCTCACCGTCAACGGTGCGCCCTCCACGGCGGGCACCACCGAGATCGTCCTCGCTGGGTCCCAGATCGTCGGGACTCAGGTCGAGCCCCGGAATGTCTTTGCCACACTCATTCAGCTCCGGGACGATCTGCTGGTCGCCGATGAGGCGTACTTCGCGCCAACGCCCACCATCACGGGAACAACCGACGTGGTCCGAGCGGTGCAAGTCTCTCCGGACGGGACTGACGGAACGTACATTCGAGGCTCTCTGTCGATTCAGGTCGATAGCCAGGGAAGGACTGTGGCGGGGGGCGTGCGCTTCAGTCCGCTCTACGACGGCTTACCTCTCGACGAAGACCAGCAGGCGCAACTCGATGCACTCAATGCCGGCGGAGTAACTCTGGCATCGGATTCCCTCTCCGCACTGGGGCTCACCCTGACGCTCCAGATTCCGCCGGCCACGGCCGGGACAGCCGTCATCGAGATCGCGCCGGTCGAGCGCAACATGCGCACCCAGAACCTCAACGAGGTTGGTCTCACCGCGAAGGTCTCGGGCGGGGGGATCGTGGCGGCATGGGGGACGCCGCTCGACGGCCGGTCAGGGTCCCATCGGCTGACCGTGAGTCACGTCGCACTGGGGGCCGCCACGGTTGGCGGAGCGGCCAACGTGGTGACCGGCGTCCGCAATGACGCCGACCAGAACGCGGGTGTGTTCAGGTTCACCACAGATGCCAACGGTGTGGTGCTCGCCGGGTCGGTCGTCTTCGAGCCCGCAGCCGTCGGCGGCCGCGCTCCGACGGCGGCCCAGCAGGCCCAGCTCGATGCGCTCAACGCGGGGGGCGTGGCCGTGACCGCCGACGCACTCAGCACTTTCGGTATCCGCCTCACGACTAGCGGCGGAGGCCCCCCGTACACCCCCGGCGCCACGATCATCACCATCGCGCCAACAACTGCCACCGTGACCGATGAGTTCTACCCCGCCGATGGGACGGGGGTTGTCACGACATCCGACACCATCATGGCCAACGCGCTCAACGAGCTGTCGAACTCGGTCCGGGGAGCCACGGTCGTCACCGGCGACCTGATTGAGGGGGGCTCGGCGATCATCACATCGACCTCCCGAGTGCGCGAGCTGGACCTCAACCTGGACGTCCAGCTGCGGCAGCACGCCGACGTGGGAGCCCGCTACAACCGCGTCGGGGCCAACATCGAGAATCTGAGCACGAACAAGCTCAACTTCCAGTCGCTGCTCAGCAAGGTTGAGGGCCTGGACATGTCGGCGGCCGCGGTCGAGTACCAGGCCCTCGACAACGTCTACGAGGCATGTCTCTCCGTGGGATCGCGTGTGATCTTGACGACGCTACTAGACTACCTCCGATAGCCCCTGCCGCCACACCCCAGCCATGGTGGGAAGGCCGCGGGAGGCCCGGAGAAGCATGGATCGGCAGAACGGGATGGTGACGCATGAGCCAGGTGAGCCAGGTGCGGATGCACACTACCTACGCCCGCGTCGCCGTCTACCAGCGTGACACCGAGCTGGATGTCGTGCACCGGCGCGAGCCGTTCACGTCACCGATCCGCACGGAGGTGCGGCTGGAGAGCTCGGGGCCCTCGGTCGAGATCGATGGAACCGTCATGCGGGAAGCGTTGGGAATCCGGACGAACGAGGCCTTCAGACGGAAACGGGTGTCCGACAGCTGGGCGGCCGCGGCGGCGTCCCTGGACCGGATTGTCGCCAAAGGCCATGCCCTGGGCGACATCGCCCACGGCCGCACGGTGGCCGACGTGGCGTCAGCCCAGACCCGGGACCGGCCAGAGCCCGAGTTGGTCGTGGCGGATGTACCGCCTCCGTCGGTGAGTATTGCGCCGAAGACAGTCCAGGTCAGCACCGAGACTGTGGGCGGAACCAGCCTACTTCGGCGCACCGTGATCCAGATGAACTGGAGCCCGCTGGAGTTCGATGTGCGACTCGAACCGCCGGGCGATGTGGCGATGGCGGTGGTTCCGGGTGGGTTCGCCGTGGGGCGTGAGGTCGATGCCTTCGCCTAGGCGTGCTGCTCCGAGGCGGAAGGGACGGGAGAGCTGGTGTCTGTGAACACGACGCGCTTTGGGGTGATCGATGTCGCACCCGACCGCGTCATCGAGCTGATCGCCCCGATCCTGGGGTTCCCGGGCAGCCTTCACTTTGCCATGATCGATGGCGGCGAGGGGAGCCCTTTCACGTGGCTCCAATCGATGGAGGAGCCTGACCTGGCATTCGTGACCATCAGCCCCTTCTCGTTCTTCCCCGACTACGATTTCGAGCTTCCCGATGCGGCCCAAGATGAGCTCGAGCTGGAGTCCGTGGACGACGTGGGCGTCTTGGCACTCGTGACGATCCCCAAGGACCCAAGCCAGATGACGGCGAACCTGTTGGCGCCCGTCGTGGTCAACACGAAGAGCCGGCGGGCGAAGCAGGTCGTCCTGTACGATACGGAGTACACGACCAAACACTTCCTGCTACCGGAAGCGGCTCGGCGGGATCCCAAGGCCGCCAGCCAGACTAGGGGCGGCTAGGCAACATGGCGGCGGGAGAGTCATCGGCTGCGCGGGAGCCCCGCGCGGACCCCAGCGGTCGCGGCCACGGAGGGCTAGGATGCTGGTTCTGACACGGAGAATGGACGAGAGCATCGTCATCGGCGACGACATCCGCATCAAGGTCGTTGCCATCAAGGGCGACCACGTGCGGTTGGGTGTGGAGGCGCCGAGGGCGACGCCGATCCATCGCGAAGAGGTGTACGAGGAGATCCAGAAAGAGAACCGAGCCGCTGCCGCCTCTCCCCTGGACGCCAGTCAGCTCAACATGGCCGGCGACCTGCTCGCCGGAGTTGCCGAACCCCGCCCGAGTGACGAGTAAGCCCCCTGCGCGGAAGTCCTGCCCCCTAGAGCCCGTGACGCGCGATCTCCGCCGAGATGTCGTCCGTGAACTTGGCGAAGTTCTGCCGGAACATCTGGACGAGTGACGCCGCCGTGGCATCATACGCCTCGTGGTCGGCCCACCGGTCGCGCGGCACGAGGATCTCACTGGGCACCCCCGGACACGACGTCGGAACCTCGGCCCGGAACGTGGGATCCGCACGGTACTCGGCCTTCGACAACGTGCCATCGAGGATCGCCTGGATGATGCGGCGAGTCGCCTTGATATCGATGCGGTGGCCGACTCCGTAGCCACCGCCCGTCCAGCCGGTGTTCACGAGCCAGCAG
>Ga0116184_10000621_pt1 | contig 39078 bp, 31 predicted proteins | sample AD_JPNNA5_MetaG_FD_89886 | JGI IMG/M metagenome (GOLD analysis project Ga0116184, IMG submission 89886) | Active sludge microbial communities of municipal wastewater-treating anaerobic digesters from Japan - AD_JPNNA5_MetaG | ecosystem: Engineered > Bioreactor > Anaerobic > Digestate | place... | reverse complement strand
TATACTGGCATTGCGTTTGTTGTTTCTTCATCAATTCAATTTTAACGCAAAACGGTGAACCGGCCAACCCTTTTGGGCTGACTGGTTCATTGTTTGCTCCTGGGCTCGTTTTGCAACGTGCCCCTCTTTTTTCACGGCCCTTTGCCGGTTAAACGATTTCCACCCCGGCCGCGGCGCAGACTCTGCGCACCACGCGCTCGTCGGGCCGGACGGACAGTGTCGCGGCGAACGAACGGAGGGTCTGCTCGAAATCGCCGCCCTTGAGCGCCTTAAGGCAGGCGCCGCGCAGGGAGTAGTAAGTCTCTTCGCTTAAGAAAAGGTCGCCCTTTACGATCAGATAAATACAGTCGCTGCCCGCCTCATCCGGGACAAAGACCGCCGCCCTGCCTTTTTTCAAGGCGTAGGCGGCCTCGAAAAAGCCTTTCGGATAGGCGCTGCCGGCGGAACCGACCACGGTCAGGCCGATTTCCTGTTCTCCGCCGTCCTGCCGGGCAAGGATATCTTCCGCCGCTTCTTCCAAAGGCGTGCCGGCATTGACCGCATCGGCGATGCGTTGAAAACGCTTCGTGAGCGCCTCCGCTTCGGCGGGGGTCATACGGATCTGCGTCCCGTCCTCGGCCTGGGTGAAAAGATAGCCGTTGACGATTTGAACGGCCGCGTAATGCTCCGCAAAATAGGTTTCGAGTTCCCGCTCCAGCACCGCCGCGGTGCCGCCGGTATCGTAAATGCTCTTAAATAGCCGCTCGCGGCGCGCCCGGGCCGTCTCGACGGCGGTAATCGTCTGCTTTGTCAAGCCGATGGCTTCATAATGGGCCGAAAACAGCCGCCACTCGGCGTCGGTCTTTTCCGCGGCGGCCGTTTTTTCCAGCGTGTCGAGCGACAGGCCGGCGCGCGTGAACAGGGTATTGACGGCGACATATTCGGCGCAAAGGTCCAGCGCCTTGTTTTTGATATCGGCGGCCGTGCCGCGCACGGTCAGGCCGAAAGAGGCGGGATCACCCGCCACGCGGTCGAGATAGTAGGCAAAAATATCCGTACCGACGCGCGCGCCCGATATGTCGGCAGCATATTTTACGCCGCCGCCGCAAGACGACAGCGGCAACAGCAGGGCTGCAAGCAGCGCGATACAAAGCAGTTTGGTTCGTTTCATCGGGTACCATCTTTTTGGATAGAATTGCCGCCAGTCGGCAACGCAAGCGAGCCCTATTATATCACGCGGCGACTGCCGTTTCAAACGCGGACGAACGGCGCCGCGCTTGCAAAAAGGGGCTTTTTGTTATACAATAATCCCAAATGCCGGAACGGCGGGCGGAAGCCTGCGCGTGACCGGAAACTACAATCGGAAAGGTGCTGATTCCCATGAGCGTTCTCAACAAAAAGACGGTTGAGGACATCGACGTCACGGGCAAAAAAGTGCTCGTCAGGTGTGATTTCAACGTGCCCATCAAAGAAGGGAAAATCACGAGCGACAAGCGCATCACCGCGTCGATGCCCACCATCGAATACCTGATTAAGAAAGGCGCCAGGCTGATCCTGTGCTCTCACCTCGGCAGGCCCTCGGGCACCGGGTACGAAGCGGAGTTTTCCCTCGCGCCCGTCGCGGCCCGCCTGAGCGAACTGCTGGGCAAAGAGGTCAAAATGGCGTCGGACGTCGTCGGCGAGAGCGCGAAAGCGCTCGCCGCGTCCCTGAAAGACGGCGACGTCATGCTGCTGGAAAACGTGCGTTTCGAGAAGAAAGAAACCAAAAACGACCCCGAACTGTCCAAACAAATGGCCTCGCTGGCAGAGATATTCGTCAACGACGCGTTCGGCTCCGCGCATCGCGCGCACTGCTCCACGGTCGGCGTCGCCGACTATCTGCCCGCCGTATGCGGCTTCCTGATTCAAAAAGAGATCCAGTTTATGGGCGGGGCGCTCGAGGCGCCCAAAAGGCCGTTCGTCGCCATTCTCGGCGGGGCGAAAGTCTCCGATAAAATCGGCGTCATCAACAACCTCATCGACAAAGTCGACACCCTCATCATCGGCGGCGGCATGGCTTATACCTTTTACGCCGCGAATGGCTGCGGGGTCGGCAACTCCATCTGCGAGGCGGATAAAATCGACCTGGCCCGCGACATGATGGCCAAGGCGCAGGCGAAAGGCATCAACTTCCTTCTGCCGGTCGACAACATCGTCGGGCGCGAGTTTGCCCCCGACACCGAGAGCAAAAACGTCGACTCCGACTGCATCCCCGACGGCTGGATGGGCATGGACATCGGCGAAAAAACACGCAAAATATTCGCCGACGCCATCAAGGGGTCCGGCACGATTATCTGGAACGGACCGATGGGCGTTTCGGAATTCGACCGGTTCGCCAAAGGCACCATCGCGGTCGCCACGGCGGTCGCCGAATCCGGCGCGATCTCCATCATCGGCGGCGGCGATTCCGCGGCGGCGGTCGAGAAACTCGGTTTCGCCGACAAAATGTCGCACATTTCCACGGGCGGCGGCGCGTCGCTCGAGTTCCTCGAGGGCATCGAACTGCCCGGCATCGCGGCCCTCAACGAGAAATAAACAGCATGAACAACCCGGCGGCTGCAGAGCGAAAAACAGCATGATGCTCGGCGGCCGCCGTTTTTACAGACCTGTGAAAAACAGAAAGGAATCTGCCGATGAACCGAAAAATGCGTATGCCGGTGATCGCCGGCAACTGGAAAATGAACAACGGCCCCGCGGCGGCGGAAAAGCTGGTCGGCGAAATCAAACCCTTCGCCGAAACGACCGGCTGTGAAGTCGTGCTGTGCGTGCCCTACGTTTCCCTGCAGGCGGCGCTCGCCGCGGCGGCGGGAACCGGCATCAAAATCGGCGCGCAGAACTGCCACTGGGCGCCAAGCGGGGCGTTTACCGGCGAGGTGTCCGCCGAAATGCTCAAAGAACTCGGCGTGCCCTACGTCATCGTCGGCCACAGCGAGCGGCGCCAGTATTTCGGCGAAACGGACGGTACCGTACACGACAGGACCCGCGCCGCCCTCGACGCCGGGCTGAAAGTCATCCTCTGCGTCGGCGAACTCAAGGCGCAGCGCCTGAGCGGCATCACCGCCGAGGTGGTGCGGCTGCAGACCAAACTCGCGCTCGAGGGCGTATCGGCCGAAGAAGTCGAGCAGCGCGTCGTCATTGCCTATGAGCCCGTGTGGGCCATCGGCACGGGCTTAACCGCCACGCCCGAACAGGCCAACGAGGTCAACGCGCTCATCCGCGCCCTGATAGCCGAACTGTATTCGGCGCAGACCGCCGAAAGAACCGTCATCCAGTACGGCGGCTCGATGAACGACGCCAACGCGGGGGAACTGCTCGCGCAGCCGGATATCGACGGCGGCCTCATCGGCGGCGCGTCGCTCTCAGCGGAGAAATTCGCCGCCATCATCAAAGCCGCCTCCGCGTGAGCGCGGCCGGAAGGGAAATTTCATGACAAAACCCGTTCTTCTCTGTATCCTCGACGGTTTCGGCCATAACCCCGACACCTACGGCAACGCCGTCGCCGCGGCGTCGACGCCGAACCTGGACCGCCTGATGAAAGACAATCCGATGACGTTTATCGGCGCTTCGGGCATGGACGTCGGCCTGCCCGACGGCCAGATGGGCAACAGCGAGGTCGGCCACACCAACATCGGCGCCGGCCGCGTGGTGTACCAGGAACTGACCCGCATTTCAAAATCCATCGCCGACGGCGATTTCTTCGGCAACGAGGCGTTCCTCGCCGCGGCAGAAAACTGCAAAACGCACAACTCCGCGCTGCACCTGTGCGGGCTGGTGTCCGACGGCGGGGTGCACAGCCACAACACGCACCTCTACGCCTTGCTGGAACTGGCCAAACGCCGGGGGCTTCAAAAGGTTTTTATCCACTGCCTGATGGACGGCAGGGACGTGCCGCCCGAATCGGGCAGGGATTTTATCGCGCAGCTTGAAGCCGAAGCCGCGCGCATCGGCTCGGGCGTCATCGCCAGCGTGGCGGGCCGCTACTACGCCATGGACCGGGAGAAAAAATACGACAGGGTCGAGAAGGCCTACCGCGCGATGACGCTGCTCGACGCGCCGGTGTTTGAAGACGCCTGCGCCATGATGGAGGCGTCCTACGCTGCGGGCGTGACCGACGAGTTCATCGTCCCCTGCGTCAGCACGCGCGCAGAGCCGGTCAGGGCTAACGACAGTTTCATCTTTTTCAACTTCCGTCCCGACAGGGCGAGGGAGATTACCCGCGCTTTTGTCGACGACGCGTTCAAGGGTTTCGCCAGGGGCGAAAGGCTGCCCCTTTGCTACGTCTGCATGACGCAGTACGACGCCACCATGCCGAACGTGCTCGTGGCGTTCAAGCCGACGAGCGTCGACGAGCCCATCGGCGCGGTCGTCAGCGCGCTGGGGCTTAAACAGCTGCGCATCGCGGAGTTCACCAAATACGCGCACGTCACATTTTTCCTCAACGGCGGGGTCGAGAAAGTCTATGAGGGCGAGGACCGCATCATGATCGACTCGCCCGACGTGCCTACTTATGATTTGAAACCCGAAATGAGCGCCTATGAGGTCGCCGCGACCGTGACCGAGAAAATCGAGAGCGGCGTCTACGGCCTCATCGTGCTCAACTTCGCCAACTGCGATATGGTCGGCCATACCGGCATTTTTGAAGCGGCGGTCAAAGCGGTCGAGGCGGTCGACGCCTGCGTCGGCAAAGTCACCGCCGCCGTCGAGCGCATGGGCGGCGTTTCGGTTATCACGGCGGACCACGGCAACGCCGAAAAGATGTACGAACCCGACGGCAGCCCCTTTACCGCGCACACGACCTTCCCTGTGCCGTTCATCGTCGCGGGGTACCCCTGCAAACTGCGCGAAGGCGGCCGCCTGTGCGACATTTCGCCCACGCTGCTGGAAATCATGAAAATCGAAAAACCCGCCGCCATGACGGGCGTCAGCCTCATCGTTTGATCCCGGCTGAAACCGGTTAGTCCCCGGCAAGTTCATCCCGAAACGTTCCTGCCTTCAAATGAAAAGGAGTGAGAACAATGTCCTTTTTGACTCAACTTTTCGCGACCAGGCAGCTGAGGGGCTTGAAAATTCTGCTCGCGTCGATTTTAACCGCGGCGGAAATGCTCGGGCTGGTGCTCTTCGACACGGCGGTGACGCCGCGGGGGCAGAAACTCGACCTCGACGGCTATGCGCTGGTGTTTGAGGACAATTTCGACGGAGACGAGCTTGACCTTTCCAAATGGCTGCACCGTTACCCCGGCAGGGTCAACGCCGGCTACCAGTCGCCCGAACAGGTTTCCGTCGGCGGCGGCCTGCTGCGCTTCAAGGCGCTCTACCGCGAGGACGGACCCTACGGGCCGGGCATCTATTCCGGCGAAATCAGGACGAGGCGGGAGTTCGTCCGCGGCTATTTCGAAGTGCGCTGCCTTTGTTCCGAAGGCGGCGGGCTTTGGAGCGCGTTCTGGATGAACTCCGACGGCATGGCGAGCGCCGAACTGTCCGACGGCGGCCTGGGCGGGGCGGAAATCGACATCTTCGAGGCCAACAACTATAACGCCAATATCTTCAACCGCAACGCCGTCACGCACGCGGTGCATGTGGGCGGCTACGGCGAGGGCCTGCGTTCGGAAAACGAGGGCAGTTTCAAAGTGCCGAAGCCCTATTCGCAGTTCAACACCTACGGGATGGAATGGACCGAAAACGAATATATTTTCTATATCAACGGCGTCGAGTCGCTCAGAACCAGTTTTCAAAAAGGCGTTTCGCGCGTGCCGGAGTACGTGATCCTGACGCTTTGCCTGCCCGTGGAGTTCCCCGAAGAGAACGCGGGCGTCACGACGGATTTTGTCGTCGATTATGTGAAAATCTATCAAAAGGACGCCGCCTGAACAAAGGCAACCGCCATGGACTTTGCCGCGATCGATTTTGAAACGGCCAACAGCGATACCGCGAGCGCCTGCGCCCTGGGCGTCGCCGTCGTGCGCGGCGGCGAAATCGTACAAATCAAAGAGTGGTACATCAAGCCGCAGCCGCTGTACTTCAGCGCCTTCAACACCGCGGTGCACGGCATGACCGCTGCGGACGTCGCGGACTGCCCGACATTCTTTGAACTGTGGCCGGAGATCGAACCTTACCTCGCGGGGCAGTTCGTCGCCGCGCACAACGCGCCGTTTGACCTGGCCGTTTTGCGCGCGCTCGCCTGCAAGTACGGCCTGAACCTGCCCGCCTTCGACGCCGTGTGTTCCTGCCGGCTCAGCAGGAAGGTGTGGCGGGGCCTCGAAAACCACCGCCTCGACACCGTCTGCGGCCATCTGGGCATCGGGCTGAATCACCACAACGCCGCCAGCGACGCCGAGGGCTGCGCCCGTATCGTGCTGCAGGCCGTCCGGCTGGCGGCACAGTCGGGCAAAAAACCGGAGACCGTCATCAGAACCTCGCGCGTTTCGTTTACCTGACAAACCGGCGGCCCGCATGGCCGCGCACACGGAAAGGGGAGGGGAAAATGGCATTGCTGGAACAGATTTTCGCACCGCGGCAGATACGGGCGCTTAAAATGATGGTTGCCGCCATTCTTGTCGCATTGGAGATGCTGGGCGTGGCCTTGTTCGATACGGCCCAAACCCCGAGGGGGCAGGCGCTGAACCTGTCGGGCTATCAAATCGTCTTCGAGGACGACTTCGACGCGCCCTCGCTCGACCTGAGCAAATGGGAATACCGCGGCTCAGGCGCGCGCAGCGGCGGCTTTATGTCGCCCAACCAGGTGTTTACGCGCGACGGCAACCTGGTCATCAGGGCCGAGTACCGCGAAAACGGCGAATACGGCGCCGGCTGGTACGCGGGAATGATTCGGACGGTGGAGAACTACACCAGCGGCTACTTCGAGTGCCGCTGCATCGCCTCCGAGGGCGGCGGCTTCTGGAGCGCGTTCTGGCTCAATTCACCCGGCATGGCGAGCGCCGAGGCGTCCAACGGCGGCATCGGCGGGGCGGAAATCGATATTTTCGAGGCGTTCAACTACAAGAATATCAAAAATTACCACTCCGTTTCGCTCAACGTGCATGTCGGCGGCTACGGCGACGGCCTGCGCAGCGAGAACCTGGGCAGCTACAAAGTCAAGAACCCTTATACCACCTACAACACCTACGGCCTGGAATGGACGCCGGAGTATTATATTTTCTACATCAACGGGGTCGAGGCAACGCGGTCGGCCTTCAAAGACGGGGTTTCGCAGGCGCCGGAGTATGTGATTCTCTCCGAAGAACTGCCGAACCTCATTACCTCTCAGCCCGGTTTCTCCACCGAATTTGTCGTTGACTATGTCAAAATCTATCAAAAACCGTAGGCGGCTGCCTTAAGGGGACTAGCAAATGTTTGATCCAAAGGGCTATCCAATAAGTAAATACATAGAAGTAGATGACGATAAAGTTGAGTTTCCAAAAGAGATAGATATCGCATTTGCCGTGTGTTCGAAAACGTGCGGCGCGGTGGAGTCGATAGTGGACGGTTCAACACAAATATGTCAATACTGTGGAACGGTCATGAAAAAAATACGGGTGAAAAAATATCGACTTGCGGATGATTGAAAAACAGAAAAATATCGAGCGACAAAAGATGTAAACATAATGTAGCCTATTTTTAGAAGGAAATGAAAATGAAAAAATTTGTAAGTTGCCCTTTAGGTGAATACTTGCAGTTAGATGAAGATGAAATTCGGTTTAAGAAAGAACAGCATATCGCGTATGCCGTTTGTTCGAAGAAATGCGGCAATATGCAGTTTATTGTTGATGGTCAAACACAGGTTTGTCCGAAATGCGGAAAGTTGATGTTCAGAGCTGTTGTAAAGAAATATCAACTCATTGAAGAATAATGGATAGTTCAAACACGACAGATGTCAATGTCAACGGGACGCAATGTCAAAATGTCAAGGGAACGGCAGACTGTGACAAAACAACAATTCAAACTCAACCGAAAGGCACACGATTTGAAAAACCCCTTCAAGAACAGATTGACGGGGGGCCACTTCGGGATAGTGGGGGAATACCGGCGCGAATCATAGAACTGTCCTGGTGCTGCACTGTATGGAGGCAATCATAATGAATAGAAAATATATAGCCTTAATAATACTTATAACAATTATATTAACAAGTGCTTTATATTTCCTTTTTATTAGGGATTGGATAAAACCGGCTTCAGTAAATATTGATAATATGAGAAATGTCAGTTGTTTTACCGGTAATACAGAAAATCGTTATACAGTTTTTAAAGGCATATTTGAACAATGTAAAACGGGTTCATCCGTTAACAATGACGAGATTAGATCAACTAATAATGATAAAGATTATGAAAGGATAACAACGATTGATGAAGAATATCTATCGTTAACATATTATTTTGGGGGGACAACTGAAGTTGATAATGGTATCGTTGAAGTAAATATTTATACTAATCCACAATTCAAATTCAACATATTTACCGGGCCGGACTTTAACATGCCTTTATCGAGTTTAGAGACTACCTTAAGGACGAAATATAGAAAAGAGTATGGTCGCTTCAGCCCGATTTTCAATGTGATATCACAACATAATAAGGAGAATAATTTTGAATATTATATATCTCCATTAATTTATGTTAAGGATGAGCTTGGAAGCAAAGCAGGTAGTGGCGGAACGATTGATATGGTTTTTATTTATTACAACTACTGTATATATTTACATGAGGGTTTTAAAGACAAAGAAAATTTGAATTATTCAGTAGCATTAGATGATTTGAACAGTCTTCTAAAAAGCATTGAATAAAATAAAGCGTGCTTCGTTACAAAAAGAATAGGAGTCGTCAGACTGTTATAAAACGATAATCTAAACTGATTCCGAAAGGGCTATTGTATTGAAAAACCCCTTCAAGAATGCTTTTTCCACCGAGGCGGCGGAGGGTTACATCCCGAACCGGGAACTGGCGAAGCACGCCGCCGCGCTGTCGGGCCAGAACCTGACCTACGCCTTTATCTCGGACTGGATGTTTTATTTCTGCACCAACATCCTGAAGATTACCCCGCGCAAGGTCGGCATCATCACGGGCATCGCGCGCGTGTGGGACGCGGTCAACGACCCGATTGTGGGCGGCTACGCCGACAAGCGCGACAGCAAGCCGGGCGAAAAGCTGAAACCCTATCTCAAATATATCCCGCTGCCGCTGGGCATCTTTTCGGCGCTGCTGTTCATGGATTTCGGCCTGGGCGAGACGCCCGCCATCGTGTATTTTGTGCTGATTTACCTGGTTTGGGACACGCTGTATTCCTTCCAGGACGTGGGCATCTGGGGCATTGTGGCCATCGCGTCGCCCCATTCGAGCGAGCATCTGCGCATGGCGCAAACCGCGCGCATCGGCGCGAGCGCGGGCTCGCTGCTCATCGGCCTTTTCCCGCTTATCCTCGGGGCGGCCGAAAAAACGGGCGTCTCCGAGGCGCGGCTTTTTATGGTCTGCGGCTTTGTATGCGGCCTGGGCGGCGAGCTGATGACCTGGCTGGCCGCGGGCGTCAAAGAGCGGGTGCAAAAAGAGCCGGAGGCGAAAGAGTCGATTCTCGACGGCATCCTGATGGTGCGCCACAACCGGATTTTGCTGACCATCGCGCTCGCGCAGATCCTCGGCGCGCTGAGCCCGGCCATCCCGGCGATTTATTTCTTCAAATACGGCGTTGGCACGGTGGAGATGTTCGGAAAATCGTTAAACGGACAAACGCTGATGTTCTTTTTTCAAATCGCGTCGGGCTTCCCGTCGGCCATTGCGATGTTTTTGGCCAAACGAATGACCGTGAAACTCGGCGGGGCGAAAAATGTCTTCATCGTTTCCAAAACCGCCTCGATTATCGCGCGGGTCGCCGCCTATTTCGTCGGCTTCGGCAGCCCGAAGCAAATCGGCGTCGTCGCCGCGCTGCTGGCGGCGGCCAGTTTCCCCGACGGGGCGTCGAGCATCGCGAAAACGTCGCTGTGGTGCGACTCCATCGACTTTGTGGAGTGGAAAACGGGCAAACGCACCGAGGGCATCTCCTTCTCGATGCAGAACTTTTTAGCCAAACTGACCAGCGGCATCACCATGTTCATCAACGGCATCGTGCTCAACGCCCTGGGCTACCGCGAGCAATTCGGCCTCAAAGGCCAGCCGGCGAGGTTTTACCGCTGGCAATGGCCGATTTATATGCTCGCCCCTGTGGTCGGCGCGGTGCTGTTCCTGATACCAGTCTTTACCATCCACTACCCCAAGTCGATGAAAATGAGGGTTGAAAACGAATTGGCCGAAAGGCGCGCCGCCCTGGCGGCGGCGCAGCGGGCCGACGAGGCCGGCGAAACCGCCTCGACACTGTAAGGAGGAACTACGATGGAGTGGCTGCAAAAAATCTTCGCGACCAGGCAAATCCGGGGGCTGAAGATTCTGCTGGCATCTATCCTCACCATCGCGGAAATGCTGGGGCTGGTGCTGTTTGACACCGCCGTGACGCCGCGCGGGCAGAAACTGGACCTCGACGGCTATGTACTGGTGCTTGAGGACAACTTCGACGGCGCGTCGCTCGATTTGAGCAAGTGGGAATACCGCGCCAGCGGCGCGCGCCGCGCGGGCTTCAACTCGCCCGGCCAGGTCTTTCTGCGCGACGGCAACCTGGTCATCAAAGCGGAGTATAAAGCCGACGGCGAATACGGCGCCGGCTGGTACGCGGGGATGATCCGTTCGGTGCAGGAATATACAAGGGGCTACTTCGAAATCCGCTGCGTCTGCTCAGAGGGCGGCGGCTTCTGGAGCGCTTTCTGGCTCAACGCCCGCGGTATGGCCAGCGCCGAACTGTCCGACGGCGGCCTCGGCGGCGCGGAAATCGATATTTTTGAATCCAACAACTATGGCGGCAATCTCCTCAACCGCAATTCCGTCACGCACGCGGTGCATGTGGGCGGCTACGGCGACGGCCTGCGCTCGGAGAACGAGGGCAGTTTCAAAGTGCCGAACCCCTACACGCAGTTCAACACCTACGGGCTCGAGTGGAACGAAAAGGAATATATTTTCTACATCAACGGGGTCGAATCGGTCCGGACCAGCTGGCAGAAAGGCGTTTCCCGGGCGCCGGAATATATCATCATTTCCGAAGAACTGCCCAACCTGTTCACCGAACAGCCCGGCTTCACGACCGAATTCGTCGTCGATTACGTCCGTGTGTACCAGATGCCCTGACGGCAAGAGTTTTCTTCCTGCGAGGTGTTTTTTATGCTGTTGAATGTGCTCAACGCTTTGCGCGCCCTGATGAAAAAGTCGCTCGCGCTGACGCTGGCGGCCGCCCTGCTGGCGGGGCTGACCGGTTTCATCGACAACCTGTCCGCCGCGCGGCGGTACCCGGAGGTATCCAAGCAGAACATTGTCGGCTTCGGCGCCTGGAACCGCTCGCAGGACGTGACGACCGACGGCGAACACTATTATTTCAGCGCGCGCACGGGCCTGATCAAGACGCTGGCCGACGGCGTGACCGAAACGGCGATGAACCTCAACGCCATCCCGCGGGCGCTGAAGGAAACCTACGGCTCCGCCCATATCGGCGGCATCAGTTACCATAACGGCAGAATCTACGCCGCCATTGAGGACAGCAAGGTATGGAAATATCCCATCGTCGCCCTCTTCGACGCCGAAACGCTCGCCTACACGGGCGAGTACCATATCCTCGACGCCTCGCTGCAGAAAAACGGCCTGCCCTGGATAGCGGTCGACGCCGACAGGGGCCTGATTTACTGCGCGCAGCGCGACAACGCGCCCGCGCTCGTCGCCTACAGCCTCGAGACGTTCGAGCTGGTCAAAACGGTTGAACTCAGCGAGCCGGTCCATAAAATCCAGGGCGCCGAGGTCTATAACGGCGTGCTGTACGCCGCGACCAACAACGACACGCAGGCCGTCTACGCCGTCGACGTCCTGACGGGCGGGACGCGCAAACTGTTTGACCGCAATTTGACAAAGGGCAGCGAGGGCGAGGGGCTCACCGTGCTGCCGACGGCGGACGGCGCGCTGATTCACACGCTCGACCTCGGGCCGCTGTTCATCAACGCGTATTTCAGGCACTACGCTTTGCCTGCCGATTAAAAGAAGGAGTGATACGGATGTTCGGCTTTTCGGTACTCAAAAAAATATGGGCGGCGCTCATTGCCGCCGTGACGCTGCTGGCCGTGGCGGCCGAAAAGGGCGCGCCGCCGCCGGAAGGCGCCGAACTGACGGGCAGCGACACCTTCGTGCTGACCGACGCCCTCCTGCGCGGGCAGGGGATTACCACCGACGGGACGTATTACTATTACAGCGGCAACTTCTTTTTAAGCAAGTCGACGCTCGACAACAGGCAGACGGCCGCGGTGAACCGCTTCGCGATCCCGCCGCGGCTGCTGGCCAAGGGCTGCAACCACATCGGCGGCATCAGCTGGTACGACGGCAAAATCTACGCCGCCATCGAGGACGGTTCGGACTACATGCATCCGTTTATCGCGGTGTACGACGCCGAAACCCTCCGCTTCACGGGCGAATACTACGAACTGCCGCAATCCCTTCATATCGACGGGGTGCCGTGGTGCGCCGTCGACGGCCCGAACGGATATCTGTACACGGCCGAATGGAGCAACGCCAAGGCGCTCAACGTGTTCCGCCTCGAGGATATGAGCTTTGTCAAAACCGTGCCGCTGTCGATGACGCTCGACCGCATCCAGGGCGGCAATATGTATGCCGGGACGCTTTATCTTTCGGCCGACCTCGGCGACGCGAAGCCGGTGTACGCGGTCAACCCCGCCACGGGGGAATGCCGGCTGCTGTTTACCCGCAACGTCGGAGCCGCGACCGAAACCGAAAGCATGACGGTCTGGCCGATGCCCGACGGCTCGCTGTTCCACGTGCAGGACATCGGCCCCGACCGGTACTATGTGACGGTCAGGCATTACAGGTAACAGACGGCAGACGTCAGACGCCAGATTTCAGACAACAGAGTAAAACGCAAATAGTCCATAAGACAAAACGTATCGAGCAAACAAAAAGCCGCTTGGCTTTTTGTTTGCTTTATTTTTCGGCTTTCGCCTGCGGCGCGGGCCTGATTTCGGGCTCCGTTTCGCCCGCCGCGCGCATCATCTGTTTAAGCTTCAGCGCAAGGTCCCGCCGAACCGCCTCAAAGCGGGGGTCCGAAACGAGGTTGGCGCTTTCGTGGGGGTCGCCGGCAAGGTCATAGAGGAACGCCTCGACATATACCGGCGAGCCCGCGTCCAGCCAGCCGTTTTTATCCGGGGCGCTGACGGCATATTTCCACCGTTCGGTGCGCAGCCCGCGCCCGACGTGGCTTTCGCTGATTTGAAAAAACACTTCGTCCGGCCAAGGCGCGTTTCCGTTTTCCAAAAGCTGCTGAAGCTCGCTGCCGCGCATGGAAGGGGGGACCGGCGCGCCCGCGCACCGCAGCAGCGTGGGCGGAAGGTCGATGAGGCTGACGAGGTTTTTGACCACGCGCCCGCCGTTAAAGCCCGGGCCACCCGCAAGCAGGGGAATCCGGATAGACGCCTCGTGGCAGGAGCGTTTGTATTCGTTGTTGCGGGTGCGGAAGTGGGAGCCGTGGTCCGACGCGTAAAATATCACCGTTTTGTCCGCGAGGCCTCGTTCTGCCAGCTTGTCGAGAATGCGGCCGAAGTTGGCGTCCAGGCTGTTGCAGCAGCCGAGATAATCGGGGTAACTGCGTTTCCAGTCGCCGCCCTGCCCTTCGAGGTCGCCGGGAACGGCGAAATCCCCGAACCGCTTTTTGGACCCGCGCGGCCCTTCATAGCGGAAACGGTCGTTTTGATGGTGGGGCTCGAGAAAGGAGAGGAACAGGAAAAACGGCTTTTCGCCGCGGGTATCCAGATATTTCAGGGCGAAGTCCGTCAAACGGTCCGCGCGGTAGCCTTTGAAGGGGACCTTTTTCATATCGCCGTCGAAGAGATGGCCGTTGTAGCCGTGCGAGGTGTGTTCCAGCGCGTCGGACGCAAGCCAGTAATCATAGCCGCCGCGCAGCCTTTCGGGCACCGCGCTTCTCGAGTAATCAAAGCGTTCGCCGATATCCTCGTTGGAAGCCCCCGTCGTGGAAGCTAGGTGCCATTTGCCGATATAGGCGGTTTCATAGCCGTTTGCGGCAAAATATTTCGCGAGGGTCGGCTCGTCGGGCTTGAGCGCGATGCCGTTGCGGTAACAGCCGGTTTGCGTGGCGTATTTCCCCGTTTGCAGGCAGGCTCTGGCCGGGCCGCACACGGGCTGGCAGGTAAAGGCGTTTTCAAAGCGCGTCCCCGCCGCAGCGAACGCATCCAAACGCGGGGTGACGTCCAGCGGCTGGCCGTAGCAGCCGAGGGTGTCCCAGCGCTGCTGGTCGGAGAACACAAACACGACGTTGGGCTTATCCATACCGCCGCCTCCATTTTTCATTTGATAGCCGTATCCGCTTCCCGTACGGTTCCGCCGCTTGGCCGGGGCGGGAGTGCGAAAACACGAAACGGCCTGCCGGGAGCCGGTTAAGGCCGGGACGGGGCCGCTTCCCCGGGCCGGAAGACGGTCGCTTCGATATGCTGGACCGGACGTTCTTTCGTGGCGATATAATACACGGCGACGCATCGGCCGTCTTTCCCCGCCGTAATCCTGGGGTACCCCATATCCTCGCCCAGCGCGTCGCCGCGCAGGACGGTGTGGTTTTTGAAGGTGAAGCCGCCGTCGGAAGAAACGCAATAGCGGATCGACGATTGTCCCGGCGAACGGTACCCGTACGCCAATACGAGCGTCCCGTCGTCAAGCAGACACATCGCGGGGGGATTGCCGTTCGAGCTCCCGGACTGCTGCGTGTCGCACGTATCGGCGGCGCGGACCGGCGTGTGCCAGGTGCGGCCGTTATCGTCCGAGCGCCGGCATTCGATCCAGTTATCGTCGCACAAACCTTCCCCTCTGGAGCGCCTGCGCCGCATCGCCGCCACAAGCGTCGAGTTTTTCAGGCGGACAACCGAAGGCATGACCGAACGGGCGTCGTCGTCCGTCATGTCGCCGAGTTTTTCCCAGGCGAGGCCCCCGTTTGACGTCAGGGCCGCGAAAGCCCGGTCGGTGAACGGGCCCGAACGGACCGTCCCTTGCGGCAGACTGTATGACATATAAATGCGCATCGTCTTTTCGCCTTCGATATGATAACTCGTCCGCGATGTTAAGGGAAAGCCGAAATCGGGAAAGGCGTAGGGCCCGTCCCAGCTGTGTCCCCTGTCGTTGGATACAATGAACAAAGAACCGTCTATCGCCACGGCGGGCACGCCCGCCCGCATGACAAAGCCGCCGCCGAAAACGAAGCCGTTTTCCGGCGGCTTTTTTACCGGGTGCGAATACAGCGCCTGGTCAAAGGCCGTTTCTTCCCAGGTGATGCCGCCGTCCAGGCTCCGCGCGAAAACATTCTGCTTCGGCCCCGGGGATATCCGGTGGAAGCCGCCGGAGGGATCGAAGGCGCCCCGGTTGAAAGATACCAGTATTTCGTCGCCCCAGCGCCACATGCCGCCGTTTGCGGGCCAGGCGGAATACGCCGTTTCACTGTAACAAACCACGCTATGCCGCATCGCGAGCCCTCCGTTTCATTGACATCCCGTTAAAAAACCGTTCACGGCCGCCCGCCGGCGGCGGTATCCGCCGTGCCGGCGCGCCCGAAGCCCTTATTTCGGGGCGTGCGTTTCATATCCGGCCGCTTCTTCCAGCACGCCGGTTTCCTCGTAATCCCTGTTCAGGGCCGCCCGCCGCTCGTTGAGTTCGACATACATCCTTTCGCGGCAGTCGCGGTTGATGTTGTAAAAAAACTTGGGAATCATCGAGATCAGGCCCGTCAGCGACGGAACCAGGGTGCACATGGCGAACATCAGGTACTTGGTTTTGTCGGACTGTCCGCCGAAACCGGCGGTGATGTTGTAGCCGATTTTTTTGAGAATCAGCGTGGTGAAGGTGGAGTTGGTGTTGGTGACGATTTTGGTGATCATATTTTTTGCGGCGATGGACATGCCCTCGGTGCGGTAGCCGTATTCCCACTCGCAGTAGTCGAGCGCCTCGTTGAGGATTTCCCTGGGAAGGATCTTTTTCATGCCGGAGGTCAGTTGCCAGAGCGTCTCCTTCACCATAAAAACCGGCACCATATATTTCATGCTGCGGAACCACCCGCCGGGGCCCCTTCCGCCGATGGAGCCGAACAGAAACACCAGCAGCGAAAGGATGTGCCCCAGGTGCTGGCCGAAAATCCACAGGCTTTTGGTCGCGAACCGCTTGCGCGACCAGGCCAGATAACTGTAACTGAGGTAATACGCCGGCGTGGACGGGATGCTGATGACCGTTTTGATCAGCAGGGAACCGAGCACGTCGAGATAGTAGTTGTCCATCCCCGTCGAGACGGTCAGCGCGTTGAGCAGGTCGGAGATCATGATAATCCGCAGGGGCTTGCTCCTGATAATGGTCAGAAAACCCTGCTTGATGTCGGGGCGCTGGACGGACTGCTGCACGCGCTCTTTGGTGGTCAGGAAACACAGCATCGCGAACACGCCGCTGACAAGGGTGGTGAACACCCCGATGGAAACGAATACCGTCCTGAGCGTCGTCTTGATCATATTGTGGTTGACCATGTCAATCAAGGCCGCCAGAACGAACTCGGGCACGTTTTCGTAGAACGAGGAGAAAACCTCCGATTTGGTGAGGATGCCCATGCACTCGTCGGGGTTGGGCGTCACGGTGGAAATCAGGCCGCTTTCGGCGATGGAGCGGAAGGTGCCGCCGCCCTCGCGGAGCATGGCCAGCAGAAGCCAGTAGACGAACTTGCCCGCGTCGTAAGGGTCGCTGCCGAAGAACATCGGCGTCAGCCAGTAGAAAATGGTCCCGAACGTGCCCAGAATACCGAACACGATGAGGTAAGGCCTGAATTTGCCGAACCGGGTCCTGGTTTTGTCGACAATGGCGCCGATAAACGAGTCGTTGGCGATATCCCAGACGCTGTTGATGGCGTTAATGACGGTCTGCCAGCCGAGGTCGATTTTGACCACGTCCAGCAGAAACCGGGTGGTATATTGGTTGATGTTGAATGTTTTTGACGAATCAAAGAGGACGTAGCCGACGGTCTCCTTCGTGCTGACGTAACGGCGGGTCTGATTCATCGAGGCGTTGGAAGGCATAGTGATTCTCTCCGTAACGAATTCGGCTGCCTGCCGGCGGGCTTGGGGCTTAAGGTCGGGGATGGCCGGCGCTTCTGCGCCAGTGGAAGAGGTACTGCTGGGCAACGCCGCCGCAGTCCCCCGCGCAAGCGGGCAGGCCGGCGGGGTACATTTCCCGGAGGACGCGGCGCATCCAGACGTCGACGGGAACCACCTCGAGGCGGCCGAAACCGTACAGCAGCGTGCAGTCGGCGACTTTGCGCCCGACGCCCCTGACGGCCGTCAGCCGTACGCGCGCCTCGCAGGTTGAAAGGGATTCCAGTTCCCGCAAATCCAGTTCGCCCGAGGCGGCTTTCCGCGCGGCGTCGAGCAGGTAGCTGGCGCGGTAACCGGCGCGCAGCGGCTCGAGGGCCTCCGGCTCGAGGGCCGCCAGCCTTTCGGCCGCGGGGAAGGCGAAGTCGCCGTGCCCGAGCGGCTCGCCGAAACATTCGCAAAGGCGCCGGACGATGCCCGTGACGCGGGGAATGTTGTTGTTTTGGGACAGGATGAAAGAGCACAGCGTTTCCCAGGGCTCCTGCCGCAAAATCCGGATGCCCGGACTCGCTTCGACGGCCTGCCGCAGGCCGCCGTCGCGGCCGAGCCGGGCGCACAGCGCCGCGTAGTCGGTATCGAGGCCGAAATAGCGTTTCCAGACGCTTTCGTACTGCGCCTCGGCCGTGTTTTTCAGCAGGAGGCCTTCGCCGCTTTGCGATATATCCAGCGCGAGGCCGAAAGCGACGCCGTGCCAGGCGCCGACCCCGGTTTTCTGCCAGCGGAAGGCCTGCCCGCAGCCGAGCGTCAGGTCGAGATTGAAACATTCGAGGCCCGCCACAAGCGTGTCGGCGCCGGTTTGAACCGCCGTTGCCGGGATAGTGACCACCCGCCTTGCGCAGAAGAATCCGAATCGGGAAAAAGACGAAAAAACGCGGCATCCGAAGGCCGGTTTCGTTCATATTTTTGCAAACGGTAAAGGCGATACAACGTCAAGTATATATTGAAATGAGAATAATAACGCCCTTTTTCACTGTTTTTCACCGCAAGAAAGCAAATAAAACACAAGGTTATTCACATTTTCCACCGACTTTTCCACAATGCGGCGGAACCGGCGGGATATTACAAGAAGTATAATCAGCCCTTGGCGGCTTTGTCCTTCCCGCCGCCGGAAAGGGCGTAACGGCAGTATTCCGCCAGGCAGCAGGCCCGGCAGTCCGGGCGGCCGGCGACACAGACCGCCCGGCCGTGCCAGACGACGCGGTGGCAGAACGAGGCGCTCTCTTCCGGGGGGAGCAGTTCGCGCAGACGGTACTCGATTTTGACGGGGTCGCGCGTGTCGACCAGACCCAGAAGGTTCGAAATGCGGATAACGTGGGTGTCGACGACGACCGCCGGCTTGCCGTAGATGTCGCCGATAATCAGATTGGCGGTTTTCCGCCCGACGCCGGGCAGGGTGACCAGTTGATCGATGGTGTCGGGCACTTTGCCGCCGAAACGCTCGGTCAGCTGCCGCGCCATCGCGATCAAGTTGCGGGATTTCGTACGGAAAAACCCGCAGGAGCGGATGATTTCCTCCACGTCCCGAGCCTCGGCGAGCGCCATGGCCCGGGCGTCGGGGTACTTCTCAAACAGCGCAGGCGTGACCATGTTGACGCGCGCGTCGGTGCACTGAGCGGAGAGAATCGTCGCCGCGAGCAGTTCGAAAGCGTCCGAGGACTCGAGCGAACATACCGCCCCCGGATATTCTTTTTTGAGCGCCTCGACGCAGGCGAGGGCCCTTTGCGCGTCTGTCAAAAGAAAAACCTCCCGTCGAATTGCGACGTTCCGCCGCCCGGTTCAGGTCGCGCCGCCGTCTTTGCCTGCGGCCTCTTCGCGGCGGCGCAGGATGGCTTTGTGCGCTTCGACATGCCGGGCGCCGATGAAATCGTAATAACGCATCGGGATCATGCTCAGCAGCCAGCCGGCCGCGGGAATGACCGTCATCATCATGATAAACCCGGTCATGGTGAGTTTGTTCTGGGCCTGCACGACCAGTTCGCCCGCCTTCTCGACCGGTGGCTTGAACTGGAAGATGACCAGCGAAAGGGAAACCAGCGCCGACTGCAATGCGGTCATGGCCTTGTTCATCAGCGTCTGGAACGAGACCGTTACCCCCTCGGAGCGGCGGCCGGTTTTCCACTCGACGTAATCGACGGAATCCGCGATCATGGAATAGTTGATATTGGCCGTCACCCCCGAAGGCAGGCCGACCAGAAGCATGGCGAAGAAAACCGTGTAGATGTTTTTGGGTACCGCCAGCAGCAGCAGGCTGACGGCGATGCCGGTGATGCCGGAGATATAATAGATTTGGCGGTAATTCAGGCGCGCGCAGATTTTCGGCGTCAGGAGCATGCCCAGGTAGCCCGTCACGGCCCAGCCGGCGATGAGCGCCGTGTTGAGCGCCGCGCCGCCCAGAACGATGTTTCGGCCGAATACGCGCAGCGTCTGCTCGCCGAGCACGTAGGTCGCGATATACATGCCCGCGACGAGGGGAACCGAACGCATGAAACCCAGCACGTTGGCGCCGACGACGCATTGCAGGGGCTTGTTGATTTTCAGGAAACCGAGACACTCACGCAGCGTCGGCGCTTTATCCGTGGTTTTGCTGCGCTCCTCGGTGCCGAAAAACGCCAGCGTGAACAGCGCGCTGCCGAAGACGGCGATGGCGACGCCCGCCGCCGTGTAGCCCCTTCTGTTGCCCAGCAGGCCGACGAACAACGGGCCGATGACCATGGGCAGGGCGCCGCCGATGGAATGCAGCAGCCGCGCGTTGGATATGAAGGCGATGCGCTCTTTGGGGTTGGGCGTCATCGCGGAGGCCAGCCCCCAGAAAGGCACGTCGCTGAGCGTGTAGATGATGCCCCAGAGGATGTAGGTGACGTAGGCGTAGGCGATCTTGCCGTTTTGACCGAGGCCCGGGATGATCAGGAACAGCGACGCCGTGCTGACGGCCAGCGGCAGGGCGGTGAAGATGATGTAGGGCCGCATCTTGCCCCATTTGGTTCTGGTTTTATCGACCAGGGTGCCCATGACGGGGTCGTCGACGGCGTCCCAGATGCGGGAGATGATCATCAGCAGGCTCGCGGGCCCCGCGCCGAGCAGGAAAACATCGGTGTAGAAGAACAGGATGTACGAGTTGACAAAACCGATAATCAGGTTCTGGCCGAAGCCCGACACCGCGAACGACCAAATGTTGGTTTTGGTCAGGTATTTTTTTTCAAACACGCTCTCGAGCGCCGTCATAAAGGCCTCCCGCACCGTACTGCCGCCCGACGCCGGACAGTTGATGAGAGTATATCGTTTCGGCCGCCGCGGTGTCAAACGGCGCGCCGCTTATCTTGCCCGCGGCCGGCCGATATGGTATGATAAGGGCGCTGTGCGATAAAATAATTGCCGTATGGCCGGGCGGCGTGGCCTGCCTGCAGCCGCGGCGTGCGGCGCCTTGAGGGGACAATCCGCACCGGCGCGCGAAAAGCGCGGCAGCCGCTGCCGGACGAAGGAGATGCTCAGTTTTGGAACACTACGACGTCATTATTATCGGAGCCGGCCCCGCCGGCATTTTTACTGCCGTCGAACTTTACTCGAAGGCGGGCGGCAAACCGAAAGTCCTGATGGTGGACGAGGGGATTTCCATTGCCCGGCGGACCTGCCCGGCCCGGAGCCGGGGCAGCTGCGTCAACTGCCGGCCCTGCAACATCATGAGCGGCTGGGGCGGCGCGGGGGCTTTTTCAGACGGGAAGCTTTCGCTCTCCGAGGAAGTCGGCGGCAACCTGACCAGTTACCTGCCCCTCGACGAGGTGCGGGGCCTGATCAAATACGCCGACGGCATCTATACGCGGTTCGGCGCGCCGGGGGAGATCCACGGCCTCAACGACAGGAAGGTGGATGAGATTGCCTATGAATGCAGCAAATACAACATCCGCCTCATCCGCTGCCCGGTGCGCCACATGGGGACGGAAAACGCCTTCGACGTGCTCAAAGCGATGTATGACTTTCTTTTGAAGCAGGAGAACTTCCGTTTTCTCGAAAAAACGCACGCAGACCCGGTCATTGACAAGGGCAAAGCGACGGGCGTGACGCTGACGCTTGCCGACGGCAGCGTCAAACAGGCCGGGGCGGACGTTGTCGTCGCGGCGCCCGGGCGCGGCGGGGCCGGCTGGCTGAGCCGCATCGCGCGCGAAAACCATATCAAACTGGCCAACAACGAGGTCGACATCGGCGTGCGCGTCGAGGTGCCCAATTCCATTATGGACCCGCTGACGAAACACCTGTACGAGGCGAAGATGGTCTATTTCTCCGACACGTTCGAGAACAAGGTGCGCTCGTTCTGCATGAACCCGGGCGGCATCGTCAGCGAGGAGCATTACAACGCCGGTTTCAACAGCACCTTCGAAAAAAGCATCGCCGTCGTCAACGGCCACAGTTACGAGGACCACGGCAGCAAGACCGAAAACACCAACTTTGCGCTGCTGGTTTCCACCAAATTCACGGAACCCTTCGACCAGCCCATCGAATACGGGCGTTATATCGCGCAGCTGGGCAACATGCTCACCGGCGGCGGGATTATCGTCCAGCGCCTGGGCGACCTGCTGATGGGCCGGCGCACGGACCTTTCGCGCCTGGCGAAATCCACCACCGTGCCGACGCTCAAAACGGCGGTGCCCGGCGACCTCTCCTTCGTCCTGCCGCACCGGCATTTGACGAGCATCATCGAAACGCTGCGCGCCTTCGACAAGGTGGCGCCGGGCCTGTATTCGAAAAACACCCTGCTCTACGGCGTGGAGGTCAAGTTCTATTCCTCAAAGATTGATGTCGGCGAACGCTTCCAGACCAAAATCAAAGGATTTTACGCCATCGGCGACGGCGCGGGCATCACCAGGGGGCTGATGCAGGCCTCGGTGACCGGCATCGTCGTGGCGCGCGATATTTTAAAGGGGAAACCGGACGCGTAAGCGGCGGCAACCGCGGGGAGAAAAAATGAACGCTTTTCATTCCCTGCCCATGACGTCGATCGCGGCGACGGTCGCCGATGTGCTGGGCATCGAACCGCCCCGGCAGGCCGAGCCGGCAATCGGCTGGCTGGCGGATTTGCTCAAAGACAAGGCAGACGGCAAGGCAAGCAGGGCGGTGATGTACAACCCCGACGCCGTCGCCATGTGGCTGGTGCAAAACTATACCGGGGAGTTCGCCCCCGTATTCCGGCACACGCAGGCCGCCGTGCCGCTGAAAACCGTGGCGCCGGCGGTGACGCCGGTCTGCTTCGCGTCCATGTACACCGGCACGCAGCCGTCCGTCCACGGGGTCAAAAAAGGCGAGAAACCCGTCGTGGCGACGGACTCGCTGTTTGACGCGCTCATCCGCGCGGGCAAACGGGCGGCGATTGTCGCCGTGGACGGCTCGAGCATGTCGAAAATCTACGCCGGCAAAGCGCTGGACTATTATTTCCCGCCGTATGACGAGGAGGTCGCGCAAAAAGCGCTGGAACTCATCGAACAGGACCGCTACGATTTCATCAGCGTCTATACGCAGAGTTACGACGACGCCATGCATTTGACCGGGACCGAGAGCGCCGTGGCGCTCGAAGCGATGAGAAGCCAAATCCGCATTTTCGAGCAGCTTGCGCTGGCGGCCGAAAAATATTACCGGGCGCACAGTACGCTGTTATGTTTTTGCACCGACCACGGCGTACACACCAAAGAAACCGGCGGCGGCACCCACGGGGAGGAAATCCCCGAGGACATGAACATCATGCACTTTTTCGGCATACAGCCGGCGGGCCTGTAAGAACTGCCGGCAAGGCCTTGCGGCGGATACCCGTCCGCGAGGCCCATCTTAACTGGGGAGGGAGCCTTTTGCCGGCAGCGCGGCCGGAGGCGCGGAAACATGGAAAAAGTCAAAAGCGTTTTTTGGAAAATAGCCGACAACCGGATTTTCTGCATGGTCTGGCTGTTTCTCGGCGCAGGGTTTATCACCTGGTTCGGCGCGCTCAAAGTGACCTATCTGGGCGTGACCTACCCGAGGTTTGTCAAAACGGCGAGCGTCATCGCCATGTGCCACCCGAAGTTGTACTATTTATGGATTATTTTCATGATCGCCGCGCTGTGGCTCAACATCACCTATATGTACCGGCACAACGGTTACCGCGGCAAGGCGGGCAGGGTGACGATGTACCTCGGCTTCGCGTGCATTATCATGACGAAGATTATCCCGCACGAAGACGAGTTCAACTGGCGCATGGTCGTCCATTGGACCTCCGCCCTCGCGTTCGGGGTGTTCTGCGCGGCGTCGATCGTCCTTTTCCTTGCCAATAAATCAAAAGAGAACCGCCGGTATTTCTACACGCTGCTCTCCTTTATTTTTGTGCTGGCGGCCATGATCGTGCTGCTGATTTTATTCAAGGAAAACGGCGCGATCGAAACCCTGCCCATCTGGAGCGCCTATGTGATTTTATATCTGGCGAATTTCACGGGCCTGTACAAAAGCAAAGCGGCTGTGCAAAAGGCGCCGGCCGGAAAAGAAACCTGACCGCGGACAGCGGCGTATAGGCGGCCCGGATTGGACGCGGGAGGCGCGTTATGGACTGGACGTTTCTTGAACAATATACGAAACAGGCGAAACTTCTGCTGAGGGTGCTCTCGCTGCTGCTTTGCGGCGTTACGTTTTTTACCGCCACGGTGCCGGGCTGGTTCGCGGAAAAATACGAGGGCCTGCCGGCGGACACCGCCGCGTTCAGCACCGTCCCCGTCGACGCCGACCCCGCCGCGCCGCGCATCACCCTTGCCGAAAACGGGGCGAGCGGATACGTCATCGTCGCAGGCAAAAACGCCTGCTTCTCCGAACGCACCGCGGCGGCGGAGATGGCGAAATACCTGAAAAAAATCAGCGGCGCGGACATTGAGGTCGTTACCGATGACATAAGCGAGTCGGCCAGGGAAATCGTCATCGGCAGAACCAACCGGGAAGGCAAAGGAACCTATACGGTTGACCGGGCCTTTCTGGGCGACGACGGTTTCGTCATCAAGGTCGCCGGCGAAAAACTGGTGATTGCGGGCGGTGAAAAGCGGGGCACGCTCTACGGGGTTTATACCTTCCTGGAAGAGTTCCTGGGCTGCCGCTGGTATTCCAAACAATTCGAAATCGTGCCGTCCGTCAATCCCGTCACGGTCAAACGGGCGACGGATGTCAGGCAGAAACCGTTTTTTACCCTGCGCGACTGCTACTGGGACTGCGCGCAGGATTCCGTATACCGGGCCAAGGTGAAACTCAACAGCATCCAGGCGGACAGCCCCGTCAAACCCATGGAGCCATACATCGACGTTATTGAGGGTGTGGGTTATTCCTTTGAAGGCATTATCAACGGCAGCCGGTATTTTCAGAAGCATCCCGAATATTTTTATGTCGACAGCACGGGGAAAAGAAACCCCGGCCAGCTGTGCCTGACAAACCCGGACGTCCAAAAAATCCTGAAAGAATATATTTGCGGGGACATCCTCAACCATCCGGATAAAGAACTGTTTACGCTTTATACCAACGACAGCGCCGACGTCTGCCTTTGCGACGCGTGCAGCGCCGTCAACAACGCCGAAGGCACCTGCGTCGGCACGCTGATGCGTTTGGTCGGCGATATTGCGGGGGAGGTGGCCCGCATCCGGCCGGACGCCACGTTCAGGACCCTCATCTGGGGCAACGCGCTCACGCCGCCGGCCCTGACCCCCATCCCCGCCAATGTTTCCGTTCAACTGTGCTCCATCGGCTGCAATATGGCCAAACCGTACGAGACGGATTCGCCGGCGTTCTGCGAATATGTCCGCAACTGGTCGGCGGCGGGCTGCGAATTGAACGTCTGGGATTACAGCACCAACTTCACCAACTACTCGATGCCCTGCCCCAACATCGGCAATATCGACGACAACATCCGTTTCATGGCCGCCAACAACATCACCGGTTATTTTATGCAGGGCAACGCCTACGGCAACAGCGGCGAATTCGGAGAACTGCGCTCCTACCTGACCGCCAAGATGCTCTGGAATCCGGACTGCGACATCGAGGCGGTAAAGACCGAGTTCCTGCGGGCGTATTACGGCGCGGGGTACCGGAACATTCAGGCGTATATTGACTTCATCGCGCAGCACGCGAAGGAGCGTTTTGATATCATCTGCGACCCGGACCAAATGCTTGTGCTCAACGAGAAACAGGCGGCGCAGTGCGACGCCTGGTGGGACGCCGCCGAGGCGGCCGCGAACGGCGCCGGCGAACTGGCGAGGGTGCAGCGTTCGCGCATTCAGATGAGGTACTTAAAAAGCGAACTGCGCCTGGGCGAGTTCAGCCGGCGTCAATCCCTGTCCAGCCGGTGGGACGAGGGCGAAAAACTCTACGATGATATGCAGCGTTTCGGCGTGACCTATATCTGCCAGGGCAGGGCCCTGAAAGAACGCGACCGGCTGTTCTTTATCCAAAACGCGAACGAGTGGAAACAATAAAACGGCGCGGCCCTTCCGGGCGGCGACCGGTTGAAAAAAGCGGGATGCGGCTCTTGACAAGCGCGCATCCCGCCTTCTCGTTGTTTTGCCTGCCCGCTACCGCGCCAGCGCCGCCGTATTTTTCAGCGCCTCGGCGTCGTCTATCGTCGGGCTGTATTCCAGGCCGACGACGCCTTTATAACCGAGGGCGTCGATAGCGGCGAATACGTTTTTATAGTTGATTTCCCCCGTGCCGGGCTCATGGCGGCCGGGATTGTCCGCCGCGTGGAAGTGGCCGATCAGGCCGATGTTGGCGCGGATGTTGGGGATGAGGTTGCCTTCGGTAATCTGCTGGTGGTAAATGTCGTACAGCAGCTTGACATACGGGCTGCCGACCTCGCGGATGATGTCGAACGCCTCGTAGCCCGAGGACAGGAAATAGCCCTTGTGGTCGCACAGGATGTTCAGCGGCTCGAGCACCGCGACGATGCCCGATTGTTCAAAAAGCGGCGCCGCCCGGCGCAGGGCGTCGACGACATACCCATGCTGCTCTTGATGCGGCACATCGGCGCGCTTCTGCCCGGTGGTGATGATGAGCGCGGGCACGCCGAGGTATTTTGCCGCTTCGATCGACTCTTCAACGACCTTGGCCAGCGTCCCGCCGCTGTCGGGCGAAAGCAGCGCCTTGCGGCCGTATTCGGCGGCGAGCGCCGGGTCTTTGGTGCCGACGCACATGCTGGTGATGCGCACCCCGGCTGCCTGCGCCGCCTCCCTGATTTCGGCCAGGTCGCGGTCCGCCCAGCCCCAGAACTCGGCGCAGTCGAGGCCGGCTTCTTTCACGGCGGCAAAACGGCCGCAGAAAGGCAGGGAGCGGAACATCATCTCAATGCAGGCGGAAAAGATCGGCATAAGGCACCTCCGTTATTTTTAACCCAATATATCACCCGGGGCGCGGCGGGTCAACCTGCCGGGAAACAAAGTATTCCTTGTAATAAAGCCGGCGATACTGTATACTGATTACCACGCCTCAAACGGCTGAAACGCCGAATTTGCCTTTTCGCAAGGAGTTGAAACCATGGACCCCATCAAAGTCGATTTTTCCAGAAAAAGCGGCGCAAAGAAAAAAGAAATCGTCATCCCGCCCGAGCGGGCCGTGCTGAAAATCATCCTCAGCCTGCTGGGCTCGGCGGCGACCGCCTTCATCGCCTACTATTTCATGCTGCCGGCGCTCAATTTTAAGGATACGCAGCTGTATCTTTATATCGGTATCGTCATCGTGAGCTTTGTGATTTTTATGGCGATGCTGACCAGGGTCACGGCCAAGCCGGAATACGCGCCCTATCTGAAAAAGGCTTCGCGCGTGCCGGGCATCCTCATCGGCCTGCTGCTGCTGACCGTCCTCATCGGCGGCATTTCTTCGTGGGTCGTCTTCAGGGCCGCCAGCTACAGCAACCTGATTACCGTCAACGACAAAGGCAACTTCCAGAAAGAAATCGAGAAACAGAGCGCCGAAACCTACGGCGGCATCCCGCGGCTCGACGAGGACGCGGCGGCCAGGCTTTCCACCCGCGCGCTGAGCAAACTCCAGGAGTTCGGCAAGGTGTCGCAGTACACCGTTTACCCGCAATATACGCAGATCAACTACAAAAACGAGCCCGTGCGCGTCGCGTCGCTGCAGTACGCCAGCATCATCAAGTGGTTCACCAACCGCAAAGACGGCTTCCCGGGCTATATCAAAATCAACATGGCGACGCAGAAAACCGACTTCGTCAAAACCGAAAAAGCCATCCGCTTTTCGCCGGCCGAGCATTTCGGCCACCTGCTGAAAAGGTACCTGCGTTTCAACTACCCCTCTTATCTGTTCGGCACACCGGTCTTCGAGCTCGACGAGGGCGGCAACCCCTACTGGATCTGCCCGCGCATCGACAAAACCATCGGCCTGTTCGGCGGGACGGACGTCGTCGGCTTCGTGCTGATGGACCCGACCGATCCGGCGGGCAAGAGCGAGTATTATACGACCGAGCAGCTGAAAACCGACGCGAAGCTGAAATGGATCGACCGCCTGTATTCGTCGGAACTGCTCATCGAGCAGTACAATTACCGCGGCAAATATAACGGCGGGTTCTGGAACTCCATCCTCGGCCAGAAAAACGTGTACGTGACCACAAACGGGCATAGTTACGTCGCCAAAGACGACGACGTGTTCATGTACACGGGGGTGACCTCCGTCACCAGCGACCAGTCCATCATCGGCTTTGTGCTGGTCAACCAGCGCACCAAGGCGGCGACCTTCTACCAGGTGGCCGGCGCGACGGAAGCGACCGCGATGGAAACGGCGCAGGGCATGGTGCAGGACCTCGGCTACACCGCCTCGTTCCCGCTGCTGGTCAACGTCAGCGACCAGCCGACCTACTTTATGGCGCTGAAAGATTCCGAACAGGTCAACCAGAAATTCGCGATGATTCACGTTGAAAAATACAACACCATCAAGGTCGTGGGGGAAAGCCTGCCCAACTGCCTGGAACTGTATATCAAAGCGCTGGAAAACGCGGGCATCAAAACGGATATCGACCCCGAGGATATCAACGACAACGACAATACGCCCGACACGGATAAAATCGAAACGCTCACCGGCGTCATCGCCGATATCCGCACCGCCGTTATCGCGGGCGACAGCAACTACTACTTCCAACTTGCCGGAGGGCAAACCTATTATCAGATAGCCGCCTCTAAATCAAAGATCGCCATCATCCTGAGCAAAGGCGACAAAGTGACCCTTACCTTCAAAAAGCCGGACGACGCCAATACGCTGATCGTTTCGCTGGAAACCCTCGCCTTCGCCGCGGCAGCCGAAACCACCACCGCGGCGCCCTGACAGAAAATACCATTACGCGCGGCGGCGGGGCGGAGCAATCCGCCCCGCCTTTTCCATAAGAGGAGTGTGAAGCATGCGCCGGACAACGCCGAAGGCCGCCATATACACGGTGGCGACGACCCATCTGGACACGTCCTGGAACTGGGAACTGGAGACGACGCTTAAGGATTACCTGCCCAAAACGCTGACGGAGAACTTCGCGCTGTTTGAGAAGCACCCCGGATACGTCTTCAGTTTCGAGGGCGCCTGCCGCTACGAACTGATGGAGGAATATTATCCGGAGCTTTTTGAGAAACTCCGGGAATACATCGCAGCGGGCAGGTGGAACGTCGCCGGCAGCGCCTACGAGAACGGCGACGTCAACATCCCCTCGCCCGAGGCGCTCATCAGGAACATCCTCTACGGCCAGGCGTATTTCCGGGAAAAGTTCGGCAAAACCAGCGCGGACGTCTATCTGCCCGACTGTTTCGGTTTCGGCTGGGCTCTGCCTTCGGCGGCGGCGCACTGCGGGCTCAAGGGCTTTACGACGCAGAAGCTCGTCTGGAGTTCCGCGGCGGGCGTACCCTTCGATTTGGGGATCTGGCGGGGGCCCGACGGGGCGGAAATTTTCGCCTCGCTTGACGCGCGCGACTACAACGCGACGCTGCGCAAGGTCAGGACCAACGGCAGAATCGTCCGAAAACTCAAAGCCAACATCCGGCAGTACGGCCTGCCGATGACCATGGTGCTGCACGGCGTCGGCGACCGCGGCGGGGCGCCGCGGGAAGCGTCGGTGCAAACGGTCCTGCGCGAGGCGGAGCAAAACGGCCGGGAAAAAATCGACGTCATCGCCGCGTCGACGGACCGGATTTTCAAAGATTTGGAACGCCTGCCGGCCGCGTTGAAACAGCGGCTGCCCGTGTATAACGGCGAACTGGTCATGACCGACCACGGCGCCGGCGCTTACACCTCGCGCGCGCCGTCGAAACGCTTCAACCGCCGCGCCGAGCAGCTCGGCGCCGCCGCGGAGCAGGCGAGCGCGTTCGCCCGGCTGCTCGGAAGCGGCGAATACCCCTCCGGCCGCCTCGACGCCGCCTGGAAACGGGTCATCGCCCACCAGTTCCACGACGACATCACGGGCACCTCACTGGCGAAATGCTACCGACGCAACTGGAACGACCTGCTGATGTCGCTTAACGAGTTCGCGTCGATTTACGAGGAAGCGGCAGGGAACATCGCCGCCGCGATGGACACCTCGTTTGCGGCGGGCCGGGCGCTGCTGGTCCACAACCCCGCGCAGCCGCCGCGCCGCTGCTGCGCCGAGGCGCTGGCGGATCCTCCCGCGCAGGGGAAATACCTGCGCGTTTACGACAGCGCCGGCAGCGAAGTCCCGTCACAGACGCACGACGCAGGCGGGGGGAAGGTCCGCCTGGTTTTTGAAGCCGAACTGCCCGGCTGCGGCTGCGCCGTGTACGACCTGCGGGAAGAATCGGCGCCCTGCGCGCTCGAAAGCGCCGTCCGCGCGGGCGAACGCTCGCTGGAAAACGGCCGTTACCGCGTTTCGCTCGACGGCAGCGGCGACATCGCCGAGATTTTCGACAAAAAAATCGGCCGTCAACTGCTCGGCGCCCCCCTGCGCATGGCGCTGTTCGATTACGACGGCTGCATGACCTACCCCGCGTGGGAACTCGAGTACCGCGAACTGAAAAAAAGGCCCGCGGCCTTCGCCGCGGACCCTGTGTTTACCGTCAGGGAAAACGGGCCCGCGAGGGCTGTGATTGAAACGCGCAGAACCGCGCGGGGCTCCGTATTCATACAGCGCGTATCGCTCGACGCGCAGGGTGACTGCGTTGAAGTGTTCAATGAAATCGAGTGGCGCAGCCCGCGCACGCTGCTCAAAGCGGTCTTCCCGCTCGCCGCGCGCTGCAAAACGGCCTCTTACGACCTCGGGCTGGGCGTCATCAAGCGGGGCAACAGCCGCAAAAAACTGTACGAGGTGCCCGCCCAGATGTGGGCGGACATCACCGACGAAGGCGGCGGTTTCGGCGTCAGCGTCATCAGCGACAGCAAATGCGGCTGGGACAAACCCGCCGACGGCACGCTGCGGCTGACGGTTATCCACTCGCCGCGCGCGCCCTACCGCGACGCGCAGCATCTGCTCGACTTCGGCCTCAACCGCTTCGGCTTCGCGCTCTACGGCCACGAGGGGGACTGGACCGGCGGCACGCAAACGCAAGCGGCCTGTTTCCACAACAAGCCCGCCGTCTTCGAGGTGCCCAAAAGCGCGGGCGGACGGCCCCCCGTTTTTTCGATGCTGCAGGCCGGTGGGGAAGTCCTCGTCAGGGCCGTCAAGCAGTCGCTCGGCGGCGGCGAGACGATTGTGCGTGTCAACGAAGCCGCCGGCAGGGCGCATAAACGGACGGAACTGGCGTTTTTTGACCCCGTATCGCGCGCGCGCGAAGTAAGCGGAACGGAAAACGACAAAGGCCCGGCGGCGGTGGAAAACGGACGGCTCGTTTTTGCCCTGCGGCCTTTCGAGGTGAAGACCTTCGCGCTGACGTTCGTCGACGAAAAACAGGCGACCCCGCCGGCGAGCCGGCCGCTGGACCTGCCTTGCAACGTCCGCGTCGTTACCCCGAACGCGGAGCCGGGCGGCTTCACGCCCGGTTACGGGCCCGCGATACCCGCCGAACGCTTTCCGGCGGAAATCCGTCAAGCGGGCGCCGTGCTGAAAACCGCGCCGCCCGGCGACGGGTTCAACGCCCTCGCCTGTTGCGGGCAGACGCTGCAAATCCCCGGCGGCGCCAAACGGCTCTGCCTGGTATGCGCCTCCTACGGCGGCGATAAAACCGCCGCCCTGCGAACGGACGGCGGCGAGATGGCCTTCGAGGCGCCCGGCGTGTTTGAAAGGCCCGGCGCCTGGGACCTTTACGGCGAAGGGGAGACCGGACGCATCAAAAAGCAGCCGCTCGCCTTCCATACCACGCACGCGCACGGCGAAACGGGCGACGAGTTCGGCAGGCAGCTGTTCTGGTTCCTGGCCGACATCCCCCTGCCGGAAGGCTGCGCGCAGGCGGTTTTGCCCGACGATAAAAGCGTCGTACTGCTGGCCGCCTCGGCCGTTTTCGAGCCGAAAAGAGCCGTTTGCCTGAGCGAACTGTATGACTCGCTCGAAAAGCGCCCCTTCGACTTCGCCCTGACCCCCGAGCAGCAAGAGGCGGCGAAAGCGACAAAGTTCGGGCATTTCCGTTCAAGGGCTAAGTTCCTGCTCGCCTACGCGGGCAACCGGCTGCGCCGGGAGGCGGCCCAGCTGCGGTAGCGCGGGCTTTTCCGTTTCGTCCTGCATTTCCGTCAGGAGGCTCCAGAACCGCTTGGGCATCAGGGACATTCTGCAGCGCGGATTGTCCCTTTCTTCGATGGCGACGGTGTCATAGAACAGCTTCCACAGCCGCCTGGCTTCCCGTTCGTCCGCGTCCGCCGGCGGGGGCTCGAAACCCTGCGCCGCGACCAGGGCGCGGCAGCCCTTTGAATACAGCAGGGCAAGGCCGTGCGTTTTGTCGTAGATGATAAAATTCTCCCAGCTATAACGCCCGCAGAAATGGTCCGCGATGAGCGGCAGGACGGCGTGCTTCGGCTCGATGACGCAGGTCATCACCCCGCCGCGCACCGAGAAGCGCACGAATCCCTTATAATGGTGGGCTTCCCGCAGGCAGGCGCGCGCCGCCTTCGTGACGGCGCAAACGGTATTGTCGGCGAGCATCGAGAGCGTTTTCGGGCCGTTGGCGATACAAAGGCGGATATAGTCGAGCAGCAGCAGTTCCTTTTCGGCCGCGTTTGAGAGGAAGCAACATTCGATGTTGCCAAGCGCTTCCGCGCCGGCGGCCCGGACGATGCCTTTTCTTACCCGCTCCGAGCGCTCGATATCCGTTTCAACGAACACGACGGGAAAAAGAACGAGCTGCTCCCCGCCCTGCGGGAAAATCACCGAAGGCGTCTCTTTTTTACGCCAGCTTTCGAACACCAGGCTTAAAAAACCCTCGAAACTGCCGTCGTACACATAGGCTACAGCTGACCGGTCAGGCATTTGACGGTATCCTCTCTGTCGGGCCGGGGTGAAAAAAGGCTCAGCTGTTCGTACCCGCCCGACTCGTACGCGGCGAGGCAGCTGTCGGACATCAGGGCGCGCAGGATGCTTTCGTGCTCGAACACCAGCCCCGGCGCCGCCTTCCCCGAGCAGGTGATGAAATACCGGGCACGCTTGAGCGTGACGCCGAGTTTTTTGAGGCCGTCGAAACTCAGTTTCCCCGCCCGCCGCGCCTGCAGGATGCGCCTGACCCCGGTGACGCCGAAACCCGGCACGCGCAGGAGCATTTCCCTGTCGGCGGTGTTGACCTCGACGGGGAAGCGGTCGAGGTGGTTAAGCGCCCAGTTGCACTTCGGGTCGACATATTCGTTGAAGTTGCAGTGCGTCTCGTCAAGCAGTTCGTCCGCTTCAAAGCCGTAAAAGCGCAGCAGCCAGTCCGCCTGGTAGAGGCGGTGCTCGCGCAGCAGGGGCGGCTTGGCCGTGACCGCGGGCAGCAGGGGATTGTCGGCGACGGGGATATAGGCGGAATAAAACACGCGCTTGAGCGCGTACTTTTGATACATCGCGGCGGCGAGCGACAGAATGCGGTAGTCGCTTTCCGGCGTGGCGCCGACGATGAGCTGGGTGCTCTGCCCGGCGGGGGCGAAGCGCTGCGCGCGGCTGCGCAGCGCCGGGGAACGCGGGTTTTCGGCGATGCGCTCTTTGATCAAACCCATCGGTTTCAGGATGGATTCCCTGCTTTTATCCGGCGCGAGCAGGCGAAGGCTCTCGTGCGAGGGCAGTTCGATGTTGACGCTCATCCTGTCCGCCAGGCAGCCGAGCCGCTCAATCAGGCGGCTGTCCGCGCCGGGAATCGCCTTGGCGTGGACGTAGCCCCCGAAGCCGTAGTCCTCGCGCAGGATACGCAGCGACTCGATCATGCGCTCGCAGGTGTAGTCGGGGTTTTTGACGACGCCCGAGCTGAGAAAAAGGCCTTCGATAAAATTGCGCTTGTAAAAACCGATGGTTAAATCCGCCAGCTCGCGCGGCGTGAACGTGGCCCGCTCGACGTCGTTGGAGACGCGGTTGACGCAGTACAGGCAGTCGTAGACGCAGGCGTTGCTCATGAGCACCTTCAGCAGCGAAACGCAGCGGCCGTCGGCGGCGAAGGTGTGACAGATGCCGCAGGAGACGGTATTGCCGATACGCGCGCCCGTGCCGCTTGACGACGAGCCGCTGCTGGTGCAGGCGACGTCGTATTTCGCCGAGTCCGTAAGGATGCGCAGTTTTTCATACAGGTCCATGCCGCCCTCCGGGCCGAAACGGCTACAAACATTTGTTCGTCCGTATTGTAAGCCCGCGCGCGGGCTTTGTCAAGCCCCGAAACGCCGTTTCGGGCCGCCTGTCCCGAACATGGGACATATTTTGCGAACAGCGCGGAAAACCGGCCTCCCGCGCGGCAAAACCGGAAAAAACGGCGGCTGTTATTGGATCCGGACCAATAACGGCCGAAAAAAACAACAACGCCGACGGGAAACCCCTGCGGGAGGCCCGGCGTGAAACAAATCAAAAACCGGCCTCCTTTTCGGGCGGCCGGCGACTGCAGATCGGGATCCGCGTTTTACGGGGGACAGAGGCCTTCGAAACGGTTCGGGTCCCGGACGGCCTCTTGGCCGAGCAGTTCCATCAGTTTGACATGGCGCGTGTCGAAACTGCCGTCCTCGTGCAGTTCGATGACGCGGCCGCCGCGCAGGTCGTCGTGCGCCGACATATCGTAGCCGACGCAGGAATCGTAGGCCAGGGTAATGCCGCAGTAGCGGCCCTGAAAATCGTTGAGGTGCTCGTGCCCGCAGAAGATGCCCTTGACGTCCCCCCGCTGCAAGCAGGCCATGAAAAGGCCGGAGTTCATTTCGGAACTGAAAACCTCCTCGCGTTGGGAGCCGGCCATGCCGCATTCCTCCGGGTTGCGGGCCACCAGGCAGAACTCGATAATCGGAACGTGCATGAACATCACGGCCGGGATTTTCCGCCCGTACCGTTTTTCCAGGCGCGCCGATTCGCCGTAATACCACATCACCTGGTCGAACAGGGGCGAGGCCTGGATTTTACCGTCGCCGAAGCAGCGCGGCAGGACAATTTTTTCACCGGGAGGGAGTGAAAACGCCTCGATGTAGTCGGTGATTTCGCGGCCGGAATCCAGCGCCCAGATGTGATAGGCGGCCGTGTCGCCGCCGGAGGACAGCACGGGCAGGCAGTAGTTGCCGACACCGCTGACCCGCGCGGGGCCCGCGGACGAAAGGCACAGCGGGAAGCGTTCGTAAACGGCCTGCTGGAGCGCGTTGCTCATCCCCGCCTCCCGGTCGTGGTTGCCGAACACATGCGCCCAGGGGATGCCCCTGGCGTGGACGGGCTCGAGTACCGCCGCCAGGTAATCGTACAGCGTCTGCCCGTCAAACACGTCAAAGCAGCGGCCCGCCGCCTGGTCGCCGCCCAGCAGCACCAGGTCGGGTTCGGCATATTCCGCGAGCGCGTCGATGCCCCGCACCAGTTTGGGGTTGAAATGCGTGCCGCCGTGGAAATCCGAAATCATCAGGATGCGAAACGTGCCGTCGCGCCGGAAACGCAGCGCCCGCGCGTTATTATTGTTTTGCATACTGTAATCTCCCTGTTGCCGTGTACCTCACCGGACAGACCGCGTCAACGGTTCTGCCGGGAAATATCATTGATATCTTAATCACACGCGATAGTTTTATCCGTACCTGCCGGCTCTCTTTTTTGTCTGCGTCGGTCAATTTCTAAATGTCGTGTCAAATCATCCAGATCGGTACAATATAATGATTGGCATTGATCATCGTCAACTCCGGCCGCATACATAAAACTGCGCCCGTTGAGACGGGGACAGAGGCTTTACTCAATACCGAAAACGTGCCGATGAGTTCGCTGCCGGGATTTACCGAACGCTTCACTTCTAATGGATGGAGCGCTCCGTCTTTCTCCATAACCATGTCGATTTCATTGTTCTGCTTATCGAGGTAGTACCATAACAGACATTCCCTTGCGTTGTTGTGATAGGTTTTAAGCAGTTCTGAAACCACATAATTTTCCAACAGCGCGCCGTTGAGGGCGCCGTTCGACAAAATTTCCGGCGACGAATAGCGGGTCAGATATGCCACAAGGCCGGTATCAAAAAAGTACAGCTTCGGTGTCTTGACCGTTCGCTTGAGCAGATTGTTGGAGTAAGGGCGCAGATAATAAATCACGCCGGACTTTTCGAGCACCGACAGCCAGCGTTTTGCCGTGTCATCGGATACGCCGACATCCTGGGCGATATTGTGGATGTTAAGCATCTGCCCGGTCCGGGCGGCGGCGGCTCGAATAAAATCGCCGAACTGCAAGGGGTCCTCCAGCGCTATTTGATCCTGGACATCCCGTTCGATATAGGACTGCAGATAACTGCTGTAAAACACGTCACGGTCTTTGAATTTTCCGCTGACAAGCCCCGGCATGGAACCGTTCCAGATACGCCGGTAAATACCGTTCATATCGGTCGGCTCGCCGTTGCTTTTCCGGACTTTCAGCGCCTCCCACTCAACCGCAAACTCGGCACAGTCGCCCTTGCCGTAGATTTCATGCTGGGAAAAAGCGGACATGCGTAAAATCGCGGTCCTCCCGGCCAAAGATTCCTGTGCCAGCGCCATTAATTTGAAGGTCTGCGAGCCCGTCAGCCAAAATGAGCCGGGCGCAGCGCCGTTATCCACAGCAATTTTTATGTAAGTAAAGAGTTCCGGCGCGTACTGCACCTCGTCGATGATCATCGGCGCCGAATGTGCCTGAAAGAACAGCGCGGGGTCGGTTTTCGCCAGTTTGCGTTCCTCAAAATCATCAAGTGATACATATTCTCGGCCGGGTTGCGACAGCTGCTTTAACATGGTGGTTTTGCCAATTTGGCGGGGACCGTTGAGAAGAAGACAGGAATATTCATTGGAAAGAGAAAGAAACTTGCTCTCCAAATCCCTCTTGATATAAGCCATTTCCGAACCCCCTGACTAAAATACGATTGCATCTTATTTTAGTCATTCACTTCACATTTGTCAAGAACGGCTTGCTAATCATTTTGAGATGCACGCCGAAGAACCTCTTTACTCATACGCATAGAATTATAATTTCGTTTGCCCGACGGCGGCGGTTGCAAACACATATTTGAGGGATAAAAAATAAGGGGCTGTAATCTCTCGCTGATTTTCAGCGTCAAGATACAGCCCCTTTATGCTGCCGGTTAAAAAATATTCGCGGCGGTCGAGTAGTTGGGCGCCTCTTTGGTGATAAAGACGTCGTGCGGGTGGCTTTCGATGAGGCCGGCGCCGGTGATGCGCACGAACTTCGCGCCGCTTTGCAGGTCGGCGATGGTTTTGCAGCCGCAGTAGCCCATGCCCGAGCGGATGCCGCCGATCATCTGGAAGACCGTGTCGGACAGCGCGCCGCGGTAGGGGACCCGGCCCTCGACGCCTTCGGGGACCAGTTTGCGGCTGTCCTCCTGGAAGTAGCGGTCCTTGCTGCCGAGCGCCATGGCGCCCAGGGAGCCCATGCCGCGGTAGACTTTGAACTGCCTGCCCTGGTAGATCTCCGTATCGCCCGGCGCCTCGTCGCAGCCGGCCACGAGCGAGCCGACCATCACGACGTTGGCCCCGGCGGCGAGCGCCTTGACGATGTCGCCGGAATACTTGATGCCGCCGTCGCCGATGACGGGAATATTGTGTTCGGCCGCCACGCAGGCGGCGTCGTAAATGGCGGTGACCTGCGGCACGCCGATGCCCGCGACGACCCTGGTGGTGCAGATGGAGCCCGGGCCGATGCCGACCTTGACGGCGTCCGCGCCCGCGTCGATGAGCGCCCGGGTGCCTTCCGCGGTCGCGACGTTGCCGCCGATGAGCGGGATATGGGGGAAAGCGGCTTTGACCCTCGTAATGGCGTTGAGAATGTTTTTGCTGTGGCCGTGCGCCGAGTCGAGGACGAAGGCGTCGATTTCGGCTCCGGCGAGGGCGGAAGCGCGCTCCATGACGTCGCCGGTCGCGCCGATGGCGGCGGCGCACAGCAGACGGCCCAGAGCGTCCCTGGCGGAATTGGGGTACTGGACGCTTTTTTCGATATCCTTGATGGTAATCAGGCCGCGCAGGTAACCCTCGTCGTCGATGAGGGGCAGCTTCTCGATTTTGTGCTTCATCAGGATTTCTTTCGCTTCCTGAAGCGTGGTGCCGACGTGGGAGGTGACGAGGTTGTCTTTGGTCATGACCTCGCTGATTTTGATGTTGAAATCCGTCATGAAACGCAGGTCGCGGTTGGTCAGGATGCCGACGAGTTTGCCGTCGCGGCAGATGGGCACGCCCGAGATGCGGTACTGCTTCATCAGCTCGAGCGCGTCGTAGACATAGTGGTCCGGCGACAGGAAGAAGGGGTTGGCGATGACGCCGTTCTCGGAACGCTTGACCTTGTCGACCTCGGCCACCTGCTGCTCGATGCTCATATTCTTGTGGATGACGCCGATGCCGCCCTCTCTGGCGATGGCGATGGCCATGCGGTTCTCGGTCACCGTGTCCATCGCGGCCGTCATCAACGGCGTGTTGAGTTCAATGCCGCCCGCCAGGCGGGTTTTGAGCACCACGTCGCCCGGAAGGACGGAAGACTCCGCCGGGACCAGCAGCACGTCGTCGAAGGTGAGGCCTTCCTTGGCGAACCTCTCCGAATATTTGCCGTTCATTCGAACCGCCCCCTGTGCGAAAATTTGAATTGACATAGTATAGCACAGGGCAAAACAATAATACAATCAATAGCACAGGTAAAGCGGCGCCCGCGGCGACAAGGCAACGCCGTGTCAACTTCCTGCGCATCTAAAGACGCGCAGGAAATATCACTTTGCGGCTTGCCGCAAAATATCGCCATCCGCAAAGGCGAATGATATCACATCGCGCATAGCGCGATATATCACTAAGCCCCGGGCCGTTTGTTAAATACCAGAACGCTGACAAGTTGTGAGCGGCCTGGGTCGTCTTAGACACTTTTTCAATGTCCAAGACGCAGACTGCCACCGAAACGGCGATAACGATCCACGCTCCCCACGCGGGGAGCGACATCAACATGGGCAACGCCTGCGCTATGCTATCTTGCATTTCAATCCACGCTCCCCACGCGGGGAGCGACCAATACCGCGTGGTATCACAACTGGTGCCTGGCCGAATTTCAATCCACGCTCCCCACGCGGGGAGCGACACAGTAGGCCGCTACCGTACGCCAGTTCAAATCAATTTCAATCCACGCTCCCCACGCGGGGAGCGACTCCACGCACTCATTCTCGATGGGATAGTGCCGCAATTTCAATCCACGCTCCCCACGCGGGGAGCGACACAGTAGGCCGCTACCGTACGCCAGTTCAAATCAATTTCAATCCACGCTCCCCACGCGGGGAGCGAC
>Ga0116184_10000620_pt1 | contig 39097 bp, 28 predicted proteins | sample AD_JPNNA5_MetaG_FD_89886 | JGI IMG/M metagenome (GOLD analysis project Ga0116184, IMG submission 89886) | Active sludge microbial communities of municipal wastewater-treating anaerobic digesters from Japan - AD_JPNNA5_MetaG | ecosystem: Engineered > Bioreactor > Anaerobic > Digestate | place... | reverse complement strand
CGGGATAGGGCCCGAGATTGTCGACGAAACCCTCAAGGTCCTTGACCGCGCCGGCGAGGTTTACGGTTTCCGCATGCAGTACGATTTCCGCCTCATGGGCGGCTGCGCTATCGACGCCGCGGGCGTTCCGCTGCCGGCCGACACGGTGGAGGCCTGCCGGCAATCCGACAGCGTCCTGCTCGGGGCGGTCGGCGGCCCGCAGTGGGATACGATGCCCGGCCACCTGAGGCCGGAGGCGGGCCTGCTGGGCATCCGCGGCGCGCTCGGCCTTTACGCCAACCTGCGCCCGGCAAAAATTTTTCCGGCGCTGAAGGCGGCCTCGCCCATCAAACAAAGCATCATCGGCGACAGCCTCGACATCATGGTCGTGCGCGAACTGACGGGCGGCATCTATTTCGGCGAGCGGGGCCGCTGTGAAAAAGACGGCGTCCGGGCCGCCTTTGACACCGAGTTTTATACCGTGCCCGAAATCGTGCGCATCGCGAAGGTCGGTTTCGAAATGGCGCGCAAACGCGGGAAAAAACTCTGCTCGGTCGACAAGGCCAACGTGCTGGAATCCTCGCGCCTCTGGCGCGAAACGGTCGTCGCCCTCTCGGCGGATTACCCGGACGTCGAACTGTCCCACATGTACGTCGACAACTGCGCCATGCAGCTGGTGCGCAACCCTGCGCAGTTCGACGTCATCGTCACCTCAAATATGTTCGGCGACATCCTTTCCGACGAAGCGTCGATGATTTCCGGCTCCATCGGCATGCTGGCCTCCGCGAGTCTGGCAGGGGGCAGTTTCGGCCTCTACGAGCCCATCCACGGCTCCGCGCCGGACATCGCCGGCAGGGGCGTCGCCAACCCGCTGGCGACCATCCTTTCCGCGGCGATGATGCTGAAATATTCCTTCGGCCTGGAGGCGGCCGCCGCTGCGGTGGAGCGGGCCGTCAACGCCGCGCTCGAGAGCGCCAGAACCCCCGACATCTTTGAGGAAGGGTACCGCAAAGTCGGCACCGCCGAAATGGGCGCGCTGGTCGCGTCCCTGATTGCCTGACAAAAAACGCACAAAAAAACAGCGGCAGGGGAGAGTCCTGCCGCATTTTTTTGCTTCTATGTGTCAGCCCGCCAGCCTTTCGAGCAGGCGGAGGTGCGCGATATAGTAATCCGTCACATCGGATCTTTTCGTTAACCCCCCGATAATCGCGGCGTGGTCGCCCCTGTAGGTCGGCATAATATTCCAGATGCCGGGCTGTAAGTCGTATTCGTCATACTTCTGCTGCGGCTGGCCGAAAGGCGCGACGGTCGATATCGTGTTGACGACGCCGTCGTTGTTGAGCCAGCTCTTGTCATAGACGATGCCGCCCGCCGTCTTCCCGGTCGTGCTGCCCAGGAAGGTGATGGGGAACCAAAGCCCCGGGTCCGCCGTTTTCACGTCGGGCAGCCGGTTGCCCAGCAGGGTGGTTTTTGCCGTCGCGTCGGTCGGCACGGAGAAATAGTAGATGCCCGGGATGGTTGATACGATTTTATTCAGCTCGGCCGCGCCGTCGGGGTTCAGGTCCAAAACGCCGGTGTCCGGGTCCCGGACCAGCAGGGCGATATCGCTGAGGCCTTTGATGTAATCGAGCGTCGCGCCCAACTGTGTGCCGGTCAGTTTTTCATTCGCGTATGCGATGGGGCCCAGGGAGTACAGCGTTTTAATCGGTTTGTTGAGGATGGTCAGCGTCGTGCCGTTGTGGGGCGCCGCCAGCGTCGTGACGCTGAATATCAAATCTGCTTTCCCGCCCGTGAACAAGCCGGAGAGTTCGCCCGAAGGGGTTCCCTCTTGCTCGGCCTTGCTGCCGCTTGCCATCAGCTGCGCGAACAGCCTTATTGTCGCGCCGCCGAAACTGTGGCCGATGAGATGGATTTTGGCTAACCTGCCGCTGCCGTCGTCCCAGCCGGTGAGCAGCGGATTTTTGCTGAAATCGGTACCGTAGCGCTCGTGGCCGTATTTTTCGCTGTGGACCTTCCCGTAGTCGACGACATTCCCGGTCAACTGGGCGTACAGTTCGCAGGCCCTGTCCCAGGCGCTCGCCACCGGGTCCACCGAGGCGGCATAGCATTCGAAACCCGCCGCGTTGAGTTGCGCCATCAGGTCGCCGTTGAGCCGGCCCCAGTAGGGGAGGGCCTCGTTGAGCGCGGTCTCGTACTGCCCCCAGCCGGCGAAGCCGGAAACGAAAACGAAGGGGTAACGCTCCGGCTCTTCTTCGGCCGAAGCGAGGGAAACCGCCGGTACTGCGAGCAGCACGGCAGTTAAAAGAACGCATATCAGTTTTTTCATCATGCTGTGTTTCGGTTTTTGCTCGAACATCTTCTCACCTCAATGTATTGCGCGAACCCGGGAACTTGCGCGGGCGGAAGAATGCCGTCGAAGATGAGGAAGGTGGCCGCGGGGAGCCCGCCGCGGGGCGATAAGAAAGAACGGAAACGGCGCGATCTTTCAGCCGTCCGCCTTTCTTATCGGAGTGCCCCTGTGTTTGGCCCGCCCGAAGGGATTTGAACCCCTGTCCTTCAGAATCGGAATCTGCTGCGATATCCAGCTTCGCCACGGGCGGATATGGTGCCAACGGCCGCATTATACCACAACATACGGTTTTTATCAAATATTTCTTTGACATCCTGTCACGGATTGCGGGCTTCTCCGAAAAAGAAAAAAGGCGGCTGTCAAGCGCCGCCCCTTTTCATGCTTAAAATCAATCAGGTCAGCCGTTCCACGACTTCCCCGTATTTCTCCCGGCTCTCCTTGATAAACGCGTTGATTGCGTCGGCCGTCGGCATCGCCGCCGAGCAGCTGTGGGCGGAGACGAGCATGGAGGCGGAGGCCGTCGCGTACTCGAGCGCGTCGGGCATGCTCTTGCCCCGCAGCAGGGAATAGATAAACGCCGAGGCGTAGCCGTCGCCGCCCCCGAAACCCTTGAGCGCCTTAACGGGGAAGGGGCGCACCCGGTAACTGCGGCCGTCCTTGAGGTAGGCGACGGAACCCTCTTTGCCGTGCTTGATGATGACGATTTTATTGCCGTAACCGTGCCAGCGGGCGGCGGAGGCCTTGTCGTCGGCGCAGACGCCCGTGACCGCTTCGGTGAGGTTGAACTCCTCGCGCGAGCCGAGCACGATGTCGCTGCTGCGCGCCGCCAGCGTGTAATAGATCGAGACCTCGTCCGGGTTTTTCCAGGTATAGGGGCGGTAGTCGATGTCGAAAATTACGACGACGCCGTTCTTTTTGGCGAGCATCATCATTTTCAGCGCCGCCTCCCGCGAAGGGCTCGCGCACAGCGCCGTGCCGGAGATGACCACGGCCTTGGCGCTTTTAACGTAGTCTTCGTCGACGTCGTCGGTGCAGACCTGCAGGTCCGCCGCGCCGTAGCGGTACATCAGGATGCTGCTTTCGGTCGGGCTGAGGATTTCGGTGAAGGTCAGGCCGATTTTTTCCCCGTTGACGCAGCGGAAAATGTGCGAGGTGTCAATGCCGTCCTTCTTGAAATAGTCGGTCACGTAGTCGCCGAACTGGTCGTCGGAAACGCGCGCGATGAAGCCGACCTTCGCGCCCAGCCGCGCCAGGCCCACGGCGATGTTCGCCGGCGAGCCGCCGACGTACTTGTTGAAGTTGGAACTTTCCTTCAGCGGCCGGTTGAGGTCGGTCGGGTTGAAGTCGATGGCGATCCTGCCGATGGGGATAACGTCGAACGTCCTGTCTTTCGGGAATTCAAAAAGGTTCATTTCCGTTCACCTGTCCTTGTCAAATGATATCGGCTTTGCCGGCGCAGCCGAAAATTTCGATATGTTTCAGCGCGTTTTCATAAGCGCCGTTTACCTCGGCGGTTTGGATATCATAATAGCCCGCTACGGCCTTCGCCTCGAAGGCGCGGCGCACCGCCTCCTCGACGGCGTCGAAAGTCGCGGTGGCGATGTTGATTTTTTTGACGCCGTTTTGAATGCACCGTCTGAAATCGCCGGGTGTCAGACCCGTGCCGCCGTGTAGGACCAGCGGGGTGGAAACCTGCCTGCCGATGCTCTCGAGAATATCGAAGCGCAGCTGCGGCGCCTGCTTGTAGTTGCCGTGCGCGTTGCCGATGGCGACCGCGAGCGCGTCCACCCCCGTCTTCTTCAGGAAGTCGACGGCCTGCGCCGGGTCGGTGCAGTTGACGGCGATGTGCTCGCTGCCGTCCTCGCTGCCGCCGACGCTGCCGATTTCCGCCTCGGTGTCGGCGCCGTAATCATCCGCCATCTTTTTCACCTTGCGCGTCAGGGCGGCGTTTTCCTCAAACGGCAGGCGCGAGCCGTCGATCATCACCGACGTAAAGCCGATGTCGAGCGCAGTTTGCACCGCCGCGAGCGTGGTCCCGTGGTCGAAATGGACGGCGACGGGCACCCCGGCGTTCTCCGCCGCGGCGACCATCAGCGGCCCGATGAGCTCGAGCGGCGAGTGTTTCAGGCGCACCTCGGCGATTTGCAGGATGACGGGGCTCCCCGTTTCCTCAGCCGCTTGGAGGACGCCGAGCACCATTTCCATATTCGATACGCTGAAACTGCCGGCGGCCCAGTCTTCGCCGGCCGCGGCGCCGAGGATTTCTTTCAGGTTGACCAGAGGCACACGAACCACATCCCCGATAAAACAGTATCCGTTTCCGCTTTTGTACAGCGTACGCAAAACAGGCGAAACCGCGCTTTTAGATAGTCCTTAGTATAACATTGCCGCCGCGCGCGCGCAATGCGACCGCCCCCCGGCGCGACGGTTTAACTTTATTCCCGGCTTTCACCGCCGCGGGCTGACGCGCCGTGCCGGCTGGATGCCGGGCCGAATTCGTAAGGGTATAATGCTTTACGGACCTTTTCGGGCTACGACCGTGTGCAGGCGGTCCACAGTGTGTCAAACAGGCGCCATTCGTCCCATTCGCGCTGCTGGATGCCGATGCCTTTCTCGCGGGGGGAGACATAGACCGAGGTTTCGAGCGTCGCCGTCGCGCAGCGGTACCTTGTCTGCGCCGTCTTGGCGACCAGAACCCCGATGCCGCCTTCGGCGGGTATCGTCCGGCCCAGGGTGGCGTTATAGACGAAACCGCTGCACCACTCGACGGCGAAATCCGTCGCCGTTCCGTCCGAGCCGCTGCCGAAAGATTCGGCGGTAATCGGCAGCTGCATGTAGCCGCTGACCTTGCCGAGGTCCCTGCCGAGGGCGAAGCACAGCGAATTGAGCGCGTCCGAGGCCTGGCTCTTGCCGCGGTAGATCATCCGCCCCTGAGAATGCAGGTCGACGTAATGCGTGGCGGCCGGCAGTTTCGCCTTGAACCACCGGACGAGCGCCTGCGTCTCCGGCTGCGAGCCGAGGTTTGCGCCCGGGTAGTTTTTCGGCGAGGGCGCCGTCAGATACGAGGCTTTCGGATAAAGGCGGTTCAATATCACGCCGGCCGTGTAGGAGGGGAAGGCGCGGTTGAGGTCGACGCCGTTGGCATTGGCTTTGTAGGCGTACAGGTTCGCGTGCGTTTTCGCATAGGAGACGATATAGAGGTTCTTGTTGCGGATAGCGGAGGCGCCCCACAGCGTCGCCTCGAAGCCGTCGGGGTTGCAGACGGCCACCATGCAGATCTTTTTGTTTTCCAGCAGCGAGAGGGTTTCGCCGTCGCCTGCGTAGTAGTTGTTGACCAGTCCGCAGGCGAATTTAAGCAGGTAGACAGGGTTGCACGCCTCGCTGGCGTGCACGCCCGCGGTAAACAGGATGTTTTCGGCGCCTCTGCCGATTTCCAGCGAATACATCTTCCGCCCGTCGACCGTGGTTCCGATTTGATAGAGGCTGACGACGTCGCTTTTAGCCAGAGCGAGCATGACCTGTTCCAATCCGGCATAATGGTAGAACTGGTTGAGGCTGATATCGACGGTCCGGTAAGGCGCGTCCGTGTCTTTTTTAACCGGGGCGTAAGCGGCGTCGAAAAGCGATTGCGACATCCCTTTGGCATAGATTTTTACGCCGCCCAGCAGCGGCGGCGCCCCGGCGGTCGCGGCAGAGGGGGAGGAGAAGCCCCTGAACACCTCGGCCGAGACCGTTTTATACGCTTTGACTTTGTAAAAATAGTTATTGCCGCTTGTGAGTGTCGTGTCGATGAAAGCGGTGCCGGCAACGGTTTTGATTTTACGATAAGGCCCGTTCGCGCCTGCCGCGCGGTACACCTCGTAGCCGCCCGCGCCCGTGACGGCGGGCCAGTCGAGGTAGACGCTCGTGGCGGAGCGTCTCGCGGCATCCAGTTTCGCGGGCGCCTGCGGCACCACGCGGATGGCGCAGTCCGCCTGTTTGCCGTTGCCGTCGAGCGCCTTGCAGGATAAAACCGCCTTGCCGACGCTTTTGGCCACTACCTTGCCGCCGTCCGCCGTGGCGACCGCGGGCGCGCTCGACGACCAGGCCACGGCCTTGTTGGTGGCGAGCGCGGGCAGCAAGGCGAGCCGGAACGTCCCCGTTTTGCCGACGGGCCACAGCAGGGAGGCGGTGTTGAGCGTCAGCGACTCGACCGGTATGGCGAAGGTCGCCGCCGGATAACCGTTCCAGGAGGACCCGAAACCGGCCTTTCCTTCGATATAGTAAACCGTAAAACCGGGCGCGCAGCCGTCAAAAACGCCTTTCCCCGCTTCAAGTTCGGGCGAGTCCGAGTAAAAGTACGCGCCGGTCAAAGCGGCGCAGCCGGAAAAAGCCCCCTCCCCGACGAACGTCAGGCTGTCCGGCAGATACACCCTTTGCAGCCCTGCCAATCCGGCGAACGCGTAGCCGGCGATTTTCCGGACCGGGCAGCCGCCCAGCAGCCGGGGCACGACGACTTCCGCCGCGGCGCCGTTATAGCCGGTTACGGCGGCCGCGGAGTCGTCGAGAATATACTGGAATCCTCCTTCCGACAAACGCTTGGGGCCCGAAGCGCCCGCGGCGGGAAAGGCCAGTATCAGAGGGAGGATCATCAGCGCGCAAAGGGTTTTTTTCATTATATTGCTCCGAAGGGTCCCGTTCAGCCCGGCGCCGCCGATTTGACTGGGCTGAACGCCCCGACAATCTTTTTACCGTTTACGGTACGGTAAGCCCTCACTTTGAAATAATAGGTACGGCTGCGTGTCAGCCCTGTCTGGATAAACGTCAGGGAAGTCGTCGTTTTCGCCAGGGTGAAGCCGCCCGTCGGGGTTGCGGAACGGTACACCTCGTATCCGTGCGCGCCCGCGACGGCGCTCCAGCTCGTTTTGACGCTCGTGCTGCCCGCGCGCGACGCCGTGAAAGCGGACGGGGCGGCGGGGACCGGCCTGCCCGCCGTTGGGGCGGAGGGGTCGCCGTAGACGTTGGCACTGCCCATCTTGCGGTAAGCGATGATTTTGTAATAGTAGGTGCCGCCGCACAAGCGGTTTTGGTCCAGGCAGTTCAGAGCGCTGCCGGCCGCGATGCGGACGTATTTTTTCTGCGTCCCGTCGTAGCGGTATACCGCGTAACCCGTCGCGCCCGCGACCGCCGCCCAGCTGATTTTCAAACTGTTGTAGGAGGCGGAGACTGCCTTCAGCCCCTGGGGCGCGGCCGGTACGGGCTTCACCGATACGGCGGCGGACGGAGCGCCGTAGACGTTGCCGCCGGCGATGCTTTTGTATGCGCGTGATTTGTAGAGATAGACGGCGCCGGTCACCAGACCTTTATCGATATAACTGGTCGCGGCCGTCACCGCGACGCGGTCGTATTGCTTTGTTACGGGATTGTAGCGGTACAGCACGTAGCCCGATGCCCCCTGCACCGCGGTCCAGACAATCGAAACGCTGTTGTACGCGACGGACACCGCCGCCGTCGAGGCAGGGGTGCCTACGGGGGGAACCACCGTCACCGTGAAGGAGGTGCTGAAACGTTTCCCGAGCGGGTCCGTATAGGTCACCGTCAGGGTTTTCGTGCCCGCCGTGCCGCTGTCGAAACCCGTCACGGCCACACCTTCGCCCGTCATGGGCAGTTCCGAACGGGTCTCATTGTTGTAATCGATATAAATAACGCCGCCGTCCGGGGCGAAGGGTTCGCCCGTCAAATAGACAGTCTTATCGGGCTTGCTATTGAGGGTGACGGACTGCACGCTCTTGGGAACGACGTTCAATTCGAACCGCACGGTAAAACCGCGGTATGTCACGCTGACCTGCTGGGCGCCCGGCTCGCCGAAAGAAACCGGCATAACCGTCACCTCGCCGCTGTTGAGCATGGCGTTGGTGACTTTGATTTCACCGGCGGTGCCGTTATCATAGGCCAGAGCGAGCGTCATGTTTCCCGGCTCGAAAAAAGTACCCTCCACCGGGTCCGTGCCGGCATACGGATAGACGCGCATCTCGACGCCGGTCAGGGCTTTCGGCCGGAAAACGGCGCGGTACTCGGTATCCGCGGCGGGCATGGCGCTCGGTTGCGGGTTCCAGCCGGTGAAAACGGAATCCGCGCGGAAAGGCGCTTCGGGCGGCGTGACATTCTCGCCGAACTTGTAGAAGGACTCGGCCAGAACGGTTTCTCCGGCCTTGAAAACTGCCTTATAGGTGTTGATGTTCCACATCGCCTCGAACGCCAGGTCCAGCGCGGGCATCACGCCGGGTGGCTGCGGATTCCACCCCGCGAACGAATACCCTTCCTTCGCCGGCGCAGGCGGCGGGGAGAAGGCGGCGCCGTATTGACAAAAGATATCGCGGTAAAGCGCGCCGTCGGAGTAAAAGACGGCGTGGTAGTTTTTCGCCGCCCAAACCGCGGTGAAAACGAGGTCTTCGGCGGGCATCGCAGCCGGGACGTCCGGTTCCCAGCCCTCGAAGGCGTATCCGTCTTTCGCGGGGTCCGGCGGCAGCGCGACCGGATTGCCGCAGCCGACCTCCTTGATTGAATACACTTTGGCGTCGACGACGAAAACCGCCATATAGTTTTCTACCCAGGACGCCGTGAAAACAAGGTCCCGCGCGGGCATATATTCCGGCATCTTCGGTACCCAGCCGGCGAAGGTATAACCTTCCTTCGCCGGGTCGGCGGGAGGCACCAAACGGTCGGCGTAACCGACGCCGGAGGCGGAATAGACCTCCGAATCGACGATAAACTGAACCGTATAAATATTTTTGGACCACTGCGCATAGAAGACAAGATCCCGCGCGGGCATCGTTTCGGGGACCTCGGGTTCCCATCGCAGGAAAGTATAGCCCTCCATGGCAGGATGGGCGGGCGCCGTGAGCGGCTCGCCTTCGGCTAAATCGAAACTCTCGAATATATTGCATTCCGCATCGATGATAAACAGCGCGTTGTAGGCGCTGCCGCCCTCGAGCGCCGCGGAGGCGGTGGCGAGAGCGGGCGAAAGCAGCATCGCGGCTGCCAGGATGAGGCAAAGCGGCGCAATGAGCTGCTGTTTCAAACGTGCGGGGGCGCTTGACATGGGGCAGCCTCCCTGCGTTTTGCGCGTAAAATATTTTTCAGCTTCAATATTATATAATATAAGGGGCTTTTCATCAACACCGCCGGGCGGCCAGGTTGACACATGCGGTGTAAACCGATATTATACAATTGAATTAATATACACTAATATAAAATAATCAGGTCGTCAATCAGCGGGTTTCGATAAGACATATCCCGGAGGAAACCGAGATGAACATGAAAAAAGCCGCCGCCTTGCTGTTATCCCTGGCGCTGGCCGCGGGCATCGTTTCCGCCGCGGCGCCGCGGGCGAAAGCGGCCGATGCCGCGCCTTATTCGTCGATGCAGTTCTACCGCAATGAGTTGACTTCCTATACCGGCAGCGCCAAGCAGGTCGTCGTGCCGGAAGGGGTCGAGACCATCGGGGCCTCCGCCTTCCAGAACAATACCGCCCTGACATCGGTTTCTCTGCCTTCCACGCTCAAAAGCATCGGCGCCTACGCTTTTGCGGGCTGTACGGGTTTGACGAGCGTCACTCTGCCCGCCTCGCTCACCGCCCTCGATGATTATGCCTTCTCCGGCTGCACCAAATTGGCCTCCGTCAACGGCGGCGCCGGCGTTGTCACGGTTGGCTTTTCCGTATTCGAATCCACGGCGATGCTGAACGCCGCCACCGCCGCCTACGTTCTGTTCGGCAACGGCGTGCTGATCGCCTACAAAGGTTCTTCGGCATCCATCACCGTGCCGGCCGGCGTGCGCCATATTGCCAAAGGCGTGTTCCAGGACCGCATCAATATCACGTCGCTGAGCCTGCCCGACGGCCTTATTACGATCGGGGGCTACGCGTTCAAAGGCTGCGTCGCGCTCGGCAGCGTGATCATTCCCGCCAGCGTGACAACAATTGGGGAAGGCGCCTTTTATTCCTGCCAGGGGATGACCAGCGCGCTGATACGCAGCGGCGTGCAGACCATCGGCAAGCGTGCTTTCTCCAAGTGCTACGCGATGACCGCCGTGACCATCCCCGCGAGCGTCACCGCCATCGGCGGCTTCGCCTTTCAAAGCACCGCCTGGCTTGACAACCAGACCAACCAGTTCGTCACCGCGGGGGACGGCATCCTTCTGGCCTATACCGGCAGCGCGGCGGGAGTAATAGTCCCTTCAAGCGTCAAAACCATCGGTTACGGCGCGTTCTATGACAATTCAAACCTCACCTCCGTGACCATACAAAACGGCGTCGTCAACATCGACGATTTCGCTTTCTATTACTGTGACAATCTTATCACGGTCACGTTCCCCCCGACGGGCCTCACAAGGATTGGCGCCAACGCCTTCCGGTACTGCAGCGACCTGGTCACCGCCAACATCCCTTCGTCGGTGAAAACCATCGGCGCGAATGCTTTCGCCTCGACGCCGTGGTACAACAACTTCGCCAGCAGTTTCATAACGGCGGGCGATTCGATCCTCATCGGTTACAAAGGGACGCAGGCGAATGTCACTATTCCGCAAAGCGTCAAAACCGTCAACCCCGGCGTCTTCAAAAACAAAACGACGGCCGTGAGCGTTACGGTTCCCGCAAGCGTCACGTCCGTCGGCGAGCAGGCCTTTATGGGCTGTGTCAACCTGGCCTCCGTCACCTTCAACGCGGCGTCGTTCACCCTGGGCGCCGAAGCGTTCCGCGGCTGCACCGCGCTGAGTGCCGTCACGCTGCCCGCAGGCATCACGGATATCGGCGCCGGCGCTTTTGTCGGCTGCACATCCCTGCAGAGCGCTTACCTGAGCGACGGGCTCAACCGCGTTGCAGGCGACATGTTCAACGGCTGCACCTCGCTGACCACCGTGCGCCTCGCGCCGGGCACCGAAAGCATCGGTTCCGGTGCTTTCGCCGGCTGCTCTTCCCTGGTTTCGCCCGTTCTGCCGGTCAACGAGGTTTTCAATGAAATCGGCTTGAACGCTTTTCGCGGCTGCGTTTCCGTCAAACAGGCCGTCATACCCGACAATATTTCAAAAATCGGCCCCGGCGCGTTTGCGGACTGCTCTTCGCTCGAGAGCGTCGACCTCGGGCAGGGTGTCGCGTCCATCGGCGCTTTCGCTTTTTCCGGCTGCCCGCTGCTGCATTCGATTTTTATCGGCGCGGGTGTCACCTCCATATCGCCCGAAACATTCGCCGGCTGGACCCAGTTGACCATTTTCAGCGTTGAGGCGGCTTATGCCGTCGCTTACGCCGCCGCCAACGGGATTCCCTGCGAGTTCTATTCCTGTATTGTTTCCATCGGCGGTTATCCCGCCTTCGGGTCCATCCTCACCGCCGTTATCGAGCAGTCCTCGGATATCGGGATGCTGTACCGTTTCACATGGCTTCGCGGCGGCAGTCCCGTCGGGACGGGCCCGACCTATTATGTGCGCCAGGCGGACTTGTTCGCACAGTTGCAATTAAAGGCCGACGCCTACCGCGACGGTTCGCGGCTGGGCACGTTTTTCAGCAGCGTGGTCGTACCCGGCAAAGGGTATAACACCGCGTATCCGAACAAGCCCGTCCTCGTGGCGCTCGGCTCCGATTTCGTCACGCTTGCCGCAATGGCGGGTTATGAATACCGCATCGGCAATGCTCCCTGGCAGATAAGCCCCTATTTTACGGGTTTGGCGCCGTTTACCGAGTATCAGGTTTACGCGCGTATGGCGGAGACCGCCACGCGGTATGCCGGCCCGGTCAGCGACCCCGTCTGGTTCAAAACCGAGAAGCGAACCATTACCGGCCAAATAGCCATCTCGGGGCAGCCCTACTGCGGGCTCGCCCTGACGGCCGATACCTCCGGGCTGGTTCCTGCGCAGATTCCGGCCGGGGGACTGGCGTACGAATGGTTCGTCAACGGGGTTTCCGTTTCCACGCAAAGCGCCTATACCGTCACCGCCGCCGACGTCGGCAAACCGGTCACGCTCAAAATCAGCGGCGCCGGCGCCTACACGGGCAGTTTGACAAGCGCGCCGGTGACCGCCGTCAAACATCCCACCCAGCCGCCCGGCGCACCCGAACTCGAGTCGGCCACGTCCGCCTATATCGTGCTGAAAACCGTCGCGGGGCGCGAATACAAGGTGGAAGGCGGCCAATGGCAGACGTCGGGCGTTTTCGGCCGCTTCAAAGCCAACACCCCTTATACGTTCTATGCCAGAATCGCCGAAACGGCGACCCACCAGGCAAGCGAGCCCGGTCCCGCGGCGGTCTTCCGGACCAGCCGGATCGAAACCACCGGGGCCGTAACCGTCACGGGCAGCGCCGTGTTCGGCCAGACGCTCGGCGCTCAGGTCACCGGCTTGTCGCCCGCGGAAGCGACGTACGATATCGAATGGCGGCGCAACGGCGCCACGGTAAATGTCGGGAACAATTATACGCTTGCGCAAGGGGACATCGGCGCGTCCATTACGGCCTGCCTGGTCGGCAGGGGTGACTATATCTGCGATATTCCCAGCCAGCCCGTCGTACCGGTCAAGGCCGCGGCGCCCGCTCCCGCCGCGCCGCTGGCGGCCGAGGTCAACGCCAAATCATTGATGCTTGCGGTTGAGCCCGGCTGTGAATACAAACTCGGCACGGGCGCCTGGCAGGCAAGCGGCTTGTTCACGGGCTTAAAAGCGAGCACTTCCTATACGTTCTACGCCAGAACGGCCGAAACCGCGACCCATTTCGCCAGCCCTTCCAGCGTCGGCGCCGTAATCAAGACAAGCGCGGTCGACGCCGTCACCAACTTCACCGGCCAGTACACGGCGCATAACAGCGTGTCGCTGGCCTGGACGCCCGTCACCGGCGCGGCAGGATATAAAGTGTACCGTTCCCTCCTGCCCGACAGGGATTTTGTCACGGCCGCGTCCGTTGCCGAGGCCGCGTGTGTGGACGGCGGCCTGACGACGGGTACGACGTATTACTATAAAGTCAGGCCCTTTACGCTGGAAGGCGGCAGCGAAGTCCTCGCCTCCGCGTCGCCGGTCATCGCGGTAACGCCGCTGCCGCTGGCGCCGACTGGTCTTACCGCGGCATCCGCCTCCTACAGCAGCATCGCGGTGGCATGGCAGCCCGCCTTGGGGGCCGAGGGCTATCAAATCTACCGTTATGACCCGAACTTCCTGACCTACGTTCTTATCGGCGCTTCCCAAACAACGGCGTATACCGATACAGGCCTGACGCCCGCCACCGTTTATTATTACAAGGTCAAGGCCTATGTCGTAAGGGGCGGCGAAGTGCTCGCCGGCGCGCTTTCTTCCAATACGAGCGCCTCGCCGGTGCTCCCCGCGCCGTCGAACCTGACCGCGGCGGCTGCCGGCTATGACAGCATCAACCTGCAGTGGCAGGCCTCCGAAGGTGCCTCGGGCTACGACATTTACCGTTATTATTCCGGAGTGACGACGTACGAATTCATCGCGCAGTCGTCCTCGACCTCCTTTACCGATACCGGGCTCGACACGGGCACAAGGTACTACTACCGTGTCAAAACCAGGTTCGACTCCGCGGGCGGGCCGGTTCTCAGCGCTTATTCCAATACCGCCGCCGTCACCCTTCAACTCGGCGGCGTCCCCTCGCTGCAGGCGCAGAACAACTCGATTATCAGCGTCGAGACCTCATGGGGCGCCGTGCCCGGCGCGAACGGTTATATCGTGGAGCGGACCACCGCTTCATCCGGTGTCTATACGCAGGCGGCCGACACGGTTCAAACCGCCTTTACCGATACGCAGGTGCTGCCCGACGTCGCCTACACCTACCGGGTCAGGGCTTACAGAACCGTCAACGGGGCGAGCGTATTCGGCGCTTATTCTCCCACCGCGACCGTCACGACCGTTTTCGCCGCGCCGCCCTCGCTGAGCGCCGTTTCCGCGTCCTACAACAGCGCCGCGCTCTCCTGGGCGCCCGTACCCGGCGCGCAGGGCTACCGGGTTTACATTTCCACGTCGCAGGACAGCGGTTATTACATCGCCTCAACCGTCAGCGCAACGTCCTACCTCTCCCAGGGGCTCGGAACGGGTACCACCTACTATTTCAAGGTTTGCGCCTACGTCGTCATCGGCGGCGTCACCTATACGGGCCTCTTTACGCCGGTGGTTTCCGTCATACCGATTCCCTCCGCTCCGGCATCTTTCGGCGCCGTATCCGCATCGCCGACGAGCCTTGACCTCACCTGGAGCAGCATTGCCGGGGCGAGCGGTTACGTGCTTTACCTCGGCCCCTCGGCGGACGGTCCGTGGGAGCGATACAAGGTGCTGCCGTCCTCCGCGACCGGCTATACGGATACCGGGCTGGAAACGGGACGAACCCGATATTATAAAGTCAGGGCTTACCGCACCGTCAACGGCGTCAATGTGTACGGGACGCCTTCGGACGCTTTTTGGGCTTACCCGATGTCCGACGCCCCCGCGAACCTGACGGCGGCGGCGGTCTCCCTGGGTTCTGTCAAAGTCAACTGGTCCGCCGTGGCGGGAGCGGCGGGGTACAACCTCTATTACTATAAAGCTGGCATGAGCGGCTATGCCCTGCTCACGTCGACCGATTCGCTCTCTTACACGTTCAGCGTAACGCTCAACGAGACCTACTCTTTTAAAGCCGCCGCCTATGTTCTGGTCGACGGGAACCGGGTCGAGGGGCTGCAGTCGTCCACCGCCGAGGCGGTTTCCGTTTTCAGCGCGCCGGCCGGAGTCAGCGCGGAACGGGTCATCGGCTCCATCATCCGCGTCTCCTGGAACGCGGTGCCAAACGCCGAGGGCTATGAGGTGTACCGTTCCACCAGCCCCTCGTCGGGCTTCGAACTGGTGCGCACCACAAGCGACCTGAGCTATACGAATTCCTTCCTGCTCATCAACAGGACTTACTATTATAAAGTGCGGGCTTACGCGACGGTCAACGGCGCAAGAGTCTATTCCCCGTATTCCGTCACCGTTTCCGCCACGGCGTAAACCAAAGCCGGGCTTTGGCGACATAAAAACCGGTTTTTGTTGAAACGAAAAAAACCCCGTCCGAAAGGGCGGGGCTTTTGCCTGTTCGTTTATATGTCTTGCGCAGGGTCTTGCCGCGCGGCCTTCTCGGCTTCCTTGTTGCGCTTTCGCAACATCAGCAGAGGCACCGCGATGAACACGCCCAGTACCGCCGCGGAGGCGAAAATTTCGGGTACCGGCACAAGGACCGTCTCGCCGAAATCGTTGATGTAGGTGCCCGCTTCATGCGCCCCCGCGAAACGTTCGATGACGCGGTTGCCCGCGAACGGGCCGGCCACCATCGGTATCAGGACGAAGAAAATCATGCGCACGCCCTGGAACAATCCGGCTTTGCCCTCCGGCGTGAAGTCCCTGACCGAGGCGTTGAGGATAATCATCAGAAGCCCGTAGCCGGCGATAATCACCAGCGCGACGAGCCCGAAAACACTCAATTTTTTCACGAACGTCGCGATGAAAAGCCCGGCGACGAACACCGCCACGGCGGGGAAGACGAACTTCTTCTTGCCCAGGCGGTCGACGGCGATGCCCATGCCGACCGCACCGCCGATAAAACCGGCGAGCGCGAGCGCGGCGATGGCGGCGGTTTTCGGCGTAACGGCGAGATGGTTGATGTCAAGCCCGAGGTAATGCTGGATGTATAAAAACACATAGGGCATGAATATCTGAACCGCTGTCGAAAAAATGCATACCGACGCGAGCGCCAGATACAGGCGTCTGTTGTCCCGGACGACCGAGGGGCGGAATCCGTATACGAGCTCGGCAAAGTAATTGCCCTGCTTTTTAATTTTATTGCCGGATTCCTTAAGCGTCAGCAGCCCCGCGAAACCGCAAAGCGTGACCAGCACGCCCAGCGCGAGGAAACACGCGGGGTACCCTGCCGCAGCGACGCCCGCGCCGAACCCGGCCGTCACCATCAGCGTCGCCAGGATGGGCATTGTCGACAGGATGCCCTCCGCGGTGCCCCGGTTTTGCGGTACGGTCACATCCGTCACCCAGGCGTTGAATGCCGCGTCGTTGCTCGTCGAACCCATGAAGGTCATCACGCAGTCCATAATGATGACGATGCTGACCGTCGCGGCGGCCACCTTTGCGGTGTCGGTTATGCGCAGGAGTTCGGCGGTGTTTTCGCGCGAAATAAAAGCGAACGCCATGACCGTGACGCCCCACAGGATATATCCGGCGCAGATAAACACTTTGCGCCTGCCGAGTTTGTCGCTGAGCGTCCCCATCAGGAAAGTCGTCGCTACGGCGGTCGCCGCGCTGAACGCGACCATTTTGGAAATATCGGCCGTCGTCGCGCCGATATAGTTGAAAAGGAAAGTGTTGAAATAGATATTCTCAATCGCCCAGGCCACCTGACCGGTGAAGCCGAAGAGGATGAGATTGACCCATATCTTGCGGCCGAGTTTGGCTTTTGGCAAGACGAAACCCCTCCCGGTTGTTGATGCTGCCGCTGAAAGGCATGAAGAACGGACCGGCGCCGCCGCCGGTCCGTTGAAAAACCGTCACGAGAGTTCTTTGATCAGCTCGTTGATGATAACGAAGATGATGTTGCTTTTGACGGCGAATACGATTTTGTCCCACATCTGCTCAAAGAAGGGGATGTTGTCCGGAGGCGGCGCGCTGCCGTCGTCGAGCGCGAACGCCTGCGTGAAACAGATGCCGCCGGGCCCTTTCAGCTGTGCGCGCACATAGCAGCCGATCTGGTCCTCATGGGCGTTGAGGTCGATGGAAAGGCCCGTCGCGATGACCTCGCCCTTGGCGACCCATTCGACCGTGTCGTATTTCGAGGCTTCGAGCGTTATCGTGTCCGCGGCTTCGTCGACGGTGATGCGCGTCACCGCCGGCACGTCGCCGGTGCCGACAAAAGCGTCCCCGAGTTCCGGCCGCGCGTATTTGCCGCAGGCGAAGAACGTGCCGTTCTCCATCGCGGTGCGAACGTTGGCGAGATTGTTTTCAGGCAACATAAAATATTCGAAACTGGTCCCGATATCGCTGACCTCGTGCGCGTCGCTGTCGGCGAAACCCCAGACGTTTCTGCCCGCCGGGATGACCTTTTCGAGGATTCCGTCCCACAGGACACGGTCGTGCCGCGTCGGGGAGTCCCCTGAATTGAGGATTTCCATGCCCAGGCAGGAGGGGTATTTCTTAAATAGGCCGGCGAAAAAACGGATATTCTTGGGGTCCTTGGCGATATTGACGTCTTTGGCGGATTCGAGCCAGTCGCCGGGATGGTTGATGAACGTGACGCCGCCGGCGGCCTGGACACCCGCAATCGGGGTCTCGTAATCGTTGTCCCTGCCCCAGTCGCCCTGGCCGTAGTCGGCGAAAAAGCCGTTGAGGTGTGTTTTGGTGAGCGTCGCGGCGTTGAGTTCGATGCCCATGACGACGTCCGTCATGCCCCGGCCGCCGCGGCCGACGCCTGTCGTAATCTCATCATAACGCTGCTGCGTCAGCGGAACGGGCTTTTTGAGAATCATCTGCCAGCTCAGCAGGGGCACCGGCGTCGGTACGACATTCCAGCCGCGGTTGACGCAGCCGTGGTCGGTCATGCCCAAAATATCGTAGCCGGCGGCGTAATGCGCCTCGATCATCTCGGTGAACGTCGCGCCGCCGTCGCTGACGGTGGAGTGCGTGTGCAGGTTGGCTTTGTAACGGCCCCACGTGTCCCAGTCGACCGTGGCGTAGGGGTTTGTAATCACATAATCCACGGCGCCAGAAATGTCGGCCGAAGCGGACGCGGAGAAGGCAAACGGCAGCAATACCAGAATTGCGGCCGCCGCGCACGCGATACGCCTGAAAGTCCTCTTTTTCATAAAACAGCCCTCCTTCAAGGGAAGTCATTTTTTATATCTCGACGCAAACGCTCGCCACGCCGTAAGCAGGCACCGGAAAGGTGACCCTGTGACCGGCAACGCGGATGCCTGCCTTGCCCTCGAGCGTGTTCTCGTTGATATCGACAAAACTGGCGGATACCGGCTTTTTGAAAAATTCAAACACCGCCTCGGTATCTTTGCCATCCGTCTCGTAAACGCGCACAATCAGCCCGCCGTCGCCGCTTTCTTTGAGCTTGACGGCGGCCGGCGCCGCGCTGCCTTCCACCCGGCGCATCAGGCTCGCTGCAGCCGGCAGGCTGCCGGCGTGCCGGGTGCCTGCGACGCAGGTGAGCGGATGGTTGTAATCATAGGCGTTTTCTGCCAGCGCGAGGTTCGCCGTGCCGGCGGGCACCAGCTCCAGCGCCAGACCGAACCGGTGCATGATGTTCTCCGGGTACGGGTCGGGGTCGTAGGAACTCCTGATGAGCGCCAGCGAGAGGCTGTCGCCCGTGCCACGGAACCCGTATTTTGTCTTGGATATCAGCATCAGCGCGTCCGCCCCGTTCTCCTGCGGCACGGCCAGGCCCCAGCTGACAGCCGGCACGTCGGAGTCGAGGTCATTCCTGAAAAGCGTACCGTACGCGATATCATAGCGGTAGCCCGAGCAGGAGTACGCGACCGGCGCAGTGAAGTTCAGCTGCGGCACGAACTTGCCTTTGACCGGGCGCTCCTGCCAGTCGCATTCGACCTCGAAGGCGAGCCGCCGGCTGCCCCGGTCGAGCGATACGGTTACGTCGAGCCTGGAGGCGCCGAACCCGGCACTGTAGGAGAACTGCTTGCGCAGCCCGCCGCCGAGCGCGGGTTTTTTCATTTTGACGTTGGTGTCGATGTTCGTGATTTTCATATACCGGCCCACGCGCCAGGAGGTCATGCCGCAGCTGTCGTCCTCTTCAATGACGCGAAACAGCGCTGCAGGCCTTGACGGGTCGATCAAATCGCGTCCGGTCTTTTTATCGGTAAACGACAGAAGCGCCGCGTTTTCGTTGTCAAACACCGCGCGTACCAGCTCGTTCTCCAGCACAAGGTCCTCAAAACGGTCGACGCGCGGGTCGCCGGGGATGGCGGTGAAGAGTTTTTCCGGTTCCGACTCGCCGAGCGTGAGCGTGGCGTACCCGCAGGCGGGCACCGTCGCAAAGACCAGCAGTTTGGCGTAGTCGTGCCCCCAGTAGCCTTTTTTCGCCTCGACGACCTGGTAAGGCAGGTCTCCTGCGCCGTCCGAAATTTTCAGCCGGCTCAAATCGCCCGGCCAGTCCCAGACAATCAGTTCGGCCGTTTGTGTCCGTTCGCGCGGCGAGGGATTGAACAGGTGATAAATCCGGGTTTTGCCCCGGCCCCTTTCGGGGATGGAAACGCCGTAATCGGTCGCGCTGAATCCCGCTCCGGCGCCTTCCGACACGGTTTCTTCAAGGCCGCCGCCGTCTTCAATCCGCGAGGTGTCGACCAGCGACGCGATGTGCCGCATCGCGCCGGCGAGCGTGGTATTCGCCGCAGCCGCGGCCTGCTGGAAGCGGCCGAGCGCGAACTCCCTGGTGTCGATGACGCCGAACCCGGCAGAATGTCGTGGAAATGGTTGAAAAGCGCGCATCTCCATGCCGATTCGAGGTAGTCGCCGCGGTATTTGAAGGTTCCGGTTTTCGCGGCGAGCGCCGCGAATTGTTCCGCCTCGTTGAGCCGCCCTTCGATGATGCGGTTGGACATCTTGATGCGGCTTTGCGAGGTGTAACAGCCCGTGAAAATAAAGTTGAGTTCGTCTTTCACGACGGGCAGGGTGTCCGCAACCGCGTCGAGCGTTTTGAAAAATTCGCGGAAGGTGCCGAAGCGTATCGTCGGGAAAACCGGCCAGCGGCTCATATCAATGAGTTTCTCAATGTCGCGCCGGGTCGGTCCGCCGCCGTGGTCGCCCACGCCGTACACCTTGAGCATCGTTTTCAATCCGTGTTCGATGCAGTAATCCGCCACGAGTTCCGCCACGGTCGAATCGATGCCGGAGTTGTACCACAGCGGCTCGCGGTAGACCGTGATCGCGTTGCCGGAAGGGGACTCCCAGCGGTAGAGCGACAGCGCGTCATAGCCCCGGCAATGGTAGTAGTATTTGACCCCGGCGTTCGACAGGATTTCCGGCACGTTGACGTTATGGCCGAAAGTGTCGGGCTCGAAGTCGATGTTGAGCGTTTCCGGGTCGATGTCCAGCAGCCCGGAAAGATAGCGTTTGGTATAGAGGATATGCCTGGCCAGGCTCTCGCCGCACGGCATATTCTTGTCTGTTTCGACCCAGGTTGAGGCGGTGACCTCCCAGCGGCCCTCCTTGACGCGGCGCTTGATTTCCTCAAGCATCTCCGGGTCATGCTCGGCGACGATTTCATAAACCGAGGCCTGCGACTGCGAGAAGGTGAAATCCTCGTACTCATCCATCAGCCGCAGCATCGTGCGGAAGGTGTCCAGCGTAACGGCGACCGTTTCATTGTAGCCCCACATCCAGTTCATGTCGATATGGGCGTGCGAGGCGCACAGCAGGGTATATTTCTTCGCTTCCGCGGCGGCTGCCGCCAGCATTTTTTCCGCCTCTTCGGCGGCGGCCTGACCGATGAAACCGTCGAGCGCCGCCCGCCTTTCGAGGGCGTCGAGCGCGGTTTCAATCTCCTTTTCCAACCCGTTTTCGCTGTTTTTGGAAATCCGCAGCGCGAAGTCGAGTTCCGCAAGGATGCGTTCCGACCAGGGCCCTTCGGTTTTTTTGAACAGCTCGTCGAGCCTTCTGACGATGCCGGGCATGTTTTCACCCCTTGACAACTTTTTCCGTTTCGTTTCAACGCAAATGGTACCACACAACCGCCCGCGTGTCCATATAAAAAACCGCCGCGGTTGACAGCGTTCAAGCCTGCGTCTATGATTTGATAAGGCGGAAACAACCTTGACAAGGAGGGTTGCGTTGATGAAAAAACTCAAGGTCGGGGGCCTGCTGGAAGGTTCCGAGATTTCACTCGGCTGCTGGCGCATCGCGAAACTCAGCCAAAACGAGGCGACGCGCCTGGTCGCGGCCGCGCTCGCGGAAGGCATCGATTTTTTTGACAACGCCGACATTTACGGCGGCGGCGCCTGCGAGGAGATTTTCGGCAGGGCCGTCAAGGAACTCGGCGCGCGCGATTCCATCTTGATTCAGACCAAATGCGGCATACGCAGCGGATATTATGATTTTTCGAAGGAACATATCCTCGAGGCCGTCGACGGCAGCCTCAAACGCATGGGCGTCGGCACCATCGACGTACTTCTGCTGCACCGTCCGGATACGCTTATGGAGCCGGAGGAGGTTGCCGAGGCCTTCGACCGGCTCGAAAACGCCGGCAAGGTGCGGTATTTCGGCGTCAGCAACCATAATCCCGGCCAAATGCGTCTGCTGCAAAAATATTGCGGGCAGAAACTCATCGCCAACCAGCTGCAGCTGAGCCTGACCAACGCGACGATGATCGACGCGGGACTCAATGTCAACATGCTCCACGACCCGGCGCTGGTGCGCGACGGCGGAGTCCTCGAGTATTGCCGGCTCAACGGCATTACCATACAGGCGTGGTCGCCCCTGCAGTACGGCGTTTTTGAGGGCACATTTATGGACAACAACGAAAAGTTCGGGCCCCTCAACGACAAACTGCGGCAGTACGCCGAGGCCAAAGGCGTTTCCAAAAGCGCGGTGGCCTTTGCGTGGCTGCTGCGCCACCCGGCGAAGATTCAGGTCATCGCCGGGACGACCGACGCCGGGCGGCTGAAAAGCCTTTGCGCGGCTTCCGGCGTCAGCCTGAACAGACAGGAATGGTATGACCTGTACTTGTCGGCGGGCAAAAAACTGCCTTGAATAAGGAGAACAAATCTTGAAAGCGGAAAAAGAGTTTATTTTCGGCGAGGTTAAGCCGACGGAAAACTGCCATGCTTCGACGGTCCTGCCGCTGCCCGGCGGCGATATTCTGGCCGCCTGGTTCGGCGGTACGCGCGAGGGCTGCGACGACGTCGATATCTGGGTCGCGCGCAGGAGCGGCGGTGTCTGGCATCCCGCGGCGCGCGTCAGCGCCGCGCGGGACATGCCGCACTGGAACCCCGTGCTTTTCCTCAGGCGCGACGGCGCCGTGCGCCTGTTTTTCAAAGTCGGCAAAAAAGTCCGTTACTGGCGCACCTGGTTTTGCGATTCGGCAGACGGCGGCCGGACGTTCGGGGAGCCGATGGAACTGGTGCCGGGCGACACCGGCAACGGCAGGGGACCGGTCAAGAACAAGTGCCTGCGCCTGTCGGACGACCGCGTCCTGGCGCCCGCTTCCTCGGAGACCGGCGGCATGTGGAAGTGCTTCATCGACACTTCCTTTGACGACGGCGACACCTGGACGCGCGGCAGGGACGTGCCCGCCCGCGAACCGCACAGCAAAACAATCCCGATGATTCAGCCGACCCTGTGGGAGTCGGAACCCGGCAGGGTGCACATGCTGACGCGCACCGCGGCGGGCCGTATCTACCGCAGCGATTCGGAGGATTTCGGCGCTTCCTGGTGCATGGCGTATCCGACGGCGATCCCCAACAACAACAGCGGCATCGACCTCGCGCGCGCCGCGGACGGCGCATTGTACCTGGCCTGCAACCCCGTCGCCGAAAACTGGGGCCCCCGCACCCCTTTGGTTCTGCTGCAATCCGCCGACAACGGCGTTTCCTGGAGCGTCGGGACGGTGCTTGAAGACGAAGAAGGCGAGTACTCCTACCCGGCGGTCGTCGAGCGGGACAGTACGCTGCATATCACCTATACCTGGAGGCGGGAACGCGTGGCCTACCGGTCCGTCATGCTTTAAATAACCGGGAGAACGGTTAAAAGGAGCCCGCTTCAAAACATGCGTTTGAAGCGGGCGTTTGGTATTTCGGGGAGGATTATCTCTTTTTGCGGCAAACGAACGCCGTTGCGGCCGCGAGGGAAAGCGTTGCGAAAACGGCGAGGCTGCCTGCGGGGGAGGCGCCTGTCTGTGGGATCTCAAGCCCTTTATAAAGGGTTTCTCCGGATTCGTAGGCGCTGGCATCCCCGTCTTCAAGGTCATACTCGTATGTCCAGGTGTAGCCGTCATCCTCGTTGGGGTCAACCGTTACTTCTCCGCCGACCCGGGTTTCCTCTTCCGGCTTCGTCCAGTCATCGGTCGGCTCTTCGACGGTTATATCGGTCGTGTCCGTAACGTCCGTATCATCGGTATAGTCCGTGTCATCCGTATAACCGGTCGGGTCCCCGTCATCGGTTCCGTCCCATGTGCTATCGTCCTCCGGCAGCGTCAACGGGTCGGAAGGGTCTTCATAGGGTAATGTTTCCCCCGTGCCGCCGCCCTCCTCCGCCGGGAGGATGCTTTCGGCGGCCGCCCTGCTGCCTGCCGCCGCCGCGTCCTGCCGGAACGCTGCGCCGCAAAGCACCATGGAGATCATAAAAACAGCCGCAACAGCGATGATACCGATTTTCCTTGTCATGCGCCATCCATCCTTTCTGATTGACAGGTTCAGCGTTTTTCAACATAGCCGGCAAAAGAATTCGGACGCTCTGCCGCCTGTTTTTTGCCCCGGCTGTCTATTAAGTGTGAAAAAACGGCGCGACTGTTGCATCGGGGGGATGTTTTTATTCAGCGGCTCGGGTCGGCCGGTTTATCTCGTCAACAGCCCGGCGTCAAGCACAAACTGGCTGCCGGTGACGTACCTGGCTTTGTCGCTGGCCAGGAACAACACCGAGTTCGCCACGTCCTCCACTTCAATCCACGGCACCGGGAGCAGGTTGCCCGCGGACCGCTCGGCGATTTCGATGGGCGTGGCGCCTTCCATCTCGGCGAGGCCGTCGTTCATCGGCGTGTTGACGCCCGTCGGATGGATGCTGACCGCGCGGATGCCGTAGGGCGCCAGCTCGATCGCCTGCGATTTCGTCAGGCCGACAAGGCCGAACTTCGACGCGGCGTAATGCGACAGGCGGTTCATGCCCCTCAGGCCGCCGATGGAGGAGTTGTTGATAATCACGCCGCGCTTTTTTTCGATCATATGGGGCACGACATATTTTGAGGCAAGCCACGCGCCTTTGAGGTTAATGTCGAGCATCGCGTCCCATTCCTCTTCGCTCAATTCGTACGACAGCCCGTAGGCGCAGATGCCGGCGTTGTTGAACAGAATGTCAATCGCGCCGAAACGGGCGATGCCGGCCTCGACGGCGGCCTTGACGTCGTCTGCTTTGCGAACGTCGCCGGTGCAGATTTCCGCTTGCGCGCCGAGCGCCTCGACCTCCTTTTGCAGTGTGCAAAGGTCGTCACAGCAGGCGTTGTTGTACGCGGGGTAACAGATTCTCTCGCCCAGGTCAAAGGCGACGATGTTCGCGCCTTCCCGCGCGAAAGCGAGCGCGACGCCGCGACCCTGCCCTTTGGCGGCGCCGGTGATGAATACGGTTTTATCTGCGAACTCCTTCATGCGGTTTCCTCCGTCAGATATGTTCAATAGCCCGCGAGGTAGCCGTCGAGCGGCACCTTCAGGGCGTTGTTGATCAGGTTCGTCGCGTTCATGACCGCGCCGAAAGCGGTCAGCAGTACGATCTGCCCATCGCTGAACGATTCTTTCAGCCGGCCGAACATTTCTTCGCCGATACCGTGCGGGTCTTTCGCCAGCGCCCGGCCGTAGTCGACGAGCAGCTGCTGGCGGGGCGTGAACGCGAAACCTTCGAACGATATGCCTTCGTCGACGAGGATTTTCCTGAAAAAAGTCGAACAGATCAGGCAGTCGTTCTGCACCGATATCGCGTAACAGAAAAAGTTGATGTCCAGCGCCGTGAGGAACTTTGCCGCCTCGTCGCGCAGGGTGTACCACTCCATCAGCGCGTGAAAAGCGGGGACGCTGTTGAGCAGCGTCCTTTTCATGTTCGTTATGCGCCCGATTTTCGCGTGCGCGTCCCAGGCTTCGCGCACTTCGGGGGCGGCGGTTTCATAATCAATCATCGGAATGAAAGGCATATCGTTCTCCTCTGCGGCGTTTTTACAGGCGGAAATCCTCCGGCGCGTAAGCCGGCAGTTTTTGTTTTGTCGGCGGCTGCCGCTTAATCGGGTCGTATTTGAACTTTTTGCAGCTGCTGTCCGGCAGCATGACGCCGCGCTTGACGCACAGCACGGCCGCCGCGTCCGGCGAAGGCCGCCCGTACTCGCACAGCGAGCAGGCAGGCAGATACAAGCGGTCATTTAAGAGCTTCTTTTTCAAAAAATCACCGCGCAAATCGTATCATAAAAGGCGGGCATTTTTCAAGGAAAACAGTGACCGATTTATCCGGCGGTTTCGATGCGGATGCCCGTGATGGCGATATCCTCGAGGGGCTTGTCGTTGGCGTCGACCTCGGCGGCCGCAATCGCGTCGACGATGTCGAGACCCTCGTAAACCTGGCCGAACACCGTGTGCTTGAAATCGAGCCAGGGCGTTCCGCCGCCGGCTTTGTATTGTTCGATGCATTCTTTGGGGAAGTGCGTCTCGCCGATTTCTTCCATCTGCGCGCAGATATCGCGGCCGACACGGTCCGCCTGCACGATGAAAAACTGGCTGCCGTTGGTGTTCCGGCCGGCGTTCGCCATCGAAAGGGCTCCGCGCAGGTTGTGCAGCTGCGGCGAGAACTCGTCTTCAAACGGCTTGCCCCAAATGCTTTCTCCGCCCCGGCCGGTCGCGGTCGGGTCGCCGCCCTGAATCATGAAACCGTCGATGACGCGGTGAAAAACCACGCCGTCGTAATACCCGTTTTCCGCATGGGTGACGAAGTTTTCGACCGCTTTGGGCGCCGCCTGCGGGAACAGCCGGATTTTGATTTCGCCCGCCGTTGTCGACATGACCGCGGTCATATCGCCGGGGAGAGGGGGCTGCAGCTGATTGATCATACCTTTACCTCCGCATTTGATTGAAGCGCAAGCAATCATACCATAAAAACAGCGCGCGCACAAACCGGCATGGCGCCGCCGACGCGATTGACACGCGCCCTCTGCGGGGCATATAATGAAAACAGGAAAAACATTGTTTCCGCCTGTCGGAGCCTCCGGATGAAAAAAATATTTCAGGCATCCGTTGCCTTTATCTTATCGTTCATGTTGATTTTCGGCGCTGCGCCCCTTGCGGGCACGGCCGGTTTCGGTTCGTTCCTGCCGGCGTTTTTAACGCTGCGCGCCAACGCGTACACCAGCGGCATTTACACCTACACCGTCTCCGGCGGCAAGGCAACGATTACCGCCTGCAGCAAGACCGCTTCGGGCGCCGTCACCGTGCCATCCGTGCTGGGCGCTTACCCGGTCGTGGCGGTCGGGGAGTCCGCGTTCGAGGCCTGCACGCTGCTGACGAACGTCGCGCTGCCGCAGGGGCTGCTCGATATCGGCGTCTACGCCTTCGGCAACTGTACGGGCCTCACCGGCGTCACCATACCGGACTCGGTCACGGCCATCGGAGCCGGGGCTTTTTGGGACTGCGCCGCCCTGGCGTCGGTCACCATCCCTGCGAGCGTCGCCAATTTCGGCGACAGCGCTTTCCGCGGCTGCCGCGGCCTGACTTCCGTCACGCTGGAAGAAGGGCTGCCCGCGGTGGGGAAAGAGGCGTTTTACGGCTGCATTTCCCTGACCGGCGTCACCATTCCCGCGAGTGCCGCCTCCATCGGCGACAGCGCGTTTGAAGGCTGCTCCAAACTGGCAAGCGCCACGCTCCGGCAGGGTGTCGCGTCCGCCGGCGCGCGGGTTTTTTACGGCTGCTCCAAATTGTCTTCGGTGTCGCTGCCCTCGAGCCTCGCCGCGATTTCCCCGTATATGTTCGGCAACTGCACATCGCTTGTTTCCCTTACCGTCCCGGCGGGCGTCGCCTCCGTCAGCGGCAGCGCGTTTGCGGGCTGCTCCTCTCTGGCCTCCGTCAGCCTGCCGTCGAACCTTGCCGAGTTCGGGAGCGATGTGTTCAGCGGCTGCCTCGCCCTGCAGTCGGTGACGGTCCCGGCCGGCCTTTCTGCTATTGGCGACAGGGTATTCGCCGGCTGTACGGGCCTCAAAACCGTCGCATTCGAACAGGGCCTCACCCGCACCGGCAACTATATGTTCAACGGCTGCACAGGGCTTAAAACCCTCAGCATCCCCTCGAGCGTCACCGCCATCGGCAGTTACAGTTTTATGGGCTGCAGTGGCCTGACTTCCGTCACGCTCCGCCAGGGCCTCGCGTCCATCGGCGAATATGCGTTCGCGCTGTGCGGCGGGCTGACCGGCATCACTATCCCGGCGAGCGTCGTTTCCGTCAAGGAGTCCGCGTTCATCGGCTGTTCTTCTTTGGGGCATATCGACGTCAACAGCGCCAACGCCAGCTATTCCGGTGCCGGCGGCGTTCTGCTGAATAAAACGGGTTCGTTCCTGGTCTGTTATCCCGGCGGCAAGGCGGGCAGGTATATCGTTCCCTCCACTGTCACGCAAATCGGCCCCTTCGCCTTTACCGGCTGTAAAAAACTGACCTCGGTGCTGATCCCCTCAAACGTTGGTTCCATCGGCGATTTCGCGTTCAACGGCTGTACGGGGCTGTTGAGCGTATCGATACGGCCGGGCGTTACCGCCATCGGCAATAACGTCTTTTACGGCTGCACCTCTCTGGCGCGCGTTACGCTGCCGTCGAGCGTCACCTCCATCGGGGACTATGCTTTCGGCAACTGCACGCTGTTGGTTTCCGCCGTCATCCCCGCGCAGGTGACGGCCATCGATCCCGATGCGTTTTACAAATGCCCTGGCCTGACGATATCCGGTTACGCCGGTTCGGCCGCGCAGGTATTCGCCCAGCAGAAAAGCATCCCCTTTATCCTGCTCAGCCCCGCGCGCCTGTCGGCGAAAGCGGGCAGTACGGCCTTTATCGATACCGAGAACGGTTTCATCGTCGGCCTGGAAACAGGCCTGAACAGAGCCCTGTTTGAGAGCCGGTACGTCACCATCGCGGCCGGCACCGTACTGACCTACACGCCTCCGCGGCCGGGCTTTTTCGGCACCCAAACGCGCGTCCAGGTCAAAGATACGGCGTCCGGCGCGGCGCTTGTTTCCTATTACCTCGTCATTTACGGCGATGTCAACGGCGACGCCAACGTCGACAGCACCGACGCGGGCACGCTGATCGATATCGAGAACTTCCTGCTGTCGTGGAATCCCGCCTCGGACGCCGCGTTCATGGCGGCCGCCGACGTCAACGGCGACGGCAACATCGATACCATGGACGCAGGCGTTGCCATCGACTACGAAAACTGGCTGGTGGACATCGACCAGTCGACGGGTCTCGCCCGCCCCTTTTAGAGCGGCCCTTTCCGGATGACAGTAAATCAAACCCGGCGGCCCGACGAGGCTTCCGGGTTCTCTTTTTTATGTGTCCGGTTCAAGGCGGCACGCGGCCCGGCCTGCGCGGGACCTCGCGTTCAATGCAGCGACTTCATCCAGTGGAAGTGCCTGCGCTTCTCCAGCCACACCATGCAAAACGAGAGCGCCAGCGTGAAAGCCAGTGCCAGGCCGAAACCGGTGAGAGCGGCGGCAAAGGTGTTTTGGACGCCCAAAAACCGCACAGCGGCCGACAGTGCGGCCTGCGTCACAAGCAGGTGCGACAAATACATCAGCGACGTCGCGGGGCGCAGGGAGGTATAGATTTTCCTTTCCTTGAAACGGATGTTTTTTATTACGCAGAACAAAAAATAAATCAGCGGGATGATAAAAATATTCTTGTACACCGGCATATCGGCGGGCGAGAAACTTTTTGCCGTCATGTTCAGGCTGAGCAGCGGCCCGAAGGCATACCGCGCGGCGAGGATGTTCGAACCCGTCAGCAGGATTAACGAGGCGGTAAGGCCGATGACGTTGGCTCTTTGCGTCAGGCCATTATGCCGCGCGATATGCGCGCCCATGGCGGTAAAGAGCAGGTAAAAAAACGCGGAGTCAATGTGGGAAGGAACGACGCTGCCGTTTTTGCCTCCGGCCCAAAGGGCAGCCCTGCAGGCCAGCATCGCCGCGAAAGACAAGCCTGCCACCGCGGCCGCGGGCATCTTTTTGAGCAGCAGCCGGATCAGCGCCGTCGAACAAACGAGGGCGGGCAGAAACCACAGGTGCAGGTAAGGTTCGCAGTACAAAAAGCGGACGGCGTATTCCCGCAGCGCCTGCCCCGCGGAGACGCCGGATTCGGTCAGGTAAACGGGGAAATAAACGGCACTCCAAATGAGGTAGACCAACAGGATGTGACGGACGTATTTCGACAGCGTCTCCCTGCCGGGCACCCGCTCCCCGATCGGCGCCTTCCCGAAAAACAGGAAGGCCGCCGCGGTGAAAAAATACGGGACCGCCTGCCGCGTCAGCGTCGAATGCAGCAGTATATCCGCCGCGGGCATGGCGGCGAAAACCGGCCGGTGAATGGCGATGACAAAAACCGACATCACGAGCTTCATGATATCAATGCCGTAGTACTGCTTGTTCTGGAGGTAGTTTGCCATACCGACCCCCGGCCCGGCTGTTTTGCAGTTCCATTATAAACGTTGCTTACGCATAGCACAATCGCGGGGGAAAGGGGTGAACGGACTACTCCGCATTTGTTTTTCTGCGTATCGGGAATGGCGGCGCTTTATCGGCGTATCGGCGAGGCCGGCTCCCTGCCTCTCAACAAGGGAGTTAAAACCTTCGGTTCCTGCCTCTCCTATTTTCATCGGAGAGGTGGCACACGCCAGCGTGATGGAGAAGTCAAGTGCTTCTTCTGTTATCTGATGCCTGATACCTTTTCCGGGTACGGCACGGTCATGAAATCTATCGGGTTTTCAGTCTTTTCTCCGGGCCCGCCGCATAGCGGGCAGCACAGATGATTGTCTTTGAATACGACTTCACATTCGCCGCAGCGCAGCATGGCCGCCGGCGCGGCGTCTTTTTGTTTGACGTTGCTTTGCGTCTCGACCGGTACCCCGCGTTTCGCCAAAAATGAGAAGAACGACTGCTGAACGTCCGTCGACACGCTTCTTGACGAAAAGGTCACGTTAATAACACCATTGCAGGCAATTACCGCGCAGGTGAGATAATTGGCGAGGGTGCCGCCGGCGACAAAATCGAAATGGTCGACATGTTCTTCCATGCCTTCAGGCATTTTCACGACGCCCAGATTGGTCAGTGCAGTGGTCATCGTCCTTTCGCCGAGTATCAGATACGCCTGTTTCAACACCGCTTTTTTTAGGACCAGCGGAGTGTACCGGTACAGCCAACTGTTTTGGGCGGCCGTATTGGCGGCGGCCCTGGCCGCGAGGCTGTCTTTTTGGAACCCTTTCCGCAGCTGCGCGGCGATTTCATTAAGCAGCCGGTCAAAATCACGGTTTGCCGGCCCGGGCTCCGCGCAGGTGTTGACGTAAAGCGAGAAACCGCGCAGCGTCGACGAGCCCAGAATGCGGCGCAAATCCGTCGGCACGGCGATTTTGACGGGCTTCCTGTTGTCGGCAGGCAGCATATTCTCGAATAACGCCCATGTGTAAAGAGCCGTTAGGTATTCTGTCACGGTGACGCCCTTCTCCGCGGTCAGCCGTTTCATCGCCGCCACCGGGAGAAAGCCGTGCGTCAGCTGAAACAGGCCTTCCTGCACGGGCTGTTTATAATGATAGGCAAACGCTTCCACGCGGCTTGTTTTCTCCGTTTTGCCGCCGGCGATGGTCTGATAGGCGTCCCCGGTTTCGGCAGCCGAAGGCGCGTCGCCCGGGTCGAGCACACCGTCCGTCTTTTCGACCGCGAAGCCCTGCAGTTCCAAATACCTCGCGGCGATGTTTTTCAAAAAGATCAGCGCGCCCCCGCCGTCGGTTACGATATGGAAAATTTCCAGCGAAATCCTGTTGCGAAAATAAAAGACGCGGAACAGCGGCCTTTCGCCGCTGCCGGCCTCAATGCGCCCGCAGGGATATGCGCTTTCGGGCAGCACGACATCCGTATCCTCAACGGTTCGCAGTTTGTAGTTGAAAAAGTCCTGGTCAAGCTGGGTGTAGAACGTCGGGAAACGCGGCCGCAGGTCCGCAACGGCCTGAGCCAGGATGTCCGGCCGCACATCCTCTTTCACCACGGCCGCAACCCGGTAAACCCGGTTCCAAGTTTTCGAGTTGGTGACCGCGTAGATAATGCCCGCGCCGTCTAATTCGATTTCCTGCGCATTGCTTTGCGGTGCCGCCATATGTCTGCTCCCTAAACAATTGTTGTTTTCTGCCTTCGGTGTCGATTGTAACAAACGCGCCTGCTGTTGGCAAATGTGCGAAGGGTTACTAAATATCCGTGGGCAAATCCAGGCAAATTGGCGGATAGTATTATGTTTCATTTTCATCGACTGGCTTTTACGCTATAATAATAACAAAAGCTAACAATCTCGCAGGAGCATTGACAGGAGGAATAATTATGAACCAGCGTTTCGCCCTGGAGTTATACTCGGTCCGGCACGACCTGACCAATGATTTTGAGGGCACCCTGAAAGCCGTCAAGGCGCTCGGCTACGAGGCCGTGGAGTTCGCCGGCGACTATGCGCATCCGGCCGAAAAAGTCGCAGCGGCCATCAATGAAATCGGCCTGACGTGCTGCGGCTGGCACACGCCTTGGGCTTATGTACAAGACGACAAGTTGGAGGCTACCATTGCCTACAACAAAACCGTAGGCAACCGTTATGTCATCATCCCCGGCCTGCCCCTACCATGCACCTACTCCATCAAAGCATGGAAGGCCACGGCAGAGAAGTTCAATGTCATTGCCGAAAAACTGGCCGCCCATGACCTCATTCTCGGCTACCACAACCACGCGTCGGAGTTCAAGACCATCAGGGGCAAGGTGCCGTATGACGTGTTTTTCTCTAACACAAACCGGGAAATCGTCATGCAGCTCGACAACGGCAACGCCATGAGCGGCGGGGCGGACGTCTGCGCGCTCATCCGGCGTTACCCGGGCAGGGCGAGGACCGTCCACATCAAACCCTACAGCAAGAGCAAAGGGTTCGACACCATGATCGGGGAGGACGATATCCCGCTGCCCGAATTCATGCGGCTGTGCGGCGAAATCGGCGGCACCGAGTGGTATATCGTGGAGTATGAAAGCGAAGCGCTGCACGCCCCGCTGGAAGGTGTCAAACTTTGCCTTGAAAAGCTCAAAGAGATGCAGGCGAAAGGGATTATTTAACGGCGCAGAACAATTCCAAACAACTGCGGCGGAAAGGTATAAACCACATGGCGAAAGCGGAATATGTCCTGCGCGGCAGCTTTGATGAAATCCTCGCTGCCATTGAAACGGAAATATTGAGCGGCAGCATCTCTGCCAGCCTGGAGGACGGGACCAACTGGCAATTCGGCGATTTGCGCTGCGCGGTGCGCGTTTTTGAACGCTATTCCATGACGGGCAGCAACCGCGTCAGCCTGAACGTCACCCTGGTCGGCCGGGGCGACACCGTCAGCCTCTGCGCGATTGCCTCGGGCGGCAGCCAGGCGATGTTCCTGAAAATCAACACCTTCGGCGAGGAAGCGTTTTTGGAGCGGGTGAAGGAGATTGCGGAGAGGTACTGCCTTTAAGCGGAACCTTCCGGTTGCGTGAAAATTGTCAGCCCGGCACGGGGTTCGAGCTGTTTGCCGAACCCCGTGCCGGGCTGTTAGGCGTCCCACGCTTTATGGCGGTTATGTGCCGGCCGCAGGACCGCGCACGCGCGCTGAAACGGGAGCGAACGGCAAGCGCTCTCCGCGCCCTAATCGACCACGGTTCTGCCGCTGCCGTCCATTTTCATTTTGGCCTGCGCTGCTTCCATATCGCCGACCAGGTAGTAGATCCAGTCTCCCGCGATATTGAGGTTGCTGCTGTATTCGTCGTTGAGTTTCGTCCTGCCGGACCCGTCCGTCTGGACGCTGTAAACCTTGTGCCCGTCCGAGCGGTTGCTGTAATAAACGCGGTTGCCCGCCAGATTGTAATAAGAGCCGTCGTCGTCGCTCAGTTTGACTTTGCCGCCGCCGCTTGTATTGACAGCGTACAGTTTCCCGTCATCTGACGAATTGTGGTAGAAAATCCAGTCTCCGGCGACGATCATGAACTTGCATTTGTCGTCGGATATTTTGGTTTTTCCGCTGCCGTCGGTTTTGACCTTGTAAATCGCCTTGGCTTCGGAATCGCTGTAGTACTCGTAAAAATAGACCCAGTCGCCGACGACGTTGATATTTTCGGAGCGCTTGTCGTTGAGCAGGGTTTTCATGGTCCCGTCGGTTTTGATTTTATAAATACCATAGTAGTTGTCGCTCATGGCGTCGCTTCGGTAATAAATCCAGTCGCCGATGACCATCAGATGGGAGCAGGAAACGGAAACCCCGCCGGACTTGATTTTCGACTGTTCCGTGCCGTCGGTTTTCATTTTGTAAATATACCCGCCGAAAGGACCGGTGTAATAAATCCAGTCGTCGACGACGTTGATATACGCGCTCTTGTCGTCGTTCAGCTTTGTTTTGCCGCTGCCGTCGGTTTTGATTTTGTAAAGTTTTTGGCCGTCGGCGGTGTTCTGGTAATAAATCCAGTCGCCTTTTTGAACCATGATCCCCCCGTTGTTGAGGTTGCAGTTGGTGTTGCCCTGCTCGCCCTTATCGGCATTGTCGAGGTTGGTGTCGCCCGACGGGATAGAAGAGCCGTTGCCGTTTGTTGCGGCCGTGGTGTCTTGACCGGCCGGGGAAGACGGCTGTTTCTTGCAGCCTGCGAAACAAGCGAGGACAAAAACCGCTGCCATCAGGAGCGCGACGAGAGATGTTGTCTGTTTTTTCAACCTCATTTGACGATACCCCCTTCAATCACCCGTAAAGTGTCAACGCCTTTCCGCTGAGACAGTTTTTACCGCCTCCTGTACCGAAGAAAGCGCGGTTGCGACATTATAGACATAAAAACTGCCTTGTGTTGATTATAGCGCAATGCGATACGGATATCAAGATTTTATATATTTCGGGGGCGCTTGCCGGGGGACGGGGTTTGGCCCATATTCCCCGTTTCGTCTGTTGTCTGAAATCTGTTATCTGGTATCTGACGTGAAATACCGCCTCCGGCGGTGTGAAATCGGCGCCCCGCGCCGGCGATATTCGTCTGCAGCCGAGTGATATAAAATCAGCCCCTCGAGTGAGAGGCTGATTTTGTTGAAAGAACCGCATCAATTTTCTTGATGCGGTTCTTTCTGGAGCGGGATACGGGAGTCGAACCCGCCTCCTCGGCTTGGGAAGCCGATGCACTACCGATGTGCTAATCCCGCGCGCGAGGGGCGCGGCCTTGCATTTGCGGCCTCGGCCGCGACTTCAAAATTATATCATCGCCGTCAAACGAGTTCAAGCCTTAAGGACGGAAAAATCCCCGTTGCGCAACGGGGATTTTTGATCGGCGTTTCGTTCAGTTTTCGCTGTCTTCCGCCGCGGGCGGGGTGTTGCTGTCTTTGGCCGCCTGCACGCTCGAGAGCGCCCCGCGCACCTCGTTGACGCTGTTGACGAGGGCGCTGTCCGTGCGCCGGAGGATTTCCTCGGCATAGCTGCTGGCGCCCGAACGCAGGTCGAACGCCCATTTCTCGGAGTTGGTCTTGAGTTCCTGGGCTCTGGCTTTCGCCTTGACGATGGTGTCTTCCGCCTGCTGGCGCGCGGAGGTCAGCAGGTCGTCGGCCTGCATTTTGGCTTTCTCCACCATGGCGGCGGCCTCTTCCTGGGCCTGCTTGCGCACCTTTTCGCCGAAGATTTTCGCCTGGCGCGTGACCTCGTGTTCAAGCACCATCTTTTCCGCGCGGGCGGCGGCGTCGTCGATGATGGCCTTGGCTTTCTCGTCCGCCTGCGCGATCATGGCCGCGTGGTAGGTTTTCGCCTTTTCGGTCATCTCCGCCGCTTTCGCGCTGGCTTCCGACACCATGCGCTGCCCGGCTTCCTGCGCGTTTTTCATCGCTTCGGCGGATTTGGCCTTGGCGTTGTTGATGATATTGTTATGGTCCTCGACGATCCCCCTGGCGTTCTTGATCTCCGCGGGCAGGTTGAGGCGGATGTCCTCGATAATCGCGTGTATTTCTTTCTCGTCCACAGCAATCTTTCCGCCGAAGACGGTTCTTTTGCCGTTTTCGATGGTTTCATCCAGCTTGTCGATCAGTTCCTCGATTTTGAAAGAATTCATACCGGTTTTTCCTTTCTCCTGCTGATGAGTCTTTTTACGATATCGTCATGGACCGCCGGCGGAACAAAGGCCCGGATATCCCCGCCGAATTCGCATACCTGTTTGACGACGCTTGAGGAGAGAAACATATTTTCCGCGTCCGCGGTGACAAAAATGGTTTCCACATCCGGGTTGAGTTTCTTATTGGTCAGCGCCTGCTGGAACTCGTTCTCAAAATCCGACACCGCGCGCAGACCCTTGACGATGGCGACCGCTCCGCGCTTGCGCGCGTACTCGGCGAGCAGGCCCTCGTAGTGGTCGATCTCGACATTGGGAATGTCCTGCGTGCAGCGCCGCAGCATCATGACCCGCTCCTCGGGCGTGAAACTGTAGTTCGGTTTGCGGTAGTTGGTCATCACGACGACGACCACCTTGTCAAACATGGTGGCGGCGCGCGAGATGATGTCGAGGTGCCCGATGGTGACCGGGTCGAAACTGCCCGGACAAACGGCGAGTTTCATGGTGTCGCATCCCGTCTGTAAATGGTGACGGCGGTTTTGCCGTAACGGTAGGACCTGTAGCGCGCCAGCCCGCCCGTTTTTTCGGGCAGCGGATGGCCGGCCGCCGTTTCGCATATCACCGAGCCGCCCGGCGCGAGCAGGGGCCCGCAAAGCTCGAGGCATTTGGCCTGCAGTCCGGATTGATAGGGCGGGTCGATAAAAATCAAACCGAAAGTGTCGGCGCAGGTCCGCAGGTAAGCGATCGCGTCGCTCCTGACCACCTGCGCGTTTTCGCCCAGTCCCGTCGTGAGCAGGTTTTCCCTCACGGTTGCCGTGGCGGCCGCGTCCGCGTCGACGAATACCGCTTCGGCAGCTCCTCTGCTAAGCGCTTCGATGCCCAGTTGGCCGGAGCCGGCGAAAAGGTCGAGTACCCGGCGCCCTTCGATGTCAAACTGTACGGCGCTGAAAATCCCTTCTTTGGCGCGGTCCCCGGTGGGCCGTACGCTGTCACCCGATAGAGCCTTGAGCACCCTGCCCCTGGCCGAACCTGTTATTACTCTCATCGGGTACACCTCAAAGATAGACTTCCAATTTAATATTATGGCATTGAGGCCGTTGTTTTGTCAAGCACGAACAAATCGGCAGACACCCCTGCCGAACGGGCGGTTGCAGGTTGCCGGATACTCCCGCGGCACGTCCGTTTTCAAGCGCTGTGGAGGGCCGTGTAAATAACGGCTGCCAGCTTTTTGCCGATGCCGGGCGCTTCGGCCAGCTGCGCCTCGCCGGCGTTTTCAAGCGCTTTCATGGTCTTGAAATGCTTCAGCAGCGCGCGCGCTTTGGCGGGCCCGACGCCTTCGATGTTTGTCAGCGTTCCCGCCAGGGCCGCCGCTTTGCGCCGGCTGCGGTGGAAGGCGACGGCGAAGCGGTGCGCCTCCTCCTGGATTTGCGATACCAGCGTGTAGGCGCGCCTTTGCGCGCCCAGGGCGATTTCACCGCCGTCCGCGGCAATCGCGCGTGTTTTGTGGCGGCTGTCCTTGACCATGCCGAAAACAGGGATGTCCAGGCCTGCGTTTTTGAGTACGGGCAGTACCGAACCCAACTGCCCGCTGCCGCCGTCGAGCAGAATCAGGTCCGGCAGGCGGCCGAAACCGTCGTTCTGCCCTTTTTCGCTCTCGTAGCGCTGCAGGCGGCGCTCAACAACCTCCGCCATGGAGGCGTAGTCGTCCTGCCCGCTGAACCCTTTGATGATAAAACGTTTGTAAGCCGCCTTGTGCGGGCTCCCGTCTTTGAACACGACCATCCCGGCGACGTTCTGGCTGCCGGAGGTGTGCGAGATATCGTACGCCTCGATGACCGCGGGCGGGGAGGGGAGGCCCAGCAGTCTGGCCAGTTCGTCGAGCGCGGCGGCTTCCCTGGCGGTTCTGCCTGTGGAGCCGGCGAGTTTTTCTGCCGCGTTGGAACGGCAGAGTTCGGCCGCGCCGGCCAGCGCCCCGCGCGCCGGCCGCAGGATTCTCACGCGCCGCCCCGCCGAAGCGCTCAGCCACTGCTCGAGCAGTTCCTTGTCCTCGACGTCTCCGTCGTAAACGATTTTCGGCGGGATGCCGCCGGTTCGCAGCAGGTAATAGCCCCGGAGCAGTTCGCCCGCTGCGGCGGCCGAATCCGATGGGCTGTCGATGACGAAGTTTTCGCTGTCGGTCAGTTTGCCTTCCGTAAAGCGCAGCACAGCGAAACAGGCCTTGCCGCTTTTTTCGCCCGGTTTGCCCGCGCCCAGCACAAGCGCGAAGACGTCCGCGCGGCCGACGCCGCTGCATATCACCGCCTGTTTGGCGCGTATTTTATCGATGGCGGCGATTTTATCGCGCAGCCGCGCCGCGCGCTCGAAGTCGAGCGTTTCCGCGGCCTCCAGCATCTGCGCTTCCATGTCTTTTCTCGTGGCGGCGCTGCCCCCTTTGAGGAAGGCGATGGCCTGCGACACGCTCTCGCGGTATTCCTCCAGGCCGATCTTGCCCGCGCACGGCGCGCTGCAGCGGCCGATAAAGTGGTTCAGGCAGGGCCTGCGGTTTGTTTGGGCCGAGGGGAAGGCCCTGCCGCAGTCGGGCAGGCGGAAAATGCGCCGCGCCTCCTCGACGGCGTTTGTGACGGCGAACGAACTGGTGAAAGGCCCCAGGTACTGTGCCCCGTCGTCCGCCATCCGCTTTTCCGCCGAAATAACGGGGATATCGTCGGCGGAGATGCGGATGTAGCTGTAGCCCTTGTCGTCCTTGAGCAAAATGTTGTATTTCGGCCGGTGCTGTTTGATGAGGCTGCACTCGAGCACCAGCGCCTCAAACTCGCTGCGGGTGACGATGTAGTCAAAGTCCGCCGTGTTTTCGACCATGCGCTCGACCTTGATGTCGTGGACCGCGCCGGCCCGGAAATACTGCACGACGCGCTTTTTGAGCGCCTTGGCCTTGCCGACATAGATGATATCGCCCGCGGCGTTCTTCATCAGGTAAACGCCCGGGTCCGCCGGCAGGCCGAGAGCTTTTTTATTGAGCTGCTGTCTGTTCATACGAAAAACGGCTCCGTCAGGTTCACGGCTGTTTTGATTATATCACACATTTGCGCGTCCATAACGCCGGCGGCCATTGATAAAAAACGGGCAGGCCCGCAGCCTGCCCGAAATGACCGATATGAAGTTACTCCGCGAAACCCGTGTCAAGCAGCCGGACCAGCTCTTCGACCGCCTGTTCCTCGTCCTGCCCGCCGGCGATGATGCGGATTTGCGTTCCGCCCATGATACCCAGGGAGAGCACGCCCAGCAGGCTCTTGGCGTTGACTCTGCGCTCGTCTTTTTCAACCCAGATGGAAGATTTGAACTCGTTGGCTTTTTGAATAAAAAATGTGGCCGGCCGGGCGTGAAGGCCCACTTGATTTTGAACCATGACATCTTTTACGAACATATTCGCTTATCTCCCTCAAGTTAAAAAAACTGTGAAAAGGAAAGTTTCAACGACTAAATTATACGCAAATGAAACCGTCCAGTCAATCAAAAAACGCCGTTTTCGCGGCGTCGGGAATAATTCGGTTGGTCTGCTAAACTTATCGGTTTCGTATCCCTGACTATTGTGCAAATCGACGAAATACGGCAAAATATATTGAGCAACCTGCACTAAAAATATGGCTGTAGCGTCCTCAGCCGCCTTCGTCGGCCTCATGGCTGCCTTTGATGATTTGATTGGCGAAACGCCTTTCGCGCGG